>Ga0137371_10005094_pt1 | contig 10313 bp, 11 predicted proteins | sample SagtaG_7_FD_104919 | JGI IMG/M metagenome (GOLD analysis project Ga0137371, IMG submission 104919) | Vadose zone soil microbial communities from Sagehorn Ranch, Mendocino, California, USA - Sage1_R_40_16 metaG | ecosystem: Environmental > Terrestrial > Soil > Vadose zone | place: USA... | reverse complement strand
GAAAGCCTCGAGCAGCGCCAGGTGCGCAGCGACTTGCCGCCGTTCAAGGCGGGTGACAGCGTGCGCGTGCACTTCCAGGTGATCGAGGGCCAGCGGCGACGGGTGCAGGTCTTCGAGGGGATCGTGATCAAGCGCCAGGGCGCCGGCGTGCGCGAGACGTTCACGGTGCGCAAGCAGTCGTTCGGCGTCGGTGTGGAGCGGACGTTCCCGGTGCACTCGCCGAAGATCGAGAAGATCGAGGTGACCGCGATCGGCGACGTGAACCGCGCGAAGCTCTACTACCTGCGCGGCAAGGTCGGCAAGCGCGCGCGGGTGCGCGCAAAGCGCGGGGTAGCGCTGCCGGTCATGGAGGCGGCTCCGTCCGAGGCCGACATGCCGCCGGAAGACGTCGAGCCGGAGGGCCTGGAAGAGGTCCAGCCCGAGGACGAGGCAGAGACGCAGGAAGAGGTGCCGGCCGAGGAGCCTCAGGCCGAGGCCAGGGCCGAAGCCGAAGCGGAACCGGAGCCGGTCGCGGAGTAGAGCGTGCCGGCCGGCAGGCGACCGGCGACCTTGGCAGTTCTCACGGTCGTCTGCGCGGTCGCGGCAAGCGGCGCGTCAGCTGAGTTCGGACACCGGCTGAAGCCGGGCCCGCTCGCGTTCATGCGGACGGTGACGCTGCCAAAAACGCCTGTGCCGAAGGCGGTGCGCGCGGCTTTCGCTGAGCACCGATTCCTGGAACTCCGCGCCGGGCGATCAGCGTTCTCACCGCACATGGGCCGATCGCGCTCCGGGTCTCCCCCCATCGCGGCGGCGGCTGGTGCCAGGGTCTCCATCAGCCGGGCGAGCGGTTCTGGGTCACATGCAACTGGTGGAAGCCGGAGTACGGAGCTTTCGGCCCAACGTACCTTGGCCCGAAGTTGTTTCTCGGCCGCGCCGCAGTCACCGCCGGGCGTCGTTTGGTGCTCGTGTTTCACGACCAGAGCAGGCTCTCCGTTCCGACCAAGGACGGCTTCTTCCTCCTCCGCGTCCCCGATCAGCGCCTCGTTCGGACTCCACCCAGTGCGCTTGTGGTGGTTCGAGGTCATCGGGAGATCGCGAAGGAGCGGTTTCCCGACGTGTACCGCATGCAACAGCTGCTGACGCCGGGCCGACGACCTGCCGGCACGATCAAGACTCGAGCTCGGCGGGTGCTCGTCCGGCCGACGCCTCAAGGGCCGGCTGCGACCTTCGTCGCTCCGTCGAAGTTCCGTCGGGCGCACTGCTGGTGGCTGCACGTTGGGCGAGGCTCGTATGGCGGTGGGTGCGTGCGCGACGCGAAGTCGACGAGCTCGATCTGGAGCGTGGCGCCGCTCGGCTCAGCGTTCGCAGCCACGAGGTCGACGTGCTGTGGGGTCGTGTCGGAGGCGTCTACCCGCGCCTGGGGCTCCGCTTATCCGAGCGGAAGGAGCTCTTGCTCTCCTTCACCTGGGCGAGGTAACGCGTAACGAAAGGGTGCCGATCGCCGTCGCCGGCTGAAGGCGGCGCTATTCTCGCGGCGTGGCTCGACGCACCGGCCGGAAGCTTCTCCAGTTCGACCGTAGGCTCGGCGCGCGCTTCGTCGCCGGCGCCGACGAGGCCGGGCGGGGGCCGCTGGCGGGGCCACTCCTCGTGGCGGGTGTGCTGCTCGACTACGCGCGGCTGAGAGACCATCGGGTCCGGCCGCTTGCGCTCCTGAACGATTCGAAGCAGTGCAGCGAGGGCCAGCGCGAGGAGCTCTTCCGCGCGGTAGTGGGATGCGCCGAGCGCGTGATCGTGCGGGCCGTCTCACCGGGGGAGATCGACCGCGAGGGACTGCACCGCTCGAACCTCGCGGCCATGCGGGCGGTGCTGTGGGAGCTCTCGCCGCCGGCGGAGGTCTGCCTTGTCGACGGGTTCCGCCTCGGGCCGCGCGCGCCCGAGCACCGGGCGGTCGTCGACGGCGACGAGAAGAGCGCGGCGATCGCGGCTGCGTCGATCATCGCGAAGGTCGTGCGCGACCGGATGATGCATCGGATGGATGCGCTGTATCCCGCGTACGGATTCCGCTCGCATGTCGGCTACATCACGCCGCGGCACTCCGCGGTCGTGCGGGAGATCGGGCCCTCTGAGATCCACCGCCGTTCGTTCCAGGCCCTCTGCTACGCGTGAGGTCGGCCGGGCGGCCGAACGCCGAGCGTGGTGGCATTACCGGCTGCGCGGCTATCGCATCTTGGCGACGAACGTCTGGGTCGGCGGCTACGAGCTCGACCTCGTCGTGCGGCGCGGCCGGCAGCTCGCGTTCGTCGAGGTAAAGGCGAAGAGCGGCGATCGCTTCGGCGACCCGCTCGAGATGGTGACCCAAGAGAAGCAGCGCCGGCTGTGTCAGGCGGCCGAGGCGTGGCTCGCCCGCCACCCGGAGCTCGCGGCGCTGGAGATGAGCTTCGAAGTGATCGCCTTCCGCGGCGGTCAGCTCCAGCGGCTGAAGCAGGCGTTCTAGTCCGGGCGTAGAACGCCTCGGGGCCGTGGCCTCGACGCAGGACGCGCTCTACCGGCGCATCGATCTCGATCTCTCGTGGTCGGAGCGGGAGCTCCCCGAGCGGGAGCGGACGAAGCACGTCCACCGGCTCCATCCGTACCTCGGGAAGTTCATTCCGCAGTTGGTGGAGGCGCTCCTCGAGCGCCACGTGCCACGCGGCCGAGTGCTCGATCCGTTCGCGGGCTCGGGAACGACGCTGGTGCAGGCGCTGGAGTCCGGGTTGGACGCGTGCGGGGCGGACGTCGCGGCGTTCAACTGCCTGCTCATGCGGGTGAAGACCGGCGAGTACAACCCGTTCGTGCTCGAGTCGGAGCTGCGCGATGCCTGCGCGCGGCTCGAGGTGTTCGACGGCCGGCGGCCGGAGGGCGAGGTGCCCAAGTACGTGCGCGACTGGTTTGCGCCGCAGGCCGCGGCGGAGCTGCTCTTCTTCCGGGGCCTCGTCGACGACTACGAGCACGCCGATGTGATGCGGGTCGTCCTGGCGCGCGCGGCCCGCTCCGCGCGGCGGACGACCCATTTCGACCTCGACTTCCCCCGCGCCCCGCAGCGATCCGAGTACTGGTGCCACAAGCACCGGAAGACGTGCCGGCCGGTTGGCGAGGCTCGGCGGTTCCTGCGCAGGTACGCGTTCGACACGCTGAAGCGGATCCGCGAGTTCGCGCGCGTGCGGGCGCGAGGGCAGGAGGCGCTGGTCCTTCACGGGGACGCACGGGAGCTCGACTTCGGCGCCGGGTTCGACGGCGTCGTCACGTCACCGCCGTATCCCGGCCTCATCGACTACCACCAGCAGCACCGCTACGCGTACGAGCTGCTCGGGATGGAGGACTTCGGTTCGCTGGAGCTCGGCAAGGGGACGAGCCGTGCGGCGCTGGCCTCGTACGTCGAGGGCGTCGCCGCGGTGCTGGCGAACGTGCGCGGCTCATTGCGGCGAGGAGCCCGGGTGGTGATCGTGATCAACGACCGGCGCGACCTCTACCCGGAGATCCTCGAGCGGGCCGGCTTGCGGCTCGAGGAGCGCTATCGCCGCCACGTGAACCGCCGGACGGGCCGGCGCGCCGGTGAGTTCTTCGAAGACGTGCTGGTCGCCCGCTAGATCGTCACCGTTTCGGCACATTCAGGTCACACACCTGTGACGATTTGTTGCCTACGCTGGCGACGTGCTGGCACGAACGGTCACGCATGCATTGGTCGGGCTCGACGCGCGCCGAGTCGACGTCGAGGCGCACCTTCAGGGCGGCGTGCTCTCGGCGTTCGCGCTTGTCGGGCTGGCTGACCGCGCCTGTCAGGAGGCGAAGCATCGGGTGCGAAGCGGGATCGCGTCTGCGGAGCTGCAGTGGCCCGGCGGGCGGGTCACCGTCAACCTGGCTCCCGCCGAGCTGAGGAAGGAGGGATCGGGGTTCGACCTGCCGATCGCGCTCGCGATCCTGGCGGCGTCGAGGCAGGTGCCTCCTGAGCGGGTAGTGGAGCACGCGGCGGTCGGCGAGCTCGGCCTGAACGGGCGTCTTCGCCCCGTAGGGGGTGTCCTCGCCGCAGCTGAAGGGGCGCGGACAGGAGGCTTGAAGAAGCTCCTCTGCGCCTCGGAATGCGCGGCCGAGGCGGCTCTCGCGGGGATCGAGCCGATTGCGGTGCGCCATCTCGCCGAGGCGGTCGCGTACCTGCGCGGCGAACGGGATCCTCCGCCTGTCGAGCCGACCAACGGGAGCGCGCCCGAGCCGGCATGCCCGGACCTCACCGAGGTCCGCGGGCAGGAGCGGGCGAAGCGTGCGCTCGAGCTCGCAGCCGCCGGCGGCCACAATCTCCTGCTCGCCGGGCCGCCGGGAATCGGCAAGACCATGCTGGCTCAGCGCCTGCAGGGGGTCCTGCCGCGCCTTCCGCCGGATGAGGCGCTCGAGGTGACCAGAATCCATTCCGTCGCGGGCCTGCTGCCGCCCGGCCGGCCCTTGGTGACCGTGCCTCCCTTCCGGGCGCCGCATCACACCGCGTCGGTCTCGGCGATCGTCGGCGGCGGGACCGGGCCGAGCCCAGGCGAGGCGAGCCTCGCTCACCGCGGAGTTCTGTTCCTCGACGAGCTCGCCGAGTTTCCGCGCAACGCCCTGGAGGCGCTGCGACAGCCCCTCGAGGACGGCGCGATCGCGGTCGCTCGCGTCGGGGGCCGGATCGTGTTCCCCGCGCGTTTCCAGCTCGTCGCAACGATGAACCTGTGTCCTTGCGGAGCGCGGGGCGACCCGGCGGCCGAGTGCACCTGCTCCGCAGCCCGGCTGGCCGCGTACCGAGACAAGCTCTCGCGGGCCCTGCTCGATCGCTTCGATCTGCTCGTCACCGTGCCGCGTCCTCGCGCCCAAGAGCTGGGCGGGAAGCCGGGGGAGGCCTCGGAGGCCGTGCGCGGGCGTGTCGCCGCAGCGCGTGAGCGGGCTCGCGGGGCACGGCTCAACCGCGGGCGAGAGGCCGACGAGCTCCTGTCGACGGCCGTCGAGCGACTGGCGCTGTCGGCGCGCGGGCGTGCTCGCGTGGCGCGCGTTGCGAGGACGGCCGCGCTGCTCGCGGGGACGGATGAAGTCGGCGCCGATCACGTCGCGGAGGCGCTGTCGTTTCGCTCTCCGACCGAGCTGGGGTCGCGATGAGCGACCTCGCGCTGGCGGCGTTCGCCGCGGAGACCGGCGGACACGTGGTCGAGGAGCCGAAGGAGCGTCGGTTTCGGCGTTTCGAGCACGGGTTTGATGCCGGCGGCTTCATGAGGTCCCTCGATGCGAAGGGGGTTCGCTTTGTCGGCAGGTCGGACCCGGCGTTCCCGCCACTCCTCCGCGAGCTCCACGATCCGCCGCCTGGGCTGTTCCTGCGCGGCTCGGCTGCGGTCGAGCTGCTCCAGAGTCCGGCGGTCGCGATCGTCGGCGCCCGAACCTGCTCGTCATACGGCGCGCAGGTGGCTCGCTTGCTGGGCCGCGAGCTCGCGGCTGCGGGCCTGTTGGTGATCAGCGGCCTTGCCCGCGGCGTTGACGGCGAGGCGCACCGAGGAGCTCTGGAGGCGGGCGGATTCACGGTGGCCGTCCTGGGTTGCGGAGCCGACCGCGACTATCCGGCCGGCCATGCCCAGCTCGCGCGCCGGATCTGCGAGCGCGGTCTGGTCGTCTCGGAGTACGCGCCCGGAGTCGAGCCCGCGCCATGGCGCTTTCCGGCCCGCAACCGGATCATCGCCGGCCTCGCGGTGGCGACCGTGATCGTCGAGGCCCGTGAGCGGAGTGGCGCGCTCATCACGGCCGACTTCGCGCTCGAGGCTGGACGGGAGGTGTTCGCGGTGCCAGGAGAGATCACTTCGGCACTCTCCGTAGGCACGAACGCCCTCATACGGCTCGGCGCGACCCCATTGACGAGCGCGGCGGACGTTCTCGAGCACCTCGGCATCGAAGCACCACAGGAGCACGCAGCGCCGCTTGGCCCAGACGCAACGGCAGTTCTCGCGGCGCTTTTCGACCAACCGGCGGGCGCCGACGAGCTCGGCCGCCTGACAGGCCTGGATGCGCCCGCCGTGGCGAAGGCACTGGCCGAGCTCGAACTCTCTGGAGCGGTTGCCGAGGCCGACGGCCTGTTCAGGGTGGTGAGGCCTCCGCAATAGGATCGCCGACAACCCATGAGCTCCTACTGGCTCGAGGAAACCCACCCTCAACGATCAAGGCGGCCGATCGCGGGGCATGTCGATGTCGCGATCGTCGGCGGCGGCGTAACCGGTTGCGCCTGCGCACACGTTCTCGCGGGCGCCGGGCTCGGTGTCCGGCTCCACGAGGCTCGCGAGATCACAAGTGGTGCGAGCGGGCGGAACGGCGGCTTCGCCCTGTGGGGAGGAGCGCTCCCGTACGACGCAGCCCGCGGGCAGCTCGGGCACGGCGCGGCGCGTGCGTGGTGGCAACTAACCGAGGGCTACGTCGAGCGAATGGCCGAGCTGGCCGGCGATGCCTTTCGCCGGACCGGGAGCCTCCGGCTTGCCGCCGACAGCGTCGAGCGGAAGCTCCTCGAGGCCGAGTACGACGCTCTGCGTGAGGACGGGTTCGACGTCGAATGGCGCGACGAACTGCCGAAGCCGCTTGCCGGCCGGTACCACGGTGCCGTCTTCCATCCGCCAGACGGGTCGATCCAGCCTGCCCGCTGGGTGCGCCGCCTCGCCGCGCGTGCGGCAGACGCGGGAGCTGACCTGCGGGAGCATGATCGGGTCGAGTCGCTCGACGACCTCGATGCCGACCACGTTGTCGTGGCCACCGACGGCTATACCCAGGGCTCGTGCCCGAGCTCGACGCAGTCGTAGCGCCGACGCGCGGGCAGGTGGTCGTCACCGAGCCGCTAGGCCGGCGCCTGTTTCCCTGCCCGCATTACGCCAGGTACGGATACGACTACTGGCAGCAGACACCCGACAACCGGCTGGTCGCAGGTGGCTCACGCGACAAGACGCCTGATGAGGAGCAGAGTGCCGAAGAGGTGACGACGGAGCTCATCCAGGGTCACCTCGAGCGCATCGTGCGGGAGCTCACCGGCGGCTCGCCGCGTATCACGCATCGCTGGGCGGGCATCTTCGGCATGACCGAGGACTGCATCCCGCTCGTCGGCTCGGTTCCCGGGACCGAGGGCGTCTGGGTCGCGTGCGGCTACTCGGGCCACGGCAACGTCATGGGCCTCATGTGCGGCGAGCTCGTGGCGCGCGCGATCCTCGGAAGCCCGGACCCGATCCTCGACCTGTTCGAGCCCGCGAGGCTCCTGGGAAGCTAGCCTGGCGCCTGAACCGATTCGTCGCCCTGGAAGAGCGAGAAGGCGTTGCCCTCGGTGTCCGAGCAGCGGGCAAACCAGCCGACCCCCGGAATCGGCTGCTTGTCCTCGCCGGAACCCCCGAGCTCGCGTACGCGGGCAAGTGTCTTGTCGATGTCCTCGGTGCCGAAGTAGATCACCGGGCCGGACTCGCCCTGCTGCGCCGGGTAGATCGCGCCTCCCGGCTCATTGCCGTCGAGCATGCTGTACTCGACCGGCCCCTCGAACTCCTGGTACTTCCAGCCGAACAGGGACGTCCAGAACTTCTTCGCCCGCCCGCTGTCCTTCGCAGGCAGCTCGAAGTGCACCAACTGGCCTTCCATCTCGCCCTCCTTCTCGCTGAGCGGTCAGCCTAGCTAGACGTCGACTGTCCGGATGTCGAGCCGGTCCACGTGCTCGAGGGCGGCGAGTGCGACAGCGAGATCCTGGATCGCGAGCCCCGTCGAGTCGAACGTCGTGATCTCTTCGTCCGAGCGCCGACCCTCCGTGTCGCCGGCTAGCACCGCCCCGAGCTCGGTCACCTGATCCCGCGCAAGCGCGCCTGCCTCGACTGCGTGCACGAGCTCGCCGTTGTGGCTCGCCTGTTCCCAGTCGTCACAAAAGATCCGGGTTCTGATGAGTTCCTCGACCGCGATCTCCGACTTCCCTGGCCCGTCCGCGCCCATCAGGCTCACGTGCTGCCCCGGCAGCAGCGAACCGGCCGGCAGGAGCATGTCGTGCCCGGGCGTCATCGTCACGACCAGGTCCGCAACAAGCGCCTCCTCCCGCGACGCCGCGACCGAGGCGCCCAGTTCGGAGGCGGCGGACTCGGCTCGATCGCGATCGACGTCCCACAACGCCACGTCTCGCCCACGCGCCAGGAACGTTCGCGCAGCGGCGCGCCCGTTCACGCCCGCGCCGATGACGGCCGTCGTGGAGGCATCTGGCCGACCGAGCGTCTCGGCTGCGAGCACCGCCGCCGCGCCTGTGCGAAGGGCGGTCACCGCGCCGGCGTCGAGCACCGCGCGCAGCGCTCCGTTCGAGGCATCCGAGAGCAGCACCAGACCCATGACCGTCGGCAGTCCCTGCGACGGATTCCCGGGGAACGACGTCACCCACTTCAGCGCCGCGTGTCCAGCACCCAGCACCGGCATGGCGCGGAAGTCGCCGGCCGGGTAGGCGGGCACGTACACCTTGGGCGGCATCGACCACTCACCACGGTGGTAGGCGACGAAGGCGTCGCGCACCGCGTCGAGCGCTCGCTCCGGCGAGACGGCCTCCTCTACGTGTCGCGCGGAGAAGAACGGAACCATCGCCGGCAACCTTAAGGTGCGCGCATGAGGAGGGGCACGGTCGTCTTGGCAGTCGCGCTAGTAGCCACCGGCTGCAGCTCGAGCGGCCGCAACACCGTGATCTTCGACACCGGGCGGATCGGGCCACTCAAGGTGGACCGGAGCAGCGCCACCGACGTGATCGCGTACGCCGGCAGTCCAGACGTCGATGTAGGCGGCGTGGAGTATGGCGGCACGCCGTATCGCGCGCTCGGCTACGACTGCTCGCGCGAGCCCTCCGACGACCTGTTTCCGGTGCTCGAGACGCCGCGGGCCGGAAGGCACGGGCCTTCCTGCAAGACCGTGTTCTGGATCAACTCGCGAACCCGCAGGCTGGGCGACGTGTATACGAGCTCGAACCACTACTCCGAAGAGCACGGCGTTCGCATCGGAATGAAGACGGCGTCGGCGGAGCGGCTCCTGCACGTGAGGGCTGTCGTGGGCTGCGGCGCGGCGATCTTTCCCGGTGGGCGGCGCGGAATCGTCACGGTTGCACTCGACGGCGGGTTCACCGGTTCCTCCTTGAACGGCGGCCACGTCTACGCGTTCGCTCTCCACGGCGGCCGCAGCGACATCGGCATCTTCGACTGCCTCTGAGCTAGAGGCTTTTCACGTCGGCGATCAGGTGCGTGATCGAGTCCTTCGCGTCGCCGAAGAGCATGACCGTCTTGGGGTTGTAGAAGAGCGGGTTCTCGATCCCGGCGAACCCGGGATTCATGCTCCGCTTCAGGACGACGACTGCGTTCGCCTGGTCGACGTTCAGGATCGGCATGCCGTAGATCGGGCTCCCCTCGTTGTTGCGGGCGTCCGGGTTGACGACGTCGTTGGCGCCGACGATCAGGGCGACGTCGGTGCGGGCGAACTCGGGGTTCGCCTCGTCCATCTCCTTGAGCTGCGGATACGGGACGTTCGCCTCGGCGAGGAGGACGTTCATGTGTCCGGGCATGCGGCCCGCGACCGGATGGATCGCGTAGGAGACCTCGACGCCCTTCTCCTCGAGCAGGTCCGCGAGCTGGCGCACGTCGTGCTGGGCCTGCGCGACCGCGAGGCCGTAGCCGGGGACGAAGACGACCTTGTGGGCGTAGGCGAGCATGACCGCGACGTCCTCCGCCGAGGCGGAGCGGACGCTCCCGCCGTCGCTCGCCGCGGCAGCCTCCGCCGCCCCGGCCGAGACCTGGCCGAAAGCGCCGAAGAGGACGTTCGTAATCGAGCGGTTCATCGCCCGGCCCATGAGGAGTGTCAGCAGCGTGCCCGACGCGCCGACGAGCATGCCGGCCACGATCAGGACGTTGTTCTCGAGCTCGAAGCCGCCGACGGCGACCGCGAGCCCGGTGAACGCGTTCAGGAGCGAGATCACGACCGGCATATCCGCCCCGCCGATCGGCAGCACGAACAGCACGCCGAACAGCGTCGCGCCGCCGACGACGGCCCAGAGGAGCCACTCCTGCTGGACGCCCGAGACCAGGACCACGCTCAAGGCGACGCAGACGGTGAGCAGCGCGAGGTTCCCGAACTTCTGGCCCGGGTACGTGATCGGCCGGCCGCGGATCAGCTCCTGCAGCTTGGCGAACGCGACCATCGAGCCCGCGAAGGAGATTGCGCCGATCAAAGCCGACAGCGCGATCGCCAGCGCGATGTCGATCTTCGGACGGCCGGGGTCCGGGAGGATCCGGTGCAGCTCTGCCAGCGCGATCAGCGCCGCG
>Ga0137371_10005092_pt1 | contig 10314 bp, 4 predicted proteins | sample SagtaG_7_FD_104919 | JGI IMG/M metagenome (GOLD analysis project Ga0137371, IMG submission 104919) | Vadose zone soil microbial communities from Sagehorn Ranch, Mendocino, California, USA - Sage1_R_40_16 metaG | ecosystem: Environmental > Terrestrial > Soil > Vadose zone | place: USA: California... | reverse complement strand
GAGCTCGAGGGCCGCCATCTGCATCCGGTGGAGAGCCGGACTCCGTCAGCGGACACCATCTCCCTGATCGCGCAGACGCGTCAGTCCCACATCTACGTGGCTGAGGCCGTAAGGACGCGCGTGTACGCAGACTCGGGTGAGTTGGAGGCCGAACGTGGGCTCTATCAGATGGAGGACTACGCCCATCAGACGCTGGGCTTCGACCTCCAGCAAGGACGACCGGTTCGTGTCGAGAAGCTCGTCTCGTTCTACACCTCCCACGACCAGGGAATTAACGAACCCCTGGCCAACGCCGAGAAGGCGGTCGGACGTTTGGGCACCTTCGAGGAGGCCTTCGACCGTCACCAGCGTGCGTGGGACGAGCTGTGGGACGACTGCGACATCCGGGTGCCCAACGACGAGCGGGTGCAGTTCCTGCTGCGCTTCCACGCCTCCCACGTGCTGCAAACCTGCTCCCCCCACACAGCCGACCTGGACGTCGGCGTTCCCGCACGCGGCCTCAACGGGGAAGCCTATCGCGGCCACATCTTCTGGGACGAGCTCTACGTCTATCCCTTCCTGAACTTCCGGCTGCCCAAGATCACGCGCGGCCTCCTGATGTACCGGTACCGCAGGCTCGGCGAGGCGCGCGCGCTGGCTCGCGACGCCGGCTACCGGGGCGCGATGTACCCCTGGCAGAGTGGCAGCGACGGCAAGGAAGAGACCCAGGTCGTGCATCTCAACCCGCGCTCCGGGTTGTGGGAACCGGACCTGAGCCGGAACCAGAGGCACGTGGGCGCGGCCATTTTCTACAACATCTGGCACTACCTCCAGGCCACGGCGGATACCGACTTCCTGCTGGGACCCGGTGCCGAGATGATGATGGAGATCGCCCGTTTCTGGTCCAGCATCGCTCACTTCAACCCGGCACGTGGTCGCTACGAGATCCACGGCGTCATGGGCCCCGACGAGTTCCATGAGAAATATCCAGACTCCGATGAATCCGGTCTGCGCAACAACGCCTACACCAACGTGATGGTGGCCTGGATCTCCGATGTTGCGGGCAGGCTGCTCGACATGCTGCCAGAGCGGCGGCGGCGGTCGCTCTGCGAACAGATCAACCTCACCGACCAGGAGATCGAGACTTGGCGGCAAATGAGCCGCAAGATGTACGTCCCCTTCCACGCGGATGGCGTCATCAGCCAGTTCGAGGGCTGGGAGGACCTGGAGGAACTGGACTGGGATGCCTATCGCCGCGAGTACGGCAATATCCAGAGGCTCGACCGCATCCTGCGGGCGGAGGGAAAGGAGCCCGACCGCTACAAGCTGTCGAAGCAGGCGGACACCGTGCTGCTGTTCTACCTGTTCCGGCAGGATGAGCTGAGGCAGATTTTCGAGCGCCTCGGCTATGAGTACACGCCTGAGACGTTGCGCCAGACCGTCGCCTACTACGATGCGCGCACCTCGCACGGGTCCACGCTGAGCTTCGTCACATATGCTGGAGTCTACTCGGAGATCGACCTGGCGACCTCCTGGGAGCGCTACCTGGTGGCATTGGAGAGCGATGTCGGCGATGTGCAGGGCGGCACCACCGCCGAGGGCATCCACATGGGTGTGATGGCGGGGACGCTGGACCTGGTGCAGCGCAGCTACCTGGGCGAGGTGATTCGCGATGGCGTCCTCTACTTCAACCCCAAGGCCATGGACCAGCTGCGCGGTCTGAGCCTGCCCATGCGCTTCAGAGGGCTGCTGATCAAGATCACCCTCGAGGAGGGCCGTCTGCGGGTCGGTGCCGAGGTCGATAGCCTGAACCGGTCGGTGAAATTGGGTGTCGGAGACCAGGTGCGGGAGATCAGGTACGGGGAGAGCTACACCTTCGACCTCTGAATGGGGCCCAGGCAGCGGGGAGCAGACCTGGCCCTTCGCCAATTCTGATGAAAGCTGAACAGTTCATATTCTGGAGCACGATCTGCTGATGACCCCGCTCGGATGGCTCCGCCTGGGCGAGCGGAGCAGGGACCGTCGAAAGAAGTTCAAAAATAGGGTTTTACCAACCAGTAGGAACCTGGAACATGGACATTGTTGATCATCACACGTCTTGTGCGTGCCATACACACAGAGGGAGGAGAGCATGTCAACCGTTGACCAGGTACGTCTCCACTTGATGGATACGTATTGGAACGCCGCCAACTACCTGACCATCGGCCAGATCTATTTACAAGAAAATCCTCTGCTGAGAGAGCCACTGCGCCCCGACCATATCAAACCGCGCTTACTTGGGCATTGGGGGACATCTCCTGGTCTCAGCTTCATCTACGTTCACCTGAATCGGCTCATCCAGGATCACGATGTGAATATGATCTACCTCGCCGGACCAGGACACGGTGGCCCTGCACTGCTCGCCAATGTGTATCTCGAAGGGACATACACAGAGGTGTACCCAAACATCACGCAAGATGCAGAAGGAATGCGCCGTCTCTTTCGCCAGTTCTCAACACCTGGAGGGGTACCAAGTCATGTGAGTGTTCCCACACCCGGCTCCATTCACGAGGGAGGAGAGTTAGGGTACGTGCTCGCCCACGCCTTTGGCGCGGCCTTTGATACTCCGGATCTGATTGCTGTTGCGGTCGTCGGTGATGGTGAAGCAGAAACCGGGCCGCTTGAAGGATCATGGAAGAACATCAAATTTTTGCATCCGGTGCGTGACGGAGCGGTCCTGCCGATCTTGCATCTCAATGGGTACAAGATTTCTGGTCCAACCGTCTTTGGGCGTGACGATGATGAGTCGATACGCCAGGTCATCGCAGGTCATGGTTACGAGGTCCACTTCGTGGAAGGGGACGATCCCATGCGCATGCACCAGTCGTTCGCAGAAACGTTGGAGACCTGCTATGCACACATTCGCTCGATTCAGGCAGATGCGCGGACGCATGGCTTTACAGGAGTCCCCAGATGGCCTGCTATCATCTTGCGTACTCCGAAAGGATGGACTGGACCCAAAGAGGTCGATGGTCTCCCGATCGAGGGCACCTTTCGGGCGCACCAGGTACCTGTAGAAGGGGTGAAGACCAATCCCGAGCACCTGAAAATACTGGAAGAGTGGATGCGCAGCTACAAACCAGAAGAGCTGTTTGACGGGCAGGGACATTTCATCCCCGAACTTGCCGCGCTCGCGCCTCAGGGTGATCGGAGAATGGGGGCCAATCCCCATGCCAATGGTGGAAAATTGCTGGTCGACCTGAATATGCCCGACTTTACGGACTATGCGCTTGACGTCAAAAAGCCCGCCACCACGTACTACGAGAATACACGCGTGCTTGGGACGATGATGCGTGACATTTTTACGCGCAATGCCAGCCAGCAGAATTTCCGGTACTTCTGTCCCGATGAAACCAATTCGAATCGCCTTGGGGATGTCTTCCAGGTGGAAAACCGCACGTTTGAGGAGAAAATCATTTCGATTGACGACCACCTCTCTCCTGAGGGAAGAGTCATGGAGGTACTGAGCGAACATCTGTGTGAGGGATGGTTAGAGGGCTATGTGCTCACAGGACGGCATGGCGTATTCGCGACCTACGAAGCCTTTGCCATGATTATTGATTCGATGATGATTCAACACACGAAGTGGCTGGAAAAAGCACTCGACCTTCCCTGGCGAGAACCTGTTGCATCGGTCAACATCCTGCTGACCTCGACCTGCTGGCGCAACGATCATAACGGTTTTAGCCATCAAGGACCGGGGCTGATTGACAGCGCGCTTTCAAGTAAAGGCACCGTAGCGCGCGTCTATTTACCGCCAGATGCAAACTGCCTCCTTTCTGTTGCCGATCATTGTTTGCGCAGTCGCAACTATGTGAACCTCATAGTGATTGATAAACAACCCCACCTGCAATTCCTTCCCATGCGGCAGGCTATTGAACACTGCACGCGTGGTCTCTCCATCTGGCAGTGGGCAAGCAATGCAGAGAGCATTGAGCCCGATGTGGTGCTGGCGTGCGCAGGTGATGTCATGACGATGGAAACCGTTGCGGCGGCATGGTGGCTGCGCCATCACCTGCCAGAATTGAAGGTGCGCGTGGTGAATGTCGTCGACCTGATGACGCTCTACCCTCCAGATGTCCACCCGCATGGGCTCGATGACGCCACCTTCACAGAACTCTTCACAGCAGACAAGCCCGTCGTGTTCGCCTTTCATGGCTACCAGAGAGCCATCCACGCACTCATTCACGGACGCCCCAATGCAGCTCGTTTCCATGTGCGCGGTTTTAACGAACAGGGGACGACCACGACTCCTTTCGATATGGTCGTGCTCAATAAAGTCAGTCGGTATGATCTCTGCATCCTGGCTATGCAGCATGCAACACGCCTCCACCATCTGACGCCGCCATTCATTCAGGAGTGCAATGATCTGCTGGCCAAACACCATAGCTATGTACGAACCAACTTTGAAGATATGCCAGAAGTACGCGACTGGGTGTGGACTGACTAGAAGGAGGTCCCGAACGACGATGAAGATAGTCGTGCTCAATGTCGGCTCAAGTAGCCAGAAAAGCAAGCTGTATGAACTGGCTGAAGAACTTCCAGAGCAACCGCCCAGGCCGCTCTGGGAGGCGACGGCCGACTGGGCTGAACACTGTGGGGAGGCGGACCTGAAGGTGACGACTGTTCATGGAGAAACAGTGGCAGAGAAACTTCCAACAGACTCCCGGCAGGAAGTCATCGAGCACCTGCTCAACGCGCTTGTCGGCGGGAAAACGCAGGTGCTCAGCCAACTCACGGAGATCGATATCGTCGGTCATCGCGTCGTGCATGGTGGACAGGAGTATCGAGAGGCGACAGTGATCACTCCTACCGTCAAGGGCGTCATCAAACGCCTTGCTAAGTTCGCGCCGCTGCACGATCCCGTCAATCTGGAAGGCATCGAGGCGGTTGAGCGCATACTGCCACACGTGCCTCAAGTGGCGGTCTTCGACACCTCGTTCCATAGCGAGTTACCCCCGGCAGCGGCTATCTATCCTGGGCCCTACGAGTGGTTCGAGCGCGGTATTCGTCGCTATGGCTTTCACGGTATCAGCCATCACTACTGCGCACAGCGTGCGGCTCAACTGCTTGGAAGAGATCTGGAATCGCTGCGACTGATCACGTGCCACCTCGGCAATGGCTGCTCTCTGGCGGCTATTCGCGCAGGGCACAGCATCGAAACGACCATGGGCTTTACGCCGCTCGAAGGAGTGATGATGGGGAGCCGCTCGGGCTCCGTTGATCCTGGCATCCTGGTGTACCTGCTGCGTCAAAACGGCTCCACCGCTGACCAGCTTGACACCATGCTCAACGACGATTCCGGCCTGAAAGGGATCTCTGGCGTCTCAAGCGATATGCGCGAGATTCATGCTGCCATCGATCAGGGAAATACGCGGGCGAAGCTGGCATTCGACATCTATGTGCATCGTCTGCGCTCCTTCATCGGTGCCATGCTCGCCATGTTGGGCGGCATCGACGCCCTCGTCTTCGCCGGAGGCGTTGGTGAACATGATGCTTCGCTACGAGCCGCAACCTGCGAAGCCTTCGCCTTTCTCGGCCTCCAACTCGATACCGAGAAAAACGCCCAATCTCTTGCCGACTGCGATATCGCTGCTGCTGATTCCACCGTGCGCCTCCTTCTCATCCAGACGCAGGAAGAATGGTCAATTGCAAAGGAGTGTTGGCGATTGGGACATCGTGACTTGCTCGGACGAGCCGATTCTCCTCACCTGAAGAGTTCCTCCGACCCTACAGAACACCATCTCTCATCAGCAAAGCCTCACGCGAAAAGGAGCAGAGCATGAAGATTGCAGTGCTTGGGGCAAGTGGCAGGATTGGTCAGCGTATTACCCTGGAGGCGCTGGTACGCGGGCACGAGGTGAAGGCGCTGGTACGCCATCCAGAGCGCTTTCCGATTGCGCATCCACGTTTGACGGTCGCTCGCGTGGATATTTTCGATCCCGCCAGTGTTGCTGAAGCGATTACTGATTCGGATGTGGTGGTGAATGCAACGGGGGCTGGCGGTAGTGATCCGCACACCTTCTATATCAATTCCACCAAAGCGGTGATTGAAGGAGTGAAGCGTGCTGGTAGAAGCAAGCGACTGATTGTGGTCGGCGGTGCAGGAAGCCTGGAAGTTGCCCCCGGCGTCCAACTCGTCGATACACCTACCTTCTCCAATGTAGCACGCCCGACGTCGCTGGCACAGCGTGAAACACTGGACATCTTACGCGCTTCTGCTATCGCTTGGACCTTTTTCAGCCCCTCCGAACACATCGCGGCGGGCAGACGTACTGGGAAGTATCGCCTCGGCACTGACCAATTATTGACAAACGATGAGGGCGAGAGCTTCATTTTTATGGAAGATTACGCGGTTGCTCTGCTAGACGAGATCAAGCAGCTTCGATTCATCCGTCAACGTTTTACCGCTGTCTCCTTAGAGAAAGGAACCATACGGTTGATGTGCAATTTAGCTGCTTCTAGTAAATGATGAGCTTACGTGAAAAGGAGCTATTCGCTTGTGGAATCGGTGAGCTTCTTTTCAATTGAAGAGAGTATAGGCACTCTCAGCGAGAGTGCGTGAGAGCCACAATCTTGCAGTACCCTCTAGCGGGCCTATACCTCTACAACTGCTGCTTCGTTCCTTTTGCGCCCCTGTGTCTTGCCTTGCAGTACCCTCTAGCGGGCCTATACCTCTACAACATTTCCTTAGATGGTTGGTAGCAACCACAAACTAAGATTGCAGTACCCTCTAGCGGGCCTATACCTCTACAACGCCCTTCGTGCAACGCGGCACCGGGGGCAACAATCTCTCTTGCAGTACCCTCTAGCGGGCCTATACCTCTACAACCAAATTTATCTCTCTGGCAGCGTCGGCGCAAGGAACAACTTGCAGTACCCTCTAGCGGGCCTATACCTCTACAACGATGCCTTTACCCCCATCGCCCTGACTATCGAAGAATCTTGCAGTACCCTCTAGCGGGCCTATACCTCTACAACTAACCTCATCAGCCAGCAGTGTCACAAGGTCAGAGAACTTGCAGTACCCTCTAGCGGGCCTATACCTCTACAACGGTGGCCAGGAATTACAACGATTGTCTGCGTTATTCTTGCAGTACCCTCTAGCGGGCCTATACCTCTACAACAGCTACCCCTGCTGACTGGCCGCTTGCAACCATCAATCTTGCAGTACCCTCTAGCGGGCCTATACCTCTACAACTGGATATCACAATCGACCTCGTTCAGCTTTTGTCCTCTTGCAGTACCCTCTAGCGGGCCTATACCTCTACAACAAAGCTCGCTGATTGCTTCATCGGATATCGCTTTGTCTTGCAGTACCCTCTAGCGGGCCTATACCTCTACAACGACGGGATTGTCTCATCTCTTCTTTCACAAGAGTGACTTGCAGTACCCTCTAGCGGGCCTATACCTCTACAACGCCACTGGTAAGCCGTACATCATCGAAAATGTCATGCTTGCAGTACCCTCTAGCGGGCCTATACCTCTACAACGGTGGTTACTTCGAATTGCCACCTGCGCCGATGTTCACCTTGCAGTACCCTCTAGCGGGCCTATACCTCTACAACACAGTGCTATCAGGGAAGCCATAGGAGAGTATAGCACTTGCAGTACCCTCTAGCGGGCCTATACCTCTACAACAAGATGAGATTCGCTTTTTCCGCACCTTTGCGACGTCTTGCAGTACCCTCTAGCGGGCCTATACCTCTACAACGGTGCAGTGACTTTCTCGCGTTCCCAGAACACGGGAATCTTGCAGTACCCTCTAGCGGGCCTATACCTCTACAACGAGACTGCCAATAGCAATGCCAATACGGAACTGGCACTTGCAGTACCCTCTAGCGGGCCTATTCCTCTACAACGGCGCAAGGGGGAAGCGTCGTTGTGACTGGCTTGTGTCTTGCAGTACCCTCTAGCGGGCCTATACCTCTACAACCATTTCATGGCTCAGGGCCAAACATCTACTGGCTTCTTGCAGTACCCTCTAGCGGGCCTATACCTCTACAACCTCAGCGTCTCGGCATGACGGATGAGTGTCTCTGTACCTTGCAGTACCCCCTAGCGGGCCTATACCTCTACACCAGCTAGATGCGACACTGCAAGGCTATGCGCCCGGTCTTGCAGTACCCTCTAGCGGGCCTATTCCTCTACAACTTAGCAAGCTTGCGAGCCTGTTTTATGATGACGAGACTTGCAGTACCCTCTAGCGGGCCTATTCCTCTACAACCGTAGTGCTGGCAAGAGCTGATCAGCCCACAATGTCTTGCAGTACCCTCTAGCGGGCCTATACCTCTACAACGCCAGTCCATGGCCGTTCGATAGATGCCCTGCTCATTCTTGCAGTACCCTCTAGCGGGCCTATACCTCTACAACGGCGCAAACACACCGACGGTGACCTACGTCGCGCTCTTGCAGTACCCTCTAGCGGGCCTATTCCTCTACAACGAATGATCATCGGCGCGATCCACGCGGGATGTACCCTTGCAGTACCCTCTAGCGGGCCTATACCTCTACAACAAAGGATGGAAACTTACCCCGGCAAAGAACGAGAAACTTGCAGTACCCTCTAGCGGGCCTATTCCTCTACAACGCAGAACTTTGGCAGTGGTACCTGTACGTACTACAACTTGCAGTACCCTCTAGCGGGCCTATTCCTCTACAACATATCAAACCAGAAGCGATTATAGGCAAGGTAAAACTTGCAGTACCCTCTAGCGGGCCTATTCCTCTACAACTGCACAACCAAACAACAAAGAACCTCTCTCAATCGGTCTTGCAGTACCCTCTAGCGGGCCTATTCCTCTACAACATTCGGATCATCGGCAAGCGCGATATTTCCCTGTTGCTTGCAGTACCCTCTAGCGGGCCTATTCCTCTACAACTTTCACGTCTTGATCTTGACGAAATTGTTGCCATGCCTCTTGCAGTACCCTCTAGCGGGCCTATTCCTCTACAACATAAGGGTGACACAGGATAATCCACATCCTGACGACTTGCAGTACCCTCTAGCGGGCCTATTCCTCTACAACCAAGAGCATGCAGCGTTTTTGACGGATAAAGCAGAGCCTTGCAGTACCCTCTAGCGGGCCTATTCCTCTACAACTCGGCAATGGCAACATTCCGAGCCATGCTTGATCCGACTTGCAGTACCCTCTAGCGGGCCTATTCCTCTACAACGCGTAGCGCAGGGTGCACAAGGACAACAAGGAAAGGCGCTTGCAGTACCCTCTAGCGGGCCTATTCCTCTACAACCCCAGACCACCTCCCTGGCCGCCTCCCTGGCCGCCCTTGCAGTACCCTCTAGCGGGCCTATTCCTCTACAACGCGGCTCTATGGTCGCTTGATCCGTGAGTTGTCGCCTTGCAGTACCCTCTAGCGGGCCTATTCCTCTACAACTCGTATCAAAAAGGAGACGCTGGACAAGATCCTGAAACTTGCAGTACCCTCTAGCGGGCCTATTCCTCTACAACTAGTCGAATCAGGTTGCATAAACCTCGCTACCTCAAAACTTGCAGTACCCTCTAGCGGGCCTATTCCTCTACAACCTGGCGCTGACCCCATAGCGTGTCTTGCCCTCTGGTGTACTTGCAGTACCCTCTAGCGGGCCTATTCCTCTACAACATCGATCTATGAGAAGTCATTGAAACAGCTTGTGAACTTGCAGTACCCTCTAGCGGGCCTATTCCTCTACAACTTCGTCTGAATATGCGTCTAAGTAGTAAGATCAGGAGCATCTTGCAGTACCCTCTAGCGGGCCTATTCCTCTACAACATGAGTAAATTCGCGCGCGTCCGTGGTCTCGCCAAGACTTGCAGTACCCTCTAGCGGGCCTATTCCTCTACAACCGTGGTACCCGGTAATACAGGCGGCAAAATACCTGCTTGCAGTACCCTCTAGCGGGCCTATTCCTCTACAACGTACGACACACGCTCGTAGTCCCAAACCATCACATAATAGCCTTGCAGTACCCTCTAGCGGGCCTATTCCTCTACAACCGCTATCAGGTTCCGTGGAAGTTGGTCGAGACGCCGCCTTGCAGTACCCTCTAGCGGGCCTATTCCTCTACAACACGGCGGCGCGACGGCATCAGCCTCGCCTGGCAGCCTTGCAGTACCCTCTAGCGGGCCTATTCCTCTACAACCTCGTTGGGATTCGGGAGGTTCTTGTTCGTGAAAATCTTGCAGTACCCTCTAGCGGGCCTATTCCTCTACAACCAGCCCTACGTGGACGCGTTCCTACGTGAGTACGAGCCTTGCAGTACCCTCTAGCGGGCCTATTCCTCTACAACGTATGCTG
>Ga0137371_10005090_pt1 | contig 10315 bp, 7 predicted proteins | sample SagtaG_7_FD_104919 | JGI IMG/M metagenome (GOLD analysis project Ga0137371, IMG submission 104919) | Vadose zone soil microbial communities from Sagehorn Ranch, Mendocino, California, USA - Sage1_R_40_16 metaG | ecosystem: Environmental > Terrestrial > Soil > Vadose zone | place: USA: California... | reverse complement strand
CGCGGCCGCGCGGGACCTTAAATCCATTCGCGGCAAGAATGGCTTTGCCCTGATATTCGTGAAGTCGCGCCATGGCTTGGTGCTATTTCCATGATCCTAACCGATCCGGCAACCGTCAGACCGTCCGCGGATCAGAACCTCGCAAGATATACAAGGCATCTTATTAATCCAACAACCATGTCATGAGTTTCTCAAAACGCTGATCGCCGCGCACGGGATCCCAGAAAGGTTCCAGGCGCAGATAGCCGTAGCTTCGCTCGGGATTTGTAGCGTTGCCGTTATCTATATGTTAGAACAGCCTTCGGCTCCCGTCCGGCAAGAATCTTCTGGGAACGTGGATTGCTTCGCAATGGACCCCATTCCCACCGCAGAATTGAAGGCGAACGTGACGGCTGGGAATTGAGCGCCGGGCTCGGATCTCTGATAACGTAGTCGAGGACGTTTCTTAGAACCGCTTCTTTAGCTGAACGTACCAGAACCGGCCTTTGATCGTGGTTAGCGACTCATCGTAGCCGTTCTCGAAGCCACCGGCCACAAACGGCGGCTCTGCATCGAACACGTTCTGCATCCCAAGCGTGAGCGTCGTGTTATTCAACCACGCGCGCCAGCCACACGGCTTGTCCTCAGCCGTGGAGACAGGCATGACATTTTTCTCTTTGCCGTCCTTCATCTGTATGTTCTTACCGCCATCCTTGGCAAAGCCGGGCACTTCAGCCGGAGCGGGTAGCCGCAGGTTGAACGTGTATGATGCGATCAGGTCGAGCGTAGCCCGGTCCGCAACTTTGCGCGCCCGCAGAGACTCTTGGCCTGCATCAGGGTTCGGGTCGCCGGTGACCAAAAATGGCCCCTGGGTTCTAGGCGTTTGCGGTTTGATGGGAAAGGATTGAGATCCTGTCAGACCGATATTGTCGTCCTCGTATTGGCCACCCCAGTGAACTATCGCGCCAATATCAAAACCCTGCATCCACGTATCGGCTGGACCGTTGTAGAACAGACTAAAATTAGCCCGATTCCGTGGCAGCGAACCGGTCAAGCTGAATCCCGTCGGCAAAAACTCGCCGGCGATACCGAACCGTTTTTCGTCGGGCCTAACCTGGAGCTCGGCCCGTGACAGCCAGGTGCCATTGACTGTGGTCGTGAACCTACCAAAGTCCCCGTGGCCGAAGATCGAGGTCTCCAAAATATAGATCGCTTCGTAGTCGAGACCCTCGAAAATCGCGCCAGCAAGGTTTTCGTTCGGATCGATGATCAGCGTGATAGGGCCAAGTTGACCGGGAATCGCACTAGGACCACGTTGCACCAGACCGGGAAGATTGTGCTCGACAATGAATTGCGCGCCGAGGGCCGAGACGATGCTGCGCAAGTCAATATGCCACCAATCAGCGCTCAGCGTCATGCCTTTGAGCCATTTCGGGCTGTAAACGATCCCGTAGCTCCATTCATAGGCGACTTCCGGTTTTAAGAGGGGATTTCCGGTGACGCGTTCCTCGACTTGGTTCTCGGTCTGACTGGAAAATGGATCGGTCACATCCGGAAAACTCTGCGTGCCTGCGGGCGAAAGCTCCGATAGTGTGGGCGCATGAAATGCTTCGGTGTAGCTGCCACGCAAGGTCACCGCCCCAATCCATTTGGGATCAAGCGGCTGCCAGCGCACTGAGACCTTTGGCTTTTGAGCGTTATACGTCGCACTCGTAGCCGGCATAAACGGAGTCAGAACTGTAGCACTGTTCTGGCTGTACCATTGCTCGACCTCGGCAAAGTCAACCTCGAAGCTGTAAAAGCTGGGGAAGTTCCATGTCGGGCTGGTGAAGGGGATCCGCACTTCCTGGTAGGTGCTCCAAACATCCCGGTTCACCCGGAAGCCTTGCCCATCCACCGAGCCAATCGATTGAAATGTGTTATTCAGTGCGTCACGATCGCGTGTGAATCTATCCCCATAGTACTGACCGCCGAGCGCAAAGGAGACCGGCCCGGCCGGAAGATTGAACAAGTCGCCGTTAATAGTGAGATAACCCAGAGCCAACTCATCCTCGCCGGAGTTATGCAGGGTGATATAAACTCTGCTCCTGGCTGCCTTGGTGTTGTGGCCAGTGAAATTCAGGAACGGATCAAAGGCCGTGGCCGGGTTCGTATCCAGTAGCGCGTCCCGCAGCCCAGGCTGGCTGACCTCGCCTACGGACAAATCCTGTCCCTCGTTCCGAGAGTAACGAAAACCCGCTTCCCAGTTCCACGTCTTGAAATAATCGCCAAATTCTCCCATCTCGCCGCGGAACCCGACGTCGAAGAGCGTGTCCCAGTAAGTGAACTTTTCACTTCTGAGACCACTGTCGTTAATGCCGCGGAAACGAACACCGGTATACATAGGGACAGGGACTCCGTTAATGTCCAAAGTCGCGTTCGCGACCGTGAACGGATTAAACGGATTCTGCATTGGGACACTGATGCCGGAGGGGCTAAACCCTACGTTAGTGCCTGGCATTTTGAACGGATCAGGCACAAACGGAACAGCTGCCAGGGACGAATCGAAAAATGAGCGGACATATTTAAAGTCGGCAAATAACACCAGGTATTTGTCACACAGATCGCGCGTGAACGAACCGTAGAAGCTCTGACGATCCGCCGGGGGGAGGGCAGGCGTGAAAGCCGCGAAGTTGAAGACAAAATAATTCCCACCGCCTTTGAAGTCGGGATATATACCGAATACGGGGGTAGTAATGCTCGTGGGCCGTTTATAAAATGGAGAAGTCGCCGCGTTTGGAGCTGAGTGTGGGGGCGGAGTGTTCACGCCGATCGTCGGGAGATTCTGCCCCGGGGCGAAAAACAACTTCGGGATCAATCGGAAGCGCTGCACCACGCCGGGTTCATTCCCGCTCCGCGTGTCGCCTCCTCCCCAGGGTATTTGAAACGAGTTAGCGGACAAGTCGCGGTCGCGGCTGAAGACGCCGCCAGTACGCTCCCAGAAATCGGCAATGACAACGATGTCGGTCTTGTCGTCTCCCGTGCCGGCTTTCAGCCATGCCTCCCACTCGCCCATGTCATTGGAGGCTCCCAGGTTTGTGTTCCCATAACTGCCCCCAATCTCCACACCACGGAACTTGTGTACCAAAAAGACGTTGACCACACCGGCCACGGCATCCGCACCATACACAGCCGAGGCGCCGTCCTTCAGAAAGTCAATGTGATCTATCATCGGGAAGGGAATAAGGTTAATGTCCACACCTCCGCTAAACCCGGCGATGCCGAGCGAACCAGAGGCGACGCGTTTGCCATCGATCAGAACCAAAGTCTCCTTGGGTAACAAGCCGCGAAGGTTGAGTTGGACAGTGCCATCACCACCATTGCCGATGTTCAGGTTAACGGTGCTACCGGCCTCCTGCGGCAGAAGCGTTTGGAGGTCGGTCGCGTTGCGGATGCCCAATTTTTCGAGGTCTGCTGGACGATACGTATCGACCGGGTTCGGGCCGACTTCTTCTGCGGTGGGAATGTTCGAGCCGGTAACAATGACGCGCCGCACTTCGGCAACGGCGGCTGGCGAAGGAGCTGTTTGCTGAGCAAATGTGGCTGAGGGCAGGAACAAACGCATTGCCGCTATGCTCCATGCGGCACACCAGATCAGTGGCCCCTTGATGACAAGCTCCTTTCGCTAATGTCCGTGCTTTAGCGAACCGCCCGACAAATAACAAGTCTCCTTTGCAAGCGAGCTTAGGCGTCTGCCTGAGCGGAGCCGAAGGCCGCGTCGCAACTTTCGATCGCCACTCGATTGATGGTCGCAGACCGTCGGGACAGGAGAACGATTTGTGAGATGGCTCTAATAGACCGTCTTAGGCTCCGGTCCGGCAAGAATCTTCTGGAAACGCGGATCACTTCTCAGCGAATCCCATTCCCGCCGCAGACGAAGATCACCGAGCGTGATGTTATTCGGAGAATCCGGCCACTGGATTGGGCCGGGAGTGGAAAGTAAACGCTCGATCAGCGTGAGCGCCTGGCCCGGCTCGCCAACAAGTGCATAAACCAGCGCCAGATTGGCCGCAGAGATGGCGCCATGAAATGCGTTTTGGCTTTCTGGCTCGAGATCGATGGCTTGACGACTTTCACGAATGGCATCCTCCTTCTTCTGCATGTAGGCGTAGAGTAATCCGAGTTGGGCATGACGCTCTGCAACGTCTGGATTGTCGCGCACCCGCTTTTCGGTGTCCGGCCTCGCCGCGGCAAAATAGCGCTGGGCCGATTCGACGTCGCCGCGAGCGAGGGCGATGCGGCCCTGGTAAAATGTTTTCGGGTAGTCTCCGGTTCGAGGAAAATCTCCTAATGGAGAATCAGTCAGAACCTTTTCCGCTGCGGCATGATCTCGCTCCAGCATGGCCAGGTCCCAGCGCGCCAAGTTCACTACTGAGCCGATTTCGGCAGGAATGTTTTGCAGAATTTTGCTGCCGGCAGCGGGATTGCCGTTACGAAACACTTCGAGGTAAGCAAGGCCGATCTTGGGAAGCACGGAATCCGGCGCGATCTCCAGCGCGCGATTGTAACAGGCAGCGGCAGCAGACCAGTCACGCATAAAAAGGTGATTGTTGCCGGTGAGAAAAGCGGTCTCGCTGTTGCGAGGATCGAGGGACAGGGCGCGTTCGAAGCTGGCAACCGATTCGCGCCAGCGCCCCTGCCGGCGATAGATGCCCGCAACGTAATGGTAGATCTCGGCGTTATTGGGGGAAGTCGCCGCGGCGACCTCGAACTCCTTGAGCGCTGCGTCGTACTTCTTTTCCCCGAAATAGAGGCAAAGACCTAAAGCCATATGCGCTTCGCCCAAGCTTGGCGACAATCGCAGAGCTTCCTCCGCTTGGGCGCGCGCTTTCGCCTTACGCGCTCGGTAATCGCCGGTCATCCCCGAGGAAATATCGCTATTGAGAATGGAAGCTCGCGCGTAGGCCAGGGCAAATCTTGGATCAAGCGCGGTGGCTTGCATGTAGATCTGCTCCGCCGCGATCTGATCTCCCGTCCCAAGGGCCGTCAGGTAAAGCACGTAGGCCTCCGAGTTAGCAGTGGGTCTGACATCAAGCCGCGCCTTTTCTTCCGGTGCAAGTTTCGCTTTCAGAACGGACGCAATCTCTGTGGCCAGTTCGCCTTGGAGACCAATCGAATCGGCGACGGCTCGGTCGTAACGCTCTGCCCAGATGTGGCGGTCGTTGCGGGCGTCGATCAACTGGACGTTGACGAGCACGCGGTTGCCCGTGCGGCGGACGCTCCCTTCAAGAACATTCGCCACGCCCAGCGCCTGGCTGATCTGCCGCATATTGCGTCCGCTGGATTTTTGATAAGGCATCACGCTCGTGCGGCTGATTACTTTCAAATCGCGAATCTGCGCGAGACTCGTCAGCACGTCGTCTTGAATCCCGGCGGCGAAGTAGGAGTTTTCTTTGTTGTCACTGAAATTCTCAAAGGGCAAAACTGCAATGCTCTTCTCGGGTGGTGGTGCTGATGACTGGACTGAGAATCGCTCGCGAAGAAGGGAGCCAACCGCAATCGTGAGAAAAAAACATGCGACGGCAGCACAAGCCAAGACTGGATTGCGGCGCGACCAGCGCCAGAGTCGCGCGGGCGCCGATACTGGCCGCGCGATAATTGGTCGCCCCTCGATCCAGCGTTCCAAATCTTGTGCCAGCGCGGCAGCAGATTGATAACGAGCTTCGGAATCACGATCGAGACAACGCGCGATAATTGTCTCGAGATCCCGACCAAGTGAAGGTGCGAATGAGCGCAGCTTCGGCGCCGGCGTCGCGGCGGCCTGTCGAATGACGGAAAGCGCATTTGCTCCGACAAAAGGCGGGCGACCAGCAAGAAGATTGAATAAAATCGCACCTAGACTGTAAATATCCGCCGCGGGACTGAAATCAGCGCCTTCGGCCGGTTCCGGTGCAATGTAACCCGGCGTTCCAAATGTCGTTAGAGCTTGGGTGAGATCACTCTCTTTATCGAGCCATTTAGCGAGTCCGAAATCGCTCACCAGCGGTTCGCCACGCGCGTCGAGCAAAATATTCCCCGGCTGAAGGTCACGGTGCAGAATCCCCTGCGCGTGGGCATACGCGACGGCGTGAGCAACCTTCGCCATTAACCGTACACATTCGCGTGGTTCACTGCGAAGAGCTGCTGCTGCGGTACGCAAGCTTCCTCCCGTCGCAAGTTTCATGCTGAAAAATGGAAGACCATCTTCGGTTTCACCAACCTCGTAAATGGGAAGAATATTCGGATGATCGAGACTGGCCGCTGCTTCCGCTTCACGACGGAACCGTGCCAGTGTCTCGTGTGAATCCGCGTGATAGGTGAGGACGCGTTTCAATGCGACGAAACGCCGGGAATAACGTTGCCTTGCGCGGTAAATCACACCCATCCCGCCGCGCCCGATCTCTTCGAGGATTTCGTAACTGCCAAGTCGCCATTGCGTGTCTGGCACGTTCGCCTCCCCAAGCACGCTCTCGAAAACCTCCGTGGAAGCTTCCCCCTCTCTTCCCAATCCGTCGTTGAAAAGACAACCCACGCAGAGCCCCTGGCCGAGACGAATAGTAGCGCCGCACTGCTCACATTTTCCTGCACCCTGCACCACGCCCGCGATTGAGTCGGAGAGACCGATCGAAGTCTTCATTTAGCCGTTGGCTGCGGCCAGTACGACACAGAGATGGCGGATTTCATCATCAATGTCAGCCGGATTTTCCACCGTGTGCGCGACTTCATCACGCAAGAGCCAGCGGAAACGTTGCCGTAAATTATGCAGTTGCTTTTTTACCGCTGTCTCGGCGATTCCCAAAGCGGCTGCCAGACTGGCATAAGATACATCGCCGCGTTCCGACGTCAGATAACCACTTAAAGTTTCGAACAACCGCAGCCGGCATTTGCGTTCGCATTCCTCGCGGAGACGTTGCAAAGCATGTTCCGCGACTGTCGCCGCCCAGCGAAGATCGAAGAGATATTCCGGCGCGAGAGACTCGATGGTTTGCGCCGAGAGTATTAATTGCGAAGGCGCTTCGGCCAGCCACTCATCCCAGGAAACGAACTCCAGTTGGCCGCCACGTTTAACCGCCCGGTTTCTCTCTTCGGCGTGGCTAAGAAAATTCTGAAGTGATTTAAGCAGGAACGACCGAAACCGGCCGCGATGCTCATCTGCCTGCTGTAGCCAATCACCCTCCAGAATCATTACAAAAAAATCCTGGGTGAGATCCTGCGCCTCCTGGATGGAATAACCGTGGCGGCTAACAAACAGGAAGATAGGTCGCCAGTAAGTTCGGCAAAGCTCAGCCAGCGCTTCGCGTTTCTTTTGTTCATCCGCATCGGAGTCCGTCGCGGAAAGAATCAGGCTCCACCGCGTGGTAGCGAACACGCGCGGTTCGGCTACGACCCGCGCCACCGCTTCCAATTTCACTATGGAATAAGTGGCTCTTTTTCCGTTTTTTACAAGCCTAAACGCCAGAATGCGCAGCGCCTGACTTGTAGGGCGTCCGCCGGCGGCGGACGCCGCCCCGAGGTGTTTCACAGGAACGCTCTACCAATCGGAATGAACCTCCCGGTTACAACTCTTCAAAATTAATTAGGAACCTGTCTCCTCCATTTCGTTAGAACCCTGATGAGAAGAAGTAGAACAACCACAAAACTAAAAAAGAAAGAAATTACATCTAATGAAGACAAAATTAACGAAGACAAGAATCCTAAAACTAACATGCGGTAGCGCGTTGATGGCGATTGCGGCTTTGACCGTTGCGTTTTCCTTCGCTTCCGGTCAAACGGCTGAACGAACTCCCCAAGGCGTGTGGCGAACGATGGTTACACCAGTTAATTGTCAAACTGGCCAACCGGTCGCGCCTGCTTTTCCGGGTCTGTTAAGTTTTAACGAAGGCGGCACAATGTCCGAATATGGCATTAATTCCGCTCAGGGGCAGACTCCGGCTCTACGTAGTCCCAGCCACGGAGTTTGGCAGCGCGAGCTAGGTTGGCAAGATTACTCGTTCAAGTTCATATTCTTGCGCTATAACGCGAGCGGCGGTTTCATCGGAACGCAAAAAATTACGGCTGCCTTGGAACTCGGAGCCAGCAGCGATGAGTTTACAACGCACGCCGCAATCGAAGTTTTCGATGCCAACAACAACCTAATCGGCACTGGCTGCGCGACCACCGCCGGTACGCGGTTTGAATAGGAAGCGCCGGAACCCTTCGGAGAACTATTCGATTGAGCCGCAGCAGGGACGCTGCGGCTCTTTCTGCATCGCCATGCGCGCGCACGTCGTCCATACTTTTGGCGAAGGCGACTCTGCCGATGCCGGCCCGCCCGGTAGTCCACGCCTGAATTTTGATTACGACTTCGCCGCCAAGTTCCTCCGCCGCCGCGACGGCTTTATCGACGCTGGAAGCAGCGCGACCACGCGGGATCCTAAATCCATTCGCAGCGAGAATGGCTTTACCTTGACACTCGTGAAGACGCGCCATGATGAGATGTGTCGCGCGATTTTAGCGATTTTCGGTGCACGCAGCGTGTGTTACCTAACCGCCAACGGCCTGGTAATGGCCCAGCCCACGTTGCCACATGAAGCGCGCCCACATCCACGTGAGCAGGAGCCAGCCAGTTTGGATGGCCAGCGCTTGCACAAGATCAGGTCCCTTTAATCGGCCGAGAAAGATCGCCACCGGACAAAACAGCTCATAATAAAAGGGCAGCCATTTCATCACCGCCTGGATCGCGGAGGGCATGATGTCGATGGGGAACATCTGGCCGCCCAGGAAATATTCGAATGAATAAACGATGAACACGATGGTGGTGATTTCCAAAATCCAGAACGCGAACATGGCCAGGCTGTAAGTGATGAAGAATTGAATGAATGCCGCCATCAATATCGACACGGTCGTAAGCACGTAGATCAACGGATCGGTCGGAAGCACGATGTAATCGCGGAAATAAAAGAAGATCAACGCGATCGGCGGAAGTGTGACAAAGCTGTAGACGAGCCGGCCACTCAAAAAAATGCTGAATCGGTACGCGAGATAGCTCATTGGCTTGGTAAGCAGTGCATTGATCTGGCCTTCGCGAATGTCAGCGGCAATTTGCCATTCATCCTCTGTTGGCACGACCAGGTTGCTCACCAGGATCGCGAGCAAATAGTAATAAATCATCGAGCTGTAATCGTAGCCGTGCAGGCCGCCGCCGCGTTCCTTGAACACCGCGCTCCAGAGAAACACCGTGCCCGCCAGCGGGATCAGGCCAAAGAGGGCGCGCAAAAAATAATTCCAGCGATACACGAACGTGTTTTGCAGCCCGATGTTAAAAACCGAAGCGTATTTGGCGACTCGACTCATGCTCATGCTCATGCTCGTAGTAATTTAAAAGGATGCCTATGCTCCCGTCACGAGTTCCACCGCCAGATTGATCGCCGCGATCATGCTATCGGGTCGCGCGAGTCCCTTGCCGGCAATATCAAAGGCAGTGCCGTGATCGGGACTGGTGCGAGGAAATGGGAGGCCCAGCGTGACGTTCACACCTTCGTGAAAAGCATGCAGCTTCAGTGGGATCAATCCCTGATCGTGATACATGCAAAGCACCGCGTCGAATTCACCCGCAACCACGCGATGGAAAATCGTGTCTGGAGAATGAGGACCAGTAAAGATTGCGGATTGCGGTCCGAAGCCGGACTGGCGGTCTTTGCGGATATCGGATAGTTCAGAAACAGCCGGGTTTATGATTTCGATTTCTTCGGGGCCGATTCTTCCTGATTCGCCGGCGTGCGGATTTAATCCGGCGACCGCGATGCGCGGAGAATTTTTTGATCGAGAACAAAGAAAATCGGCTAGCAATAAGCCGACCCGAACAATCTCGGATTGTTTAAGCGCTCTTGAAACTTTGCTTAGCGGAATGTGGGTTGTGACGAGCCCGACCGTGATTTTTCCGCCGGTCAGACACATCGCGAAATTTTTGACGCCGCAGCGCTCGGCGAAGAATTCGGTTTGTCCTGGGAACTTGAAACCGGCTTCGTACATACGCGCCTTGTGAACCGGCCCGCTCACAATCGCGTCGAGCTCGCCGCGTCGCGCGAGTGTGACCGCTTCTTCGAGCGCAGTCGCTGCGGCACGCGCGGTTTCGATTGTCGGCTCGCCTGGTTTGCAATTCGGCTGCCGGCCAATCACCACGTATTCGGCAGAATCAGCAACGCCTCCTGACTTGAGTGCAAGTTCGACAATCTCAGGCCCAATCCCGGCGCAATCGCCCAGCGTGATTCCAATGCGCGGTTTTGTCGTGCTCATGCTCCCGATCGTAATCGAATTTGCTCAATCGAGCACGAGCAGG
>Ga0137371_10005089_pt1 | contig 10315 bp, 10 predicted proteins | sample SagtaG_7_FD_104919 | JGI IMG/M metagenome (GOLD analysis project Ga0137371, IMG submission 104919) | Vadose zone soil microbial communities from Sagehorn Ranch, Mendocino, California, USA - Sage1_R_40_16 metaG | ecosystem: Environmental > Terrestrial > Soil > Vadose zone | place: USA... | reverse complement strand
GGAACCCTCCGAAGCGATCATCGAGAACTGGTGGCGCCAGGGAATGACGGGCGGAGCCAAGGCACACTACGACGGCATCGTCGCCTTTTCCCAGACCGATTTCACCGGGGACCTCAAGCAGATTACGGTGCCGGTCCTGGTGATGCACGGCGACGATGACCAGATCGTTCCCTATGCCGACTCCGGGCCGCTGTCCGCGCAGCTCGTGCGGAACGGGACGCTGAAGACGTACCACGGATTCCCGCACGGCATGCCGACCACCCAGGCCGAGACGATCAACGCCGACCTGCTGGCCTTCGTGCAGTCCTGACCGGCCCGGCGGCCGGGCGCCGGCCGTGGCTCCGCACTAGGTGCACTCAAACAGGACAGGCTCTCATCCGAGGACGGACATCCCAGACATGCCGAATAGTGTGCGCTAGCTCGGGCGCGATCTAGTCAGTGACGGCGGGCGGCGGTGCGCAGACTGGAATCAGAACCAAACCTAACCCGGAGGGAAATACCATCATGAACGCAAGCTCAGCAGCCGCGAACGTCGTCCTTGTGCACGGCGGCTTCGTGGACGGGTCCGGCTGGCGGCCCCTCTACGACCTGCTCACCCAGGACGGCTACCACGTCGCCGTGGTGCAGAACCCCACCCTGTCGCTGCCGGGCGACGCCGCCGCGACGCGGCTGATCATCGACGCGCAAGACGGCCCGGTCGTGCTCGTCGGCCACTCCTACGGCGGCGCCGTCATCAGCCAAGCCGGCACCGCCCCGAACGTCGCGGCCCTGGTCTACATCTGCGCGTTCGCGCCGGACAAGGACGAGTCGGTCAACACGCTCATCAGCGGATTCCCGGCCGACGGGCCGCAGCCGCCGATCCTGCCCCCAGGGACGGCTTCCTGTTCCTGGACCGGGACAAATTCCACGCCTCGTTCGCCGCCGACGTGCCTGCCGACCTGGCCGCTTTCATGGCCGACTCGCAGGTCCCGTGGGGCGTGGACGCCCTCGGCGGGCAGGTCACCGACCCCGCCTGGCGGACCAAGCCGAGCTGGTACATGGTCACGACCGAGGACCGGATGATCCCCGCGGCAGCCCAGCGCACCATGTCCCAGCGGGCCGGGTCGACCGTGGTGGAGGTGGCGGGCAGCCACTGCATCTACGTGTCCCAGCCGGCCGCAGTCGCCGCCCTCATCAAGCAGGCCGCCTCGGCGGTGGCCGCGCGGCAGTAGCCGCGGCAGCACACACGGCCAGGCACCCCGGCTGCGGCTGCGGCGGTCCGTGTCCCAGCTGCTGTCAGGGCGCCGCAGGCCAGCCGGTCTCGGTGCCGCTTAACTGCACGGCCCGGAGGCGGGGCTCACGGACCAGCACTTCGGCTACTGGCAGCTTGCATCGCGGCCTATGGCTTGTCGATCAACCGTCTGTGCAGCTCGGTGGTGAGCCGGTGGATCTCACGGGTCAGCTGCGTGTTGGTCTTGAGCTCCAGTTCCTGCTCGGTGAAGTCGTGATCCGCTTTGGTCTGCTGGAACGTCGCCTGCCGGTTCTGGCCGATCATGACGAACGTGGACAGGAAGATCGCTTCCAGCGACACGATCAGCGTCAGCGTCGGCCACGGCTTGGACTCGATGAACAGCATCCAGGCCGTGAACAGCACCACGTGCAGGTAGACGAAGTTCATCGACCCCGCGAAGGCGGTGATCCGGTCAGCGATCCGCAGCTGGATGTCCGCTGCCCGTCGCTCCTGTTCCTCCAGGACCGCGGGGTGGTGCGGGAGTTTGATCGGCAGTTCGATGAGCGCGGTACCTCGTGAGCCATCCGCGCTCGCGTCTGGTTTGGCCATCCCGCACCTCCTTCGGTGTCTGCGCCCGGTTACAGGCCCTGCGTGGCCAGCCAGGCCAGGCAGGTGTCCCCGACCTCGCGCCAGCCGGAGTCGATGGTCAGCGAGTGCCCGCGGTCCTCGAACTCCTCGAGGTCGGTGACGGCGGAGGAGTGCCGGTACTGCTTGAGGGTGGACTTGGTGATGGTTTCGGGCATGGTGTGGTCTTGGCCGCCCATGATGAGCAGCAGCGGCCCGCGTCCCTCGTTGGCGGTGTTGATCTCGTCCGGTGAGTGCGGCAACACCGGCAGGGTCGCGCGCAGCGAGGACAGCGGGAACGCCAGCACGCCCTCGATCTGCGCGGCGTCGATGGCGATGGCGGCCCCGCCGTAGTCCTGGCCGAGCAGCTTCTCGGCGATCATGCCGCCGAACGAGTGGCCGATGATGATGGGCCGGTCCGGGAGCTGATCGATGATCTTCTGGTAGTGGCTGGTGACATCGCCGATGCCGTGGCCGGCGATGCTGTCCGGGTTGGCCCGGGCGGCCTCGACGGTGTCCGCGTCGCCGGGCCAGCCCGGAGCGGCCGGCTCATACCCGGCTTCCCGGAACAGGTCTACCCACGGGCCCCACGAGGTGGCGTGCAGCCACAGGCTGTGGATGAAGACAACCGGAGCCTTGCTGACGTTCATGATGGTTTAGCTCTCCGAAGTAGATCCGGGCGACTCCCCTCAAGTTCACCCCAAGCGGCCGTGCCTGAAAAGGCGCTGGTAGCTGTCGTAGCATTGTCCAGAACTATGGCTGGTGGACTTCTACGCAGTCGCCGTCGGCCCAGACGTGGTCGTGTCCGAGGACCACCTGGTGATCTTGTCCTTGACGACGTAAGTCAGCGTGACATCTACTCCGGCCAGCGGCCAGCCCTTGCGTTCGGCGTACATCCGCAGCGTGATCGCGGTGCAGGCACCGAGCCCGGACAGCAGCAGGCCGAATGGAGGCGGACCGGTGTCGGCACCGCCCTGGCCGGCTGGTTCGCCGCCGCGCGGCGCGTGCCCCCCGCGTCGATACGCACACCGTACGGCTTTTCCTCACTTGTCACCGTGGCGGTGGCGATGGCGTGTTCACGGTCTCGCTCATCAGGCCATCTTTAATCGCTGACCGTCTGCGGCGCCACCGCGGAGCATGCCGGAGCCTTCCGCTCGTCCTCGCCTGGAGGCTGGGGGTCGGCGGGCGGCTCACCGTCGGGTGGTTCCTGCCACGCGGTGACCAGCCACAGCTCCCGGGCGATGACCTGCAGGGCGCCCGCGACCGGGATGGAAATCAGCGCCGCCACGAAGGCGCCGAAGAAGCCGCCGAGCCAGTCGCCGATCGACGTTCCGACCAGGATCGACAGCAGCACGAGCAGCGGGTTGACGTTGACCGTGCGGCTCATGATCACCGGGTTCAGCACATGGTTTTCGATCTGCTGGTAGGCGATGAACGCGGCCGCGGTGACGATGCCCGCGGTGAGCGAGTGGCTCAGGGCGAACAGGACCGTGGGGATGCCGGCCAGCGCGCCGCCGATCATGGGCAGGAAATCGACCAGGGCGACCCACAGGGCCCACAGCAGCGGGAAGGGGACCCCGAGGACAGTGAGCGTGACGAAGACGACCAGGCCGGCGATCAGCGACGTCAGGAGGTTGCCAAACGCGTAGCCGGTCACCGACTGGCTGACCTGACCCGCTACCCGCGTGGAGTACGCCGCCCGGTCCGGCGACATCAGCTGCAGCAGTCCCCGGCGCATCTTGGGACCCTCGAGCAGGAACAGCACCATCAGGGCGAAGATCGTGCCCAGCGTCGCCAGCATCGAAGCCGCGCCTTTGCCGACGGTCAGCGCCGGCTTGGCCAGGGTCGCCCCGAGGCTCTGCAGCTTGGGTGCATTGTGGTTCACCCAGGCCTGCAGGTGGAAGCGCTGGACCAGGTGGCCGATCCAGCCGCTTCCGTGCTCGGCGGACTGCACGTAGGAGGGCAGCTGATGCGAGAAATGGGTCAGACCGTTCGTCAGCGGATAGCCGAACGCCGCCAGGAGGCCGATGAAGACCAGGGTCGCCCAGACGATGACGACGGTCACGGCCCAGCCGCGGCGCCGGATCCGCCACCGTTGCAACGCCACCACCAGGGGGTTCAGGATCACGGCGAGGAACCCAGCGACCAGTATCATCAAGATGACATCACGTAGCCGGTAGGCGAGTTTGCCCGCCAGGTACGTGAGGACCACCACGGCGACGGTCACGAGGATCGCGGCCAGCGGGACGCCGCGCGCGGCCGCGGCGGCCCGCAGGCGTGCGCGCCGGCCGTGCGCCGCGGTCGCGGCGTCACCGGACATCTGGGCAGGTCTGCCTGACGTGGCGCTCATCTCAGCCTCAGCCTCCTGTAGGTGGCGAGCGACGGTGGGCGCTCGTTCCGGCGGCGGGAGGCCGGCTCGGGCGCCCAGTTCTCGGATCGGCGCTCAGGCTGCTTTCTGCACCGGCGACAGCGGCCGCACGGTGTTGCCCAGCTGGCGGACCTGGACGCCCGCCGCGATCTGCGAGAACCCGTAGATCATGAAGTACAGGCCGAACAGCAGCGCGAGCGTGATCGCGCCGACGTTGGGGCGGGCGAACAGCACGACGCCGAACGCGACGGACACCAGCCCGGAGACGATGAACATCGCGCGCGTGCCCGCGGTCTCCCCGCTGCCGAAACCGGCGAAAATCTCGGCCAAGCCGCCGGCAAGCGCCCAGGCTGCCACGACGATGACCAGCACGTACGCGGTAGGCCCGGGCCAGACCACGGCGACCACGCCGGCCGCCAGGCTGATCAGGGCGAGCAGCAGGTGACCGAAGACCGGTCCGGCGGCGCGGCTGCTGAACGCCCGCGCGGTCTGCACTCCCGCGTCCATGAACGCATAGACCGCGAACAAGATGACCAGCGCGAGAATCGTGGCCTGCGGCCAGGCGATGGCGATGATCCCGACGATGACGGCGAGAATGCCGAGCAGGATCAACGAGGTGGAGGTTGACTTGAACATGAAAGGCATTCCTTCCGCTTTGGGCAGCCGCACCAGGCCAATTTGATTCCTCGGTGCCTGTCGATACCAGGAGACGCCACGGCTGCCGCTGTCGGCCAACATCTGCCGCCTATAGACGTATAGCTGCCAGCTAGAGGAGCATGTCGCCAGGTTCCCCGGTGTACCGTCGCCCACGGCTGCTGGCGCCGGGCCCGGATCGTGACTGCGGACCGGGTGCAGCCGGCCGGACTATTCCGACGAATGCCGAGGCTTATCTGCGGTTCGCCGCACTGCAGCGGCTGCTGAGCCGCATCCTAAGGTTCACCTCTCTGACGGCCGAGCCCCACGCCCTGGCACCGGCTCAGGGACATGGTTCCTTATCTTTGCGCGGCGACGTCCGGCCGGCAGGCCCATTCCCGCGGGTGCCCGCGCATTTGCACCCGGCAGGCAACGCTGCCGCTATTCCCGGCCGGGCTTTCGCTCAGGCCGTGGCGTCTTTCGGTGTCCGGTACTGATGCCAGATGTAGGCGAGCAGCATGCCGTAGGGGGCCAGGTGGCCGGTGAGATGGATCAGCCGACCCGGCTGGCTGCCGTGAGCCTTGCTCACAGCACGGCGATGCACCTGGTCAGCGATTCTCTTGCCGACCGCCAGGACGAGCGCGTGCCGGATGGCCCGCTCGAGTTCCCGGTCGTGATCGTGAGCCCGGCCGACGTGCCCGGTTTCCGCTTCTCGGGTGTCTTTGCTGGTACCCATTTGCGCTCCACCCTTTCGTGAGTCGTTGGGGCGGCGGTTTGCCGCTTGCCGCTGAGTTCACCCGAGGATTTGGTGACGGTAAAGGCGATGGCGGCTCTCGTGATATTGGCCCGCGCTATAGGAACTGGGCCGGGCGCTGCTGCGGCCGGTCGTGGTCCGCAGCCGGTCAGCTGGCCTGCGGTGTCGCGGGTTTGGTGCTGCCCGCGGCACCTCGGCGGAGCCTAAGCCTGAGATAGGCGACGGCGCCGGGGATCAGCGGGAGCCAGTAGTTCACGATCCGGTAGCCGAGTACGGCCAGCACCGCCGTGGGCCGCGGCGCGCCGAAGCCGACGGTGATGGCTACCATCGTGACCTCGACGACGCCGAGACCGCCGGGCGTCACAGGGATGGCGCTGGCGATGTTCGCCGCCGCGTAGGCCACCGCCAGCGGCCCGAAGCCAGGCTGGTACCGCAGCGCGAGGAACACCAGGTCGAGCGAGAGCAGGTCGAGGAGCAGGTCGGCCGAGGCGAACGCCGAGCTGGCCAGGAAGGCCCGTCCGGTCAGCGCGGACCGGGCCAGTGACGCGAGCCGGCTACTGGTCTCGGCCACCTTCTCCGGATCGATGCCGGGCTTGACGTGCCGCGCTATGCTCGCCGCCCAGCGCCCCGCGTGTCCGGCGATCTCGGGGTGGGCGCCGATAACGAGCACGGCGGCGAGCACCGCCACGACCAGGCCAAGCGCGATGCCGGCGATCGTGAGGTAGGTGTGGGAGACGTGCCGGCCGGCGGTCGCCACGAACCCGATGCCGAACAGGACGATCAGGGCGACTGTTGACACCAGGCTGGTCAGGCCGATGGCCTCGCCGGTCGTGGCCGCGTCGATGCCCTCGGCCTCCAGCGCGTTCACGTTCACCAGGGTGCCCGTGGCTGATCCGAACGGGGTCAGGTGGCTGACGAAGAAGCTGGCCAAGGTGACGTCCGCCGCCAGCCGGAACCGCACCCGCGCCCCGAGAGCGGCCAGAACCTGCCGGTAGAGCAGCGCGTAGCAGCCGAGCGAAGCGGCCTGCGCCACGATCGCCGCGGCCAGGAAGGCCGGGCGGGCATGCCGCAGGCCCGCCGCGTCACGCGTCAGCCCGCCCAGCCGCGGCAGCACGCCGAAAATGCCCACGGCCAGCGCTACGAACAGCACGCCGTGCGCGATCCAGCGCACGGCCGGGCGTCGCCGGCCCCTCTGCTGCGGCGACGCCCGGCCCGCACGCGCATCCGGCGGGGTGTCCGCGCTCTGACGGGCCGGCATGTCAGTTGCCACCGCCCGCGATCCAGGTTTCAGCCAGTGATCTGAAGGTCGTCGCGGACATCGATGACGCCGCGCGCCATCCAGGCGGCGTCGATCACCGCGTCATGCTCGGCCCAGGTACGGACGTGGCCGGTCAGCGTGATAATGCCTGCCTTAATGATTACCTCCACGTCGCTGTCGTCGGGAATCAGCGCGGAGCGGCCCAGCGCCTCCTGGACGTGCAAGTCGACGTCGACCGGGGCAGCGACGTCGTAGCTGATCTCTATGTCGTCCCTGACGTTACGGACGCCGGTCAGCCAGGCGACCGCCAGTTCCGCGGCGGCGCGCTCCGTGCCGTAGCCCACCGTGCCGGCCAGCGTCAGGTTGCCGTCCTGCGCGGTCGCCTCCACGCCGTCCGGCACGGTGACGTTCAGCAACAGCGCGTTGTTGGCTGCGGTGGTCAGCATCGCGTCGTCGCGGAAGTCGGCGTCGGGCAGCACCACCTCCAGGTGATTGTGCACGTTCTTCACGCCGCCGACCCGCTGCGCGGCCGCGGCGGCCTCCAGGTACTGCGAGTAGCTCGGCACGGTGCCGTTCAGCGCGATGTCCCCGTTGACGTTCACGACATGAATGTCCGCATCGTCGACGAGCGGATCGAAGTTGAGCTCCGCGTTGACGGCCTCGCGGATGTCCTTGGTGGTGCCCATTCCTGTGTGCCCTTCCTGAGCGGATGCAACGGCGGATCCGCCGCTTGCCACGAGTCCACCGCGCGCCCGGGCGATGGTAAAGGCGGCGGTAGCTCTCGTGATATTGGCCAGCGCTATGGGACGAGCCAGGCGTTCGTCACCCACCCACAGTTCGCCGCCGAGTTTGGTGCCTGCTGGACATCGATAACCCCGTCGAAGCGGAGGAACCTGATCACCAGACCAGTACGGCGCGGAGCAAGGAGGCTGCGGTGGACCTGAACGTTGGCGTGGCCGAGGCGCTGGGCACGGACTACTTCTACATCCGCGAGCAGCTCACCTCGGCCCAGCTGGTCTACCTCGCACGGACCCGGGAGTTCGTCACCGCCGAGGTGCAGCCGGTGATCAACGGGTACTGGGAGCGGGCCGAGTTCCCGTGGCCGCTGATCGAGAAGCTGAGCCAGACTCAAACTGGGCGCTCATCGTTGTGCGTCGTGGCGCGCGTGCGACTCGGCGCGGCGCGCAACGACTCTCAATACCTCGCGGCGAATCGCGGCGCTGCTGGCCCGGATGAGGAACCAGTAGGCCGCGAAGGACCGCCGTGACCTGGGGTCCGTCGCAAGAATGCGGGTCTCGGTACTCAACAGGGTGCCTGCCGGGGTGGGTTCGAGGCGGAACTCCATCGCGATCTTGATCCAGCCAGGGTCCGACCAGGCTCGAAGGGCCGCGGCGTCCAGACGGGGCGGCGTTAGCCCGCCCAGCAGGCGCCAGGCCTGGCTGAGGCCTGCCGAGATCACGACCTGAGGCCGCTCGGAGAACAGCACCGGAATAGGCGTGACGTCAAGAAAGGTGCGTCCGGCCAAGGGCCGGTGCTTCCGGCCAGCCAGCCGGGCAGGCAGGAGCCGTGCGCCCTCAAGGGCATGCCCCAAGGGGAGAGCCGACATGGTAACCCGGCACAGTTCATCCCACACGGCCGCAGGCGGGGCGCTGACGGTGCGGCAGTGAGTCATCCGATACTGCGGATGTGGGACCACCTCGTCAAGAGTCATTATGTGTGGTGGCACCGGAACCCCTTGGTTCGTTGTCTCCTGCGGCTCAGCGCGTGAACCCGCCGAGAAGTTCGGTCAGAACGGTTATCGGTGCTGCTGACCCGGCTGCCTGACTTAGCATTTCCAGGATCGCCTGGCTGGGGGTGCCATAGATCCGGATGTTCGTGGTGCCTTCCAGGGTCTCTGTATAAGAGCGGCCGGAGCGTTCGACTACTCGCATGTGACTCTCGAAGGAGTCAGTGTCGGGGGTGGACCTGGACCTATTCCACCTCCGTGCCGTCCTCGCTTAGGTATTCGTGGAACGCGATGAGACGTGGCTCGTTCGAGTGAATGAACTCGATCCAGCCTGGCACGCGTTGCTTCTCGCCTTCGCGTTTGCCTTCTCTGACCTTGTTGGTCGCGACTGTCAACGGTCATTAGGAATTCCGGTTGGGTGGCCTGGTCTTCTCCGGGCTGGCGGCCACCAGTTTTCCCGGTAGGCGCCTCCGCACGTGGTCTACACTGCCGCTAGCATCATGCCTGGCCAGCGCGGCTGCACCAGATAAGGGCGGAATTCACCCGGATAAGGTGCGCAGGTACCTCCTTGACCCACGGCTCGAGCTTGGCGTCATCCCAGCGAGGGGCCGTCGGCGCCCGGTCCCGATCGTAGGCGGCCGGCGAGCTGCGTCCGTGACGTCACGTGGAGCTTGCGGAACACCTTGCGGAGGTGATAGTCGACGGTGCTCGGGCTGATGAACAGCTGCGCGGCGATTTCGCCGTCCGACGCTCCGGCCGCGGCGAGGTCCGCTACCCGCGTTTCCTGCGGCGTGAGGTCAACGGCGGTCCCCGGGGTGCGGGCGCGGGCGCGCTCGCCGGTCGCGCGCAGCTCGGCGGCGGCGCGCTCGGCGAACCGGCCCGCGCCCATCGCGGCGAACATGTCATGCGCAATGCGCAGCTCCTGCCGCGCATCCCGCCGCCGCTTGGCCCGGCGCAGCCATTGGCCGTAGAGCAGGTGAGTGCGCGCAAGGTCGACGGCCATCCGGGATCGCTTGAGCTGGCTGATGGATTCCAGGTAGCAGCCCTCCGCGTCCGCGCCCTCGGCCAGTAGCGCCTCGCAGCGGGCACGCAGCCCGATCGCCCAGGGCGTGCCGGCCGCGAGCGCGTGTTCGGACAGGGTTTTCTGGGCGGTGGCCGCGGCTTCGTAATCGCCGGCCCGGATGGCGGCCTCGATCAGCTCCGGCAGGGCCACCTCGGCCGTATAGGCCGGGTCGTCCTCGATCACGGTCTGCGCGCAGGACATCGCCGCCGCGTAGTCTCCGTCGAACAAGTGGGCCACGGCGACGATATACCGGCCGATGTCCGCCGGCCCGCCCTGGCCTCGTTCGGCCGACTCGCGGACCTGGGCCAGGCCCGTCGCGTGGGCCTCGGTGAGCTGGCCGCGGTAGGCGAGCAGCAGGCCGTTGCTGCGGCTGTTGACGCCGAGCACGCCGGGACCGCAGCTCATGGTCAGCACCTCCAGCATCAGCGCCCACCTCGTGTCCGCCTCGCGAAAATGGCCGGCCATGGATTCAGAAACCGCGTGGAAAGCGAGCGCGACCGGCAGGGTCGTGAACGCGCCCGCGGCACGCGCCATCTTTTCCCAGCGGTCGGACAGGTCGAGGGTGGCCTGGTCATCCCACAGGCTGCCGGCGGCCGCGGTACCGAGCGCGAACCACCGAAGGCCTACCGCGGGATCGAGGTCGTCGGCGAGCAGCGCGGTCACGGCGGCGCGGAACGGC
>Ga0137371_10005084_pt1 | contig 10317 bp, 7 predicted proteins | sample SagtaG_7_FD_104919 | JGI IMG/M metagenome (GOLD analysis project Ga0137371, IMG submission 104919) | Vadose zone soil microbial communities from Sagehorn Ranch, Mendocino, California, USA - Sage1_R_40_16 metaG | ecosystem: Environmental > Terrestrial > Soil > Vadose zone | place: USA: California... | reverse complement strand
GACAGCGTGCGTGTGCGCGTCGATCACCCGGACTCCCGTGGCTTTGCCCTTTGCCGGGTCGTAGATGATCGAGTGCACTACGGAGTCCGGACGAATCGTCAGGTTTCCAGTTTTCGCCGCCCACGGCAAAGTCGACGCGTTGGAGCTGAAGTATCCGCCGAACGGACAGCCGCGCATGCAGAGGTTTCGCGCCTGACAGGTGCCGCGGCCCTGCTGGAGATGGATCTCCTTCGGCTGTGACAGATGCGCCCAGCGACCCTGCACCACATGCCGATTCCCGTAGCGGGCGAGCAGTCTGTCCCGCAGGTGTTTCTCAGCGCAATTGAAATCGAACGGAGGCAGGAACTCCCCGTCGGGCATCGCCTCGAGATGATCGGCATTTCCACAAACGCCAATGAATTTCTCGACGTGTGAATACCACGGCGCGACGTCGTCGTAGGTGATCGGCCAGTTCATCCCGTAGCCGAGCTTCTCGGGAGCGACGAATTCGTGCTTGCTCCAGCGCTGGCAGGCTCGACCCCAGATGATTGACTTGCCGCCGACCTGGTAGCCGCGGATCCAGTCGAATGGCTTCTCCTGGACGTACGGGTGATCGCGGTCCTTGATGAAGAAGTGCATCGTGTCTTCACCATAGCCGGCCGCCTTGCTTATCAGCGGATTGTCCTTGAGAACCTGACGCGACAAAGCACCGCGGTGCGGAAGCTCCCACGGATTGAGATTCATCGTGGGGTAGTCCTTAATGTGGACTACATTCCGGCCGCGCTCGAGGACGAGTGTTTTGAGTCCCTTCTCACACAGCTCTTTCGCTGCCCAACCACCGGAAATGCCCGACCCGATGACGATGGCATCGAACGAGTTGTCAGCAGCAGCCATTAACGCCTTACAGGTGCGTCAGGCGTGATCGGCGTATGCTTTCTGACCCGGCCTATATGGAATGCACGGCTCCCACTTGCCCGGTGACTCCTCGTAAATCTGCGCCTGCTTGCAGCCGATCTCGGATGTGAAATACCCGAGCAATGACAGCTCCTTCATCATTCTGAAATAGCGGTTGGGTGGTTGTTTGGTGGCCGCGGTTGCCTGCTGCGATTCGGTTTTGGGCGCGTTCTCCGCCGCCTGCTGGCTCAAGAACTCCTTCGACTTCTTAAGGTCCTCGGCGCGCTGTTTCTCCGAGTAGTCGAACTGCTCCTTGTCGAGCGTCTTGAGCAACGCCAATCGCTGCTCAGGCGTTGCCTGCATGAACCTCTTGCCGCCGTTCTTGTCCTTGCTCGCGTCGTCGAGTTTCCGCATGCCCTCGCGGAAAATCTTCTGATCCTCGTCGCTGTAGCTATCCGTCACCATGCGCGCCATGAATTCGCCGGTTTTCGCCGCCTTCGCACCGGGCGTACTCGTAGTCGGCAAAATCGTGTCGGCGATCTCGTCTAGGTACGCGATCTCATCGGGCGTGAAGGGTGCGAAGGGGGCGCCGGCCCTCTCGGTGCGACAGCCCGTTATCAGTGCGCTGCCGCCAATCAGAGCCACGCCTCCGAGCAGCGCCGCTACCCGCGCCACAGCCTCGCGTCGGGTGATCATCTCGGGCGTGTATTCGTTCAGGATATCGTTGTCAGTCATCGGTGGCTCCTCAGATATTCTGGCGCTTGAGTTCATTCACCGCGTAGTCAGCCGCGCGGGCAGTGAGCGCCATGTAGGTGAGCGAGGGATTCTGGCACGCGGTCGACACCATGCACGATCCGTCTGTCACGAAAACGTTGGGCGCATCCCACACCTGGTTATGGGAGTTGAGAACCGAAGTCTTCGGATCCTTTCCCATGCGTGCCGTCCCCATCTCGTGAATTCCCTGGCCGGGGAAATATCCGGCGTCGTAGACGGTGACATCCTTCACTCCGGACTGATCCAGCAATTCCGCCATGTCCACCTGCATGTCGCGCCGCATCGAACGCTCGTTCTCTCCGGTTGCGCAATCGATCTTGAGCACCGGCAATCCCCATTTGTCTTTTTTCGCCGTGTCGATGGAAACCTGATTGGCATGATTCGGTAGCATCTCTCCGAACGCGGTCGCGCCAATGGTCCATTGTCCGGGCAGCGACATCGCATCCTTGAAGTCGCCACCGACACCCAGCTCGGCGACGCCGCGTCCCCAGCCATCGCGTCCCGCTCCGCCCTGATAGCCGAAGCCGCGCAGGTACTGCCGCTTGTCGCCGAACAGATTGCGGTAGCGCGGAATGTAGAAGCCGTTCGGGCGTCGCCCATGGTAATACTTGTCCGTCATTCCTTCGAGCTTGCCGTGAGCGCCGGCACGGAAGTGGTGGTCCATCAGATTGTGCCCGAGCTCACCAGAGCTGCTTCCGAGTCCGCCGGGCCACACGTCTTTCGCTGAGCGCATCAGCAGCCACGCGCTGTTCAGTGTCGATGCGCAGAGGAACACCACCTTCGAGGTGTAATCGGTTGTCTGATTGCTCAGCGCGTCGAGCACGCGCACGCCGATCGCGCGTTTCCTGTCCTTGTCGTAGAGGACTTCAGTGACGATCGCCCACGGTTTGAGCGTAAGTCGACCAGTTGCCATCGCTGGAGGAAGCGTCGACGACTGGGTACTGAAGTACGCTCCGTAAGGACAACCGAGCCAGCAGGCATCGCGGAACTGGCACTGCGTCCGTCCTTTGTGCGCCTGAGTTAGATTGGCGCTGCGGCCTGGAATGATGCGCCGGTGCGGTCCGAATTTCTTGTTGGCAATGTCCGCGACGGCCTGCTCACCGCAATTGAGCTGCATCGGCGGCAGGAACTGTCCGTCGGGCAGCTGCGGCATGTTCTCGTGCGACCCATTGATTCCGGCGTGTTTCTCGACGTGGTCGTACCACGGCGCGATGTCCGCGTAGCGGATCGGCCAGTCGATCGCGATTCCGTCCTTCGCATTGGCCTCGAAGTCGAAATCACTCCAGCGATAGCTCTGACGACCCCACATCAATGAGCGGCCGCCGACGTGGTAGCCTCGATACCAGTCGAAGCGCTTCACCTCAGTGTAGGGCGAATCCCTGTCCGATGCCCAGTAGTCGAGATTCGTTTCGTTGAGTGGGTAATCCCGCTTGAGGACCGGGTACAACTCCTCCATCGCGCGCGTTCGTCCGCCGCGATGCGGATATTCCCACGGACCCTTGATCGCGTTGACGTAATCCTTGATGTGCTCGATGTTCTTGCCGCGCTCGAGCATGAGTACGCGCAGTCCTTTTTCGGTGAGCTCCTTTGCGGCCCACCCGCCTGAGATTCCCGAACCGACGACGATTGCATCGAAGCTGTTGTTCTGCACTGCGTCCTCGCTGGGCTTTGAGGATTTCAGTTATGGCTACCGGGCTCAACCCCGCCCTCGGCGCCGTGCGAATATGTCACGCGAAGATCGCGGCGGCCATATGGTCCCTGGCGGGAAAGATTGCCGCCAGCTTACAGTTTCTGGCTGGGCGGCGTCATTGATGAGGGCGCGTGGTGGCGGTTTCGTCGCGCTTCGGTTTGGGCCACCACCGATGCACACGCTGGGAGTAACCAACATAGGCGTCACCAAATGTGGCTCGCAAAGTCGGCTCCTCATAGACCACGACAAAGAGGTGCGTAATCAACGCGAAGGCGACACAGTACCAGAGAAGCGCCCACGATCCATAGAACAACGCAGCACCAGCCAAGGCGAGGGCGGCACCGATGTACATTGGGTTGCGGACGAATTTGTATGGGCCGACGACGACCAAGCGCCGCGGTGGATCGAATACCGCCGGCGTCCCGCGGCCTATGACGATAAAGGTGCCGATGCACCACAACGCCAGGGCGGCGCCCATCGATCCTATAACAACGCCGGCGACCTGCGACACTCCGAGCTCGGCCGGTCGAACGATGCCGGACCATGACAGCACACGTGCCGGCAGGAACACGAGTACGAAACCGATGAAGAGAGTGGCGTAGGTGAGCGCCCGAATGAAAACGAAGGCGATCGTCCACGCACTCGGTCTCGTCGAATCTCGGACATTACCTTGCGGAGGTGGCCTACGAATTCCATGGTTTTTCACTCAGACATTCCTCGTCACGCACTGTCCAGTAAACAATATGTCTCGTCCCGGCTCTCTCCGAATCCTCACCCCAATTGCTGTGTCGCTGGCGGTTTTCCTTTACATGCCTCTTGCCCTCGGAGGGCAACGGGTTTCTCGGCCCGGCGATGCCAGGCAATACGCCGACCCGCGCACGGGGCCGACTGAAAAGCCGCCACTTCACGCCAGGCATTGGCTGGCGATCACCGGTAAGCCGCTCTCAGCGACGGCCGGCGCGCAGATCTTCGCAATTGGAGGCAATGCCGTTGACGCCGCCGCCGCGATGCTCGCCGCGGGATGCACAATGTGGGATACCCTCTCGTGCGGCGGTGAGACCCAGGCTCTCATATACAATCCTCACACCGGAAAAGTCATCGGCATCGACGCGCTGGGCGTCGCGCCGACGGGCGCCACCAGGGAATTCTATAGGAGCAAAGGGCACAAATTTCCGCCGGAGTACGGACCGCTTGCCGCGGTGACGCCAGGTACGGTGGGAGGCCTACTGACGATGCTCGCCGAATATGGGAAGCTGTCGTTGGCACAGGTACTCGCGCCTGCCATCAAGATGGCGGATGGCTACCCGATCGAGGCGCAGCTCTCCAATACCATCGAACGGGACAAAAAATGGATCACGCAGTGGAAGTATTCGCCGCAGATCATGCTCACTCACCTGGGTGGTACGCGCGAGGCGCCGGAGCCGGGCGAGATCTTCGTGCAGAAGGATCTCGCCGCGACGTGGCGCAAGCTGGTGGAAGCAGAGCAGCGGGCATTACGAGCTGGAAAGACGCGCAAGCAGGCGATCTACGCGGCTTACGATCGCTTCTACAAGGGAGATATCGCGCAGGAGCTCGTGCGCGGTGTACGCGAAGACGGCGGATTGATCACCATGCAGGACCTCGCTGACTGGAAGGTCCGCATCGAAGAGCCGCTGCACGTGAATTACCGGGGGATCGAGGTCTACAAGCTTCCTATCTGGCAGCAGGGGCCGGCGATGCTCGAGGCGCTCAACATCCTGGAGAATGCTGATGTAAAGAGCATGGGATACAACTCACCGAAGTATCTGCATCTGATCTATCAGACGATGAGCCTCGCGTTCGCTGACCGCGATTTCTATTACGGCGATCCGTATTTTCCGCCGGCGGAGCCAGTGAAGGGATTGTTATCGAAGGACTACGCCAAAGCGCGCTACGCACAGATTGACTGGAGCAAGAACGACGCATCGATCAAACCCGGCGACCCGTACCCCTATCAGGCTGAGAAAAATCCGTACGCAGCGCAGCTCGCTGGCTGGAACATCGCCGCCTTTGCGCCTCGTGACTCAGCGCGGAGCGGACAGCAAGACACTCCAGTTCCCACCACCGTGCCTCCTCGTGATTCTGCGTTCCTCGATTCCTTCCATGCGGGCACTACCTCGATAGAATCGGCCGATGAAGAAGGCTGGGTAGTAAGCGTGACGCCAAGTGGAGGCTGGGTGCCGGCGGTAATTGCCGGCCGCACCGGTATCGGGCTGAGCCAACGCGCGCAGAGTTTCGTCACCGACGAGAGCGATGGCCCGTTCAACGTGATCGAGCCGGGGAAGCGGCCCCGCGTGACGTTGACTCCCACGCTTGCGCTCAAGGATGGGAAGCCTTTTCTCGCCTTCGCAGTGCAGGGAGGCGATTCGCAGGATCAGAACCTGCTGCAGTTCTTCCTCAACATCGTCGAGTTCGGGATGACGGTGCAGCAGTCTGTGGAAGCGCCGAACATTAACAGCTATCAGATGCGGTCGTCGTTTGGCGGCCACGAAGCGCGTCCCGGTTTGATGGAAGCAGCGACGTCTCTGCCTGATTCCGTCCGTGCTTCGCTAAGGTTTATGGGTTACAGGCTTCAGTTCGTGCAGCGCAGCTCGGGCCCGATCAACGCGATTTTCTTCGATCGAAAACACGGAACGATGTGGGGCGGATCGAGCAATCATGGCGAGGATTACGGCGTAGCCTGGTAGTTACAGCACATCCGGCTCAGCCGAATTACTTGAAGATCAGGTGGGCGACGCTGGATTCCACGTTCCAGTAGATAATTGCTACCGCCGTTACGTCGAACGCCGCGTGCGCGAGCATCGGTATCCAGATCTGGCCGGTCAGCGCGACGATCGTTCCAAAAACCAGCCCGGTAACCATGGCTTGTTCCACACCAGCGAGTCCTTGTAGGGGGTAGTGGTCCAGCGCGAACCATGCTGTGGTCACGAGCACGATCAGGACTCTGGCCCAGAAGCTGGTTCCAAAAAGCTTGCGGAATCGCTCGAACATGTAGCCGCGGAAAACGGTCTCTTCGCCGAAGCCTGCACCAACAATGACAGCCAACATTGCTGCCGGCAACGCGGCCCGGTTTCCCGCGAGATAATGGAAAGCGGGATTGATCGCCGGTGCGCCGAAAAGGGGCATGACGATGGACTTCATCAGCAACTTGAGCGCGATGCCGAAAGCAATCCCCAGAAGGATCGTGCGCGGCCAACTTCTCGGCCTGACGTAGCCGATCTCGCTCCACGGAGTGTGCGAGCGCAGGACCCAGACGAGCACCAGAACGGCGCTGAGTGGAATTACGATTGCATTGCCCAAAAGAATTACGATGATCGCGAGAATTCCGAGCGGTCCGAATCCCCGCAACTCGGCTGCGACACGATCCTCGGATTCCAGCGAGCGCATTTTGTACGCTGCCTGCCCTTCCGCCTGTCGCGCCATTCCATAGCTTAACGATTACGCGTCGGCTCGGGCGAGCCGTACGGGAGCGACGAGGCGCACACCTCTCCGGAGGGTGCGAACGACTTCTACACGCGGAGGTTGTCATGTTTAGAAGAGCAATAACCCTTGGCGCCATCACGGCGCTCCTCGTCGGCTGCACTGCAGACAAACCAGCGCCAACAGCGGTCGAGTTTCGGGTTCCCTTGTTCGCCGTCGCAGACAATCACGCCGGCGGAAATGGGGACATCAACCTCGGCACCCACATGACCGGGGCTGAGGAAGTATTCGTGGCGGCTCCCGGTGCTCCGACACCGGCCGATTCGAAAGCACAAGGTGAAGCCATTTTCCGGGTCAACACTAACGGCACCGTCGATTTTCGTCTCATCGCCTCGAACATCGACAACGTGATCATGTCGCACATTCATTGTGCTCCTGCCGGCACGAATGGTCCGATCCGGATGTGGCTCTATCCTGTCGTCGGACCCGTAGGGGCTCCGGCGGCAAGTGGAGCCGGGCCGCAGAACGGCGTGCTTGCTTCTGGCACCTTCGACCCGGCGGGCGTCACTTGTCCCGCGAGCGGTGGCACGACGACCCCGCTACTCGATGCGATGCGGGCTGGTCTCACCTACGTCAATGTGCACACCAACGACGGCCAAGATGGGGTCAACACCGGACCGGGCGATTTTCCCGGCGGCGAGATTCGTGGGCAGCTCGACCACGGACGGTAGTTGATGGCGGGAGGCGGGAGGCGGGAAGAGGGAAGAGGGAAGAGGGAAGAGGGAAACGGAGGGAGAGCGGAGGGAGAGCGGAGGGACAGCTTTGCACTTCTTTGCCCGATCTTTCCGTCCCGCCTCCCGCCTCCCGCCTCCCGCTTCCCGCCTCCCGCTACTCGGGACTTCCTCCGACAATGAATTTCACTTTTTTCTTCTTCGGCACGATTCGGTACTCCACAACGGCTTCCTCTCCCGGACCTGTCGTAAGTACGACTCGTGGATGCTCAACCACAAGCGAGGATGCTAAGAGACTCTCGACGACAATCGTCCATCGTCCGGCTGGAATCTCGTTGAAGGCAAACCTGCCTTCAGAGTCGGTCGTGCGGTAAAGGGTGTCTGAGCTTGCGTATAAGGCGATAGTTATCCCTTCCGCGGGCCCGCTGTATTCGAGTGAATCGGTATCGGGGCCGAGCGCCGTTCGTGCATCGGAAAACTGGCGCACGACACCCCGAATTCTGGAGGCTCGAGATACTGCCAGCCGAAAAACTGCTGCTTCGCGGCGTGCGCTGTCTATTCTCACTACTGGATTTCCTTCGAACGCAGCGTTGGAGATTGACGCTTCGCTCGCCAGCGATGCGCGGTATTCACCAGGCGGCAGTCCCGCGAATGAAACTCGACCATCGCGATCAGTGACGCTGCCCTGAGGTCCGAGGCGAACTAGAACGCCCGAAAGCGGATGCCCCGATTCGCCGTCGATTACGGTTCCCGTCGCGCGTCCCGGGCGCCGAATTCTGCCGGTCGGCACGCCGATGGGCAGGCTGTACTCGAGATACGCGAGCTTCTCGGGCGAAGCGGTGGGTATCGTGGTTGCTGATCGAATGCGCAGGGTCAGCTTCGAGTCATTCTGCAAGGTATGCGTCAGGCGTGCGTCGATCTGCGAATAAGCGCGCGCGCCGCTAGTGTGATTACGCGTTCCATACCCGAAAACGCCGAGCGTGGTTGATTCCGTCAGCTTCAGTGAGGCGCTGCCCCCAATGCTGCTCATTCCCGCCAAGCCCCTCGTCAACGAGCCTCCGTCATAGAGCTCAGTGAAGAGGGAAAGCGAGCCGAAGCGATTCCTGGCGCTTGTCCCCATCTGTAGCTGATGGTACATACCGCCGACGGAAGCTGAATCTCCACGTTCACCCGTCTCGAGCGCGATCCAGAAACTGCCGACAGCCAGCGGTTGATCGACGCGCGCTTTGGCGTAGCGCTGCGTTTCGTCCAGGCGCCAGCGAGTGGACCCAAGCGACCTGCCAATTCCGGCGTACTCCAGGGTTAGCAGTTCAGCGTAGATTTACCAGACCGCCGCCGAGGCGAACTGCTGGTAAGAGAGCGTGGAATCAAACACCGACGCGAAACGACTACGACTGAACGTCGCGTTCAGCTGAACTCTTTCTGATGGCTGAAGTGAAAATGCGCCGTAATCGTTCTGCGCATTGCGACTGGGACCGGCGAAAGCAGAGTCGCCGGCCACGTGACCCAGATCGAAGCGGAAAGATTGTCCGCCCGTCAACCGAATAGAATTGGCGAATCCGTGTCTGTTCTCAGCGCTGCTTCTCGCAATCTCCGCATCAAGAACGCTGTTCGCTGGCGAATGCATCCGAAGCGAAGTACTCAACACTCTCCCACCAAGTAAACCGCCTGAACGATCTACGGCGGTGAGACCAACTCGGTAGCCGAACGAAGCGAGGCTGCGATCGATGGCGACGTAGGCTGCGCGCTCGGACTGGTTGCCCGGCATGTAGCGGAAACGCTGCGCGTATGCGCCGCCAGAGAGCAGATTGCCAGTAAAGTCCAGGCCTCCACCAAATCCGGACTGACCTAGCCCCGTCAGAGCCGAGGGCAGGAAGACATTATCCCCGACGCGGGCGCGGTACTTCGGTGCCCTGATTTCGAATCGGTTTTCTCTTTCCTCCCCGAAGGGAGAGTTGAGGCCTGATCGCCCATGAAAAACGAATTGGACACTTTCTTCGCGATCAGCGCGCAGCAAACCACCTCCAACGAGCTCGAATGGAGATAGTCCTGTGCCCCGGGTAGCCGCGCGTAATCCAAGTCTCGCGGGAACTGTCGCCAGCGGTTCGCGCTCCGCCGACGACTGCAGTACGAATACACGCGCCGACGCAATCGCGCTGGCCGCTGAGTCCCCGCCAGCGTTTTCCTCGGTAGCGCCGACTTGAACGATATCGTCTGAACGGTGAAGTTCTGACGACGGCGTATCGATCCGGAGATTGATCGTAGCGACCTGATCCGGGCGAAGCTGGATTGTTGGCCGGTCGATGACGGGCGCTGAATCGAGTGCGCTTTGCGCCGAAAGATGAACGCTGGCTAAACCATTGCCGTGGTTCTTGACCCGAAAACTTAGGTCGTACGCGTGGCCACTGATGACGTATTGTGGATGGTCAACCAAAGTGAGCGACAAGTCGTGCTTTCGCTTGACGTCTACGCTTATAGTGTCTATCCGATCGGGAACCGAGTCACTGGATGATACCTGCGCTCCGATGCGCAGGAGGTATCTGCCACTTTCTGTCCGCGCAGGGATGAAGACACTTGTCACCCATGTGTCCGTTGCCCGCGGTGCCAGCGAAATAACTCCCGAACCCACGACCACGGACCACCCGTCGGGAATGCGCAGCGAGGGCAGCAGCTTGAGAGAGTCGCGTGAGAGGCTTTCGAGAGCGAATACGAGGCTTATGGTGCTGCCTGGGTCGGCTTCAACTACGCCCGATGTACGCGAGACGATGTTGAACTGCCTACGCGTTGACTCCTGAGCAGCCCCCGCATCGG
>Ga0137371_10005083_pt1 | contig 10319 bp, 10 predicted proteins | sample SagtaG_7_FD_104919 | JGI IMG/M metagenome (GOLD analysis project Ga0137371, IMG submission 104919) | Vadose zone soil microbial communities from Sagehorn Ranch, Mendocino, California, USA - Sage1_R_40_16 metaG | ecosystem: Environmental > Terrestrial > Soil > Vadose zone | place: USA... | reverse complement strand
GCATCGGTTCTTGATCTTGCCGGTCCCGCCGGCATCGATGCGAAGACTCTCCGTCTGGCGCAGCGGGCCTTGGCCACCCGAGAGGGTCTGTTGGGCTCCGGACGCGTCGTCGCCACCCCGGATGGCGGGCGGTCTTTCGACGCAACACAGCTCTACCTCAGGAGCGCGACGCCTCGCGCCTGAGGACCTCCCACGCGAAGCGCACGTCCTCCTCCGTCGTGCCGAAGTTCCCGATCGCGAGACGCAGGACATAACGTCCACGAAGCCGCGTGTGGGAGACGAAGATGTCGCCGGAGGCGTTGACGCGCTCGAGTAGCCGCTCGTTCTCCTCGTCCAAACGGCGCAGACGGAAGCAGACGACCGAGAACGGGCGCGGTGCGACGACTTCCCACTCGGCGTCGGCACGCACCCACCCTTCGAAGAGAGCTGCGAGGCGCACGTGCTCGCGAATGCGTCCCTGCAGGCCGGTGCGTCCGTAACAGCGCAGTACCGCCCACAGCTTGAGCGCACGGAAGCGGCGCCCGAGCACCTGTGTGTACTCGCTCAGGCTGGCGACCTCTTCGCCGACCCGTAGATACTCGGGAACGAGGCTGAACGCATCCCTGTAGACATCCGGACGCCGCGTCCAGAGCGTCGAGCAGTCGATCGGGACGCCGAGCCACTTGTGCGGGTTGACGACGATCGAGTCGGCCCGCTCCCAGCCGGCGAAATGGTGGCGAAGCTCCGGACACAACGCTGCCGTTCCTGCGTACGCGGCGTCGACGTGCAGCCAGACCCCGGCCGCTGCGCAGCGGTCCGCGATCGCGGGGACCGGATCGACCGACGTCGTCGACGTGGTGCCGATGGTTGCCACCACGGCGCAAGCTCCGTCGAGCTCGAGCAGCTCAGGGCGCAGGCGGAACTCGTCGTCGGCGGGGACCTTGCGCAGGTCGAGCTCGAGGAGTTTCGCCGCCTTGTCCACCGACGAGTGCGCATGTTCCGAGCAGAGGACGGTCCGGGCATCGGGCCGAATCGACCTTGCGGCGGCGAGCGAGACGAGCGTGCTCGTCGAGGCCGTGTCCTCGATGTGTCCGTGCAGCCCTTCAGGAAGGCCGAGCAGCTGCGCGAGCCAGTCGAGCGTGAGCTCCTCCAGCTCCTGCAACACCGGCGAGGTGCGCCAGAGGATGCCGAGCTGGTTCAAGCCGGCGATGAGGAGCTCGGCGAGGACGCCCGGCTCTGAGCTCGTGATGCCGAAGTACGCGAACCAGCGTGGGCTCTGGGAGTGCGACAGCCCCGGGAGCAGTACCTCGTCCAGATCGCGAAGCACTGCTCCGAAGGGCTCGGGCTCGTCCGGTGGTGACCGAGGAAGCGCGGCTCGAACTGCTCCAGGCTCCACCTGCGCGAGCACCGGCAGCTCTCGCACCCGTTCGAGATATGACGCGACCCAGTCGACTGCCAGGGCGCCGTCCTCGCGGAACGTCACTTGCGAAGCCTCGCGATGTCGCGCCACGAGCGCGTGTTCAGGATCTGCTCCTTCGTCAGCCACGCACGGCGCGCTTGGGCGACGCCGAGCTCTGCATGCGCGAGCGCGAGCGTGGAGTGCGCGTCGGTCGTCACCGGCACGAGTACGCCTGCCTCGCCCGCCAGCCGCGCGTGGATGTCGCGCATGTCGAGCCGATCCGGCTGGGAGTTGATCTCGAGCGCGGTGCGAGTGTCCGCAGCCTGTTCGACGACCCGCTCGACGTCCATCGGCGCACCGTCGCGACGAGTGAGCTTTCGTCCGGTGAGATGCCCGATGCAGTCAACGTGAGGGTTGTCGACGGCTGCGAGCACCCGTTCTGTCGGACTGCGCTCGAACGACGTGTGGAGCGAAGCGACAACCCAGTCGAGCTCGGCCAGAACCTCGTCCTCGACGTCGAGCGTCCCGTCCGCTCGGATGTTGACCTCGATCCCGCGGAGGACGCGGAAGGACTTGAGCCGCTTGTTCACCGCCTCGATCTCCTGCCACTGCAGCTCGAGACGTCCCGCTCGGAGGTAGTGCGAGTGGTCGGTGAGGCAGAGGAACGTGTAGCCGCGCGCCTTCGCCGTAGTCGCCATCTCCTCGATCGTGTTGTTCCCGTCCGAGGACCAGGTGGAGTGGCAGTGCATCTCCCCGCGCAGGTCGGCGAGCTCGACGAGCTCCGGGAGAGCGCCGTCGCGTGCGGCTTTCACCTCGCCCGCGTTCTCGCGCAGCTCGGGCGGAATGAACGCGTACCCCAGGTAGCGGTACAGCTCCTCTTCGCTCGCGTGCGTCACGACCTCGCCACTCTCGACGACCGTCACGCCATATTCGGAGATCGAGAGCCCCCGCCGCTGAGCCTCCTCGCGGAGCGCGATGTTGTGGTCCTTCGAGCCGGTGAAGTGCTGGAGAACGTTGCCGTAGCACTCGGGCGGCACGACCCGAAGGTCGAAGCGTAGGCCGTCGTGGCCGACGACCGTGGCCTTCGTCTCGCCACGAGCCGCGACCTCCGCCACCCAGGACGCTCCGCAGAACGCCTCGATCAGCGCGGCCGCGTCACTCGACGTGGCGATGAGATCGAGATCGGCGACCATCTCACGCCTACGACGGACGCTTCCCGCCTCCGAGACCGCGATCGACGCCGGGTGCTCGAGCAGCTCCTCCACCACGCGCCGGACGGCGGGAAGCGCCGCTCCCAGCAGCCCCCGGGTCTCAGCCTTCTTCTTCGTGCCAGCAGCAAGTGCGCCCAGGATCTTCTCCTCGCTTCGCTGGCCCATGCCGGAGAGCTCGCGCAACCGCCCTTCCTCGGCCGCTACACGCAGCCCGTCGAGCGTCGTGATTCCGAGCTGCGTCCAGATGCGTGCTGCCGTCTTGGGGCCGACGCCGGGAAGACGCAGGAACTCGACTACGCCCGCTGGAACACGCTCCCGCCGCCTCGCGAGCGCCTGGATCTCTCCCTCGTTGACGACCTCGACCACCTTCTGCTGGATCGTCCTGCCGACCCCGGGCAGCTCCTTCGCCTTCCCGTCGAGCGCGAGCTCGGCGACGGGCGCGGGCGTCTCTCGGATACGCGTCGCGGCGCGCCGATAGGCGATCACCCGAAACGAGTCCTCGCCCAGGATCTCGGAGAGATCGGCGAGCAGGTCGAGCTGGTCGGCGAGCTCCGCGTTTCGGGGGAGACGCTGCGGCATGTCGCGATGATATGGACGTCACCGTGGGGGAACCCCGCGTTCTCTCACGAATCCCCCCGACACATGGCGAGCCTGCCGATGACCCCCCGCAAAGGACCTCGCGCTCTCGTCTGCCTTCCGACGTACAACGAGCGCGACAACCTCGGGCCGATGGTACGAGCGCTCGGCAGCGTGCTCGACACCGAGCGCGACGTCGTCCTCGTGATCGACGACTCGTCGCCCGACGGCACGGGCGAGATCGCGGACGGACTGGCGCGGGAGCTGCCGTGGGTCGAGGTGCTCCACCGCGAGACGAAGCAAGGGCTCGGGCCGGCATACATCGCAGGGTTCCGGCACATGGTCGCCGCGACCGCGGAGCTCGTCCTCGAGATGGACTGCGACTTCTCCCACGACCCGCGCGATGTCCCCCGACTGATCTCGGCCGCAGAAGACGCCGACCTCGTCCTCGGCTCACGCTACGCGCGTGGCGGGTCGACGCGGAACTGGGGGCTCGGCCGGCGCATCGTCTCCCGCGGCGGCTGCCTGTACGCGCAGATCGTGCTGGGCGTGCGAGTCCGCGATCTGACCGGAGGGTTCAAGTGCTTCCGGCGCGAGACGCTGGAGGCGATCGACCTCGACGCGCTCTCCGCGCGCGGCTACGCCTTCCAGATCGAGACGACGTACCGTGTCATCCGGGCGGGGCTGCGGGTGAAGGAAGTGCCGATCCGGTTCACCGACCGCCGGGTCGGCGAGTCCAAGATGACGCGTGCGATCGTCGCGGAGGCGATGTGGAAGGTGCCCGTACTGCGGATGCGCGCGCTCACCCGACGGCTCTGATGGACGACGTGACCGACGAGAGCTTTGCGCGCGACGTGCTCGCCTCGCCGCTGCCCGTGATCGTCGACTTCTGGGCTCCCTGGTGCAAGCCGTGTGGCGCGATCGAGCCGCACCTGCGCGGGATCGTCGAGGCGCACCCGGAGCGCGTCCGGCTGGTGCGCGTGAACGTCGACGAGCAGCTCGGCGTGCCGGGCCGCTACGGCGTCCTCGCCCTGCCCACGGTGCTGCTCTTCGCCGACGGAGAGCCACGTGTCCGAATCGTCGGCGCACACTCCCGCGCGCGCTATGAGCGTGCGTTCGAGTCGCATCTCGGGAGCTGAGCGCCTAGGGCGGCGTCCAAGATCCGTCCGATCACGACTGGTGGCTCGGGACGCCGCTCGAGAGCGCCGGACCGCCGGGTCCCAGGAGGCACGGCCGAGGTGAGGGTTACCCTCGCGAACGAGTGCACAGGCTCCGCGAGATCCTCGCGCACGACGGAATAGCAGTTCTCGCCGTCATCTTCGCCCTCGGCGCCGCCGTGCTCTCGCTCGCGAACGCGCTGTCACAAGAGGCTGTGTCGGCGATCGAGCAACACGCCCGCGAGGACGACCTGCATTTCAACGTCCTCCACACACGCTTCGACTACGCGTACGTGCTGCAAGCGCTCCTAGCAGCCATGATCGTCGCTGCGGCACTACTCGGCGGTTGGCGCCTGACCCGCGGGCAGCTCAAGACGTGCCCGGAGTGCCTGTCCGAGATCCCGCACGACGCTTCCATCTGCCGCTACTGCACCTCGGAGCTCCTTGAGATTCCTCGATGACGCGGGCGTGGATGGCATGCATGGGTGACGCGACTGCGCCTCGCCCACATCGCAGTTGCCCTCGCTCTCGGGTCCGCGGGAGCGTCGTTTGCCGATCGTCTCTCTGACGTCGTCATCCAGATGCTTGCACAGCACATCGGACGCAATCCATTCGGCGGCGAGAGCGGCTCGGAAGTGGGCCTCGCGGATGTCGTCTCGGCACCGTACTTCCTCAACTTTCGGATCGGGGGCACTCTGATCGTGTATGGGGAGACGCTGTCCGCCGCGCTCTCCCTCGCTCTCCTTTGCATCGCGGGCTTGCTCGTCCTTCGGCGCGCGGGCAAGGTGTTCATCGCCTGCCGCTTCTGTGCGGCCCGCATCCCTCTCCTCGCCATGCGCTGCGCGATCTGCGGATCGTCGCTCGAACCGGCCGAGTAGCGGCCTGCCACACTGGACGAGTGGCTGTCGAGATCGCCCGCTGGGAGAGCCTGCTCGCGGACGACGAGGTCGTCTATCGCGGGCTCGAGCCCGCCCGCGACCCCAGCAGCGAGCCGCTGCCCGACGGGCTCGAGCCCGGCCTCGCCTCTTCTCTCGTCGCAAACGGGATCAGCGGGCTCTTCGCGCACCAGGCGGAGGCCTGGGAAGCCGCGCACCGCGGCGAGAACGTCGTCGTCACGACCGGGACGGCTTCGGGCAAGTCGCTCGCCTTCAACCTCCCCGTGCTCGACGCGATCGCGCGTGAGCCGAAGACGAGGGCGCTCTACCTCTATCCGACGAAAGCCCTCGCACAGGACCAGGCGCGCGCACTCACCGAGCTCCGCGTCAAAGGAGTCAGGCCGGCGATCTACGACGGGGACACGCCGCCCGAGCGGCGCTGGCAGATCCGCAAGTGGTCGAACCTGATCCTCACGAACCCCGACATGCTGCACGTGGGCGTCCTCCCACACCACGACCGTTGGGGCGACGTTCTCCACAACCTGCGCTACGTCGTCGTCGACGAGGCACACGTGTACCGCGGCGTCTTCGGGTCACATGTGGCAAACGTGCTTCGGAGGCTGCGGCGCCTCGCACGGATCTACGATGCCGACCCACAGTTTCTCCTCGCCTCGGCGACGATCGCGAATGCCGGCGAGCTGGCAGGCGCGCTCATCGGCGAGCCGGCGACGGTGGTCGAGCACGACACCTCGCCGAGAGCGGAGCGCGAGGTCGTCATCTGGAACCCGCCGCTCGTCGACCCCGAGCTCGGCCAGCGCGCGAGCCCGCTCGGCGAGGCGGCGCGGCTGCTTTCCCAGCTCGCCTCGCAAGGGTTCCGGACGATCTGCTTCACGAAGAGCAGGAAGGCCGCCGAGCTCGTTCATCGCTTCGCGTCGCAGCGGGTCGAGATCGCCACCGCCGCGCGGTTGGCTCCGTACCGCGCCGGCTATACGCCGGAGCAACGGCGAGAGATCGAGCGCAGGCTGGTCGAAGGCGACCTGCTCGGCGTCACCGCGACGGACGCACTCGAGCTCGGGATCGACATCGGCTTGCTCGACTGCGCGATCTCAGTCGGCTTCCCGGGGACTGTCGCGTCCCTGCGACAGCAGTGGGGACGAGCGGGACGCCGCGGGCGCGGACTGGCGGTCCTGATCGCGAGCGAGGACGCGCTCGACCAGTTCTTCGCGAGAGAGCCGGACGCCTTGCTCTCCCGGCGTGTCGAGGCGGCGATCCTCGACCATGCGAACCCGCGGATCCTCGATCCGCACGTCCTCGCCGCGGCTTTCGAGGCACCGCTCGACCGGAGCGACGAGGGAACCCTCGGACCAGAGGCTCTGGAACGGGCGGCGGCGCTGCCCGAGCTCGAGGAGACGCCTGCCGGATACGTCTGGAGAGGTCGGGACTACCCGGCTGCGCGCATCTCGCTCCGTTCCGGCGACACGGATTCCTTCACGGTGGTCGACGCGACGAGCGGTGCGCTCCTGGGCCTCGTAGAGCGCGACCGCGCGTACTCGACGGTCCACGAGGGCGCCGTCTACCTCCACCTGGGCGAGCAGTACGTCGTCGAGGCGCTCGATCTCGAGACGAGAGTCGCGCTCGTCGCTCCCGCGAGCGTCGACTGGTATACGCAAGTGAAGAAGGACACGGAGACCGCGATCGAGGAGGTCGAACGGTCCGAATCCCGGCTCGGCCTCGAGCTCGACTTCGGGCGGGTGGTCGTCTCCGAACAGGTGGTCGCGTACGCACGCAAAGCGGTCCGGGACGGCTCGACGATCGACGTCGTGCCGATGCTCATGCCGGAGACGACCTTCGAGACGGAGGCTGTCTGGTTCTGTCCCGAACCACGCCACCTGGAGGAGCTCGAGCGGATGCCGGTCCTCCTGGGGACGCTCCACGCAGCCGAGCACGCCCTTATCGCGCTGCTCCCGCTCCGGGCGATGTGCGACCGCTGGGACATCGGCGGGCTCTCGACCAACGTCCACTTCCAGACCGGTCGACCGACGATCTTCGTCTACGACGGTCATGCGGGCGGTGTGGGGATCACCTCCCGTGGGTTTGACGGCTTCGAGGGCTGGGTCGAGGACACCGCTCGCCTGCTCGCGCGCTGCCCGTGCACGAGCGGGTGCCCGTCTTGCGTGCAGAGCCCCAAGTGCGGGAACCTCAACGAGCCGCTCGACAAGGCGGGGGCGCGGACGCTGCTCGAGCGCATGCTACGCGCGTAGTGTCGAGGTCGAGGCCTCCCGTTCGTCGTCCTGGTGGAATCCGAAGAAAGGAGGCTCTGTGAAGTACATGGCGCTCATCTACGCGGACGCGAGCCGGTGGGAGCACTTCTCCCCGGAGCAGCGAGAGGCGGCGTACGGCCGCTACCGCGCATTCGGTGAAGAGGCGACCCGGGCCAACGTGATGCTGGGCGGAGCCGAACTCGCGCCTACTCACGACGCGACGACCGTCCGCATCCAGGACGCGGAGACGCTCGTCACCGACGGCCCGTACGCGGAGGTGAAGGAGGCGCTCGGCGGCTACTACCTGCTCGAGTGCGCGTCTCTGGACGAAGCGCTCGACTGGGCGGCGAAGATCCCCGGCGCCGAGCACGGCGCGGTCGAGGTTCGCGCCCTGCACGTCGACGATGCGGGGAGTGAGGCGGCATGAAGTACGCGTTCCTCATCTACGACGACCCCACGAGCTGGGAATCGCTCCCAGAAGACGAGGCGCTGAAGTTCCGAGCGCAGGAGATGCCGCGCTGGGAAGCTGCGATGGGAGAGCTCGCGAGCGTCGATCCGAACTTCGAGGGATACGAGCTCGAGAGTCGGTCGACCGCGAAGGTCGTCCGCGTTCGAGACGGCGAACGGATGGTGACCGACGGTCCATTCGCGGAGACGAAGGAGGTCATCGGCGGGTTCTTCGTCGCCGATGTACCGGACCTCGACGACGCTATCCGGCTCGGTGCCCAGATTCCGAGCGCGGAGGGCGGCTCCATCGAGATTCGCCCGGTCCTCGGCTAGGAATGGTTGATGTGAAATCACAGACGCCGCAGCTGCCAGGGGGCTGCGCTCCGGAGATTTCCGCGCGACCGGAATCTGCGTGGGCGGATTCCGGTCGCGCAGGTTAGGTGTGCAGCCGACCGTCGAGCAGGTCTTCCGCGAGGAGTGGGGGAACGCAGTCGGCATCCTCACGCGCGCCATCGGGGACCTCGAGCTCGCCGAGGACGCCGTCCAGGATGCATTCGCGACGGCACTCGAGCGCTGGCCCCGCGACGGCAGCCCGCGGAATCCGGGCGCCTGGATCATCACCACCGCACGCAACCGCGCGATCGATCGCATCAGGCGCGAACGCGTCTACCGCCAGAAAACCGAGCTCCTGGCACGACTCGAGGGGCTTCCGGAGGACGGGGACGAGATGAGCGCGATCCCGGACGAGCGTCTCGCGCTCATCTTCACGTGCTGCCATCCGGCCCTCGCTCCCGAGGCTCGCGTCGCACTTACGCTGCGCGAGATCGGCGGCCTGACCACCGGCGAGATCGCGCGGGCGTTTCTCGTCTCCGAGACGACCATGGCGCAGCGGCTCGTCCGGGCGAAGCGGAGGATCCGAGGCGCCGGCATTCCCTTCCGCGTCCCGCCCGATCACCTGCTCCCCGAGCGGCTCCGGCCCGTGCTCGCCGTGCTCTACCTCGTCTTCAACGAGGGGTACGCGGCAACTGCCGGCCGGGACCACGTGCGCGAGGAGCTCTGCGACGAGGCGATCCGGCTCGCAAAGCTCCTCGCCGTGCTCATGCCCGACGAGTCGGAGACGCTCGGGCTCCTCGCGCTGATGCTCCTCCAGGACTCGCGGCGGGCAGCCCGAGTGGGGCCGCGGGGCGAGCTCGTGCTGCTGGAGGAACAGGACCGCGCGCTCTGGAGCAGCGACCGGATCGACGAGGGGCTGCACGTGCTCGGGCGCGCGCTCTCCTTGCGGCGGGTGGGTCCGTACCAGCTGCAGGCCGCGATCGCCGCTGCGCACGCAGAGGAGCGCCCGTGGGACGAGATCGTGTCGTTGTACGACCGGCTCGCGGCGCTCGATCCGTCTCCGGTCGTGCAGCTCAATCGCGCCGTCGCCGTCGGCCTCTCCGGTCGCCTGGAGGAGGGGCTCGAGCTCGTGGACGGGCTGGACGGTCTCGCCGGGTACCACCCGTTCCACGTCGCGAGAGCCGACCTCCTCCGCCGCCTCGAGCGCCGAGGCGAGTCCGCCTCCGAGTACCGCACCGCGATCGAGTTGACGGCAAACGAGGCGGAGCGCGACTTTCTCGAGCGACGGCTCGCCGAAGTGTCCCCGTAGAGCTCGCTCAGCCGAGTCAGCCGGGCTTGCGCGCGACGAGGAACGGCGCCTCGCCGGCAAAGAGAGGCACGTACTCGTCCGGTATTCCCACCTCGCGGGCGGGCTCCTCCAGACTCCGCCGCTCGACGCGAGCGTCCGTCAGCGCGGTGTCGTGGGCAAGACGCACGAGATCCTCGTCCTCGTAGAACCGCAGCCGCGAGGCCATCGGCTCGGGCGCGGCCGGAGTCCCCCGCCAGGCGGGATCGCTCCCGAGCAGGACGAGCCGGCCGCCGTCCGCAAGCACCCGGCGGATCTCTGCGAATGCTGCGACCGGATCGGGAAGGAACCCGAGCACGCCCGTCATCGTGGCGCAGGTGAACATCTCGTCAGGAAACGGGAGCCGTTGCGCGCTTGCCTCGAGAACCTCGAGCCGCCCCTCGGCGACTGCGGCAGCGTTCGCCTCACGAGCGAGCCGCACCATCTCCGGGCTGTGGTCGACGGCCGCGGCCGAGCAGCCGGTCGCAAGCGCCTCCTGCAGGAATGCTCCGCCGCCGCACCCGACCTCGAGCAGAACGTCATGCGGCTCGAGCGCGAGAAGCTCCAGAAGCACGGCGAAGTTCGGCCGGTGGAAGAGCGGATCGACGTACGTGGCACGGGCCACGCCTCCCGACGGACGGCGAGCGCGACGGTCGGTGAGCCAGTCACCGAAGGCGGCCGGCGCCGTCGCCTGTAGGAGCGGAGCCGCCACCTGGCCTGCGAACCAGCCTGCGATCTCGTCCGATCCGCCGAGCAG
>Ga0137371_10005076_pt1 | contig 10329 bp, 8 predicted proteins | sample SagtaG_7_FD_104919 | JGI IMG/M metagenome (GOLD analysis project Ga0137371, IMG submission 104919) | Vadose zone soil microbial communities from Sagehorn Ranch, Mendocino, California, USA - Sage1_R_40_16 metaG | ecosystem: Environmental > Terrestrial > Soil > Vadose zone | place: USA: California... | reverse complement strand
GCAGGCAGTGTAGCCCATCTGGCCGATGGGAAGCTCAGGCGTCCCTTCCTGGCAGAAATAGGCCTTCGCGTCTCCATCGAGCAAGTGATAGGCAATTTCGCGCGGTTTGAGCAGGACATTGAGCGGCATCACCACCGCTCCAGCTTTGAGGATGCCATAATACGCAATCACAAAGGACGGCACGTCCTGGCAACTGAGGGCGACCTTGTCCCCCTTCTGGATGCCTGCCTGGACCAGGCCATTGGCCACCTGGTTGGTGGCGGCCTGCAACTCCGCATACGACAGTCGAGTTCCCTCGCAAACGACGGCGGTGCGCGTGGGCACTTCCCGCGCACTATCCGTGAGGAGGATGGCAAGGTTTAACATGTGTGCTCTCCTTTTCCTTTAGTCTACAGACGCAAGCGCATCGCTTACCTCTCCTTGTAAGGCCGCTTGCAAGCGTGTGTCCCTGACGTTGATCGTTGTAGTTGCTGTGTTGGTGTCGTTGCCAATCTTTTCCTGTCTATTCGCCTGATAACGGTGAGCGGGTGCATCCATCACCTTCTCATGAGAATGGCCCGAGCGCGGATCAGCGACCTCCACGAAGCAGGAGGGAAGCCCTGGTTGTGGAGCCGGAACGGTGTATGTTAGAATCAGTATAGCCCACGAGGGTTGGGAAAAGCGTTGGATAGACGGACTCTGCTGGCAGACTAACGTTGAGTCGTGTTATGACACAGACGCTGCCTACATGCGATCGGGGTAGGGACCAGCTTGCAGCGCGTCCGATTTATCATTTCCTCCCCGTTGGGCACGTTTTTCTCGTTGGCAGATCGGAGGAATCGATAAAGCGCGGACGCGCTGCAAGCTGGTCCCTATCCCAAACAATCTACCTGCTGAAAAGTGTCAGAGAGAGAACTACATCGGTCGCCTGGTGAGATCCTTTCGTGCAAAAAACGCACCCTATGATATGAGTAACACAACCCAACGCTTATGTGCCAGCGAGGCCTGTCTGTCCAACGCTTTTCCCGACTCTCGTCGGCTATACTCGTTTTATCGTACACCGCACCAGCTCCACGATCAGAGCTTCCTTCCTGCTTCGTATGTTTCGCGGGGCTTGTTACGGCTGTTCTCAGGGAGGCTGGCAAGCTCTTCCCGTGCTTTGTCATCGTTCGAAAAGGAACGCTGCTGTGTCTCGGGCATGAGCCGATGCAAGGAGTATAGATCGATGAGTGATAAGGATCTTACTCTCACATGTCGTGGTCATAGAACTACTAATGAGGAGGAAATGACAATGAGCGTTACGACACAGAAGATGCTTCCGCAAGCCAATAGCGATTTTTACGCCATTGGCACGACCATCAGCGAGGAAGACCAGGCCCTGTTGCGCAGGGTCCGGGCCTTCCTGGAGGCAGAGGTTGCCCCCGTTATCACCGAGTATTGGATCCGTGAGGAATTCCCGCATCAACTCCTCCCCAGGCTGGCAGAGCTGCACATCATGGGCCTGCCCTACCAGGGGTATGGCTGCCCCGGCAAGAGCACGGTGCTGGATGGCTTGATGATGATGGAACTGGCGCGGGTGGATAGTTCGTTTGCGACCTTTCGGGGCGTCCATAGCGGCCTGGCGATGGGTTCTATTTACCTGTGTGGCTCAGAAGAACAGAAACAGCGTTGGCTGCCGCCCATGGCTCGCCTGGAAAAGATCGGTGCTTTCGGGCTGACCGAGCCGGAGGTCGGTTCGGGGACCGCTCGCGGCTTAACCACCACCGCCCGGCGCGACGGAGACACCTGGGTGCTCAACGGCCAGAAAAAATGGATCGGCAACGCCACCTTCAGTGATGTGACCGTCATATGGGCACGAGATGTGGCCGACGACCAGGTGAAAGGCTTTCTGGTCGAGAAAGGCACACCCGGCTTCAAGCCGGAGAAACTCCAGAACAAGATCGCCCTGCGCGTGGTGCAGAACGCGCTCATCACGCTGGAAGACTGTCGTGTGCCGGAAGCCAACCGGCTCCAGGAGGCGCATTCCTTTCGAGACACGGCCGCTGTCTTGCGCATGACGCGGGCGGGTGTTGCCTGGTTAGCGATCGGTTGCTCGCTGGGAGCCTATGAATTTGCCCTCAAATACGCTCAGGAGCGAGAGCAGTTTGGTCGTCCGATTGGGCGTTTCCAGCTTGTGCAGGACCTGCTGGTGCGCATGCTCAGCAACATCACTGCCTGCCAGTGCCTGGCCCTGCGCCTGTCGCAAATGCAGGACGCGGGCATAATGGCTGATGAACACGCCTCGTTGGCCAAGGCCTACTGCTCCGTGAAGATGCGCGAGTCGGTGGGCTATGCCCGCGAACTGATGGGAGGTAACGGTATCCTGCTCGACCACCAGGTAGGGCGCTTTGTGGCCGATGCCGAGGCCATTTACTCCTACGAAGGCACCCGCGAAATGAACACGCTCATTGTAGGCCGGGCCATCACCGGTTTCAGCGCCTTTGTGTAGGCAAATAAGAGCCTCAGAATCCTGTGATTTACACAACGTGACGCGATACAATATATGAGAAAAGGCTCTTTGTGGAAAAGATCTGGTTTTGGTTTTTCTCTCTTATCCTTTTCTGGGGCCTTTGTCTCTCAGCAATAATTCACAGACCCTGAGCATCCAGGCTGTTCTCTTGACTTTGTACACTCTTGAGAGGAGGGTATCATGCCTGATTCTGTCTGGGATACCGAAGTACAAATCACACTGGACCAGGCGAGCAAACCAGAAGCCAGACTCGTGCATGTGGGAAACCGCGATGTTGAAGTGCTGACGCCTTTTCCTTCGCCCATCGACTGGCGAGATGTCTGGATCTATTTCATGATGGTGGATCGCTTCAATAATCCTGCTGCCCCGCCCCACCACCAGCCCTGGGATCAACCATGGGGCGATTACCAGGGGGGGACCTTCGCGGGAATACAGCAGCAACTCGATTACTTGCAGGAACTGGGGGTGGGCGCTCTCTGGCTTTCGCCACTGCTGAAAAACTGCCAGTTCAGCCCAGGTTATCATGGCTACGGCTTTCAAAATTTTCTGGCGATCGAACCGCGCTTTTCGTCCGATCCGCAACGCGCGCACCACGACCCGCAATTTGTCGAGGGCGAGCTGCGCGAACTGGTGGATGAGGCGCACGCCCGCGACATCTACGTGATTTTCGATATCGTCCTGCACCACGTGGGTGATGTGTTCGCCTATCCCGACTTTGGCTCTGTCGCCCCCTGGAACACCCATCCTTACCCGATTCTCTGGCGCGATGAGCAGGGAACCCCCAATGCCACATGGCCCGAATCTCCTTCCACCCCCAACCTGCCTCTCGATGCCGCGGTGTGGCCACGCGAACTCCAGGGGAACCGCTTTTTCAAGCGTCAGGGCAATGCCTTCGTTGGCTCTCAGATCATTCCCGCAGGCGACTTTCTTTCGCTCAAAGCTCTGGTGACCGATTACCAGACCCCCGAGGGGATGGCCGTGTTTCAGACGTTGGTGCGCGCTTTCAATTACCTGATCGCGAAATACGATGTCGATGGCTTTCGTATCGATACCCTGATGTACCTCGACCCTGTTTTCGCACGCAACTTTGCCAACTCCATCCGCGAATTTGCCCAGAGCATCGGCAAGAAAAACTTCTTCACCTTCGGCGAGGTCTGGGGGAGTGAGGAGCAGATCGCCCATTTCATCGGTCGCAATGCCCTGGCCGAGGGCGACCCGATCGGCGTGGATGCCGCCCTGGACTATCCTCTGTTCTACAAGCTGCCCGCGGTGGTCAAGGGGCAGCTCGCGCCCTCCGAAATCCTGAGCATGTATGAGTACCGCAAGCAGGTAGAGACCGGCGTCCTGAGCACGCACGGCGATGCCAGCAACTTTTTTGTGACCTTCCTGGACAACCACGACCAGAACTGGCGCTTCTTCTACCGAGACCCGCGCCAGCCAGACGCGTACGACGACCAGGTCTCGCTGGGCGCGGGCTGCCTCTTCAGCTTGCCAGGCGTCCCCTGCCTGTACTACGGGACCGAGCAGGGCCTGGCGGGCGGAGGCTCCTCCTCGGAGTGGGTGCGCGAAGCGCTCTGGGGCAAACCCGACGCCTTCTCGCAGGAGAGCATCTACTTTCAGGCTATTCAGAGCCTCTCCCTGGTGCGTAGTACCCAGCCGGCCTTGCGTTATGGCCGCTCCTACTCCCGACAGATCTCGGGGGACGGGGTGCATTTCGGCATTTCCACTTTTGCTCCAGGCATCTTGAGCTATTCACGCATCCTCTCTGACCAGGAGGTTCTGATCGTGGCGAATACGAACACGCAGAACAGTTGGGCCGGAGCGGTCCTCGTTGACGAGATGCTCAACCCGGTAGGCAAGCAGTTCCGCGTCCTCTACAGCAACCAGGATCAGTTTGAGACACCGGAGCCGGTCGTCGAGCGTCCATCTGGCTCCGTCGTGGTCGCGGAGATCGACGGCGGGGTAACCCGTGGCCCGCTGCATACAGTCTCTGTCAATTTGCGACCGATGGAGATCCAAATTCTGGGGCGGTAGGCGCATTGTCAGAAATACCATAACTTGATTGCGGCAGAAACTTGCTTATTGGGCCAGGTACTGCGAAACTGAGAAGACCATACCGATAAAGGAGACAAACAGTGGACAGGAAACCGTTTAGAATCCTCGCTATAGCCGGCAGCCTGCGGCAGGGTTCCTACAATCGGGGGCTGTTGCGTGCCACGCAGGAAGTCGCGCCCGATTGGGTCGAGGTGCAGTTCTTCGACATCGGCCAGCTGCCGTTCTTCAACGAGGATGTCGAGGCTGCCGGGGACCCGGAGCCGGTCCGTCGGTTCAAGGAGGCCATCGCCACCTCAAACGCTGTGCTGATCGCCACCCCAGAGTACAACGGTGCGGTGCCAGGGGTGCTCGCCAACGCGATCGACTGGGCCTCGCGACCAACAGGTCGCAGTGTTCTGCGCAACAAACCAGTGGCGTTGATGGGTGCGGTCCTGGGCAAATCGGGCTCGGCAAACGCACAGGCCACCCTGCGTGGGGTGCTCGGTCGTATCGGTGCCGTCGTGGTACCCGACCCGCAGGTACTGGTGCCACAGGCCGCCAGATTATTCGATGGGCAGGTGGACCTGCGCGACGAGAGCACGCGTGAGGAGATCCGCCAGCTCGTCGAGGCGGTGGCCCACTGGTGCCGACGCGTCCAGCCCGAAGCGCCTTTGGCGCTGATGAGCCCTGAATAGTTACGTTTTTCTAAGAAAACAACACTCTTGACAACTCTAACTTTCTATGATAATCTTACTTTCATAAGGAAAGTTAAATAAAAAAAGGAACGAGCAGGACAGAAGGTTCCTTTTTTCAACAGGATCTTTTTGGAGAGTACAGAAAAAAACAAGAGAGGTGATGATATGATGGAATCATTTGAGCGCGAGCAACTCCTGCAGGTCTATGCCCAAACCAGGACCATCGCGGTAGTCGGGGCCTCGGCTGATGCGTCGAAGGCTGCGTACCAGGTGCCACGCTACCTGCAAAGCCAGGGATATCGGATTCTGCCGGTGAACCCACGCGGTGGCGAGCTCTTGGGAGAGCGCGTGTTCCGCTCGCTGGCTGAGATTGACGTGCCTGTGGATGTAGTGGAAGTATTCCGCCCCGCCCAGGAAGCTCCCGGGATCGCACGGCAGGCCATCGCAATCGGGGCACAGGTGCTCTGGCTCCAGATGGGGATCGTCTCGGAGGAGGCTCGACGCATAGCGGAAGCAGCAGGGCTGACCGTTGTCATGAACCGCTGTATGGGCGACACTCATATGCTGCTCGGCCTGGGACCTGGACCCCATGCTTGAACGTCTGGTGCGTTCCATTTTTTGCCCGAAAGCATCTCACCAACCAATCGATGTAGGGGCTAACCAACCAACCGATGTAGGGGCTAACCAACCAATCGATGTAGGGGCGCGGTTCACAAGCCCGCTGCGGTGGGCTCTTCTGGCGGGAATTGTTCGGGATGTTCATTTTTCCACCTGTGCCAGATAGGCAACGGCGATCGCCAGAGGATGTGGGAGGCGGCGTTGTAAAAGCTGTATAAACGGATAGATAAGGTAGGCAAGGAGAGCGGAAAATATCAGGAGAATAACCGCCCCTACGATGAACGAAATTCCATACAGTGCAACTGATCCGATGGCTATAAACGCCAGGACCGTCGATGTGATGATCAGTCTCCTCCGCCAGGCGTGACCAGAAGAGGCCGCATCAGTTGGTGCCTTCCCGCGTGCCGCTGCTTGTTCGGTGCCTTCAACTCTTGTACGTGCCTGCTCCCGCCCGTTTTCCTCTCTGTCAGTTTGCTGCATTTTCCTCTCCTCATTCCATCGGCTCTTCTATGAGCCGGGTCCCCACTGCATCACTGCTGACACGCAGCAGTGATGCAAGGAAGTAAGATCCTTATTCCGTGAGAAACGAGACTGCGTCTCTAGCTTCGCTCACCTGACTGAAAGGAAGTATCTCACGGAAAGGAAGTACCTGAATGGATACTGTTCAGGCCAGGCTAGCTGTTATGGAGCGGGATTGGAAGTACACCGCGATGTACATGATCCCAAACACAATCGCGTAGACACCAATCAACCAGACCACGGCGAGCAGCCCAGACGAAGGTTGGGCGGCGATAAGAACGCCGAAGACAATCGATACCAATCCGGCCAACACCGACAGCACAGCACGCCCACCGCTCATAGGGAACGAGAGTGGTGCTATGAGCTCCACAATGCCGGTCAAGATCGCCCAGGCTGCCAGCAGGTAGAGGAAGGCGAGAGCGGTGATGCCGGGCCATATCAGGGCAATCGCCCCTGCCAGGATACCCAGGATGCCCTGGGTGAGGAGAAGTCCCCATCCGTGCTCTCTAGTGTTGCGCAGGGCAGCCGCTACAGCAGTGATTCCACTAATGACGGCAAACACGCCAAACAAGATCACCAGGGCAAACAGCGACAGCTTCGGCCATACAAGCGTGAGTATGCCGAACAGGATAGCGGCGAGGCCGCGAAACAAGAACATCGTGCGGAAGTTACCAATCATTTGTTGCATGTGATTCTCCTTGTTGAATGACAACGAAAAAACGAGGCACAGCCGTACCAGGGTGCTCCCCTCACACCCGCGCGCCGACTGGCAAAAACGGATGAGAGGCAAACGACGAGAACATACTAAGAGGTTCACCCTGGCATTTCTTAGTTTGTTGCTTGCAGTATAGTTGTGAAGAAGGGGAAATGTGATCTCCAAAAAGATATAATGTGCTGGTCAAAAAGATATATTGAGCGAGCCTATACTTGTGAAAGATGATATCCAGAAAGATATAGTGAAGACTGCTGCTCGACCTGGGATAGACTGTGCAGGTGTTTCGATATCAGAAGACTCGCCGTACGATCTTCATTGTTCCGCCTCGTCGGTGAAGCGGTAACCGACACCTGGAATATTGAGGATAAAGCTCGGATATTTGGGAAGCGGTTCGATGCCGCTCTTTGCCGTAAGTACTTTATAGCCATGGGCGGTGAGGCTGTCCTCCAGGGCACGCACGATCTCCCGCTCATCATCCACCACCAGGACGGTCGCACCATATTTGTTCATAGATCCTCCTTATATTTCTTTTGTCGACTGGAGGAGATTGGCTACCACAGCCGTCCAGCCGGTCTGATGGCTGGCACCGACGCCGCGCCCGTTATCACCGTGGAAGTACTCATGGAACGGAATATAATCATGCCAGTGTGCATCGCTCTGAAAGGTCATATTGGCGCCGAATACAGCCCGGCGTCCCTGCTCGTCGCGCAAAAAGATATTCGTGAGACGACGCGCCAGCTCTTCTGCAACCTGCCCCAGCGTCAGTTTCGTGCCTGAGCCAGTCGGGTATTCTACCAGCAAATCCTCGCCATAGAATTGATGGTATTTTTGGAGCGCTTCGACCAGCAGGAAGTTGATGGGGAACCAGATCGGCCCGCGCCAGTTGGAATTCCCCCCAAAGGCTCCGGTGGTTGATTCGCCCGGCTCGTAATTCACGGAATAGTTCCCATATTTTGTATTGAGCACGTAGGGGTGCGCCTCGTGATACTTGCTGATCGAGCGAATCCCGTAGTCGCTCAGGAATTCCTGGGGGTCCAGCATGCGTTTGAGAATATTCTCTAGATCAGCACCACGCACGATTGACAACAGAGAGTAGTTTTTGCTCAGGCCGATCTTTCGTAGATCCTGCCAGCGCGCGAGCAGGTGTGGGATATAGGGGCGGTTTTCCGCAAACCAACGCATGCGCTCATCGAGAAAGTTCTCGACCAGGTCCGTTTCAAACGTCTCTATTGCCAGCAGTGGAATGAGCCCGACCAGGGAGCGCACTTTCAGTGGAAACTGCTGGCCATCGGGTAAACTCAGCTTGTCGTAGAAAAAGCTGTCCTCGTCGTTCCAGAGTCCCATACCGGTCTGTCCCCCACCGTAGATAGCATCGGTGATGTACATGAAGTGATCAAACAGCTTGGTTGCCATGTCTTCGTAGACCGGGTCCGTGCGTGCCAGTTCCAGAGCCATCGCCAGCATGTTCAACCCAAACATCCCCATCCAGGCTGAACCGTCGGACTGCTCGAGCACCATGCCATCCGGTAGGGTCGTGTTGCGATCGAAGACGCCGATGTTGTCCAACCCCAGGAATCCGCCTTCAAAGATATTATTCTCCTCCTGGTCTTTGCGATTGACCCACCAGGTGAAGGTGAGCAGCAATTTCTGGAAGACACGCTCCAGGAAGAAGGTATCACCTTTCCCGGTGCGCTCCTTCTCCTGCCTGTAGATATGCCAGGCAGCCCAGGCATGCACAGGCGGATTGGCATCGCTGAAAGCCCATTCGTAGGCGGGCAGCTGACCGTTGGGATGCATGTACCACTCGTGGAGCAGCAGGAGCAGCTGGTCCTTGGCGAAGGCGCTATCGACCAGGGCCATTGCTACGCAGTGGAAGGCCAGGTCCCACGCCGCGTACCAGGGGTACTCCCAGGTGTCGGGCATGATGATAATGTCGTTATTGCTCAGATGCCGCCACCCTTTATTACGGCTGCGCTGGGGCGGTGGTGTGGGGCCCGCAGGGTCACCTCGCAGCCATTTATCCACGTCGTAGCAGTAGAACTGCTTGCTCCAGAGCAGGCCGGCCAGCGCCTGTCGCTGCACTGCCCGCGCATCCTCTGCCTGGGCCGTACTCACCGCCCGGTAAAACTCGTCGGCTTCTCCAATACGAGTAGCGAAAAGCTCCGCAGCATTGTCAAAAGGTAGGCCTGGTCGATTGGCGGATAGGCGCAAGAGGATGGTCTGCGTGGCGCCTGGCGCAATGACTATGCTATAGTGGGCTGATACTTTGGTGCCGACGCCCCGCGGATTGACTTTTCCTTCAGCTCCGTTGACCACCGTCTCATGAATGCCGTCTTTGACGAACGGCGTTGGGCCTGGGATACCCCACAGTCGCTGGGCGTTGGATTCGTTCTCCGTAAAGAGCAGTTCAGGTGCTCCTTCACAGGCCAGCCAGTAGTCACCCAGTGCGTAATGCTGTGCATGCACGAGACGAACATCTGGTGCTTCAGCCTCGACTGCCGTCAGCACGGGCCGACGGTCATCATAGCCCCATGCCCAGGTATTGCGGAACCAGAGCGTAGGGAGCAGGTGCAGCGGCGCCGCCTCCGGTCCGCGATTGGTTGCGTTCACGCGGATCAGCATGTCGAGCGGGTCAACTTTGGCGTATTCCACGGTGATATCGAAGTAGCGGTCTTCCGCAAAGACGCCCGTATCGATCAGTTCGTATTCCGCTTCCTGACGACTGCGATTGCGATTGGTGGCGGCAAGATCCGTATAGGGGAAAGCGCGTTGTGGGTATTTGTAGAGCGCCTTCATGTAGGAATGTGTTGGGATGTTATCCAGAAAGAAGTAGTATTCTTTCACATCCTCGCCGTGGTTGCCCTCTGAGTTCGTCAGCCCGAAGAGCCGCTCCTTCAGGATGGGGTCGGTCTTGTTCCACAGGGCCAGGGCAAAACAGAGCAGACCTTGATCGTCGCTGATCCCTAATAATCCGTCTTCACCCCAACGATAGGTATGTGAGCGGGCGAGATCATGTGGGAGGAAATCCCACGCTGTGCCGTTGGGAGAATAATCTTCCCGGACGGTCCCCCATTGACGTTCGCTGAGATAGGGTCCCCAACGGTACCACGGTCGCCTGTTCTCAGGCGTTTCTTGCTGCCGATTTCGTTCCGTATCTGACATGGTGTTCGTCCCTCGTTTGCTTAATCTGTTCTCTTCATGGACTATCCACTCCCTCATATGAAGAGTATAGTAGGATACCCTGGAAAAGTCACTGTGCG
>Ga0137371_10005074_pt1 | contig 10333 bp, 7 predicted proteins | sample SagtaG_7_FD_104919 | JGI IMG/M metagenome (GOLD analysis project Ga0137371, IMG submission 104919) | Vadose zone soil microbial communities from Sagehorn Ranch, Mendocino, California, USA - Sage1_R_40_16 metaG | ecosystem: Environmental > Terrestrial > Soil > Vadose zone | place: USA: California... | reverse complement strand
TCGGCGAGGCGCTGCAGGCCTACACGGCGGGGAACGCGTACGCGGTGTTCGCCGAGGGGAAGCGCGGCGTGCTCGCGCCCGGCTACTTCGCGGACGTGGTCGTCGTGGACCGGAACCTCTTCACGATGCCGCCGGAGTCGTTGAATACGGCGAAGGTCGTAATGACTGTGGTCGGAGGGAAGATCGTCTACACGAGGCCGTAAGGCCGTATGGGCCGTATGGCCGTACTACGGCGATACGGCTATACGGCCATACGGCTCTTAGCCCGAGTACTTGAACCCCGCCTCCTGCAGCGTCAGCGGCGTGCCCTCGTGCTCCACGCCCGCTTCGATCACTTCCCCCAGCACCAGCGTGTGGTCGCCGGCCGGCAGCGTCGCCACCAGCCGGCATTCCACCCAGCCCAGGGCGTCGGCGAGGACTGGGGTGCGGGCGCCCGGCGCCGGCTTGGTCTTGATCCCCTTGAGTTTCTGGGGTGCCTGCGCCGAGCTGCGGCCGAGCTTCCCAGCCAGGTCGCGCTGCCCCTGCAGGAGCAGATTGACCGCGAAGTGGTGCGCGTCACGGATCATGCCGATGGTGCGGGACGTGTTTTCGACGGCCACCACGACCATCGGCGGCTCGAACGCGGCCTGGGTGACCCAGTTCGCGGTCATGCTGTGCTCTTCGCCGCCGTGCGCGACGGTGATGACGTAGAGCCCATAGGGGAATTGGCGCAGGACGGTCTTCTTGGCGGCGGCATCCATGGATGAATATTGACCGCGCCCGCACCGGGCGACAAGTTCAGCCCGACGACCATGCAGCACCGCCGCCGTTTGCCGTTGCTCCTGGTGGTGACCGTCGCCCTCGGTCCCCTCCGGCTCCCCGCTCAGGGCATCAAACTGCCCTACCCGCTGCCGGAGATCGAGGCGCGCGCCCGGCGCGATTCCAACGACGCCGAAGCCCAATACCTCCTCGGCCTGGGCTACTGGAATGCGAAACGGTACGACGACGCCGAGCGCGCCCTCAAACTCTCGGTCGAGATCGAGCCGCGGTTTGCCGCGGGGTACCTGGCGCTGGCCTATCTGCCGTATGCGCGTCACCAGAACCTGCGCACGCTCGAGGAGCGCAACCGGGTCCCCGACACGCTGCGCGACGTGCTCGCGGAGTCCTTCCGCCTGCGCCGCCGCGCCTTTCTGATCGACCCGCTCGTCGACCTCAGCATTCTCGGGGCCGTGTATCCGTTGCGGGGCAGCGTCACCGTCGGCCTGACCCGGGACGGCCGGCTGGTGCTGATGGCCAATCCGTTCGAGGCGTTCGTCGCAGGAAAATACGATCTGGCCTTCGGAGTGTTGGGCGACGCGATGTACCACGGCCTCGGCCCGCCGCCGGATCTGATGCTGTGGTTTCACGGCTTGTCGGCCGCCCACCTCGGGTATTATCCGGCGGCGATCGCCGATTTCCAGATGCTGCTCGATCGCTCGGTGCAACGCGAGGCCGGGGACTCGATCTTCCGCCTGCCCCTCCAGACGAACGACTACCGGTACATCCTTGCGCTGTTCAAGCAGCGCGCGAACAAGCCGGCCGACGCAATGGGGCTGTACAAGGAGGCCCTGGGGAACGATATCGGCCTGTTCATGGCGCACGTGCAGATGGGGAAGATGTACGAAGCGCATCAGATGTGGCCCGAGGCGATCGAAGAGTTCCGCGAGGCGGTCGCCACCAATCCCGACGATCCCAGCCTGCTGTTGGACCTCGGGGTCGTGTTGCACGAGGCCGGGAGATCGACGGAGTCAGCTGACGTCCTGCGGCATGCGGAGGCGGCGAACCCGCGGGACTCTCGCGTGCCGTATCACCTGGCGATCGCGCTCCAGGAGGCGCACGACACCGCGACGGTGCGTGCGGAGCTTCAGCGTTTCCTCGCCCTCGCGCCGAGTCGCTATGCGCGAGAAATCGCCGATGCCCGGCAGCGCCTCGCGGCGTTGCCGTAGCTCCGCCGAAGGAGATGCATGACGTGAAGCCCACTGTTGTGTTGTGGCTCAGCACTTCGCTCGCGTTGACCGCTCCCGCTCGCGCGACTCAAGGGACCGACACACCCCTCGCTTTGGTTGAAACCGCGGCCCGGCGCGATTCCAACGACGCGGAGGCATTGTACGCCCTCGGCGTCGCCTATGCCCGTGCCGGGCGCGATGCCGACGCCAAGCGGATGTTTCTCGAGACCGTCCGCGTGGACCCGCAGCACGCGCTCGGGTACGTCGCCCTCGCGGAGTACTACCACAGGCCCCTCTTGATCGTCTCAGATCCCAATCGGCCGGGTCTCCTCCGGATCGTGCCGAGTTCGAACACGGACTCCGCCGGGATATTCCTGAGCCGGGTGTTCCAGCTGAATCCGTTCGTCGAAACGCATCACCCCGGCGTGAGCGAGCTGCCCGCTTACTGGGCGGGAACCCTTCAGCAGGGGTTGCGCCATTTCCACGAGGGCAAGCTTCCGCAGGCGCTGGAGGAATTCGGCACCGTGATTCAGCGGACCTCGGTGCCGGAACATCCCGAGAAAATCCCGCCGATCGCATTGCGATACCACATGCTCACGGCGCTGCGGATTGCGCGCTTCGACGACGCCATTCGCGATGGGCAGCTCATGTTGGACGTGGCACTGCGTCTGGCACAGATCACCGACACGGCGCACGGAGCGCTGCAGGGGCTCCAGGGGTTGTCGGGTGGGCTGGTCAACGAGGTGCGGTACATTCTCGCCGAGGTGTATCGCGCCGCGGGGAATGGCCCGGAGGCTGAGCGGCTGTACATCCAGCTGCTGGAGAGCGACCTCAGCTACTATATGGCCCACGCTCGTTTGGCCGCGATATACGAGGCGGAGCGCCGGTGGGCCGAGGCCGTCAGTGAGCGTCGCCGCGCAGTGGACGCGAATCCTGAAGACCCGAGCCTCGTGTTCGATCTCGGGGCGACACTGGCAAACGCAGGCCTTCTACCCGAAGCGGACAGCACGTTGCGGAGGGCGGCGGCCGCGAACCCGCGTGACGTTCGGGCCACGTATGCTCTGGGAATCGTGGACGCCGGCTTGGGGCGACCGGTTGAAGCCCGTGAAGCGTTCAACACGTTTCTGTCGCTTGCGCCAAGCCGTTACAGCGCCATGATCGCCGACGCGCGCCAGCGCCTCGCGGCGTTGCCGTAGCGCTCCATCGAAGGAGGTTCCATGCGGTCGGCCACTCTGCCGGGCTTCCTGCTCGCGGCGCTCGTCGCCGCCTCGCCCCTCCGCGCGCAGCGCATCCGCTTGCCGGCGAAGCTCCCTGAGCTGGAAACGCGCGCCCGGCAGGACTCGAACGACGCCGCGGCCCAGTACAACGTGGCCTTGGGGTACTGGAACGAGAAACGCTGGGACGACGCGGACTCGGCGCTGCGCCGGGCGATCCGCATCGAGCCCCAGTTCGCCATCGGCTACCTGGCCCTGGGCCGTCTGGTGTTCGCGCGCCGGCCGCGCCTGTGGGACGAGATCTCCGACGGGCGCGTGCCGCCGGAGTGGAAGCCACGGCTGGACGAGGCGTTCCGGTTGTACCGCCGGGCGTTCATCGTCGACCCGCTCGTCGACCTGCGCATCGAGGCGGCGGCGCGCCCCGGCAAATCCATCTATTGGGAGCAGAACGAGCTGCTCTCCTACATCTACGACCGCCTCTTCCAGGGCTTCGACGATGTGGAGAGCGGCAATTACGAGGCGGCCTACAACCACTTCGCGCGGCTCTACGACGACACCCGGCCGGTCGGCCTGCGCGATCAGCTACCCGACTTCGTGTTCTACTACTGGGGCCTCGCCGCGGCGCACATCGGACGCTACCCCGAAGCCATCGGGCACTTCAACCGGCTGCTGCAGCGCGCCATCGCCCACCAACATCCGGACTCGCTGGTCTTCTACATTCCCCTCGAGACCAACGAGTACCGGTACATCATCGCCGTTCTGAAGCAGCGGGCGGGTCAGGTCGATGAGGCGACCCAGCTGTACCGCGAAGCGCTCGAGAACGATGCCGGCTTGTACATGGCCCACACGCGGCTCGCGACCGTGTACGAGGCCGGCAGCCTCTGGGATCAGGCGATTGCCGAGCGGCGCGCGGCTGTGAACGTCAGCCCCGACGACCCCAGCCTGCTCGTGGATCTGGGGCGAACCCTGGCCACCAGCCGCCACACGCTCGAGGCGGAGCAGACGTTCCGCCAGGCCATGGACGCCAATCCCCACGACGCCCGTGTCCCATACTACCTCGGCCGCATCGAAGAACAGCTCAGCAAACCGGTCGACGCCCGCGCCGCTTACACCCGCTTCCTCTCCATCGCACCGAGTCGCTATGCCACTCAGATTGCCGATGCCAAACAGAGGCTGGAAACCCTGCGCTAGGGTCGGACCGATGCTCTTCGTGCTCGGTGCTTTGCTGTCCGGCAGTCCGGCGGTCCGACTGTCCGACGCGGTCGCGCAGCAGCGCTCCGCCTACGAAGAACTGCAGACCTTCTCGGGCGTCCTGAACCACGTCCGCCTCAACTACGTGGATTCGGTCACCTACACCCAGCTGGTCCGGGCCGCGATCGACGGCGTGCTGCGCGCCCTGGACCCGCACAGTCTCTTCTTCTCTCGGGATGACTGGGAGCGGCGCAATGCGCTGGAGCGCGGCGAGTTGGCGGTCACCGGCCTGTCGTTCGAAGCGGTGGACAGCGCCATTACCGTGCTCAGCGTCTCTCCGCGCAGCCCCGCGGCGCGCGCGGGCATTCTCCCGGGCGACCGCCTCGCAACCCTGAATGACACCGCCGTGGCCGGGCTTGATGTCGAGAAGATCGCGCTGCGGATGGCGGGGGAGAAAGGCTCGAAGGTGCGGCTGCAGTTCGAGCGCGGGCCGCGGCTCGAGCCGGATACGTTCACCGTCACGCTGAAACGCGACTTCCTGAGGCCCCAGTCCGTCTCCATCGCGCGTATGGCGGACTCGGCCACCGGCTACGTGCGCCTCGAGGAGTTCGGGCCGACGGCTGCCGACGAGGTGCATCGCGCCCTCAAGGATCTAAAAGGGAAGGGGATGCGGCGCTTGATCCTCGACTTGCGCGGTAACCCCGGCGGGTACGTGATCGCGGCGGTGGAGCTGGCTTCGGAGTTCCTGCCCAAGGGCACCGTCGTCTTCCGCACCCGTGGCCGCAAGAAGGACGTGGACACGACGTACACCACCAAACGGGACGGCGATTTCCGCGAGCTGCCGATGGTGGTGCTCATCGACGGGTACAGCGCCAGCGCCGCCGAAGCGCTGTCGGCGTCGCTGCAGGACCATGACCGGGCCCTCATTCTCGGCCGCCGCAGCTTCGGCAAGGCGCTGATGCAAGCGGATTTCCTGGTCCTCCCCAACGGCGACGACCTGCACCTCACCATCGGCTACGTGCTCTCGCCGAGCGGCCGCTTCATTCAACGACGCTACCACGGCCTCGCGGTCGAGCAGTACCGAACCCTTGCGGGACGCGGCGGGGCGCCCGAGGATACCCTGCAGCTCTTTCATACGGACAACGGGCGGCCGGTGCGCGGGGGCGGGGGCGTCGCGCCCGACGTCACCCTCGCGCCGCCGCCGGCGCTCCCGGTGTGGTGGAGCGTCGCAGCGGACAGCGGGTTCGACTTTGCGGTCGCGGACAGCGTCGCGCTCGCCCTGCCCGCGACCCCCGCCGGTCGCGACGCGTGGATGACGTCGCCCCAGCAGTGGCGGGTGCGGCTGGCGTCGCCGTTCCTCGACCGTGTCCGGGCCCGCCTGCACGTCACCGCGCAGGTGGACACCGCGCTGGAGGCGCGTCTCGCGCGCATCCTGGCGTTGCGGGCCGCCGAAGTGCGCTGGGGCGTGGAAGCTCGCGACGAATTCCTCGTGCGCGCCAGCGGCGATGTGTGGGCCGCGATCGGGTATTTCCCGCGGCTCGCCGCCCTGCTCGCCGCGCCCGCCCGGTAGTATCTTTCGAGCCATGGCCACCAGAACCCGAGCGCCGACCCAACCTCGGACCACCCGGCAGCCCGCGCCGCTCGCCAAGGCGGACCTCCTCGACATCTTCCGGCTGATGTACCTCTCCCGCCGGATCGACGACAAGGAGATCCAGCTCAAGCGGCAGAACAAGATCTTCTTCCAGATCTCCGGGGCCGGGCACGAGGCCGTCCTCGTGGCGGCGGGAAAAGCGCTGCGGCCCGCCTACGACTGGTTCTATCCCTACTACCGCGACCGCGCCATCTGCCTCACCCTCGGCATGACGCCGACGGAGATGCTGCTGTCCGCCGTCGGCGCCGCCGACGACCCTAACTCCGGCGGGCGCCAGATGCCGTCCCATTGGGGGCATAAGGCGCTCAACATCGTGAGCCAGTCGAGCCCCACCGGCACGCAGTTCCTCCAGGCCGTCGGCTGCGCCGAGGCCTGGCTGCGCTATTCGGCCCTGGAGGACGTCGCCGACAAGCCGGTGCGCGGAGACGAAGTCGCGTACGTGTCCGCGGGCGACGGCACGACGAGCGAAGGGGAGTTCTTCGAGGCGCTGAACAGCGCCAGCAACCTCAGGCTCCCCGTGCTGTTCCTGATCGAGGACAACGGCTACGCGATCTCCGTGCCCGTCGAGGTGCAGACGGCCGGGGGGTCGATCTCCAAGCTGATCCGCGGCTTCCCGGACTTACTCGTCGAAGAGGTGGACGGGACCGATCCCGTCGCCTCCTACGAGGCGCTCACCCGCGCCGCCGAGCATTGCCGCAAGCGCCAGGGCCCGGCCCTCGTCCACGCCCGCGTCACGAGGCCCTACTCCCATTCGCTCTCGGACGACGAGATCCTCTACAGGCCGCCCCAGGAGCGCGAGGAAGAGGCCAAGCGCGACTGTCTGGTGACCTTCTCCAAGCGACTGGTCCGCGAGGGCGTCGCCACCGAGGCCGAACTCGAGGCGATCCGCAGCCAGGTGGACGAAGAGGTGCAGGTCGCGGCGGACATCGCGCTCGCCTCGCCGCAGCCGAAACCTGAATCGGCGCTGCACTACGTCTACTCGCCCGACGTGGACCCCACCTCGGAGCAGTTCGACACCGAGGACGATCCGCAGTTCTCCGGCGATCCCACGACGATGGTGGATCTGCTCAACGCCTGTCTCAAGGACGAGATGACGCGCGACCCGCGCATCCTCGCCTTCGGCGAGGACGTGGCCGATTGCAGCCGCGAGGAGTTCTTGAAGGACGTGAAGGGGAAGGGCGGGGTCTTCAAGGTCACCTGGGGGCTGCAGCGCCAGTTCGGGAGCGACCGCGTCTACAACTCGCCGCTGGCCGAGGCCAACATCGTTGGCCGGGCGATCGGCCTCGCCACGCGGGGCCTGAAGCCCGTGGTGGAGATCCAGTTCTTCGACTACATCTGGCCCGCGTACCATCAGCTCCGCAATGAGCTCGCCACGCTACGGTGGCGCTCCAACAACCAGTTCAGCTGCCCGGCCGTCGTGCGCGTCACGTACGGTGGCTACTTGAAGGGCGGCTCGGTGTATCACTCGCAGACGGGCGCCGTGGTGTTCACCTCCGTGCCGGGCCTGCGAGTGGTGTGTCCGGCGACAGCGCTCGACGCCAACGGCCTGTTGCGCACCGCTATCCGCTGCGATGATCCCGTCCTCTTCCTCGAGCACAAGCACCTCTACCGGCAGACCTACAACAAAGCCCCGTATCCCGGCCCCAACTTCATGATCCCCTTCGGGAAGGCGAAGGTCGTGCGGGAAGGGACGCACTTGACCGTGGTCACCTACGGCGCCGTCGTGCAGCGCGCGCTCGTCGCCGCCAAGCAGCTCGAGGAGCAGGACGGCGTGAGCGTCGAGGTGATCGATCTGCGCACGCTGTCGCCCGTCGACTGGGACGCGGTCGAGCGCTCGATCCGCAAGACGAACAAGGTGCTCGTCGCGTACGAAGACTCGCTGTCGTGGGGGTACGGCGCTGAACTCGCCGCCCGCATCGCCGACCAGGGGTTCCCCTGGCTCGACGCACCGGTCAAGCGCGTCGCCGCGACCGATACGTTCGTCGCCTACGCGCCGGACCTCGAGGATTTCATCCTGCCCCAGGTGGAGGATCTCGCGCAGGCGATGCGCGAGCTGCATGCGTTCTAGGGCGCTCGGCTACAGCGCCCTCTTCTTTCTTTCCGGCGCCACGGGGCTCGTCTACGAGCTCCTCTGGGTGCGCCTGCTCTACCAGGCGTTCGGCTCCACCATCCAGTCGGTGACGACGGTCGTCGCCGCATACATGGGCGGCCTGGGGCTCGGCGCCTGGCTGCTCGGCCGCCGCGCCGACCGCCACCCGCGCCCCGCCGCGCTCTACGGCTGGCTCGAGATCGCCATCGGCGCGTTCGGGATCCTCTCACCTCTGGTCCTCGGACTCGCCCGCCACGCCTACATCGGTGCCGCCGCGGCCCTCGGGGCCGGACCGCTCGGGAGCCTGGCCTTGCGGTTCGGCCTCGCCGCGGTCGTCCTCCTCGTGCCCACCACCCTCATGGGCGGAACGCTCCCCGTCCTGACCCGCGCGTTGACCGGGACCGATCGCGCCGCCCTGAAGCGCTGGCTCGGGCGGCTCTACGGCCTGAATACGCTCGGAGCCGTCATCGGCGCCGGCCTGGCCGGATTCGTCCTCATCGAGCACGTCGGGATCCGCGCCTCGCTCTGGATCACGGCCGCCGTGAACCTCGGCCTGGGCGCCGCGGCAATCGCCCTCGCCCGGCCCCTCCCGGAGATCCCGGCCACCTCTGACCCCGGGCGCCAGCCCGGGGAACACGGAGCCCGGGACGCACTCCACACGGTGGCGCTCGTCCTCCTCGGCGTTACCGCGTTCGCCTCGTTGCTCGACGAGATCGCCTGGACCCGCGTGCTGGTGATGATCGTGGGGGGGTCCACCTATGCCTTCACCCTCGTGCTGGTCGTGTTCCTGCTCGGCATCGGGCTGGGGAGCGCGCTGGTGGCCCGCCGCAGTACCGAGCGCGCCGTGACGGCCGCGTCCGCGGGGTTCGCTCAGGGGGTGACGGCGGCGGGCGCCGCCGCGCTGTTCGTCTTCTTCTCGTGGTTGCCGCTCTACATCATCGATGTGTTCCAGATCGACGGCCTCGGTCCCACCGCGCGGCTGCTGCTGATGGGCATCGCCGTCGGCGCGGTCGTGCTCGTGCCCGCCCTGGGGATGGGGATGACGTTCCCGCTGCTCACGGATCTCGTCGCGCGGCCGGGGGAAGCTCGCGCCCGGGACGTCGGCGCCGCCTATGCGCTCAACACCGTCGGCAGCATTCTCGGCGCGGCGCTCACCGGCTTCGTGCTGGTCGTCGCGCTCGGCACCGACCGGACGCTGCGGCTCGGCCTCGCGATCAACGCGGTCGCGGCCCTCGCCCTGGTCGCCCTCGCCGCGCGCGGCGTGGCCGAGGGCTCACCGGAGCACCGCCGCCTGCGACTGCGGGTGCTGGGCGGCGGCGCGCTCGGCGCCGCGGCCCTCGTCGTTGCGCTCGCGGCCCCGCACTGGAGCAGCCGGTTCATCGACCTCGGGCCCACCATCTACGGGCGTGCCAAGATGTCGCCCGCCGAGCGCCGCGGGTTCCTGGACCACGCGGGCGGGCGGCAGCTGGCCTTCCGCGAAGGTTGGAACGCCACCGTGTCGGTCTGGGAGAGCGCGGCGGGCCGCACCCTCAAGGTGAACGGCAAAGCCGATGCGTCCGACCACGGAGACATGGACACCGAGATTCTGTCGGGCCTGGCCCCAGTTGCGGCTCGCCCGGACGCCGCTTCCGCGCTGGTGATCGGCTTCGGGAGCGGCGTGACCGCCCGCACCCTCGCCGACGTCCCCGGGATGCGACGCGTGCGCGTCGTCGAGATCGAGCCGGCTGTGCTGGAGGTGGCGGGCCTCTTCACCGGGGTCAACGACTCCGTCCTCAGCCGGCCCACGGTGTCGGCCGTCGTGGACGATGCCCGCAGCGCCCTGCAGGTGGATGCCTCGAGCTACGACGTCATCGTCTCGGAACCCAGCAACCCCTGGGTCGCGGGCGTGGCGACGCTGTACACCCCTGAGTTCTTCCGCATCCTCCGTCGCCGGCTCGCGGACAATGGTGTGTTCTGCCAGTGGGTGCAGCTCTACCAGCTGCCGCTGCCCGTCGTGGCCACGATCGTCGCGAACGTCCGCGAGGTGTTCCCGCACGCCGAGTTGTGGTTCAGCTCGCCGTGGGATCTGATGGTCGTCGCTTCGCCGCAGCCGATCCGCTAAGACCGCGCGTGGCTCGCGCGGTTGTTCGCGGACCCACGCATCGGCGCGTTGGGGCGGGACTACCTGAACGTATACCGGCCCGAGCAGTATGCCGGACATCTGGTGATGGGGGACGCCGGCACC
>Ga0137371_10005073_pt1 | contig 10335 bp, 12 predicted proteins | sample SagtaG_7_FD_104919 | JGI IMG/M metagenome (GOLD analysis project Ga0137371, IMG submission 104919) | Vadose zone soil microbial communities from Sagehorn Ranch, Mendocino, California, USA - Sage1_R_40_16 metaG | ecosystem: Environmental > Terrestrial > Soil > Vadose zone | place: USA... | reverse complement strand
CTGGAAGCCGTGGTCGAGCGCAACCGCGCTGGACGCGCTGACGCCGTGGGCGCTGACGTAGCTGCTCGTCGCGCCTGCGGCGATCGTGCTCGCTGCGGCGAGGCCGATCGCCCCGCCGATCTGGCGGCTCGTGTTGATTAGGCCGGACGCGACGCCGGCGTCCGCGCGCTCCACACCCGTGAGGCTCGCGATCGTGACCGGCACGAACGTGAGGCCCATGGCGGCGCCGCCCAGGACGAACGCCGGAAAGAGATCCCAGAAGTAGTGACCGTCCACCGGCAGGCGCGTGAGCCAGGCGACCGACGCGGCGAAGGCGACCAGCCCCGCGGTCAGGGTCGGCCGCACGCCGATCCGCCCGACGATCAGCTGCGCCACGTTCGACATGACGACGACAGACAGCGCGAACGCGGCGAACGCAACGCCGGTCTGCACCGCGGAGTAGTGCAGGACGTCCTGGAGGTACAGGGTCAGGACGAAGAACTCGGAGAACGCGACCGCGCCGACGATCCCCATCGCCGCATTGGCCGCCGAGAGCGTGCGACTGCGGAAGATCCGAAGGGGCAGAAGCGGCGACGGCGAGCGCAGCTCGATCACGACGAACGCGAGCACGAGGGCCACCGAGGCGCCGAGAAACGCGACCGTCGAGGGTGCGGCCCAGCCGTCGCTGGTCGCGCGCGTCAGCGCGTAGACGAGCAGCATCAGGCCGCCGGTAATCGAGGCCGCGCCCGGGAAATCGAAGTGGCGGTGCGCCAGTTCTGCGCGGCTTTCGTCGAGCAGAAACGGCGTGAGCGCGATTGCGGCGACGCCGACCGGGACGTTGATGAAGAAGATCCACGACCAGCTGAGATACGAGGTGAGCAGCCCGCCGAGCAGGACGCCGGCCGCGGCGCCGCTTCCGGAGGCCGCGCCGTAGATGCCGAGCGCGAGGTTCCGCTCCCGGCCCTCGGCGAACGTCGTCATCAGCAGCGAGAGCGCAGCCGGTGCGAGCAGCGCGCCGCCGAGCCCCTGCACCGCGCGGAACGCGATCAGCGACCCCTCCGACCAGGCGAGGCCGCAGAGCAGCGAGCTAGCCGCGAAGAGCGCGAGCCCGGCGATGAACAGGCGCCTACGCCCGAGCAGGTCGGCGAGCCGGCCGCCCAGGAGCAACACTCCGCCGAACAGGATCGCGTAGGCCGTGATCACCCATTGCAGGTTGGTCTCGGAGAATCCGAGGTCGGCCTTGATCGACGGCAGTGCGACGTTCACGATCGCGACGTCGAGGATCACCATGAACTGTGCGGTGACGATGAGCGCCAGTGCGCTCCAGCGGCGTTCGGTCTTCGGCATCCGGTTGTTGTCCTCCCAAATCGTTGTCGAGCACAACTATACAGCATGACAACCGTTGATCGCGCTACCATATGCCCCATGAGCGCCACGACCACTGAGACCAAGACTCGACCGGCTCCGCGGCTGCCCGAGGAGCTGGTCGCCTCGACCACGTTTCTGCTGAAGCGGCTCGGATTCGCGGCCAAGGACCGGTCGATGCAGGCGTACGAGGAAACCGGGCTGCACCCGTACCACTACGGGGTGCTCGTCGCGGTCGGCGAGGGGTTGCACGAGACGCAGGGCGGGATCGCGGACCGGCTCGGGTACGACAAGGGCCAGCTCGTCGGCCTCCTCGACGAGCTCGAGGAGCGCGGTCTCGTCGAGCGGCACCGCGACCCCAACGACCGCCGCCGCCACCATGTCGAGCTGACGCAAGACGGAAAGCGAACCCTGCGGCAGCTGCGCTCGCTCGGGCGGCAGATCGAGGACGAGTTCTTCTCGCCGCTCAACGAGCAGGAGCGCGCCACGCTGCACGCGCTGCTCCTTCGCCTCGCGGAGAAGCACGAGCCGCGGTGCGCGGCACCCATCCCGAAGGCCTAGAGCGGCACCAGCCTCGTGCCCGTCGCCTTGAACGAGGCGACGACCGATCCGCCCGGCGAAAGGCCCAGCCGTTCGACGGAGGCTGAGGTCACCTCGGCCGTGAGCGGCCCGACCTGGACCCGGGCCCGGTGGCCGAGGTGGACGATCGACCCGATCTCGCCCCGGACCAGGTTCATCGCGGAGTCGTCGGCGTGCACGCGCCCGATCGAGACGTCCCACGGATAGACGACCACACCGACCTCGCCGACAGCCGTGTCGGTCGAGTACACGACCTCCCCGCTCTCGAGCTGCACGCTCGTGAGCCCGTCGTCGGCGCTCCGGGCGAAGCCGCGAAGAAGGTTCGCGCCGGTGAGCGATGCCACGAACGGGTCACGAGGCTGCGCGACCAGCTCCTGCGGCGTGCCGAGCTGGCGGACCTCACCGTCCACCAGCACTCCGACGGTGTCGGCCAGCGCGGCGGCGTCCTCGTAGTCGTGCGTGACGATCAGCGCCGGCAGCCCGAGCGAGCGCAGGAGCGCCTGGAGCTCGACCCGGACCTCCGACTTCGTGTGCGCGTCGAGCGCCGCGAGCGGCTCGTCCAGAAGCAGGACGCCCGGGTCCCGCGCGATCGCCCGAGCGAGCGCCACGCGCTGGCGCTCCCCGCCCGACAGCACTCCCGGCCGCTCGTCCGCGACGTGCCCGATCCGGAACCGCTCCAGCAGCTCGTCGACCCGGTCCTTCCCCCCGTAGCCGACGTTCGCCCGCACGCTCAGGTGGGGAAAGAGCGCGTACTCCTGGAAGACGAGCCCGACCCGACGCTCGTCGGGCGCGCGGTCGACTCCCCGCGCGGTGTCGAGCCAGACCTCGCCGCCGAGCGCGATCCGGCCCGAATCAGGCCTGACCAGGCCGGCGATCGCGCGCAGGACCGAGCTCTTGCCCGCGCCCGAGGGCCCGACGAGCGCGACGGTGCGCTCCGCCTCGAGCGCGAGCCTCAGCTCAAAGGAGCGAAGAGCGAGCGCGAAGTCTGCCGAGAGGGTTGCCACGAGAGGATCAGCCGCAGCGAGAGCAGGAGGACGGCGCTGACCACCACGAGCAGCGCGCCCATCGCCAGGGCGACGTCGAGGTTCACGTCAAAGGCCGCGTAGATCGCGAGCGGGAGCGTCTGCGTCACCCCTTGCAGGCTCCCGGCGAACATGATCGTCGCGCCGAACTCGCCCAGCCCCCGCGCGAACGCCAGCGCCTCGCCTGCTGCCAGCCCGCCGGCGGCGAGCGGAAGGATCACGCGGAAGAACGTGCGTGTCGGCCCTGCCCCGAGCGTGCGCGAGGCGGCGGCGACGTCGGGATCGACCGACTGGAACGCCGCGATCGCCGTCCTGACGTAGAGCGGGCTGGCGACGAAGGCAACAGCGAGGATCACGGCCGTCTGCGTGAACGGAATCGAGACGCCGAGAGCGTCCAGGGTCGAGCCGAGCAGCCCGAGCCTGCCGAATGCCGCGAGCAGCCCGAGCCCGGCGACCGCTGGCGGGAGCACCAGCGGCAGCTCGACGAGCGTCACGAGCAGCGGGCGGCCGGGGAAACGGCGGCTCGCGAGCAGATAGGCCAGCGGCGTTCCGAAGGCCAGGATCAGCACCTGGGCGATCAGCGTCGTCTCGAGGCTGACGACGAGCGCGTCGGTCACGACCTGGTTGCCGAGCTGGCCGACGAGCTTGGCCGGCGTGACGCGGGTGAAGAGCGCGACGACCGGCAGGGTCAGGAAGGCGAGGGCGACGACGACGGCCGCATAGAACGGGGCCGCCAGCAGGGCGCGCTTCATCTGCGAGGGAGGAACCCGTGGTGCCGCAGGATCCGCTGGCCGCGCCTCCCGAGCACCTTCTTGACGAACCCCTGCGCCGCCGCCTTGTGCTTGCTTGCCAGGACGACGCAGATCCCGTAGCGCAGGTTCGGCTGCGCCCAGGCAGGGATCTTGACGACGCGCACCTTCCCCGGAACGGTTCGCGCGTCCGTCGAGTAGACGAAGCCGGCGTCGGCCTCGCCGAGCGCGACCTTCGCGAGCACCTCGCGCACGTCGTTCTCGCGGCTGACGACGTTCTTGAGGACGCTCATCAGGTGCATCTTGTGGAGCACCTGGAGCGTGTAGTTCCCGACCGGGACGCCCGGGTTCGCGACCACGAGCTTGACGCCGTGCCTGCGCAGGTCGTAGGCGCTCTGGACGTGCGCCGGGTTCCCCTTGGGCACGATCACGACGACGGTGTTGCGGGCGAAGACGACCGGCTTCGAGCACAGGTGGTCGCGGTACAGGCCGCGCGGCAGGGCGACGTCTGCCGACGCGAAGACGTCGGCCGGCGCGCCCTGGCGGATCTGTGCGGCGAGCGTGTTCGAGCCGGCGAAGGAGTACTTCGCCGACGGGTCGATCTTCGGAAACGCGTCCGTGAGCGACGCGGCGGCATAGACCGTGAGCGTGGACGCCGGCTGGGCCGCGGCCGTCCCGGCGGCGACGGCCAGCGTCAAGGCCACGAGGGCCGCCTTCACGCGTGCTCCACCATGACGGAGGTCGCCTTCACGACGGCGGTGGCCGGCATCCCCGGTCGGAGGCCGAGCTCCTCGACGGCGTCCGCGGTCACGATCGCGACGACGCGCGCCGGCTCGTCCACCAGGAGCTCGACCTGAGCGATGAGCCCTTCTACCTTGACCTCGGTGACGGTGCCGCTGAACCGGTTTCGCGCGCTGAGCTGGGCGTCAGGCTCGCCGCGCAGCCGCTCGATCTCGCGCGCGGCGACGATGCGCCGGTTGCCGCTGTCCCGCTGCGTCCTGATCCGGCCGGCGCGGTCCCAGCGGCGCAGCGTGTCGAGGCTGATCCCCAGCGCCTTGGCTGCCTCGCTCGCGGTGTAGACCTGTTTGGCCACGCGGCGCCAATACTATGCAATGCCTAGGTATAACGGCCAAGGCCGCGGCGGTTTACGCTCACGCCGATGCGCGGGCTCCTTCTGCACGGCGACACCGAGCGCTCCGCGGCGCTGCGGCACGAGATCCCGATCGCGATCATCGACTCGCTCCTCTTCGCGGAGGTCGACGGGCGCCGCTACGTGCTCACGACGCAGCTCGAGAGCGACCGGATCAAGGAGCTGCTGCCCGACGCCGAGCTGTTCGACTACTTCGAGCTCGGCTACAAGGACCTCGTTCAGGGCGGGATATCGTTCGAGGAGGCATCACGCGAGGTCGAAGCCCGCGCCGTGCGGGAGATCGGCCTCCAAGACGCGATCGTCCCGGGAGACTTCCCGCTGGCGCTCGGCGACCGGCTACGGGACGACGGGGTCGCCCTGACCGTCGACGACGCGGCCGTGACGCTGCGGCGGCGCGCGAAGACGCCGGCGGAGCTCGAGGGCATCCGAACGGCGCAAGGGGCGGCCGAGGCGGGAATGACCGCGGCGGCCGAGCTGCTCGCGCGCGCCCGGGCGGCGGACGGCCGTCTCGAGGTGGACGGAAAGCCACTGCAGGCAGAGGACGTGCGGGCCGCGCTCCGCGCCGCCTGCGCCGAGCACGGCGCTCCGTGCCCGCCCGACGTGATCGTCGCGTCGGTCTGGGACGGATACGGCCACAACCCCGGCAGCGGGCCGCTCCCGGCCGGGCTGCCGATCCACGTCGACCTGTGGCCGCAGCACGAGGAAAGCGGGTGCTGGGCCGACATGGCCCGGACCTTCGTCGTCGGGGAGCCGCCCGCACCGATCGCGGAGCGCGCCGAGCTGGCACGCGAGGCGCTCGAGCAGGCGAAGGCGGCCGTCCGCCCCGGCGTCACCGGGCGCGAGCTCTTCGACGCGACCTGCGACCTCTTCGAGGAAGCCGGCTACGCCACGCAGCGAACCGTCGAGCCCAATGCCGGCCCGGACGGCTTCCAGCACTCCCTCGGCCACGGGGTCGGCCTCGAGGTGCACGAGGCTCCCCCACTCGGCTTCGCGGGACACGACCCGCTCGTCCCGGGCGACGTGATCGCGATCGAGCCGGGCCTCTGGGACGGCGAGCTCGGCGGCGTGACCTTCGAAGACCTCGTCGTCGTGACCGAGGACGGCTGCGAGTTGCTGACCGACTTCCCATACGACCTCAAGCCCTCCTAGTTTCACCCGCGCCGGGTGATGCGTCGCTGCCCGAGGGCCGGAACGCTCGGCGAGTGAGCACCGAAGCCGACGCCGGAGTCGCCGAGGAGTCGAGCGGAGACACCACGCTCGCCGTCCTCCTCGCGATGGCGATGTTCGTGCTCGTCGTCGACACGTCGCTGATGAACGTGCCCATCTCGGCCGTCGTTCGCGATCTCGACACGACCGCGAGCGGCGTGCAGTCCGCGATCGCGCTCGAGGCGCTCGTCTCGGCGGCTTCATCCTGATCGGCGGCAAGATCGGCGACCTGATCGGCCGCAAGCGCGCGTACATCCTCGGCCTCCTGGGCTATGCGGTCGGTGCGCTCTCGATGACGGTCTCGCAGAGCCTGATCCCGATCATCATCTGCTGGGCGGTCATCGGCGGGCTCGGAGCCTCACTCCTGCTCCCGTCGATGCAGTCGCTGATCCACGGGAACTTCAGCGGCCCGATGCAGCGGCGGGCCTACGCGCTCGTCGGCGCCTCCGCGGCGATCGCGGCCGCCGTCGGCCCGCTGCTGGGCGGCTTCATCACGACCTACCTTTCGTGGCGGGTCGCCTTCTTCGGCGAGGTGGTGATCATCGCGATCGTGCTCTTCGGCAGCAGGCGGGTCAAGGAGGTGCCCTACACGGGCGAGAAGGGCGTCGATGTCGTCGGGGCGATCCTGTCCGCGCTCGGCATGGGCGGGCTCGTGGTCGGGATCCTCGTCTGGGAGGAAGGCGGAGGCGCGGTCGGCGCGCTCATCTCCGTCGGGATCGTCGCGCTCGGTTCGCTCGTCTGGTGGCTGAAGCGCCGCAAGCGCGAAGGGAAGCCGGCGCTGCTCGATGTCGGCCTGTTCGCCTCGAAGTACTTCCGCCTCGGGGTCTCGTCCCAGACGTGCCAGCAGATCGCGCTCGGCGGGATGATGATCGCGCTCCCGATCTACCTCCAGATGGTGCTGGAGTACAACGCCCTGGAGGCAGGCCTCTCGCTCGCGCCGCTCTCGCTGACGATGTTCGCCGTCGCGCTGCTTGCAGGAAAGAAGGCCGGCGACCGCAGCCCGAGCAAGATCATCCGCACGGGCTTCCTGCTCCTCGTCTTCGGTATTGCCGTCCTGATCCCGATCGTGCCGCGGGCGCACTCGGGCTGGGCACTCGTCGGGCCGCTCCTGATCGCGGGCGCCGGGCTCGGCCTGCTCGTCTCGCAGCTCAACAACTACACGCTTGCGCCGATCGAGGAGGAGCGCGTCAGCGAGGCCGCGGCGGTCAACTCGGCGGGCGGGTCGTTCGGGCTCTCCTTCGGGCTCGCCTTCGCGGGCGCGATCATGCTCGCCACGCTGTCGCTCGTCTTCACCCACAAGGCGAATTCGAGCGACGTTCTCTCGCCGAGGGAGCAGAGCCAGGTCGCCGACAAGCTCGAGCACAACGCCGAGGTGTTGACGAACACCGACCTCGAGCAGCTCCTGAAGGGCAAGACGCAGGCGGTCAAGGACGAGATCCTCCGGATCAACACCGACGCGCGGCCGATCGCGCTCCAGATCGCGCTGATCGTCCCGCTCCTCGTCGGCCTGCTCGGCCTCGCGAACGGCTTCCGGATGACACGCCTGGCCGATCCAAAGCCGTCGGCGGCTGCCGAGCAGCTGCTGGCGGGCTAAGCGGCTTTTCCTGCACGCGCGAGCTTGCCGAACGCGTCGGCGGCCTGCGCTACGGCCCGGCTGACGGACCTCTTCGGCACACTCTTCGTGTAGCCGAGCTTGCTCCGCTCGGCCAGCGCCTTAGCGACGTACTCCTTTGCCGCCTTTGTTGCCTCGTCCATCACCACCTCCGGTCAGCTCGGGCCAGAGCCGGTCGACGATCAGCTCCGCGAACCATTCGTACCAGTATTGCTGCCGCAGCTTTGCTCCTTCCAGAAACCGGCGCAGCTCCGGCGTCACCTCGAGGACGGGCTGCAGCACGGGGACGACGTCGTCCTGGCGGATCTGCGCCCCGGACGCCTCGACGTACTGGGCCGCGTAGTCGAACGCGTGCTTCGCCATCCCGCGCCAGAGATCGAGCTTCTCCTCGTAGAGCTTCGTGAGGTGGGCATCGCCGAGCCGCTGCTCCTTGACGAGGCTGAGCGCCACTAGACCGTCGCCTTCGTGACCGCTGTGGCCAGGGCCAGCACGGCCGCGAGCAGGCAGCTGAACCCGACGAGCGTCAGGACGTAGAGCCAGTGCGGCTGGTCGACGGCGAGCCAGACCAGGCTGACGGCAACGGTCAGGATGCTCAGCCCGAAGACCCCGACCGACGCCCAGGCCCCGAGCCGGTACGGCCTCAGGACGGCGTCGGGCGTGTCGCCGGCAAAGCTCCCGGCGGTCGTGATCAGGATGCCGAGGAAGACGAGCACGAGCCCGCCCACGCCGGCCGAGGCGCCCAGCACCGCCGTGACGACGTCCTTCTGCGCAGGCCCCACCGTCGCACCGTAGCCTCTGGTCCGGACAAGATTGCGATCGCGCCACTAACTCCAGGAGGGCCGATGCAGATCACCAGAAACACCCTCGAGACCACGGCGGGGCCGGCCGACTGGTTCACCGGCCAGGTGTACATCGACTCGGTGGCGAGCCCGTCCGACCGCTCCCGGCTGAGCGCGAGCAGCGTCCACTTCACGCCGGGCGCGCGGACGGCGTGGCACTCACACCCGAACGGACAGACGATCAACGTCACCGAAGGGGTGTGTCTCTGCCAATCGCGCGGCGGCCCGATCGACGTGATCCGTCCCGGCGACCGCGTCTTCTTCGAGCCGGGCGAGGAGCACTGGCACGGCGCCCCGCCGAACCGGTTCATGACGCACCTCGCCATGCTCGACGTCGACGACGACGGCAACGTCGCGGACTGGGGCGATCACGTCACCGACGAGGAGTACGGAGCGGCGCCTGCGGTAGAAAGCTGACATGCGAGCGACCGTCATGCACGCGGCAGGGGACGTGCGGGTCGAGAACGTGCCCGATCCGAGCGTCGTCGAGCCCACCGACGCCGTCGTCCGCGTCACGCGCGCGGCGATCTGCGGCAGCGATCTCTGGCCGTACCGGAACATGGAGCCGACCGAGGGCGGCCGGCGGATGGGCCACGAGTTCATCGGCGTCGTCGAGGACCTCGGCACCGACGTCCGCACGCTCAACACCGGCGACCTCGTCGTCACGCCGTTCGTCTGGTCGGACGGAACGTGCATCTTCTGCCGTCGCGGACTGCAGGTCTCGTGCCTGCACGGGGGCAGGTACGGCGTCGACGGCGTCGACGGCGGCCAGGGCGAGGCGGTGCGCGTCCCGCAGGCCGACGGTACTCTCGTTGTCCTGCCGGTTGCAGAGGACGACGCGCTGATGCCGTCGCTGCTCACGCTCTCGGATGTGATGGCGACGGGACACCACGCAGCCCTCGCCGCGAACGTCGGACCCGGCAAGTCCGTGGCCGTCGTCGGCGACGGAGCGGTCGGGCTCTGCGGCGTGATCGCGGCGAAGCGCCTCGGCGCCGAGCAGATCATCATCCTCGGCCGGCACGAAGACCGGACCGCGCTCGCGCGGGAGTTCGGCGCGACCGACGTCGTCAGCGAGCGGGGCGACGAGGCCGTCGGGCGCGTCCACGAGCTCACGGAAGGGCTCGGCGTCGATTCCGCGCTGGAATGCGTCGGCTACGACGAGGCCACGCGCACGGCCCTGCGCATCCCGCGCCCGGGCGGCGCGGTCGGCCGGGTGGGGATCCCGCAGGAGGACTCGATCCCGTACGCGGTCGAGACGTTCTTCGACAACGTCACGATCGGCGGCGGCCCGGCTTCGGCGCGCGCGTACATCGAGGAGCTGATGCCCGACGTGCTCGAGGGCAAGATCGAGCCCGGCCGCGTCTTCGACCGCACGGGCCCGCTCGACGAGGTGCCCGACGGCTACCGGGCGATGAATGATCGCGAGGCGCTCAAGGTCCTGATCGAGCTCTAGTCCGCGAGCTCGGGGTGCCGGACGCGGAACCGGTGCTCGCGATAGCGGAGCACTTCGTACGCCACGACCAGCGAGCACACGGCCGTGACCAGCGCGAGCGCCACGAGCGCCGGCACCGTGACCGCGACCGGGATGAGTGCGAGCAGTACGACACCCCCGATCGTCCTCCGCCGAAAGATCCTGCCGGTCGATCGAAATAGGAACGCCATGTGGCCCAGCAGGTAGAGCGCGGCGCCACCGCAGAGCGCCACCGCCGGGACCGTGGCTAGCTCTGCGCCGACGTCGCCGATGGTCGTCTTCAGGCCGAACGCGACGAGCACGATCCGGGCGACCAGCGGAGGGTGGAGGTAGTTGTAGGCGTCCCGCGCGAGCCGCGCCCGG
>Ga0137371_10005070_pt1 | contig 10337 bp, 11 predicted proteins | sample SagtaG_7_FD_104919 | JGI IMG/M metagenome (GOLD analysis project Ga0137371, IMG submission 104919) | Vadose zone soil microbial communities from Sagehorn Ranch, Mendocino, California, USA - Sage1_R_40_16 metaG | ecosystem: Environmental > Terrestrial > Soil > Vadose zone | place: USA... | reverse complement strand
AGAGCAGGATCGCGGCGCCGGCCTTCTTCGCCTCCACCAGCAGCTCGCCGAGGGCGTGCTGGGACGGCGGGTCCAGCCCGACCACCGGCTCGTCCAGCATCAGCACCTGGAAGGGCCGCAGCAGCGCACACGCGAGCTGGGTCTTCTGCCGCATCCCCCGGGAGAGCTGGCCAGGCAGGAACTCGGCCCGGTCGGCCAGGTCGAGCAGGTCCAGCAGGATCGCGATCTGCTCGTCCAGATCCACGGAGCCGACGCCGTGGGCGAGCCCGATCAGCTCCAGATGCTCCCGCACGGTCAGGTCCCCATAGAGGAGCGGGCTGTCCGGCACGAACGACAGCGCCGCCCGCGCCTGGCCGGCGTCATCGGGGTGGTGGACGTCGACCCCGACGGCCGTGGCGCTCCCCTCAGTCGGCTCCAGCAACCCGGCGGCGAGCCGCAGCGTGGTGGTCTTGCCAGACCCGTTGTGTCCGATCAGCGCCACGCACTCGCCCCTGCCCACCTCCAGATCGAGGCGGTCGAGGGCGACCAGCTCCCCGTAGGTCTTGCGCAGCCCTCGCAGGGCCAGCACCGGTTTCGTCTCTGCCATAGGTCCTAGTGAAGCAGTTTCTCAGTGAGGACGACGGCGTAGAAGCAGAGGGGGAACGCCATCAGCAGCGAGTCGACCCGGTCCAGGACACCGCCGTAGCCGATCAGGATCGTGCTGGTCGCGGTCGCGGGGAAGGAGCGCTCCACAAAACCCGCGGTCAGGTCGCCCCAGACCGCCCCGAGCGCCACCACCATGGTCAGCACCACGACCTCGGCGACCGACCAGACCTTGGGAACCGCCACCCACAAGAGCGCCACCGCGACCGCCGCGCCGATCAGGTTGCCGAACGCGCCGCTCCAGCTCTTGCCGTCGTCGAAGCCGGGCAGGGTCGGTCCCTTCAGCGCGGACCCGACCACGTAGGCGGCGATGTCCGAGCAGGCCACCGCCACGGTCACCACCACCAGGAAGTTCAGCCCCCACGACCGGGTCGACTCGACGTAGACCACGTAGGCCATCGGCAGCCCCACGTAGATATAGGCGAACAGGGTGTCGGCGACCTGCCGGGAGCCGTCCTCGATCTTCCCGGACACGATCGCGACCAGGGTCAGCAGGATGAAGAAGCCGAATGGCAGGAAGACGAAGAAATCCCTGGCCAGCGCGGCGACCAGCAACCCGACCTCACCCCACAGCAGCAGCAGCATCGCGTAGCGGCGCTGGATCCCGGTGACCCGCACCACCTCCGCCGACCCCCAGGTCACCACATAGCTCGCCAGCAGGAACGCCACGAACCCGCCGGTGAACGCCGCGACAACGAACAGCGGCCCGATCAGCAGCCAGGTCCGCGCCCGCAGGAACAGCGTCGAGCGGCGCCAGACCCGCATGGAGTGGCGCCGGCGCCGCGCCACCAGCACCGCCGCGAAGCCCGCCACGATCAGCAGCAGCACGCGCAGCAGGACGGGAACGAACAGGTGGTTGTGCCAGGGGAGGTGGGGCACCGGCGCTCTACGCCCTTTCCCAGCGCTTGGCCACGACCTGCATCTCGGCCACGCCCGCCTCGGCCTTCTTCACCAGCCCGTTGTAGTCGTCACCCGGCGGGATCGGCGCCCCGATCGCCACGATCACCCCGCCCGGCAGCGGGATGAACGACCCCTTCGGCATCACCCGCTCCAGCCCATGCAGGTACAGCGGCACCACCGGCACGTCGCAGTCCACCGCGAGGTAGGCGAACCCCCGCTTGAACCCGGTCGCCCCGGTCCCGCGGGTCCCCGACGGGAAGATCAGCACCGACCAGCCCTTCCCGACCAGGTCCTTGAGCAGCTGCAGCGACTCCTTGCTGGACCCCCCGGTACGGACGAACGGGACCGTCCCGAGCGCCAGCGACGCCGCCGCGCCCTTGACCCTGGTGGAATAGAAGTAATCCGCCGCCGCCGCGATCAGCAGCCGGCGGCGCACCTTCCCGCCCAGCGCCGCCAGGCAGATCGGCGCGTCGAAGTGGCTCTGGTGGTTGGCCACGAACACCGCCGGGCCGTCCAGCTGCGCCAGGTTGCGCTTGCCGACCACCGTGAACGGCGCGATCGCCTTCAAGATCGGCACGAGAGCGAACCGCTGCACGCCCCCCCGCACCAGCCGCGCGGGGGGCGTCCGCGCCCAACTCTCCGCGGAGAACCGCGTCCCGCCGGAGCCGGAGCGCGCCGCCGCGCCCTGGTCGCCCCGCTCCGCCTCAGCCACGTTGCCCTCCCGTGCCACCGTCATGCCGCATTCAACCAGACCGCACGGCAACGGGACGGTTACACGTGGATGACTGGAGGACCAAGCGGCACGAGGTTACTCTCCACCAATCCGCCCACCCGGAGCAACGCCGCATCGGCGCCGAGCCGCCCCACCAGCGACACCCCCACCGGCAGCCCACGGACCAGCCCCGCCGGCAGCGACAACACCGGCGACCCGGCGCAGTTGAACGCGCCCGGCAACGCCGTCAGCGCCGCCTGCACCCCCGCCTCGCCGCCGTCGCCGAGGGTGAGCACCTGCTCGCCGGTCCCGGGCGCGACCACCGGCATGGTCGGCAGCAGCAGCGCGTCCCGCCCCGCCAGCAGCTCCTCCACCACGGTGACGAAGCGGCCCCGGTAGCGCAGCCCGGCCAGGTACTCGCTGGCCGGCGAACGCTGCCCGATCCGGATCGCGGTCAGCACCCGGGAGCCGTACCCAGCCTGGCCGGTCGCTGCCAGCAGGCCGTCGTGCGCCGCGGCCAGCTCGGGCAGCACGATCGCCGCCACCGCGGCCCGTGCCGCCGGCAGCGGAAGCTCCACCTGGTCGACCGACGCCCCCGCCGCCTCCAGCGCAAGACAAACCCGGTCGACCACCGCGGTCACCGCCGGATCGACGATCCCAAGCCCCTCCCCGACCAGCCGCCCGAACCGCGGCGACCGTGCCGTCACCTCGGAGGTGCTGTCCGGCCGCGCGGACAGCACGGAGAACAGCAGCGCCACGTCCGCGCAGCTGCCCGCGATCGGGCCGACATGGTCACACGACCACGACACGGGCCAGACTCCCTTGGCTGGGACCGCTCCGTAGGTTGGTTTGAAGCCCACCACGCCGCAGCAGGCGGCGGGGATGCGGATCGAGCCGGCGGTGTCGGTCCCGACCGCGAAGCGGACCAGCCCGGAGGCGACCGCCGCGGCCGACCCGCCGCTGGACCCCCCGGCGATGCGGGTGGGGTCCCACGGGTTGACCGTCCCGGGGGTGAGGACGCCGTAGGCGAACTCGTGGGTGCGGGTCTTGCCGATGATCACGGCGCCGGCCTCGCGGAGCCGTGCCACCACCGGGGCGTCGCGTTCCGCCCGGTTGCCGGCGAGCTTCGGCGATCCGGCGCCGGTGACCACGCCGGCGACGTCGATCAGGTCCTTGACCGCCACTGGCGCCCCGTGCAGCGGCCCCCGGACCCGCCCGGCGGCCCGTTCGGCGTCCCGCTCCGCCGCCTCGGCTCGTGCCTGCTCGGCGAGCACGGTGACGAACGCGCCGAGCCGCCCGTCGAGCGCCTCGATGCGCCCGAGGGCCTCCTCGACCTGTTCGGCGCTGGAGCTGGAGGCGGCGTTCATCGGGGAGCCGCTGTGGTCGGGTCGGTGTGGGGCGGGTCCTGCGGGCCGAGGTCGGCGGCCTGGGCGAGCGTCCGGAGGCGTTCCAGGTGAAGGGCGTGGTCGCTGCTCGGCGGGGGGTCGGCGGGGCGCTCGCCGCGTTCGATGCGCACGCCGGCGACCAGGCGGCCGCTGAGCGGCCGGGGTTTCCGCAGTTCCAGGCGCAGCCAGGGGACGCCGAACTCGGCCGTGATCAGTTCCGCGACCCGCTCGGCGAGGGTTTCGATGAGCTGGGTGTCGGACGCCTGGACGAACTCGGTGACCCGCTCGGCGATGGCGGCGTAGTCGACCGCGTCGGCGACGGCGTCGCTGGCGGCGGCCTTGCGCACGTCGGCGGCCAGCTCCAGGTCGAGCACCAGCCGCTGGCGCAGCTGGCGCTCCCAGTCGTAGGCGCCGATCACCGCGTCGACCTCAAGCCCCTGGATGAAGACGACGTCGCCCAAGCCTGTGTCCCCTTTCGCTCGCCCTGCGCACGGCTTTGCCGACGGCTTTGCCGACGGCTTTGCCGACGGTGGTCCGCCGCCCGGTGACAATGAGAGCATGCTCGGCACCATGGCGGACAACTCTCCGGCCGGATCCGGATTCGAGCGGCTCAACCGCGAGCTGGTCGAGTGCCGCCGCTGCCCGCGCCTGGTCGCCTGGCGTGAGCAGGTCGCGCGCGAGAGGCGCGCCGCCTTCCGCGACCAGGCCTACTGGGGGCGCCCGGTGCCCGGGTTCGGCGACCCGGCCGCGCGGCTGCTGGTCCTCGGCCTGGCCCCCGCCGCCCACGGGGGCAACCGCACCGGCCGGATCTTCACCGGCGACCGCTCCGGCGACTGGCTGTTCGCCAGCCTGTACCGCACCGGGTTCGCCAACCAGCCGGCCTCGGTCGCCCGCGACGACGGCCTCGCCCTCGCCGACTGCTACATCACCGCCCCGGTGAAGTGCGCTCCCCCCGACAACAAGCCCCTCCCCGAGGAACGCGCCACCTGCGCTCCCTGGCTGCGGCAGGAGCTGGCGCTCCTCGACGCCACCCTCCACGTGGTCGTCGCCCTCGGCGGCTACGCCTGGGACACCGCCCTGCGCCACCTCGGCCCAGTCCGCCCCAAACCCCGCTTCGCCCACGGCGCCGAGGCGGCCCTCCCCCGCGGCCGGGTCCTCCTCGGCAGCTTCCACGTCAGCCAGCAGAACACCTCGACCAGGAAGCTCACCGAGCCGATGCTGGACGGCGTGTTCCTCCACGCCTGGGAGCTGCTTGGCGGCCGGGGGCCGGCCCGCGATTAGCCGACTTGGTCGCGATCCCGACCGGATCGGACGGCGACGATGTCGGCGGTCGTGGGGCCAACATTCGGCGCGGTTGGCAGAAGGCGGAGGAGGGTGGTTCGGAGGGTCTCGACGGGGAGGCCCTTGACGAGGTAGGCGGCGGCGCCGGCGGCTTGGGCGGCGTGGCGGAGCTCGGCGGAGTCGTAGGCGCTGAGGATGACGACGGGGGTGCCGGGGAGGGCCCGGTGGATCAGGCGGGTGGCGTCGAGGCCGTTGAGGACGGGCATGGAGAGGTCCATGAGGATCAGGTCGGGGGTGACCTGCTTGGCGAGGGCGACGGCGACGGCGCCGTCCTCGGCCTGGGCGACGATCTCGAAGCCGATCAGAGTCAGCAGGCAGGCCATCGCTTCCCTGACGCCGAGGTGGTCGTCGGCGATCAGGATGCGGAGACGGGGCTCGGGGTGCGGTGTCGAGGATGGATGGAGGGCGAACGCTTCCGGAACATCCCTCACATCCTGCTCATGCAGTCGCACGCCACCCACCTCCCGCGAGTGGCTAACTTTAGCCTGAAAACCGCCTCGGACGCAAAACGATCGGCCAGCGCAAAGATCGCGCAGCGACGCAAGCCGACCCGGGCCACGCGGGACATGATGACTGCCTGGCGTCGATCGTGCTGTCAAATAACGACGCCCACGATCGTCGGGCGGGCGGTGCCGATCGTGGGCTGCGTCTGGGACGGGCTACGCGAGCAGGTAGTCGAAGTCGCCGTCCTTGGCGCCTTCGACGAAGGCGCGGATCTCGTCGGCGTGGAAGACCAGGGCCGGGCCTTCCGGGTGCCGGGAGTTGCGGATGGCAGCGCCACCACCCGTGAGCTGGGCGGTCTCGACGCAGTTGCCTTGGGCGCTGCTGCGCCCGCTCTTGCGCCACTGAAGATCCCCCAGCTCGCCGGCGGGGATGCCGTTCTGCGGCTCAGGCATGTTCGTCCTCTTCGATGGTCTTGCAAAGTGCTGACCTTCTGCGGCGGACGCTCCCGATCTGCACTTAGCGTCTGCACTTCACGTCTGGCGATTGCATTCGCAGTTGCATCTGCACTTGGCATGGTAAATCATAAGAGGCGCCAAGGCACACGGCGTGCGTCACCCGGAACGGCAAAGGTCGCGGTGGTACGGATCATGTCCTCCTCTGCATCCGGCTTCTCGATGCGGCTTCAGGCTGGCGAGCGGCGCGATACCGCAACCAGCCTCAGCGCCGCGCAGCGGGCAACCCTGACGCGCATCGCCGACAAGCGCGACGGCGTCCAGCACTGCGACCTCCCAGCTGGCGATCTGGTGACCCTGCTGCGCTCCTACCTGGTCCGCTTCAGCACCCCTGACCTGGTCGAAGCAACCGCACGCGGCCGGCAGGCGCTGGAGGGCGACGCACCGGCGCAAGCCCCCAGCACCAGCGCCGACGCCGAGCGCGTCTCGTAGCTAGCGCGACTTCCAGGACAGAATGTCCTAGAAGCTTGGACCGGCCGTTCCCTTCCTCCGGGCAAAGGGTATAGAAACTCCTCTGTCGGCAACTCGGCAACGGGGCGTAGGGGTTGTCCGTTGGACCGGTTCCACATCGGGAAGCGAGTCAAGCACTATCGGCGGCGCCGCCGGATGTCGGTGGAGGCGCTGGCCGGGCTGCTCGGACTGTCACCAAGCTGGGTTCGCATGGTCGAGCGCGGCAAGCTCAACGCCGACCGTCTCGGCACCCTGCTCGAACTGGCCAGGGCGCTGCACGTCGACCTTGACACCTTCCTGCTCACCCCCATCCCAGGGGTCCCTCAGGGCGACCACAACGAGACCCTGTCGCTGCTGCGGACCGCCTTCACCGGCAAGGACCCCCAGCACGGCCTCGCCGACATCGCCCGCAGCCTGGAGCTGCGCGACGCCCAGGCCGACGACCTGATGCTGCTGGTGGACCCGGGCGGGCAACTGCGGATCGTCAGCCGCGCCGAGGCGCTGGGCGCGGGCGGCGCCGAACCAATCGTGGGGATCAGCCTGGCCACCCCGCTCGGCCCCGGCCTGGATCCGGACCAGACCGGCGCGCTCGGCGCCGCGATCGAGAGCGGCACCATCAGCCTGTCGGCGGCGCGCAGCCTCGACACCATCCACAGCGAGTACATGCGCCTCTCCGACGAGGTCGACCCGAAGAACCTGCTGCCCGGGATGTCGCGCCACCTCAAGCTGGTGCAGAGCGTCCGCGGCGCCGGCGCCTCCGAGGAGGTCGAGACGCTGCTGGCCACGGTCGCGTCCAGCCTGGCGCAGTACTCGGGCTGGGTGCACCTGTGGGCGCTCGGCGACGAGCGCGGCGCGGACCGCTTCTACCGCATGGCGCTGCGGGCCGCCAACGAGGCCGGCGACCCGTTCATGGCCGGCTTCGTCCTCGGCTGCATGAGCGACCTGGCCAGCAATCGCGGCGACTACCTGGAGGGGGTCCGGCTGGCCGAGGCGGCGGTCGCCCACAACGGCAGCGCGCCCGTGCCGCTGCTGCGCGTGGACGCCGCCGCGACCAAGGCGATGGCACACGCCTTCGCCGGCGAGGCCGACGAGTTCCACGCCGAGCTGGACCAGGTCGAACGCGGCCTGGTGGAGGCGGCCGGCGAGGACGGCCCCGTGATCCTCGCCGGGTTCGACGAGCCCTGGCTGGTCGGGCATCGCGGGGTCGGCTACGCGCTGCTCGGCGACGCCGACGCCGCCCTGGACCAGATCGGCAAGGCGCTGGAGCTGCTGCCGCCGGTTCTGCTGCGCACCCGGTCGTACTTCCTGACCGCCCTGGCCGGGAGCCTCCTGCGGGCTGGTGAGGCCGAGGAGGCGTGCAAGGTCGCGATCGAGGCCGCCGGCCTGCTTGGCCAGCGGGACTCGGCCCTGGTCACCCGGCTGCTCACCGACCTGGACAGCCGCCTCGCCCGGTGGCGGGCGACCGTCCCCGAGGTGCGGGAGCTGCACGAACGGCTGCTGGCGCTGTAGGCCCGCGCGCTGCCGGCACGGGAAGCCGACCCTGGAGCCGCCTCTGGAGCCGACCCTGGAGCCGACCCTGGAAAGGTGGAGCGCCCCGGCCTGGACCGAAGAACCGGGGCGCTACCCCTGCTGGGAGGCGCTGGCGGGCCGGCGGCGTAGGGGTTGCCCGCCCGTCAGCAGCCTCCCGATCCGGAATCGGGAGGCACCCAATCCGAATCGGCCCCCCCGCCCGCGGCCCCCCCGGATCTGGCCCGGACGACGCCTGCTCCTGGGAAGCGTGGAGCGGGGTGGCCGGCGGCAGGACGCGGGTGGCGATCGCCGCACGATGCCGCTCTGCGACCCTGCCGCCGGTTCGCTGCCAGCATCGGGCATCGCCGGGCGCGCATGGGCACGATCCCTGCGCTCTCACAGCATCTCTACGACAAACGAGGCCCGGCGGGGCGGTCAGGCCTCGCTGGAGGCGGCCCACAGGTTGATGCCGCTCTCGGTGGCATAGCGGTCGATCTCGGCCAGCTCGTCGGCGGTGAAATGGAGGTTGCGGAGCGCGCCGAGGTTGTCCTCCAGCTGGGCGACGCTGCTGGCACCGATCAGAGTGGAGGTCATGCGCGGGTCGCGCAGGGTCCAGGCGAGCGCCAGCTGCGCCAGCATCTGCCCGCGCCGCTGCGCGAGCTGGTTGAGGGCGCGGACCCGGCCGAGGTTCTCTTCGTTGAGCAGCTCGCCGCCGAGGCTGCTCCCCCGCTGGCTCGCCCGTGAGCCCTCGGGGATGCCGTCGAGGTAGCGGCCGGTCAGCAGGCCCTGCGCCAGCGGTGAGAACACGATGCAGCCGGCGCCCTCCTCGGCGAGCACGTCCAGCAGGCCGTCATCTTCGATCCAGCGGTTCAGCAGCGAGTAGGACGGCTGGTGGAGCAGCAGCGGCGTGCCCAGCTCCCGCAGGAGCCGTGCCGCCTCGCGGGTCCGCTCGGCCGAGTAGGAGGAGATCCCGGCGTAGAGCGCCTTGCCCTGCCGGACGGCGGTGTCGAGCGCGCCGAGCGTCTCCTCCAGCGGCGTCTCCGGATCGAAGCGGTGCGAGTAGAAGACGTCCACGTAGTCGAGGCCCATACGGGCGAGGCTCTGGTCGAGGCTGGCCAGCAGGTACTTGCGCGAGCCCCAGTCGCCATAGGGGCCCGGCCACATGTCGTAGCCGGCCTTGGTGGAGATGACCAGCTCGTCGCGGTAGCGGCGCAGGTCGGTGGCGAGGACGCGGCCAAAGTTCTCCTCGGCGGCGCCGTAGGGCGGCCCGTAGTTGTTGGCCAGGTCGAAATGGGTGACGCCGAGGTCGAAAGCGCGGCGCAGGATCGCCCGCTGGGTGTCCAGCGGCCGATCACCCCCGAAGTTCTGCCACAGGCCGAGCGAGATCGCGGGCAGCTTGAGCCCGCTGCGCCCGGCACGGCGGTACTGCATCCGCGTCGCGCCCTCGTCATAGCGGTCCGCGGCGGCGAGGTAGGTCATAGGGTCCGGCTCCTCCTCCGGTGATCGGCGGCACACCAGACCTCACCCTACCCGCGCCGCGCCCGCTTCCTCTCGTGCGAGCTCAGGAGTGGGCCCAGCGGGCGGCGAGCTGCTGGACCTCGGCGCGGAAGCGGGCGCCGTCCAGGGGTTTGCAGAGGTACCAGGTGGCACCCAGCCGCAGCGCCTGGTCGCGGTCGTCGTCGCGTTCGGAGGAGGTGAGCACCACCACCGGCAGCGACTGGAGGGTCGGATCGGCGCGCAGGCGGCGCAGCACCTCGAGGCCGTCGAGGCGGGGCATCTTCAGGTCCAGCAGCACCAGCTCGGGCAGCGCGCCCGACTCGAAGCTGGCGCGGCGAAGCTGGTCGATGGCCTGCTCGCCGGTGCGGGCGATCTCGGTGGTGACGCTGACGCCGGCGAGGCTCCTGAGCGCGCGGCGGATCAGGAAGACGTGGTCGTCGTCGTCCTCGACCAGCAGGACCCGCAGCGTCGCCCGCGGGATCGCGGTGCCGCTGGGCGTCATGCGGGCACCTCGTGCTCGAACAGCCCGGCCGCGGACCCGGTGGCCGGCCCCAGCTCGGGCATGACCGCCTCCCCCTCCGCCGCGCGCTCGACCGGTGGCCACAACGTCAGCACCCCCGCCGGCAGCAGGATCCGCACCTCGGTCCCGGGCTCCGGTCCGAACCCGTGCGCTCCGGCGGCCAGGCTGTCGTGGATGGCGATGCTGCCGCCGAGCAGCTCGACGATCTTGCGGCAGATGGCCAGGCCCATGCCGGTCCCGCTGCCGGTGGAGGGGGCGTCCAGGCGCTCGAACACGCCGAAGACCCGCTCGCGATGCTCGGGGGGGATCCCCTGGCCGTCGTCCGCGACCCACAGCTCCAGGGTGCCGTCGGAGTGGCTGGCGGCGGCGACGGTCACCACCAGGTCGTCACGGCCGCCGTGGCGGACCGCGTTGTCGATCAGGTT
>Ga0137371_10005064_pt1 | contig 10344 bp, 9 predicted proteins | sample SagtaG_7_FD_104919 | JGI IMG/M metagenome (GOLD analysis project Ga0137371, IMG submission 104919) | Vadose zone soil microbial communities from Sagehorn Ranch, Mendocino, California, USA - Sage1_R_40_16 metaG | ecosystem: Environmental > Terrestrial > Soil > Vadose zone | place: USA: California... | reverse complement strand
GTTGATCTGCTTGCGGAGCCGATTGAAGCGTCCGCCGAGATCGAGGCCACCGCGGCACCGGCGACGGACGAGATCGTGGAGAGCGAGGCAGTCTCCGGATCCGAGGCTATCGCGCAGCCCGAGGCCGTCGCAGAACCGGAAATCGTTGCCGAACCGCAAGCTGTGGCGGAGCCCGAAGGCGCTGCGGAACCGGAAGCCGCTATCGAGCCTGAGCTCGAGGCCGCCCCGGATGCCGAGCGGGAGACCGCAGCGGCTCGAGCGGCGGCCGCCGCGGCGCAGACGGCTGAGATCCTGGACAAGTTCAGGCCAGCGACGCCGCCCCCGGCCGCTCCACCACTCCCCATACGTCCCGCCGTCGACCTTGTCATCCAGCCGGGCTGGCAGGTCACCGCTCCGGAAGCGCCCGCTGCGATTCCCGATGGCGGAGGGGCGCAGCCATTGCAAGCGGCCGCGTCGGCGGCCGCAGTCCCGGAGGTCGGGCAGCCGGGCCTCAGCGAAGCACCGCAATGGCCGCTCAAGCCGGAATGGCCGAGCCACCTGCCGGCTCGTGAAGGGCTGCGGCAGCCTCAGGCAGATTGGGCGACAGCGGCACAGGCGCAGTGGCCGGCGGTCGACGCACGCTCGGGACAGATCCCTCATCGCGGTGATGCGATGTGGGCAGCGTCGAGCCGAGACGTCCTGGACACTCGCCCTGAACTCGGTGTCCAGGCGTGCGTGAGCTGCGGATTGCCACTTTCTGCGACGGCGCGCTTCTGTCGCCGTTGCGGAACGCACCAAGGCTAGACCGACCGGCTTGTTGCCTCGGGCGTAGGGATTGCGGAGCTCATACGCTCCCGCACCCAGCCTGCTCCCAGGAGAAGCACCTGGAAACCGGTTGAGAGCCAGATGAGCGCCGCGAACACGGCGGCGATCGCGCCGTAAACGGCCAGCGAACCGACCAGGCGCGGAGTCAGGTACACGAAGAGATCGGTGAAGGCGGCGAGCCCGATGCCGACGACGATGGCCGGCAACGCAATCGCGCTCCAGGGCGGCCTGCGCGGCGGGACGAATCGGTAGACAAGCCCGACGCCAAGCGCAAAGACCAGCGCGGCGAGCACCGGCGAGATGAAGCGTGACCCGAGACGGGTCGCGTCGCCGGCACCGCGGGCGAGCAGGCTCTCCTCCAGGAACGAAGCAACGCTGGTCAGTGCAATCGCGCCCAGGAAGGCCCCGACGAGGGCGCCCACCGAGAGAACGCCGCGCGTGGTCCGCACCAGCAGCCCTCGCGGGGCCTCGTCGCGGAAGACGCGCGAGAAGGCATCGTCGAGTGCGATGTAGAAACGGGACGCCCCCCACACGAGCCCGACGACCCCGATCAGTGAGTACTGGACGGCCCCGTCCGACACGCTGCGAAGCCCGATCTCGAAGAGGTCGCGTAACGGAGGGAGGTGGCTGGCCAGCGAGCTGACGATCTCGGCCTGGCGGGCCGGGTCGCGAACGACGAGCCCAGCCAGGCCGATGATCAGGAGGATTGCAGGCAGAAGCGCGAACAGGGCCGCATAGGCCAGGCCGCCTGCCGCCAATCCCCCACCCGCGGCGTCGTATCTGGTGAGAACCGCCCGGAGACGGACCACGGCTCGCCACCCGGCGACGCGCTCCAGGACCGCGCGAACCAGGGCCGGCGCTTCCACGATCGGACGGGCGTCAGCCCGACCAATCCTCGAACAGGCCCGCCTGCAGATCTGACGCTCTCACCCTCCGTGGGGCCGCCACGAGACCGCGAACCTCCGCTCGCCGCACGTAGCGTCGGCCGCCGAGCTTGATGCTTTGCAGCCTCCCGGCACGCGCCCATCCGCCGAGCGTTGCGGGACGAAAGTGGACATTCGCGGCAGCCAGGATGTCGGCTGCCTCCGCCAATGTGATCCAGTCCGACGGGCTGGCCGGCACGGCTCAGACCCCTTCGCCGGATGAGCCCGACGAGCTGTTGGCGCTGCGCTTGCCGTCGGTTGCCTTGTCACCTCCGCGGGGGGCTTTCGACGCTGCCGTCTCGTCCTTGCTGTCCGTAGGTTTCGAACCCCTTTCGCCGGTTTCGCTCGTCTCTCCGCTGGGCGTCTCGCTCGAGCTTGTTCCGGTGTCGGATTTCGAGCCGGCTCGGGTCACGCTGCTGCGCCGATCCTTCTTTGCCCAGCCGGAGCCCTTGAAGTGAACCGCAGGCAGGGTGAAGGCCTTGCGCATCGGAGCGGCCCCGCAGACCGGGCACTTGGCCGGCCCCTCGGCGTTCACCCCGTGCATGACTTCGATCCGATGGCCATTCGGGCACACGTAGTCGTACACGGGCATTTGGCGAAGTTTCGCAGGTTCGAAGTCGGCGGCGCGGGCCTCGGCGATCAGCCCCTGAGGAGGCGCATACCGCATTTCGGGCAGTAGAACGCTCGCTCGTGGGCGGAAGCGAAGCCGCAGTGAGCGCAGACGAGTCCACCACGCCCCGCCGCGGGCACCGGCCGCTCGATCGGCGTGAGGCCGAGCGCGTACTGGCTCGCCAGGACATTGCTGAGCAGGCCACCGAGGAGCTTGGCACCGGTGCGATCCGTGTCACCCCGAACGCCTTTGCCGCCCCAGCCCACGACCGCCCGGACGATCATGTCGCCGGTTGTCTCGTCCCAGTGCGAAGCCACTCCACCCACGATGGCGTTGTATTCCGGGTAACCGGACGTGTCCACCTCGCCGTCGAGCATCGCGCAGACGAAGGTGTCGAACGCCAGGTCGATGGCGTCGATCGACTCCAGGACCATCAGCGCGTGCCGAGTGACCGGTGACTGCTCGTGGTGAGCATTCAGCCACTGCATCGCTTCCGATGGCCGGGTTATCACCGGAGTCGCCTGGCTGAATTCCATCGCGAGCGGCTCGACCGTCTCGATCTCGCTCCTGGCGAGTCCGCTGAGCATCCCGGGAAGCTCCGCGAGCGTTCGGGGGCCCGCCTTCATGCGAACGCCCTCGCTGCTCTTGCCCGCGTAGTAAAGCTTGAGCTGGTGCTCCTGCGCCGTGACCTCTTCGGGCATGGCCGAGGAGCCCGCCAGCGGCTGGGCGATCGGCTGGGCCTCAGGGCCGGAGCGGCGCTTCAGGAAATCGAGCGGCACGTGATAACCCCGGTTCTTGGTGGAAGACGTCTCGAACGAGGGCCTTATCGTAGCGCGTCACCCGCGCCGGGTTCAGCGTCGACCGTCCGCCGGGCGACCGGTCGACGAGGACACCCGAGCCTCGAGCCGCGCGACCTGCTCCGCCAGCTCCGCCTCCCGGGCTCGCGCACCGGCGACGACGTCCGGCCGAGCCTTCGCCACAAAGGCTTCGTTTGCGAGGCGAGTGCGCGTTGCCTGCAGCAGGTCCCGGGCGGTCGTCAGCTCCTTATCGAGACGCGCCCGTTCCAGCTCGGCCGTGGACTCCGCCGCGCTCCTAAGCCGGATGCGGGCCTCGGACTCACCAGCGATCACCGTCAGTTGCTCGGCGGGGGCCACGTGGGCGGTCGCCCCGTGCAGAGCCTCTCGGGTGAGGTGGCGGGTAAGCGGCCGCGCCCGGATCATCCGTTCGATTGCGGGCTCCAGCGCCGCAAATGACTGACCGAGCTCGGATGGAACCGCGAGGTCGACCGGGAGCCACTCGCTCGGCTGAAGATGGGCTTCCGCTCGGGCATTCCGAACCGCCCGGATCAGCTCGACGACGGCCGAGACGCGAGCCTCGGCCTCGGCCTCGCGCTCCCCCACGCCCGGCCACCGGGCCACGATCAACAGCTCTGGGTCCGAGGCGCCATGCGGCGTCGACTGCCAGATTGCCTCGGTCACGAAGGGCATCAACGGATGCAGGAGTCGCAGGTACGTGTCGAGGACCTCGACCAGCGTCCACCATGTGGCCTCGTGCACCTCGCGCGGCAGCTCGACTGCGCTCAGGCGGACCTTGGCGAATTCCAGGAACCAGTCGCAGTACTCACCCCAGATCGCCTCGTACAGGACGCGCGTGGCCTCACCGTACGCGTACTGACCCATCTGCCGATCGACTTCGGCGACGGTGGCACTCATGCGAGAGCTGATCCAATGCTCGGCGGGACCCATGTGCGCTCTCATCGGCACCTGCCGCTCGGCGCCGGGCGCGATCCAGGTTGGCCGGGCGCCCAGGACGAAGCGGGCCGCGTTCCACAGCTTGTTGGCGAAGTTGCGCCCGTTCTCGATCCTCTCGCGGCTGAGCCTGAGGTCACTGCCCGGCGTGGTCCCGTTGACGAGCGCGAAGCGCAGGGCGTCCGCGCCGAACTCGTCGATCGTCTCCAACGGATCGACGACGTTGCCCTTGGTCTTGGACATCTTTTGTCCGAGGGGGTCGCGCACGAGGCCCGACAAGTAGACCGTCTCGAACGGTTCCCGGCCCGTCAGCTGGATTCCCAGCATCACCATCCGGGCGACCCAGAAGAAGATGATGTCGTAGCCGGTTTCCATGACCGAGGTCGGGTAATAGCGCTGTAGTCGGGCGTCTCCTCCGGCCAGCCGAGTGTCGAGAATGGCCAGAGGCCGGAGCTGAACCACGTATCGAAGATATCCGGGTCCTGCCGCAGCTCCCCGGCGGGTCGGCCACATATCTCGCAGGCGGACGGCCCGTCCTCTGCCGCCGACACCGTGACGTGCCCGTCGGGGCAGTACCACGCGGGGATGCGGTGGCCCCACCACAGCTGCCGGCTGACGTTCCAATCGTGGATGTTGGTCAGCCAGTGCTCCCACTCCTTCTCAAAGCGGGACGGGAGGATCACGACTCGGCGGCTTCGAGTGGCCGCGAGGGCCTTTTCGGCGAGCGGCCCGGTACGCACGAACCACTGGGTCATGAGCCGCGGCTCGATGACGTCGCCCGAGCGCTGGCAGCGCCCGATGAGCATCTGGTGCGGCTTCGCCGCCGCGAGGTCGCCGGTGGCCTCGAGCTCGGCGACGATGCGCTCCCGGGCCTCGTAACGATCGAGGCCGGCAAAGGGGCCGCCGCTTGAGTTGACGGTCGCGTCTTCCTCGAGGACGTTGACCATCGGCAGGCCGTGCCGGCGGCCCGTCTCGTAGTCGTCCTGGTCGTGGGCCGGCGTGATCTTCACCGCACCGGTTCCGAACTCGCGCTGGACGACGTCGTCGGCGATGATCGAGACGACGCGATTGACGAACGGGATCAGGACGCGCCTGCCGATGAGGGCCTTGTAGCGCGCGTCATCCGGGTGAACGGCCACGGCGGTGTCGCCCAGGATCGTCTCGGGCCTCGTAGTCGCGACGGCGATCGTCGCGCCGGGGTCCGGCTGGCCGGTCTCCTCATCGACCAGGTGGTAACGGACGAACCACAGCGTGCCCGTCTCCTCGGTGGGGATGACCTCCAGATCTGACACGCTGGTCCGACACCCGGGGCACCAATTGACGAGTGCCTCGGTTCGATAGGCCAGGTCGTCCCTGTAAAGCCGACTGAATGCCTCGCGCACAGCACGCGCCGAGACCTCGTCCATCGTGAAGCGAAGCCGGCTCCAGTCGAGGGACGCCCCGAGACGGCGTTGCTGGCCCAGCATCACCGGTCGTGTCTCCTCCACGAAGCGGCGCATGCGCTCGAGGTAGCGCTCGCGCCCGAGGCTCTGGCGTGACTCGCCCTCCGCAGCGAGGATGCGGTCAAGCACGAATTGCGCGGCAATCGACGCGTGGTCCAGGCCTGGCAGGAACAGCGCCGCGCGACCGAGCATCCGCGCGCGGCGAACCATCAGGTCCTCGACAGCCGAACGCTGCGCGTGTCCGAGGTGGAGGGAGCCCGTGATATTGGGTGGGGGCTGGATGATCACAAACGGCGGCTGGCCGGGGTCGGCGGTCGAACCGTTGCCGTCGGGAGCGAACACGTCGGCGTCGAGCCAGCGCTGGTAGATCGCGGCTTCGAAGTCCGCCGGGGTGTACGCCTTCGGCAGGTCGTGTGTTCGTCGGTCGGTTGCCGTCATGGTCAGAAGTCCACCGCAGACTGAAGGGCTCGGAGTAGGGAAAGCCGCAGAAACGAAAACCCGCTCGTCCAGCGGACGAACGGATCGTGGTACCACCAGCTGGTTCAGCGATCGACGGTCGCCGGTCATCCCGGCGCCGGGCTTCGAACGCCCTCCTGACGCGCTAACGGGCGCCGACCGCATGACTCCCGAGCGACCTTCGCGCCACCGTTTCCTGCGCGGATCTCAGCGTCCCGCACTCTCTGAGGAGGCCTGTGTGGCGTTACTCCTCTCGGTCTTCGCCGTGAGGCCGCGAGTCTAGCAGGTGATCAGGGGATAAGGGCCTGACCCTGCGGCCGGTCAGCCGAAGAGCGCAGACCCAGCCCGCTCCAGGGCCGGCAGTCCACGAATGTCGGAGTCGGACAAGGGAATGACGGCGCGGACCTGCCCTGGGAATCGCTCGCCGATCTCGTCGAGATAGCCGGCTTGCATCTCGACGCGGTTGCGGACGAACTCGGAGCCGGTCTCGCCGTCCTCCGGCGCGATGACTCCATTGACGACGACGCCGCCGACGGGGATGCCGAAGTCGCTGAACCAGTCGATGAAGCGCCGGATCACCGCGATCGGCAGCGCTTCCGGCAGCGTGACGAAGAAGAACGCGGTCTTCTGGGGATCCGTCAACAACTCACGGGCGTGTGCGATCCGCGCGCGGAATTCGACCAGGTAGTTCATCAGGGGATCGTCTTCCTTCTTCTTGCTGAAGGACAAAGCCTCCCGCAGTGATTGGGCTTCCTCGCGCGACTTGAGCATCTTCTGGACCCATAGTCCGTACACCTTGGACATACCGAGAAGACGACGAGCATTAGCTGTGGGTGCGGTGTCGAAGACATAAACGTCGTACTCATTCTTGAACATGAGATCGACCATGTTCTCGAACATCGCCGATTCCTCGAAGGCTGGGTTCATGGTCGCGGCCTCGACGAACTCGTCAGCCTTTGTCTTGATCTCGGCGAATTTCAGGAACCACTGGATCTTCTGGCGGATGTCCTTTTTTGAACGATCGATCGCATCCTTCGTGTCGATCTCGTACGCCCACAGGTTGTCAAACCCCTCGACCGCCGTCTGGCGACCGAAAACATCCTGGTCGAGCAGCCCGGACAGACTATGGACCGGGTTGGTCGAGGCGAGCAGGGTCCGCCGGCCCGAACGAGCGAGGTGGACGGCGCTCACGCCGGCCATCACGGTCTTGCCCACACCCCCCTTGCCACCGAAGAAGGTATAGCGAAGGTCGGGATGGCCGGCCAGGTAAGCGGCCATCGACGTAGATACAAGGCGGGCAGTGGCCTCCGTTGTGGCCGAGCTTGTCATCGGCCCCCTCCAGTGGCCGCGAGGCTCGCCGAGCCGTACATCAGGGCTGCGACTCGCTCGATCATGGGCAGCCCCGTGACGTCTCGTTCGAGTTCGGGCACATGCGCCAGAACCTGGCTCCCGAAGGTTCGCTGGATCTCGGCCAGCTGGTCCTTCTGCATCGCCATGCGATTCCGCAGGTAAGCGGGCACATCCTGGCGCGCAAGCTCCTCGGGCAGCACGCGGTTGACGACGTAGCCGCCGATCGGAACGTCGAACTTCGCGAACATCTCGGCCGCTTTGCGCGTGTCGAGCAGGATCATCTCTTCGGGCACGATCACGAAGAAGAAGGCGGTCCGCTCGCGGTCGGTCAGGATCTTCGACGCGGCGTTGATTCGACCGCGGATGTATTGGAGCTCGCCGAGGATCTGGTCCTCCTCGACCCCTTTCTGGCGCTTCATCCGGGCCGCGACCTCTTCGTACTCGCGCATCTCCTCGCGCAGCCGTGTGATCTTCCCAATCCATTCGTCATAGACCTTGGCCATCGACAGGTAGTAGAGGGCGTGGCCGAGCGGCACGAGGTCGTAGATGTAGTAGTCATAGTCGCCCTGCACGACGATGTCGACGACTGAGTCGAAGATGGCCGACTCCTCCATGGCCGGCTCCGCAGATGCCGCCTGGATGTAGTCCTCGATCTCGGCGGGAACCTCTTCCAGGCCGTACATATCCCGGATTTTTTGGCGGACTTCGTCCTGGTATTCGCGGATATGGCGGTCGGCGTCGATCTCCTGGGCCCACAGATTGTCCATGATCCTGACCGGGCCTTTGCCGAAGATGTCCTGCTGGAAGATGTCCGACAGGCTTGCCTGGGGATCCACCGAGAAGACGAGGACCTTCTTGCCCTGCTCGGCGAGCCAGAACGCTGTTGCGGCGGAGAACGTCGTCTTGCCCAGCCCGCCCTTGCCGCCGAACATCACGTAGCGGCGCTCCGGATGGCCGGTCAACTGCTCTGCGAGCCCGGTCATACCGCCCATGCGTGGATCGGCGCGAGGCGCGGCGTCGGGGCCCATGCTCAGAACATCGCGTCCGTGAGGTCTTTCTCACGGAGCATCCGCCGCTTCCATGTGGAGATCTGAGGGACGACGTACGGCAGCAGACGGAGCGAATAGTAAGGCGGCAGGATGGGTACTCCCAGCAGGTCACCCATGGTTGTGAGGATGAACAGGTGCTCCATGCTCGCCCGCGTGCGGAGCGCATAGCGCGTCATGTCATGCGCGGCCATCCCGTAGGTGACCTCGCGCAGGGCTCCCACCAGGCCCCTGAGGCCCTTCACTTTCCTGGGCTGTCCCTCGTCGTCGCGTGGCTCGTCTGGCATGGTGGCTCCTTTCCTGTCAGACGCCGTGGAGGTGGTACTCGTGCTCGTCCGTGAACTCGCGCTCGCGAAGCACGCGTCGCTTCCAGGTGGCGATCTCCGGCACGACATACGGCAGCAGGCCGAGGGAGTAGTAGGGCGGCATGACCGGCACGCCCAGCATGTCACCCACCAGCGTCAGCATGAATACGTTCTCGACGGCCGCCCGAGATTCCAGCGCGTGGCGCGCGAACTCATAACCGGTAAAGCCATATGAGAACTCGCGCAGGGCGGACAGCAACCCGCGCCAGCCGGACGCGGTTCTCGACAAAGGCGGAACCTCGCGCATCAGCTCGATACCATCGATCTCCGGAAGGTTCGTCGCCCCGACTGTAGCACCGGGTAGCGACGTTGGAACCGCCCCCCGAGGGCCGACGCGGCAATTACCTTGCAGACGGCGGGTAGAGTCGGCGCGATGCCCGACCTCTCCTCCTTCCTGCCCTCCATCCTGATCTTCCTGGTTGCCGTCGTCATGCTCTGGTTCGCCTTCGGCACCGGGACCAACATCAAACGCGGCAACGAGCTCTTGCGCTGGCTTCAGGGCGGTCTGCCGAAGCTGGGTCACAAGGCGACTCTCCGGTGGCTTGGCTCATCAGCGGTCGAGCTTCGGCTGTCTCTGCCGCTCGATCCTTTCCGCGAGGTCACGATCCTGGCTGTCATGGAACCGCGGGACGTGCCGCTGCTCTGGGCGTTTGCTCGAGCCCGCGGCCGGCGAGACTTCCTGATCTTCCGAACGTCCCTGCGGCGAGCGCCCGTCGTGGAGCTGGAGATCGTCGACCCCACTGGCTGGGCCGGACACAAGACCGAAGATAACGACGCCGGCTGGACGAAGGTCGATTGGGGCAAGGGCATTCAGGCTGCGGCGACTACTGACGACCCGGTGACCCTGGCTGGGGCACGGCAGGCATGGGATCGCATCCTGGCGCAGAGCGGCGGAATCTGGCGGTTGTCCGTACGGCAGACCGTGCCTCACCTGGAGGTCCATCTGCGGCCTCCCAACACGGCGACCGCCCACGCTGACGCTCTCATCGAGGCACTCCGGGACCTGGGTCTGGAATTGGTTCGCGACGGTCATTGATGTGGTCGGCATTCAGGTCGCCCGAACGGAAAGAGCGGGGCCCGTTGGACCCCGCTCTCGTGCTGCAGCGTGATGAATCAGCCGGTCGCCGGCGCCGCCTCGGGGGCCGGCGCGGCTCCATAGCGGTTCCAGGCCCGCCACGCATCGATGGCGATGACCACGGCGGCCACCACCAGCAACACGGCCACGGCGATCATCGCCCAGGCGCCGACGACCGAAATGGCCGCCTGCCCGGACTTGGTCGCGATCGTGACCAGCAGGTTGTAGGCCGTGACGACGGTCGCGGCGATCGTCGTCACGTACATGAACAGCATCGGGATGCCGGCGAAGGCCGGGTTGCGCCCTATGGACCGGAGCCAGACAGTGACCAGGAGCAGGCTGAGCGCGGCCATCAACTGGTTTGATGCCCCGAACAGCTGCCACAGGTAGACCCACGTGCCGGATAGCACAAGGGCAAGTGTCACGACCATCGACACGACCGAAGCGACGTGCTGGTTCCGGAAGCCCGCCCACGAGTCGCCGAGCCACTCGGCAAGCGTCACGCGCATCACCCGGAACACGAGT
>Ga0137371_10005058_pt1 | contig 10352 bp, 9 predicted proteins | sample SagtaG_7_FD_104919 | JGI IMG/M metagenome (GOLD analysis project Ga0137371, IMG submission 104919) | Vadose zone soil microbial communities from Sagehorn Ranch, Mendocino, California, USA - Sage1_R_40_16 metaG | ecosystem: Environmental > Terrestrial > Soil > Vadose zone | place: USA: California... | reverse complement strand
GAGCGCTACGGCTTCTCCGCGGGCCTCTGCCCCGTCGCCGAGGCGCTCTCCGCGCGCACGCTCGCGCTCCCGTTCCACACGGGCCTCCACGAGGACGACCAGGCGTACGTGGTTGCGGCGCTGCGGGCAGCGCTGGAGTAAGAACGCGCGGCCCCGCGCAGGGGGAGGCACTCGCCGTCTGGGCGCTTGTTGCCGCAGACCTGATCGCGATCCTCTTCGTCTATTCCCTCGTCGATCCGAGCGAGCTCCATGCCGTCCACGAAAGCGGTCTGCGGGGAGGGTTGAGCCGCACGCTCGTCCAGCTCGACTTCCCTCACCTCGCCGGTGCGGCCATCCCGCTCGTCTTGCTTGCTCTGGACGTGCTTCCGCGCCGCGCATGGCTGGTCGGCGCGCCGGCGATCGCTCTCTGCGCCGTCCTTGCGTTCCCGGGCGTGATCGACCAGGACGATCTCGAGGCGAAGCCGGTGAACGCAGTCCCCGCGCTCGGAGTGCTCCTGGCGTTCGTCCTCACCGTGTATGCCGCTCGCCGTGCCGGGGCGAGCTTCGCGCGGGCCCACGACGGCGATTCGTTCCGGATCGCGGTCGCGGCTGTCACGGTTCTCGTCTCCTTGCCGTGGATCGCCGCAGACGTCGGTTGGCACTTCCCGCAGGGCGTCTTCATGACGACGAAGCTCTATGCGGAGCCCGGGCAGCCGCCCACCGCCGCCGTGCACCTCGGCTTCCATCACGGCCTGATGGGGGCGCTGCTCGTGCTCTCGGCCTTGCTCCTCTCACGGCCGCACCTGGAGCACGCACGGCTGCGGGCCGTCTTTGCGGCACTTGTCAGCTTGATGCTCGCCTACGGCGTCGCGAACATCGCGAACGACTTCTGGCACGAACAGATCGTAAAGCGCGGGTGGGTCTCGTGGGAAGTTCCTTCCGCACTCTCGCTGGGCCTGCACCCGATCTGGCTCCTCGTGCTCGGCGGAGCAGGTCTTCTATGGGCGCTGGGATTCGCGCGCCGAGCGCCCGACTCGCGATAATCCTGCGGCATGGCGGCCGTGAAGATGATCTTCCTCGGCTTCGGCAAGTACGCGCGAGCGGACAAGATCTACGCGCTCGAGCCGATCGTCGGCGAGGAGCGCGGTCCGGGCAGCCGCACGCTCGTATGGGTGGACGGCATCGAGGAGCCGATCGTGGCCTCGCGCACGGAGCAGACGATCCTCGACGACATGACCGACGCCAACGCGGTCGTCGCCGACGTGCGCCGCCGCCGCAGCCGTGCCGCGATGCAGCACCCGCAGCTCTTCGAAGAGTGAAATCCGAGGAAGAGTGACATCCGAGCTCCGGGCGACGCTGGCTCGGAGCGTGCACGAGGCCGCCCGCGCCCTCGTGGGCTGGACGCTGCTCGTCGACGGCGTCGGCGGGGTCATCGTCGAGACGGAGGCATACGCGCGCGACGATCCGGCGAGCCACTCCTTCCCCGGCCGGACACGTCGCAATGAGACGATGTTCGGGCGCCCCGGACGTCTCTACGTGTACCGCTCGTACGGCGTCCACTGGTGCGCGACAGTCGTCTGCGAGCCGGAGCGGACCGGAGCGGCAGTTCTCCTGCGTTCGCTCGAGCCGACGCACGGCGTCGAGGAGATGCGCCGCCGCCGCGGTCTCGATCGTGCGCGCCTGCTGTGTGCCGGTCCCGGACGCCTCACGCAGGCGCTCGGGATCTCACTCGCACACGACGGTCTCGCACTAGACCGGCCACCCTTCCGGCTGCTCCCGCCTGCAGAGCCCGTCGAAGTCGGAGTCGGCGTGCGCGTCGGGATCTCCAAGGCGGGTGGGCTCCCCTGGCGCTACGTCCTCAACGGCTCGCCTTTCTTGAGCCGTCCCCTACGACCAGGTTCACCATGAGGCCGGGCGCAGCCGCGACGCCGGGGCGAGGAGTCTGCCGGAGGACGACGGCCACGGGCCCGGACGTGGTGACGATGCGGTAGCGAAGCTTCAGTCGCTTCAGCTCGCTGCCCACGTCCTTGAGCGCCGAGCCGACGAAGTTCGGGATCAACCCGTAGCGCGGTCTCGAGACCACCAGCAGGACGTCTTGGTGCGCCGAGAGGCCGCCCTCGCGCGGCGTCTGGTCCACCACGACACCCGGCAGCCTGCCCGGCCGCGCCGGCTTGTACACGATCCTCGCTCCCAGCGGCTGATCCGCGAGCCGCGCGACCGCGCCGTCCGCGGTCAGCCCGACGACGAGCGGCACCGCCACCTCGTTCGGCTTGCAGTCGGCGGTCGCGCTCGGACCGCGGCCGGAGAAGTACACGACCTGACGCGCACCGCGGCAGTAGCCGTTGTCGCGCTCCCATCTCCCTCCGCGCTTGACAACCCACAGCGGCTCTCCCCCGAGATACTGCGGCGCGTCGAAATAGCGATTGTCGTTCGACTCGTGCAGGCTCTCGACGAAGTCCTTCCAGATGAGAGCCGGGAGCGTCCCGCCCGTGACCGGCTCGCCGCCGAACTCGTAGAGCATGGGGCGGAGCCGATCGGGGTAGCCGACCCAGACGGCCACCACCAGCTCGGGCGTGTAGCCGACGAACCACGCGTCGCCGTAGTTGTCGGTCGTGCCCGTTTTGCCTGCGACCTGCACCCCGGGAACGGCTGCGCGCTTTCCGGTTCCGAAGCGGACGACGTTCTGGAGGAGCTGGGTCATGAGCTCGGCCTGCGCAGGGGCGAGCACCTCCTTCGGCTGCGGCACGTTCGTGTCCACGCGGCTCGTCTGAATGTGCTCCACCCGGTCCACGACTCGGGGCTCGTCTCCGAAGAGGGAGCTGTCGACCCGTTTTCCGTCGTTCGCAAGCGTCGCATAGGCGCGCGCCATCTCGAGGGGGTTCACCGCCTCGGAGCCGAGCCCGATGGAGAAGTACGCGTTGAGCGGGCTCTTGATCCCGAGCGCGTGCGCGGTCCGGACGATCGCCCTCGGGCCGACGAGGTCCGTCAACTGTGCGAAGACGGAGTTGTCCGACGACACGATGCCCGTCGCCACGCTCACGCGGCCGAGGTAGGTGTGGTCGAAGTTGGTCACGTGCCAGATGCGGTCGCCGGCGTCGATCGACACCGGCTTCGACTCGATCTGGGTGTCGGGCGAGATCCCCTCCCGCATCGCGGTCGCGAGCACGACCGGCTTGAAGGAGGAGCCCGGCTGTCGCTCGGCCTGGGCGGCGAGGTTGAACTGGCTCTCACGGAAGTTCCTTCCCCCGAACATCGCCTTGACCGCCCCTGTCCGTGGATCGATCGCGACGAGCGCCGCCGCGGGCCCGTTCGGGTTGCGCAGGATCCGCTCGATCGCGGTCCGGGCGCGCTTCTGCATCTTCAGGTCGATGGTGGTTCGAACCTTGAGGCCTCCACCGAACACGCGTGCGGCCCCGTACTTCGCGATGAGCTGGTTCTTGACGTAGTTGACGAAGTACTGCGCGGGCCCCTGCTGTCCGGGGAGGTGCACGTCCTGCGGTCGCGGGAGCGGCGCCGCGTTCGCCTGGCGATACTCCGTCCGCGTGATCTTTCCCTGCTCGAGCATGTCCGTGAGCACGAGCCGACGGCGCTCCTTCGCCGCCCCCGGGTTCGTGACCGGGTCGTACCGGGCCGGATCCGCCGGGATCCCGGCGAGAAGCGCGGCCTGAGGAAGCTGCAGGTACCGCGCGCCCTCGTGGAAGTAGGTGCGCGCGGCCTGCTGGATTCCGTAGGCCCCGTTCCCGAAGTAGATCGTGTTCAGGTAGGCGGTGAGGATCCGGTCCTTGGTCCAGTCTTGCTGGAGCTGCCAGGCGAGCGCGGCCTCGCGGATCTTGCGGGCGAGCGTCCGCTGGTTCCGGATGTAGGCGTTCTTGACGAACTGCTGGGTGATCGTCGAGCCTCCCTCGACGATCGACTTGTGCGTGATGTCGGCCCACAGCGCGCGTCCCACCCCGCGCAGATCGAGGCCCGCCTTGCGCTCGAAGAAGCGCTTGTCCTCGACCGAGACGATCGCCTGTCGCATGATCGGCGCGATGCCGTTCGTATCGACGAGCACCCGGCTCTGCTGGCCGCGCAGCACCGCGAGGACGGTCCGGCCGTTCGACGCGTAGACGACCGAGTCCACCTCGGTGTGGTGTGCGGCGGGATCGAGCGACGGGATCTCGCCTGCGACGGCGCGGACGAGACCGAACGTGAACGCGACGACCGCCAGGCAAAACAGGACGACGAGCAGGACGGCGAGCCGCAGCTTGCGCACCCGGCGTCGTCGCCGGGACAGCCTCCCCGTGTCCCTCCGGCGTCGCAAGTGAGGAATTCTGGCACCTGGACGCTTGCTGCGGAATCTGAGGCGCCGCGGCGGTGGAGCGGCGGCGCCTCGGGGATCCTGCGCACCAGCTCGGCTCAGGCCGGCCTCGACTGCACGATCGGCGCGGTCGTAGGAGTGTTCACGCCGCCCGCCCGCTCGATCGTCACCGCAACCACGTCACCCGTTCCGACCATCTGCGCCAACCCCACGAGATCGGCGCCTTCGCGTCCACGGAACAGTCCCGACGGCACCGGAGCGTTCTTGCCCGCGAGGACCCAGACCTCGTACGTCTTTCCCGCAGGGGCGGGGTCGAGGCCCGAGACCGCGAGCGCCGCCCTGCCGTCCGGGGCGACGACGAGGCGGCCGGTTCCCGTCTTCAGCGCGACGGTGCGGGCTTCCGGGTCCGCGAGGACCCGCGCAGCTTCCTTTGTCTGCGACAGCGCGGACCGCGTTCCGTCGAGGTCGCTCGACAGGTGGGCGGCCCAGATGCCCAAGCCGATCGCGACCGCGGCCGCGACCGCGGCGGCTGCGGCGAGAGCCGGAACGACGCGACGCCTGCGAGGCGGCTCGAACGGGATCACAACCTGGGGCTCCGCGCGGACGGCCGTGAGAATCCGGCCGCGCAGATCAGCGCTCGGGGTGGGCCCTGAAGAGGCCACCGCGAGCGCCTCCGTGACGCTCCAGAACGAGGCCAGCTCCTCACGGCAGCGCTCGCAGTCGGGCAGGTGCGCCTCGTATGTCCGGCGCTCCTCGGCGTCGAGGGCGTCGAGGGCGTAGCCGGCGGTCAGCTTGTGAATTCCGGGTTCCATGATCCTTCGGGCGCCGACTCGTCGAGAAGCTCGCGGAGTCGAGCGAGCCCTGCGAACATCCGGCTTTTGATGGTACCGAGGGGGACTCCGAGCCTCTCCGCCAGCTCGGACTGGGAGAAGCCGCCGTAGTAGGCGAGCTCGATCGCCTCTCGCTGGACGTCGGGGAGGCGGCGGAGCGCGACCTGGACGCGCTCCCGCTCGAAGCGAAGCCACGCCGCCTCCTCCGTCGTCTCGTTCTCTCCGGCGTGTGCCGCGACCTCCTCGGCGAGCGGCTCCGTTCGACGCCGTTCTTCGCGCCGGACGAGATCGACCGCACGCCGATGCACGAGCGTGAGGATCCAGGTGCTCGCCTTCGCGCGCTCGGCTCGGAACGCAGCGGCCGCTCTCCACACCGCGAGGAAGCCTTCCTGGACCGCGTCTTCCGCCAGGCGCTCGTCCCGCAGGACGCGGAAAGCCAGGCCGTACGCGACGCGGCCGACGCGGTCGTAGAGCTCCGCGAGCGCCGACTCGTCGCCCCGGGCGACGAGCGCGACGAGCGCCTCGTCCGAGAGGTGGGCGTGTTGCCTGCGCATCGACCAGGGAACCCGAGAGTCGGGCAACGCTAGCACGGTGGCAGCCAGGGCCTCCATCGCCCTGCTTCGCCTGCGAGCGCTCTTCGGTTCGCCCGATCCCGGCGTTCGAACCGCTCTCACGAGGGGCGCGAACAACCGCCAGTCCGCAACCCTGTGGAAGGAGTCGAAATGCACAGAGGCATCACCGCGGCCGCGGCCGTCGCCCTGCTCGGATTGGCAGGCGTGGTCGGAGCCGTGAAGCTCGGTCCGGGCGACGGTCAGGCGTCGTCTCACCGCGAGGCACCGCTCATCTCCGAGGATCCCTCGGCCGACCTCACCGACCTGTACGCGTTCCGGAGCCCGGACAAGCCGAACACCGTGACGATCCTCGCCAACGTCGTTCCCGGCGAAGATCCCGCGGCCGGTCCCAACTGGTACACGTTCTCGCCCGGAGCCCGCTACAACCTCAAGATCGACACGAACGGCGACGCCCGCGAGGACGTCACCTACCGGTTCCAGTTCCACACGAAGACGGGGCCCTATTTCCTCGGGGATACGGCGCAGCCGTTCACGGTCACCCGCATCGCCGGCGGCAAGTCCACCGTCGTCGCGCGTGGAACGACGCCGCCGAACGACATCGGCCCTCGCTCGACGCCGAACTATCACGGGCTCGTGACGAAGTCGATCGTCTCGTTCGACGGCGGCCGCTCGCGGGCGTTCGCGGGGCAGCGTGACGACCCGTTCTTCGGCGACGTCGGCGCGATCTTCGATCTCGTCGCGATCCGCAAGGGCACCGGCAACATGGGCGGAGGGAAGGACTTCTTCGCCGGCTACGGCGTCCACACGTTCGGCGTGCAGATCCCGCTCGCCGAGCTCAAGGCGAAGAACGCGACGATCGGCGTCTGGTCGTCCGTCGACCGTCGGAAGCTGACGCGACGCGGCACGATCACGAAGAACACCGGGAGCTGGGCGCAGGTGGACCGCCTCGCCAACCCGCTCGTCAACGAGGTCGTCATCCCGACGGGCCTCAAGGACCGCTGGAACGCGATGCAGCCGGCTCAGGACGCGTCCTTCAAGAAGTACTACGAGACGCCGATCCTGGCAGCTGTCATCAACAAGCTGTACAAGCTCGGCGCACCGGAGACGGGCCGCGACGACCTCGTGGCCGTTCTCCTCACCGGCGTGCCGAAGCTCAACTACACGGGACCGCGGCTGGCGGATCTCCTGCGGGTGAACCTCAGCATCCCGGTCACCCACGATCCGAAGCGGCTCGGCGTACTCGCCGGCGACAACCAGGGCTGGCCGAACGGCCGCCGACTCGACGACGACGTCATCGACATCGCCGAGCAGGCCGTCGGCGGTTTTCTCAAGGGCAAGAAGCTGCCCCTCGGCGACGGTGTGAACCGGGACGACCGCCAGCATCTCGAGTCGTTCCCCTACATCGCCGATCCGCAGAGCGGGTTCGACAACAGCAAGGGCAAGCAGCAGCCGTAAATGCACTCGCACCCACGAGGGTCGAGCGAAGAGGGTCGGACCGGTCGGTCCGGCCCTCTTTCTTTCGAACCGGAAGCTTGCGCGCGGCGAATGAGTCGCGTGAAGCGCCTCGTCGCTCTCATCGTCGCAATGGTCGCGCTCGCGCTCGCGGCAACTGCGTCGGCCCATCCTCTCGGCAACTTCACCATCAACCACTACAGCCGCGTCCAGCCGTCGGGCGACCGGATCTACGTCCTCTACGTGCTGGATATGGCTGAGATCCCGACCTTTCGGGCCCGCCAGACGATGACCTCCCTCGGCGGATATGCGTCTGCGACGTCGCGCGAGGTCGCAGGCGGGTTGCAGCTCGCGGTGGACGGGAAGCGGCTGTCGCTGACGCCGGTGAAGCACGCGATCGCGCTCCCTCCGGGGATCGGCGGCCTGAAGACGTTGCGGCTCGAGGTCGTCCTGCGCACGGGTCGAATCGCGCCTGGCAAAGGCCCGCTCGACCTGTCCTACCGCGACTCGACGTTTGCCGGCCGGATCGGCTGGAAGGAGGTCGTGGTGGCGCCTGCCGGAGACGCGCAGGTGACTTCCTCCTCGGCGCCTTCGCAGAGCATCAGCCACGAGCTCCTCGCCTATCCGAAGAACCTGCTCCAGAGCCCGTCCGACGTGACGACGGCGAAGGCGACCCTCGAGCCCGGCACGAGCGCGGGGCCGATTCCGCAACTTTCCTCCCGAAGCGCCCTGGCGCAGCGCGTGACCGTCCGCACGCCGCCGGACGGCGGGTTCGCGAAGCTGATCGCGAGAAAGAACGTCGGGCCTGGCTTCGTGCTCGTCTCGCTTCTCGTCGCCCTCTTCTGGGGAGCGGCCCACGCCTTCAGCCCGGGTCACGGCAAGGCGATCGTCGCCGGATATCTCGTCGGCACGCGCGGGCGCATTCGAGACGCGGTTCTGCTCGGGCTGATCGTCACCGTCACGCACACGTCCGGCGTCTTCGCGCTCGGCGGCGTCACGCTTCTGCTCTCCGCGTTCATCGTCCCGGAGCAGCTCTATCCGTGGCTCAACCTCGCGTCGGCGCTGCTCGTCGTCGGGGTCGGGCTCACGATCCTCCGCTGGCGGCTGCGCGTCTGGCGACGCGGCACCTCGCTCGCCCCTGCGCACGAGCACGAGCACCACGAGCACGGCCCCCACGACCACCACGGCCACGACCACACGCACGCCACGGGACGACACGCCGGGCTGCTCGGGATCGGGATCTCGGCCGGGATCATCCCGTGTCCGACGGCCCTCGTCGTCCTGCTCGCGGCGATCTCGCTGCAGCGTGTCGGCTACGGCCTCCTGCTCATCCTCGCGTTCAGCGTCGGGCTCGCCGTGGCCGTGACCTCGATCGGCCTCGTCGCCGTCCTCGCGCGCCGGACGTTCAGTCGCGTCTCGTTCGACGGGGCCGTCGTTCGCGTGCTGCCCGCGGTGAGCGCGGTGGTCGTCCTCGCCCTCGGCGTCGCGATGACCCTGCGTGCCGTCCCACGAGTCCTGTGAGAGGAGTCTGAATGTTCGGTCTCGACAACTGGATCGCGGGGCTCTCGAGCGGAACCTCCTTCGCCGTGGTCCTTCTGGTCGCGGTTCTGCTCGGCCTACGGCATGCGACCGACCCGGACCACATGGCCGCCGTCACCACGCTGATCACCTCGGGCAAGGAGCGGGCGACCCGCTCGGCAGCCCGGCTCGGGGCCTGGTGGGGGCTGGGGCATGCGCTGACGCTCGTCCTCTTCGGTATCCCGATCCTCGTCGCCGGCCGATACCTTCCCGAGCGGGTCGACCAGGGCGCAGAGACGGCAGTCGGCGCCCTCATCGCCTTCCTCGCAATCCGCCTGCTCGTGCGCTGGCGCCACGGGTACTTCGACCTTCATGCGCATCCGCATCCGGAGCAGCAGCATCGGCACGCGGTCCGGACGCCGGCGGGTGCGTTCGGGATCGGACTCGTCCACGGCATGGGAGGGAGCGCCGGAATCGGCGTCCTGCTGCTCGCTGCGATTCCGTCTGAGACCGTTGCTGTGGCGTCGCTTGTCGTGCTCGCGTTCTTCACCGCGGTCTCGATGACGATCGTCACGTCGGGCTTCGGCTGGACGCTCTCGCTGCGGCCGGTCGCCGGGGCCGTGACTGCCTCCATCCCCGCCATCGGGCTCGCGAGCCTGGCCTTCGGCCTCTGGTACTCGGCAGCCGCGTGGAATGTGATCCCGTATCCGTTTTAGGACGGCTAGCTCGAACGCCTAGCCGAACGTGAAGGCGTAGCCCTCGAGCCGGGGGGTGAAGCGAAGCTCGAGCAGACCGGTGTCGAGCCGTGGAAAACGGGCGAGTGTGTAGAGGCGCGGCGGGCCGGCGACCTCGATCGTGCGAAGCATCCGGCCGTCGACGAGGACCGAGAGCCTTCCCCTCCCGCCGAGGACGAGGAAGATGTCGCGTGCCTGGAAGCGCAGGCGCAGCCGCGCGTCGTCGCCCGCGACGATCCGGGACGGATGGACGGTCCACCGCCCGGCGTACGCAAGCTCGTCGCGCGAGAGCGTTCGCTTCGGGAAGTGGTAGAGGGCCGGCTTGTCGTAGGTGACGAACTCGTCGAAGTTGGCGAGCCGGGCGTAGCCGAGGTAGGACTCGGGCGTCGTGACCTCGGTCGGCGTCGTGTCCGCGACGGACGTGCGAGGCAGCACGGCCTTCTCCCCGAGGAGGCGTCTGATCTGGCTCTCCGTCTCCCCGTACGCGCCCTCGCCGAAGTGCGTGAAGCGGAGCCTCCCCGCACGGTCGATCAAGTAGTCCGCCGGCCAGTACTCGTTTCGGTAGGCGTCCCACGTCCCGTAGTCGTCGTCGAGCCCGACCGGGTACCTGACGCCGAGCCGCTCGACGGCCGAACGGACGTTGCTCGGCACGTGCTCGAAGGCGAACTCAGGCGTGTGGATGCCCACGATCCTGAGCCCGGCCCGACGATACGCGCGGTCCCAGGCCTCGAGGTGGGGGAGGGTGCGGAGACAGTTGATGCACGAGTACGTCCAGAAGTCGACCAGCACCACCTTTCCGCGGTAACCGGCGATCGAGACCGGCTTCCCGCCCGACGTGTTGAGCCAGCTGTCGATCCCTCGGAAAGCGGGCGCTTCCGAGGCTCGAGAGGCAGCACCACTCGCGCCGAGGGCCTCGCCGCCACCGCGCAGGTCGCGGATCGCGTTCCGGGCGGACGAGCTCAGTTCG
>Ga0137371_10005057_pt1 | contig 10352 bp, 10 predicted proteins | sample SagtaG_7_FD_104919 | JGI IMG/M metagenome (GOLD analysis project Ga0137371, IMG submission 104919) | Vadose zone soil microbial communities from Sagehorn Ranch, Mendocino, California, USA - Sage1_R_40_16 metaG | ecosystem: Environmental > Terrestrial > Soil > Vadose zone | place: USA... | reverse complement strand
CGTTCTGCCCCTCGGCCTCGTACGTCCGGCCCGACTCCGAGCGCGGGAACGCGCCGCCGATGAAGAGCTTGTACGTCTTCCGGACGGGGAGCCTCGTCATCCGCCCCACGGCTCCGACTCGTCGAATCTCAGGTACGGCTCGAGCCCGTGCAGGCCGCCTTCACGGCCGAAGCCCGATTCCTTGTAGCCGCCGAACGGCGAGGCCGGGTCGAAGCGGTTGTACGTGTTCGCCCAGACGACCCCGGCCCGCAGGCGCTCGGCCATCCAGAGGATGCGCGAGCCCTTCTCCGTCCAGACCCCGGCCGAGAGCCCGTACGGCGTGTTGTTCGCCTTCTCGACGGCCTCGTCGGGCGTGCGGAACGTCAGCACGGAGAGCACCGGCCCGAAGATCTCCTCCTGCGCGATCCGGTAGCTCTGCGCGACGTCGGTGAAGACCGTCGGCGCGAACCAGTAGCCCTTTTCCGGCAGCCGGCACGGCGGCTGGTAGATCTCGGCGCCCTCCTCCTTGCCGGCCTCGACGAGCTCCTCGATCTTCGCAAGCTGCATGGCCGAGTTGATCGCGCCGACGTCCGTGTTCTTGTCGAGCGGATCGCCGACGCGGAGCGTCTCGAGCCGCCGCTTCAGCTTGTCGACGACCGGCTCGTAGATCGACTCCTGGACGAACAGGCGCGAGCCCGCGCAACAGACGTGGCCCTGGTTGAAGTAGATGCCGTTGACGATTCCCTCGACGGCCTGGTCGAGCGCCGCGTCGTCGAAGACGATGTTCGCCGCCTTGCCGCCAAGCTCGAGCGTCAGCTTCCTGCCGGAGCCGGCGAGCTCGCGCTGGATCGCCTTGCCGACCTCGGTCGAGCCGGTGAAGGCGATCTTGTCGATATCGGGGTTCTTGACGAGCTCGGCGCCGGTGCGCCCGTCGCCGGTCACGATGTTGACGACCCCGGGCGGCAGCTCGGCCTGGCGGAGGACGTCGCAGAAGAGGAGTGCCGTCAGCGGCGTCGTCTCTGCGGGCTTGAGCACGACCGTGTTTCCGCACGCGATCGCCGGCGCGACCTTCCAGGCGAGCATGAGCAGCGGGAAGTTCCACGGGATGATCTGCCCCGCGACGCCGACCGGCCTCGGCCGGCGGTTCGGGAACGCGTACTCGAGCTTGTCGGCCCAGCCCGCGTAGTAGAAGAAGTGCGCGGCCGCGAGCGGCAGGTCGACGTCGCGCGACTCCTTGATCGGCTTGCCGCCGTTCAGCGACTCGAGCACGGCGAACTCGCGGGAGCGCTCCTGCAGGATTCGCGCGATGCGGAACAGATACTTCGCGCGTTCCGGGCCGGGCAGCTCCGACCAGCCGTTCGCGAACGCCTCGCGCGCCGCGCGGACGGCGGCGGCGACCTCCTCCGGAGTCGCCTGCCCGACTTCCGCGAGCACCTCCTCCGTGGCGGGCGAGATCGTCGCGTACGTCTCCTGCGGCTCCAGCCACTCGCCGCCGACGAAGTGGCCGTACCGCTGCTCGAGCCGGACGATGTCCCGCGACTCGGGCGCGGGCGCGTAGGTCCAGTCGCTCGGGACCGGCGCTGCGCTGCGGCTCTTCTCGATCTCAGTCAACGGTGAAGTAGTCCGGGCTCTGGTAGACGCCGCTGCGCTCCTTGCGGAGCTGCATGAGCACGTCGTTCAGGAGCGACGAGGCGCCGATGCGGTAGAGGTCGGGAGTCAGCCAGTCGGGCCCGAGCGTCTCGTGGACGAGCACCAGGTGCTGGATCGCCTGCTTCGCCTGGCGAACGCCGCCCGCGGGCTTGAAGCCGACCATGCGGCCCGTCTCCTCGTGCACGTCGCGGATGGCCTCGAGCATGCAGAGGGCGACCGGTAGCGTCGCGGCCGAGCTGAGCTTGCCGGTCGAGGTCTTGACGAAGTCGGCGCCCGCGGCCATCGCGAGCAGCGAGGCGCGGCGCACGTTGTCGTACGTGCCGAGCTCGCCGGTCTCGAGGATCACCTTCAGGTGCACCTCGCCGACGGCCTCCTTCACCTTGACGATCTCGTCGTAGACCTTCGCGTAGCGGCCTGAGAGGAAGGCGCCGCGGTCGATCACCATGTCGATCTCGTCGGCGCCGAGCTCGACGGCGCGGCGTGCGTCGGCGATCTTGATGTCGGTCGGGTACTGACCGGAGGGGAAGCCCGTGGCGACCGAGGCGACACGGACGCCCGTCCCGCGCAGCTTCTCGACCGCGGTCGGGACGAGATTGGGATAGACGCAGACGGCCGCGACGGACGGGACGTGCGGGTCGGACGGGTCGGGGCGGACGGCTTTCGAGCAGAGCGTGGCGACCTTTCCGGGCGTGTCGCCGCCCTCGAGCGTCGTCAGGTCAATCGTCCGGATGGCGAGCTCGAGGCCGAAGATCTTCGCGTCCTTCTTGATCGAGCGCTTGGCGAGGCCGGCCGCGCGCTCTTCGAGCGCGACCGCGTCGACCGATCCGATCCGCGGCAGCCGCGGCTCGAGCGGCAGCTCGAAACCGTGCGGGAGTACAGGCGCCTGGGCCATGCGTTGAGTCTAGCCCCGGCCGGTTGGGCCGGCCCCGTGCTGAAGCGGCTCTAACCCGGGGTCAGACCCCGGGGCACGTCCAATCCAGACACGACCCAGGGTCTGACCCCGGGACACGTCCAATCCGGACACGACCCAGGGTCGGACCCCGAGGCACGGCCGTTCGGGACAGGTCCCGGGGTCAGACCCCGGGGCACGGCTGTTTCGGACCCGGCCGGGCTTACCTGGTGCCCTCGACAGCGCGACGGGCCTCGAGCTCGTACGGATTCGCCGCGTAGCCGCGGACGAGGTAGGACAGCGGCATCCGCACAGGCCGGTGCTGCATCTGCCAGACGTGGCAGAGCTCGTGCACGAGCAAGTCCTCGTCCCCGGGTTCGAGCCGGCGGCGCAGCAGGATTGTCCAGTGGGCCGAGTACCCGTCGAAGCGGCGGAACCAGGGCAGCCGGAACAGCCACGGAACGACGACCACGCGCACGCGCCGCGTCGAGACGGGCCGCGGGTAGAAGTCGAGCCGCTCGAGCCGGCTGCGCGCCCGCTCGAGCACCTGCCTCGTCGCCTCGTCCACGTGCGTCACGTTAGCGTTGCCCGCCGTGAAGGCCCGCCTGCTCCGCATCCTCCAGCACGCCCGGCTCCTCGGGCCCGCGTACCGCCTGTACGAGCGCCTTCAGTCGCTGCGCCGCGGAGGCGGCGGCACCGCCGGCGACGGCCTCCCCGTTCCGCCCGCGCGGCTGCGGGTGCGTGTCGCGGGAACGGCCGACCTCGACTGGTTCCTCGAGAGCGGCCGGCTCGCCGAGGAGAGCATCCGCGCCGCGCTCGCCCGCCACAGCGCCGCGATCGAGGACGTCGGCCCGTTCCTCGACTTCGGGTGCGGGTGCGGGCGCGTCACCCGCCGCTGGGCCGGCCTCGACGGCGTCCACGGCAGCGACATGAACAGCGACGCGGTCGCGTGGTGCCGGCGCAATCTGGCGTTCGCGCGCTTCGAGCCGAACGGGCTCGGCCCGCCGCTCGCCTTCGCGGACGACTCCTTCGGCCTCGTCTACGCGCTCTCGGTCTTCACGCACCTGCCCGAGGAGCTGCAGCTCGAGTGGCAGAGCGAGCTCCGCCGCGTCCTCCGCCCGGGCGGCCTCCTCCTGCTCACGACCCACGGCCGTGCCTACGCGGATCGGCTCACCGCGGAGGAACGCGAGCGCTTCGAGGCCGGCGAGGTCGTCGTCCGCTGGGAGGACGTCGCCGGCACCAATCTCTGCAGCGCCTTCCACCCCGAGTCGTACCTCCGCGGACGGCTCGCCGAGGGCTTCACGTTTCTCGAGCTCGATCCCGAGGGAGCACGAGGCAATCCGCGGCAGGACCTGTCGCTGCTGCGAAAGGACTGATGGACGAGCAACGACCCGAGAGCTGGATCGAGCTGCAGGAGCTCCTGTTCGCGGACGCGTGGAACGAGGAGCTCGGCCTCTACCGCTCGAACTTCGCCTACCGCGGCCGCCCGGACGAGGCGGACGATCTGCGCACGAGCATCGCGCGGCTCGGCGGCGACCCGCGCGAGCTCGAGGGCCAGGTGATGCGGGCCTTCCGCAAGTACGCAGCCGCCGACTCGGTTCCCCACGACACGCCCTGGGACTGGCTCGCGCTCGGCCAGCACCACGGGCTGCCGACTCGTCTCCTCGACTGGACGTACTCCCCGTACGTCGCGCTCCACTTCGCGACGCAGCGGACGGAGTGGTACGACCGAGACGGCGTCGTCTGGTGCCTCGACTACGTCCGCGCGCACGAGCTGCTCCCGGAAGGGCTCCGCAAGCTCCTGCGCGGCGAGGGCGCGAACGTCTTCACGACGGAGCTGCTCGCCGAGGCTGCACCTCGGGTCCGCGAGCTGTCGGGCCTCGCCGGCGAGGACTTCGTGCTGTTCGTCGAGCCGCCCTCGTTCGACGCCCGGATCGTGAACCAGTACGCGCTCTTCTCGCTCATGTCCCGCCCCGACGCGAGCCTCGACGAATGGGTCGAGGCGCACCCGGAGCTCGTCCGGCGGATCATCGTCGCCGCAGAGCTCAAGTGGGAGGTGCGCGACAAGCTCGACCAGGCGAACCTGAGCGAACGCGTCCTCTTCCCGGGCCTCGACGGCCTCTCCCTCTGGCTGAAGCGCTACTACGCGCCGCGGAGACGCGAGCGGTAGGCCGGCTCGAGGCCGGCGCCGGCGAGGAGCTCGCGCGGGATCCAGTCCGGGTCGTAGATCACCCGGTTGCCCTCGGAGGTTCCCTCGAATTTGTAGTAGCCCCAGCCCGACCAGGAGTCCCACACGTTGTCGCGCACCGTCAGGCGCGTTCCCTTGAGCATGTACGGCCACTGGTGCGAATCGATGACGACGTTGCCGACGACGCTCTCGTCGATGCTGCCGTCGTCGAGGTAGATCGCTCCGCCCCAGCCGGGGACGTGCGCGACGACGTTGCCGCGGACGACCGAGCCGGGTTGCGCGCCGAGGAGGTAAATGCCGCCGCCGTCCTCGAGCACCTGCATCACGTCGTGGACGTCGTTCGCCTCGACCGTGTTCTGGCCGGCCGGCGTCGGTGGAACGTCGCGCGTGCCCCAGCCCCAGCCGAGCGAGATCGCCGTGTACGGCAGGTCGGAGAGTTCGTTGTGCGCGATCGTCGTCTCGTCGAGGTAACCGCCCCAGATGCCGACCCCGCCGCGGTACTCGGCCGCGACGCCGTGGATCCAGTTGTCGGCGACGCTGATCCGCTGCACGGGCTCGCGCGCGTCGGTCGGGTGGTGGTCGGAGACGTCGCCGAGCTGGATCCCGTTGCCGGAGATGTCGGTGAGCTCGCAGCCCTGGATCGTGTCGTCGCGGCTTCCGAAGGAGATGTCGACGCCCGCGCCGCCGAGGCGGACGAAGCGGTCGCCCAGCAGCCCGACCCGCTGCGCCCCGCGCAGCTGCACGGCGGCCGGCATCTTCACGAGCTTGTCGTCGGTGCCGTCGATGATCGCGTTGCGGCCGGTGAGAAGCATGTCGGCCTGCACGTCGGCCACGCCGTCGGACGCGTTCGGGAGCCACGTCGTGTCGGCGAACGTGATGCCGTCGAATGTGACGTCGTGCAGCGGCCGGTCGAGCGTGCCGCGGCCGTCGACGAGCGTGGAGAGCACCGGGACGATGACCTCCGCGGTCGCCATCTCCTCGCCGGGCCGCGGCAGATAGAAGAAGGTGTGCGCGGCGCGGTCGAGGTACCACTCGCCCGGCCGGTCGAGGAGCTCGTACGCGTTCTCGACCGCTGTCGGCAGGTCGATCGTCGCCCAATGGTCGAGAGTCGCGTTCGCGAAGAACGGCTGCTGCATCGTGATCGTGCCGCCGGCGACGGCGGCCGGGTGACCGCGGAGCTCGCGCCACTTGACGTCGTACACGAGCTCGACGTCCTGCGGGTTCCGCCAGCCGAGCGTCGAGCCGTCGGCGGTCGTGTATCCGGTCGGCGTGCGGACGAGCGCCGGCGGGACGCCCGAGGCACGAGCGGCGCGGACGCCGCCGACGTAGAGCTGGCGCGCGTCCAGCTTCCCCGCCGGCGCGCGCCACTGTCCGTTCGGAAGCTGCGACCAGCCGGTCACCGGGACGCCGCCCGAGAGGACCGGGCTCTCGCCCTGCGCCGCCTGCCACGTGACGTCCGAGTCGCGGGGATCGAGGCGGAGCGGCCGCGTCAGTCGGTAGGTGCCGCCGCGGAGCGTGACCGTGTCCGGGCCCGGCGCGTGCCGGGTGGCGAGCTGCGCGCGGGCGAGGGTCGCGAACGGCGCGGCCTCGGTGCCGGGATTGCGGTCGCTGCCGGCCGGCGCAACCCAGAAGTCCGCCGCGCCCGCGGGCGCGGCGACGGCGAGCCAGGCGAGGGCGACAAGGACGACGCGGGCGGCCATGACCGGCGGCGGAAGTGTACGGGCGGGCCGGGCTGCCGCGTCTTCTCGGACGCTCGGGGGCGACGACCGCGCAGTCCGCCCGCGCATTCGTTGCACTTTCGTCACACACGGACACTTTCGCCGCCGCGGCTCCGGAAGTTACGCTCGCGCGTGAGCAGGGGGAGGGTCGGGACCCGACTTACACGCGTGTACCTAGACCCCGCCGCGTTCGAGCAGCCGCGGTCGTCACGCCCTTTACGGGGAAACGCCCGAAGTCCCTCAGTCGGCCACGTCGGCGTCGCCTCGCGCCTGCCAGTGCCCCTTCCGGTAATGCAGCCCAGTTTCTCGGTCGCTAGCACCAAGCCAGAGGCCGCACTCGGCCGCCGCGCAGGCTGGCAGCCTACGCAAGGTCGAGGGTGGACTCTGGCGCCGCGTGATAGCGGACGAGAAGCGGGCTTTCATTGCTGGAAGGGGCACTAGATGCCGAGCCGCTCGAGGATCGCATCGTCCCGGCGCCAGCGCGGGCGCACCTTCACCTGCAGCTCCAGGAAGACCGGGTGACCGAGCAGCGCCTCGATCTCGGGTCGGGCCCGCGTGCCGATCTCCTTGATCATCGAGCCGCCCTTCCCGACCACGATCTGCTTCTGCGAGTCGGTCTCGACGAGCACGTTCGCGCGCACGACCTTGTCGGTCAGCTCGTCGACCTCGACGGAGATCGCGTGCGGCACCTCCTCGCGCGTCAGCTGCAGCGCCTTCTCCCGCACGAGCTCGGCGAGCTGGAGCTCGAGCGGCAGGTTCGTCCGCTGCTCCTGCGGGAAGTACGCGGGCCCCTCGGGCAGCAGGCCGACGAGCTCGGACTTCAGCTCGCCGATGCCGTCGCCCGTCTTCGCGCTCACCGGGTGCAGGGCGTGGAAGTCGCCGAGGCGCGCCGCCGCCGCCATCTGCGTCGCGATGTGCCCGGGCTTGAGCCGGTCGACCTTGTTGAGCGCGATCACCACGGGCACGCCGAGCGCGAACACCCGCGAGGCAATGAAGCGGTCGCCCGCGCCGATCCGCTCGCGCGCGGAGAGGACGAACAGCACGCCCTCGACGTCCTCGAACGAGGTGTCGACCGTCCGCTGCATCCGCTCCGTCAGCGCGTCGCGCGGCCGCTGGAAGCCGGGTAGGTCGACGAGCACGAGCTGGTAGTCGTCGCCGTTCGCGATCCCGAAGATCTTGTGTCGCGTCGTCTGCGGCTTGTCGGAGACGATCGCGACCTTGTCGCCGGAGATCGCGTTCGTGAGCGTGGACTTGCCGACGTTCGGCCGGCCGGCGACGGCGACGAACCCTGATCTCACAGCTCGTCCCAGGTCTCCGGCAGAAGCTCCCGCGGCGAGTAGGTGACGAGCTCGCCGGCGCCGTTGCGGAACGTGACGCGGTCGACGCCGAACTCGAAGAGCCACTGACGGCAGCCACCGCACGGCGACGCCGTGATCCCGACCGCCTCGATGTCCCCGGGACGGCAGCCCTCCACGACGGCACGCGACAGCGCGGTGCGCTCCGCGCACACACCGAGCGGATAGGCCGCGTTCTCGACGTTGACGCCCTCGAACACGCGGCCGTCCCGCGCGAGCGCGACCGCGCCGACGAGGTAGTTCGAGTACGGGGCGTAGGCCCGCTCCGAGATCGCGACCGCCCGCTCGTAGAGCTCCTCGCCCGTCACGAAAACACCTGGAAGCACACCAGCGTCACGAGCGCTCCGAGCGCCCCGCCGTAGACCACCTCGAGCGCGGAATGGATGCCCGACTCGATCCGCGTCTGCGCCACCAGCAACGCCATGATGAACGTCAGCGTCGAGATCAGGAAGCGGTGCGAGTCGCCGATGATGTAGGTCGCGGCCATCCACCCGGCGAACGCGAGCGCCGCGTGGCCGGACGGCAGCCCGCCGCGCAGCGGCGTCCCCCGCCCCGTGTATGCCTTCGTCCCGATCACGACGAAGATCGTCAGCACGAGCGCGATCAGCGTGATCTTCGCCGGAGCGTCGCGCAGCTTGTCGAGCAGCCGCGCCGACTTGTCCGCCGCTTTGCCGGCGAAGACGAGGTACCCGACGGCGACCGCGTTGATCGAGGCGATCAGCACCGCCCCCGCGGCGACGTCCTTCGCGAGCTTCGCGTTCGGGTCGAACGAGGTCGTCGAGATGTCGATCATGCCCTCGATCGCCGAGTTCAGCATCTCGGCGATCAGGACGAACGCGATCGAGAGCAGCAGCGCGATCAGCTCGAGCTTCGAGATGTCGAGCGCAAGTGCGGCGATCAGCACCGCGGCGGCGATCGCGAAATGGATGCGCAGGTTCCGCTGCGTGCGGAGGACGTGGATGATCCCCTCGAACGCGTAGTTGAACGAGTCGAGCAGGGACGGCACGCGCGGCGGGACACTCACCGGTGTAGCGCCTCCCTCGCCTCCATCTCGTTGCCGTGGTCGTAGCCGAGCAGGTGGAGGACGGCGTGCACGAGCGGCGCGCGCCACGCTTTGCCGACGACCTCGGGGCAGACGACGACGTCGCCGAGCTGACGCGGCACGCCCGCGGGCAGCTCGTCCCGGCCGTCGAGCGGGAACGCGAGCGCGTCGGTCTCCTCGTCGACGCCGAGGTGGTCGCGCTTCAGCGCCCGGATCTCGTCCGCACCGACGAACGCGAGCCCGAGCTCGCCGTCCTCGACGCCCTCTGCGGCGAGCACGGAGCGCGCGAGCTCAACCGCCGCGTCGGCGTCGACGTCCTCTCCGCTTCGGTTCTCGACCTCGACCTCGACCACTATCTCTGACGCTGCGTTCCGGTCTCCTCGGCGTGGCGCTTGTACGCCTCGACGATCCGCTGCACGAGCTTGTGGCGGACGACGTCTTCATGCCCGAAGCGGATGAACGCGATGCCGTCGATCGAGCCGAGGATGGTCTGCACCTGGATCAGCCCCGACGCCTGCTCGCGCGGGAGGTCGATCTGCGTCACGTCGCCGGTGACGACGACCTTCGAGCCGAAGCCGAGGCGGGTCAGGAACATCTGCATCTGCTCCGGGCTCGTGTTCTGCGCCTCGTCGAGGATGATGAAGGAGTCGTTCAGCGTTCGGCCGCGCATGAACGCGAGCGGCGCCACCTCGATCGTCCCCCGCTCGATGTACGCGCTCAGCTTCTCCGGGTCGATCATGTCGTACAGCGCGTCGAACAGCGGCCGCATGTACGGATCGACCTTCGCGAGCACGTCGCCCGGCAGAAAGCCGAGCCGCTCACCGGCCTCGACCGCCGGCCGGGTGAGGATGATCCGGCCGACCTCGCGCGCGTCGAGCGCCGCCACCGCGAGCGCGATCGCGAGATAGGTCTTGCCCGTGCCCGCCGGCCCGATCGCGAACGTGACCGTCGAACCGCGGATCGCGTCGACGTAGCGCTTCTGGGTGACCGTCTTCGGCGTGATCCGCTTGCCGCGGTGGCTCCAGACGACGTCCTCGAAGATCGTGCGGATGTCCTCGGCCTGGTCGAGCGCGTTGAGGACGGCGTCGACGGTGCCCGCGCCGACCTCCTGGCCGCTCTCGACGAGCTCGACGAGCTCGTCGACGACCGCGCGCGCCTCGGCGACCTTGACGTCGTCGCCCTCGATCGTCAGCTGGTTGCCGCGCAGCCGGATCGTGCAGTCGAGCCGGTCCCGCAGGGCGCCGAGGACGCCGTCACCGATGCCCGCGAGCTCGGCGGCGACATCGTTCGAGACGTCGAGGGTCTCTTGCATGGGCTCAGTGTAGGGCTGGTCGATCGGACGGCGAATGGATAGGCTCGGATCCTCGTTCGCCATCTGCGCCCCCGGCGCGCGCTCCCCCGGCTCGTGCGCACGCGACTCGTTCTTGCATCCGTCTCCGTCCTCGCCACGCTCGTCGCGGCCGGCGCCGCGGGCGCGAAGCCGACGCCCGGGGCGCGCGCGCAGCAGGCGCACGCGCGAGCCGTCCTGGCG
>Ga0137371_10005056_pt1 | contig 10354 bp, 13 predicted proteins | sample SagtaG_7_FD_104919 | JGI IMG/M metagenome (GOLD analysis project Ga0137371, IMG submission 104919) | Vadose zone soil microbial communities from Sagehorn Ranch, Mendocino, California, USA - Sage1_R_40_16 metaG | ecosystem: Environmental > Terrestrial > Soil > Vadose zone | place: USA... | reverse complement strand
TGCGCACGCTCGGCGACCACGCACCGCGGGTGGAATCGCCGATTCTATGCGTGGAAACGGAGTTCTTCCTCGAAGAGCCGACCGAGAGCCTGCACGGGTTCTTCCTGCTCGTCCCCGACCCGAAAGCGTTCGACGCCATCTTCCGCGCGGTGCGCGTAGAGTAGACAATGAGCGCTGCGGCAACTGCCCGCCCACAGGCAGCCGCGCACGGCGGTGAGATTGATATCCTGCGATCGTTCGCCCGCCGAATCGATCCATCCGACGCCGGCGCGTACAACAATCTCGGCGTCTTCTACTTTCGAAAGGGGCTGACAGACGAAGCAATCGTCTCGTTCTCGCGCGCCCTGGCGCTGGACGAGCGTATGGGAGTCGCGCGTCGCAACCTCGAGATCGCGTACGGCGAAAGCGGCATCCTCGAGCGGCGCTTGCACGAGCTGGAAGAGCGGCTACGGACCAATCCGGAGGATCTCGAAGCCCTCGTTCAAAGTGGAATCGCTGAAAAAACCGCCGGCCGCCTCGAGCGAGCGCACACACTGTTTCAGCGCGCAATCGATCTGGATCCAGACAGCTCGGTGCTGCACTTCCTGCTCGCCGAGACGCTCTACAACCGCGGCCTGCACGAGGAGGCAATGCGCTCAGTGCGGCGGTCGATCGAGCTGAATCCGGAGAATCCCGACGCGCTTTATCTGATCGGTTTCATCCTCGGTGATCTGGGTCGCAGTGAGGAGGCGGCGGAAGCGAATCGACGGGCGGTGATGCTCAACCCGACGCTGGTGCGGGCACAGGCAAATCTCTCGCTAGAGACCTATCGCCACGAAGCCACGCCCAGTCAGCAACAGCGGACGCCGGCCGGCGCGCACATCACGCTCGGTCGTGCCCTTCGTCAGAAAGGCTATTTCCAGGAAGCACTGCGCGAATACGAGAAGGCAATCGAAGGCGCAGAGGCCAACGCCGAAGTACTGCAAGCGATGTTGGAGCTGTATCTGTTGCAGCGCGACACTGGCGCAGCGATAGCCACCGCCGATCGGTTCGCTCGCGAGTTTTCGCCGACAGCGAAAACATGGAATGGACGCGGCGTCGCGTTACAGCTGGAGGGAAGGCATGCGGAGGCTGAGGAGAGCTACGCGCGCGCGCTGGAGATCGACTCCAGCTATCCCTTTGCGCACAACAATCTCGGCGTTCTTCTGTGGCACAAGGGCGACACGAAAGCCGCGATCAATTCGTTCCGGCGCGCGCTACAGTCACCCACGCCGCCCGTCGAAGCGCGCCTGAATCTCGCGCTCGCATTATTCAGAAGGAAGCACACCGAACTGGCACTCGAGGCATTTCGCCAGGTGCTGAGCACGGCACCCGAGCATCCGGTCGCGTGGAACGGTATTGGTCTCATCCTGGTCGACCTAGAGAAGTACGCCGATGCGCGAAATGCATTCGCGCGCGCGATTCAGGCGAACCCCGATTTCGCGGAAGCTCATTACAACATGAGCTTCACGCTATCAAATCTCGGGGATTTCGCGGCAGCGCTGCGGGAGACGAAGCGCGCGCTGGCGCTGGATCCGATGTACACACCGCAGAAGCTCGAGCTGGCGATAGAGCTGCCGAACGAAGAAATCAGACTGACCGTCGCCCCTCCCATCACCGAGCCGGGCGAGACAGTAGAACACGTCGAGGATTTCCACTTCGACCCCGCGGTCATCGAGGAGCTGTTCGCCGAGAAGCCGGTACGGCGGATGACGCCGGCAGCCCAAGGTGCGATGGCGGGCTTTTCACTCGCCCGCGACCTCATCACCAAAGGTCTGTACGACCGCGCTCAGGCCGAGATCGCGCGCGTTCTGGCGCGGGGCGGGGACAAGATCCTTGGACTGGTGTTGGCCGGCGACGGATTCGCGGCGCAGGGTCTTCACGGAGAGGCGCTGGAGCGCTACAGGCGGGCTCTGGAGCTGGAAGAGACCAATCCATACGCTCGACAGGGAATCGCACGCTCACTTCTAGCCCTTGGACGTCCCGACGAGGCGAGACCGCACGCTGAAGCTCTGGTCGAGGCCGGCAGCACGGACGTCAACCTGCTCCTGTTGGCGGCGGAGGCACGCGTCGCATCGCTGGACAAACCAGGGGCGCGCGAGATTCTGCTTGCGCTGAAGAAGAGCGAAGCGCGCAATGCGAATGTGCTGAAGCGCGTCGGTGATCTTTACGGCGCCCTTGGTGATTCGGGCGACGCGATCGGCGCCTACCGCGCGAGTCTCGGGATAGATGAGCGCCAGGTGGAGACACGTATTGCGCTCGGGCGGCTTCTCGCCAAGGCGGGCGATGACTCGGGCGCGATCAGAGAGCTGGAGACGGCGCTCGTCACCGCGCCAAATCAGGATGCAGCTGTCGTCGAGCTCGTCGGACCCTACCGGCGCACCGGAAGATCGCGCAGTGCACTGCCACGCATTGTGGCGCTGATCCGCCGCGACGTATACCACTTCGCCGCGCTCATCGCACTGGGCGAGATCCTGATCGATCTCGCGCGCGAAAGCGATGCGCTGAGAGCGTTCGAGCGCGTGCTGCGCTTCGATCCGAATCACTCCGAGGCGCTGCGGTATCACCGTTTGTTGCTGAGAGGGCGGGGCTGATGGCGATCGAAGGACCACTGCGCGAGCTTGGAATCCACGACGTCTTTCAGCTGCTCGACCTCAGCCGAAAGACCGGAACGCTGCGGATTACCTCGCCGGAGCGAAACAACGAGGGCAGCGTCTATTTCGATGCCGGCACCATCGTGGCCGCGACGATGAAGAGCAACCCGCACCTGCTGGGCACGATCCTCGAGCGCTCCGGTAAGGCGACGCCAGCCGACCTCGCGCGCGCGACCGCGATGCAACGGGCCGGGGACAAACGGAGAGTGGGTGAGATCCTGGTCGCGCATGGGATCGTGACGCCGCGGGACATCGATCGATTCATGAGGCAGCAGATCGAAACGGTGGTCTTCGATCTGATGTCGTGGTCCGAGGGATTCTTCTCGTTCACGGAGGAACCACCTCGCCCTATTCGAAAGGACATTGCGGTCCGCGTCAGCACCGAGTCACTGCTGATGGAAGGCGCGCGGCGCATCGACGAGTGGTCGCGCATGGCCGACAAGATTCCCGATGCCCGGGTCATCCCCCGCCTGGCACCGCTCGATGATGGACCCGAGTCGTTCATCGATCTGCTTCCCCGGGAGTGGGAGATTCTCTCTGTCATCGACGGCGAGAGGAATTTGCACGAGATCGCCAAGCGGCTGGTGCTTCCCGAGTTCGAGGTCGCCAAGATCATCTACGGAATGCTCAGCACCAGCCTGATCGAGATCACCCCCCAGGAACATGACGCAGCCAATGTCTGAGGCGGCCAGGATGCTGTTCGCAACCGCAATCGGCGACGCGGAGCAAACAGCGCTGCTGCTCGACGCCTCGGGTACGCCGCTGGCCGGGAGCTATATCGATCAGCGGGGGCGCGACATCTCCGGCGAAATTGGCTCGGCGCTGAGCGGCGTCAGCACCGAAGTGTCGCGGTCAATGAGGCTCCTTTCGATTGGCGGCTGGACGGCCGTCGTTGTGGAGACCGACGCCGCAACGATCGCACTGGCGCCGGCGGCGGAAGACGCCGTCGTTCTGCTCGCTTCGTCGCACAGCGTTCCACTGGGCCTGGTGCGTCGCGTCCTCTCGCGTTCCGTCGCACTGGCTATCACCTGGATGCGACACGTATGAAAGCGCTCAGTCAGGTCGTTGCCACGCTCTCACACGTGCCCGGCGTTATCGCGGCAATGGTCGTCGGCGCATCCGATGGGCTTATTGTCGAGACCAGTCCGGTCGCGGGCGGGGCAACTGGCGCCGCCGACCCGCGCAAGCATACCGCTGCGCTCGCCGCCTATCTTTATTCGAAGGTGACCCGCGCGTCGGGCGCGGCTCGGCTTGGCACTCCCGCTTTCATGCGCCTCGAAGCCGAGAAGGGTCACATCTGCGTCGTGGGAGCCCGCGACGTCGTTCTCGTCACGATCGTCACTCCTGATGCGAACCTGGGACGAGTGAGACTCGACATGATGAACGCAGCTCGCAGCAATCATGACTGATCCGACAGTGGCAGAGGCCTGGGTGGCGGCGCCACTCAGACGACTGATGGAGGACGCGCGCCTGATCTCGGGCGTTCTTCTCTATCCGACTGGCCGCGCCGTTGGGCAGTTCGGTTTCTCGAATGCCGCCGACGTCATGTCGATCTGCGCACTGACATCCGCGATCAACGCTTCTGCCCGGGAGCTCGGACGCCAGCTCGATGGCAAGCCTTTCTACGAGATGCATCACGCGGGGGCGGAGCGACAGGTATTCATGGCTCGCGCGTCCGCCGGGGGCCAGGAGTTCTTGTTTGTCGGCGTCTTCGATCAGGAAAGCTCACTAGGCATGGTGGAGATCTACTTCGGGGAGTTCCAGAAGGCGCTCGAGAAACTGCGCCCGGAGAAACCGGCCAAAGGCGCTGGCCCTTCCGGCGACTTCGAGGGCGAGCTGAATCGGAGTCTCGACGCGCTCTTCGGACCGATAGGGAAGCGCTAGGATGTCCGTCGTCAATTACGGCACGCGCGAGATCACGTGCAAGATCGTGTACTATGGGCCCGGAAGGTCGGGCAAGACGACCAACCTGCAGCACGTGTACTCACAATTGCCGGAAGAGAGAAAGGGTAAGATGGTCTCGCTGGCGACGGAGACAGACCGGACCCTCTTCTTCGATTTTCTCCCACTCGATCTGGGGACAATCTCCGGATTCGCCACGCGTTTTCAGCTTTACACGGTCCCGGGCCAGGTCTACTACGCTGCCACGCGCAAGCTCGTGCTGCAGGGTGTCGACGGCGTGGTGTTCGTCGCCGACAGCCAGTCGCGTCAGTTGGCTGAGAACATCGAGAGCCTTCAGGATCTGCATGCGAATCTCGCCGATGAAGGCCTGGATCCGCGGACGCTGCCGCTGGTGATGCAATACAACAAGCGTGATCTTCCGGCCGCCGAGATCAGTTCGGTCGAGGCTCTGGACGAGACTCTCAACTTTCGCGGCGTTCCTCATTTCTCCGCGACCGCGATCAATGGTGGCGGTGTCTTCGAGACTCTTCGCAGCATCGCGTCGCTGGTTTTGTCGCGCCTCAGCGCTCCGGCGGCCAAGGAATCCTGATTCGTGGCAAGAGAGCGAAAGAAGAAAGAAGAAACTGAGGAGGAAGGCGGCGAGTTCGCCGAATTCCTCGCCGATGTCAGCGAGGAGATCGCGCAACGCGTCGAATCTCTCGATGCGCGGGCGAAGGCGCCCGCAGAAAAGAAGAAGAAGACTCCAATGACCGCCGACGCCGGGCTGATCCCTGAGTGGCCCAACATCGCGGACCGGATGATCGAGGAGGTGCGCTGATGGCTATCAAAGGTAGCCTCAAGGAAGCGAGCCTCCCCGACGTTCTGCAGTTGTTGTCGATGGGAAAGAAAACAGGGTGTCTGGGACTCTCGTTTCACGACAGCTTTGGCTCGATCTACTTCGACAGCGGTCGCATCTGTCACGCCGCGATCGTCAACAGACCGCTCGATACGGAGAACTCGGTCTACACGCTGTTCACGTGGACCAGCGGCACGTTCAACTTCGAGCCCGGCGTCGAACCGGAAGATGGTGCGGAGCGAGTCTCGGTGGATCCGCAATCCCTGCTGCTCGAAGGTGCGCGCCGAGTGGACGAGTGGTCGATGATCGAGAAGAAGATCCCGAGCTTCGACGTGGTGTTCAGCCTCGATCGGTCCCGACTGATGTTGAATCGCGATCCACTATCGCCCGAACAAGAAGCATTGCTTCCGCTGATCGACGGACACCGCGACATCAACGGCTTGATCCGCGATTCGGGTCTCGGTGAATTCGAGGTCGGCAAGGCACTGTATGGATTGCTGAATGCTTCCTTCCTACTTCCAGTGGGGAGAAAGCGCACCACGCCCACGCTGCCACGAAATGCGAGTCCCCTGGAACGGCGCGAGCTCGCCAGCGCCCTGTACAGAGCGGGAATGCACGACGAAGCACTGCGCGAATTCAGGGCGCTGGTTGAGGAAGCCGCCGACCCGGTCGCGTCGTTCCACCTTGGGCTGATTGCACTGCGCCAGAAGGAATGGGCCGCTGCCGTGAATGCGTTTATGACGGCGGCGCCGAACGCACCCAGCAAGACAACATTGCTCCACAATCTGGCACTTGCCTATGAACAGCTTGGTCAGTTGGAGAAGGCGAGGCTGGTGATCGAGCGGGCGCTTACCTCGGGAGGCAGCGAGGACCCGCTCATCCAACTGCAGGCGGCTGTGGTCGCTATGCGCCTGCATGATTTTCAGGCTGCCAAGGTCCGACTGAGCGAAGCGCGGAGCCTTTGGACGTCGAGCCCGCCTCCGGCAGTCTGGTTCCATTACGCGGCACAGGTCGCGGCACTGACTGATGACCCCGACCGGGAGATGCTCCTCCTTTCCGCGGCAATCGAATCTCACCCCGAATCGGCGGTTCTGCTGAATAATCTCGCGGCAGCTCACCTCAAGCGCGGCGATTACGGCAGCGCCAGGGACGTGGCGGAAAAAGGGCTGGCACTGGCGCCGGAGCTTCCTCAGCTTCGGCGCAATCTGTCCGCGGCACTCGAAGGAGTTTCGCGGGCCGATAATGCGCAGCCGTCGAATCGCTCCTGACGCGCTCGCGAGAATTGATGCAGGGCGACGACGCCGGTTTCCGGGCGCTGATGGAAAAGATTACCCGCGATCGGGGATTCCGGTGCGCCAGTTACAAGGACAAGTGCCTGCGGCGGCGTGTCGCCGTGCGTATGCGGGCGAAGGGAACGCTGACTGCCGGTGAGTACGCGGGCGTTCTGGATACCGATCCGCGGGAGTACGATCGATTGCTCAGATCGCTGACCGTCAACGTTACCAAATTCTTTCGAAACTGGGATACGTATTCAGCAATCGAAAACAAAGTCATACCGGCTTTGTGGGAGCGCCGGGACAGCGAGATGCGCGTTTGGAGCGCGGGGTGTGCCTCGGGCGAGGAACCGTACTCGATCGGAATCCTCCTGCACAAGTATGCAATGGAGAAGAAAGAGGAGGCACGACTCGACTCAGTCACTGTCGTCGGCACAGACATCGACGGCGACTCACTCGGCGAAGCAGAGCGCGCGTTCTATGCCGAGGCCGCGCTCGGTGATACGCCTGCCGGTTTGCGGGAGCGCTATTTCCCACATGTCGCCGGCCTGCACACGATGCTGCCAGAGGTCAGGCGGCTGGTGACGTTCGAATGCAACGATCTCCTCAGCCACCAGCCTCCATTCGAGGAGGTTCACCTTCTTCTCTGCCGCAACGTCATCATCTACTTCGAGCGGGAAGCCCAGGACGCACTTTTCAGGGAGTTTCACCGCGTGCTGGCTCCGGGTGGGTTCCTTGTTCTCGGCAAAGTCGAAAGTTTGCTGGGAGACGCACGGGGTCTTTTTTCTCCAGTCAATGCGCGCGAGCGCATTTTCAGGAAGATCTAACACCGTTTTGTGGCCGAGATGAGCAAAAATGCCGCGACCGTTCTGGTGGTGGACGACAGCGCGTTCATGCGCAAGCTGATCGCGGAGCTCGTAGAGTCGACCGGGGCGTTCCGTGTCGTCGCGACGGCCGGCGACGGAATCGAGGCGTTGCAGAAAATCCGGGCGCTAAGACCCGACATTGTCACGCTCGATATCGAGATGCCGCGTCTGAACGGGCTGCAAACGCTGGAGCAGATCATGGCGGAGATGCCGCGGCCCGTCGTGATGTTGAGCGCGGCCGGCTCGGAGCTGGGGAACGAGATGACCCTGCGCGCCCTCGAGCGCGGGGCTCTCGAGTTTGTGAAAAAGCCGTCGGGTCCGGTAAGCATCGATCTCTCGACGGTACGCGAGCAGCTGATGTCTGCCCTGGATGCGGCGCGAGCGATGAACATGGGCGGGATGCGGAGCCCAGCGTCCGCGACTTCGGCAACGATAGATGGAGCGGCGCCAAGCAAATCACCCGGCGCAGCAACGAAGGTCGTGGCGATCGCATCATCGACCGGCGGGCCGCGGGCATTAGCTGAGATCGTGCCACACCTTCCCGATGACCTCGGAGCCGCGGTGATCATCGTGCAACACATGCCACGCGAGTTCACAAAACTCCTGGCCGCGCGGCTGGACACGATGAGTCCGCTATGGGTGGGAGAAGCGATCAATGGTAAAGTGCTGCGGGAGAATCGCGTTTACGTCGCGCCAGGCGGACTGCACCTGACACTCGGCGGCGAAACAGGAAATGCATCGATCCGGCTGGACAATTCTCCGGCGATCTGGGGAGTCAGACCTGCTGCCGACCCGCTGTTCTTCTCCGTCGCGGACATCTTTGGCCGCTCGGCGATCGGAGTAGTACTTACGGGTATGGGACGCGATGGAGCGGAAGGTCTGCGCCGCATTCGCGGTGCCGGCGGCAAGGCGATCGTACAGGATCGCGAAAGCTCGATCATTTATGGGATGCCACAGGCTGCGCTTGCGGCTGCCGGCGCGGATCGCATCGCGCCAGTCAGAGAGATTGCGCCGCTGATCAGCGATCTATGCGCTGCGCGATCCCGGGAGATTGGCGCATGAGAAACAGCCAGGTATCGTTCGCCGAACAATTCGGCGACAGCGTAAAGGAGGAATCGACATTTCCGATTCTCCGTCGCTCCACACTCACCGAACAGCGCAGTATCAGCGAGGAAAGCAATCACAATGCGTAGGATGCTCGTAACGGGTGCCGCCGGATTCATCGGCTCGAACTTTGTCCACTTCTGGGCGGAGCACCGTCCAGGCGACATGATCGTTGGACTCGATGCGCTGACCTACGCCGGCAATCTGGCGAGTCTGGAGCCCCTCGCCAAAAACGAGCGCTTCAAGTTCATCAAGGGAGACATCCGCGACGGTGACAAGGTGCGCGATATCATCAAGCGCGAGGGAATCGACACCATTGTCCACTTCGCGGCAGAGTCACACGTCGACCGATCGATTCATGGACCTGATCCGTTCATCGACACGAATGTCCGGGGCACTCACGAGCTGCTGAAGGCCGCGCGCGCTGTCTGGACGGAGGATTGGTCCGGAGGAGCGCGTCGATTTCACCACATATCCACCGACGAGGTCTACGGCAGCCTGGGCCCGAGCGCGCCACCCTTCACCGAGGATTCGGCTTACTCTCCCAATTCTCCCTACGCCGCCAGCAAAGCCGGCTCGGATCACCTCGTTCGCGCGTATCACCACACGTATGGACTTCCCGTCACCACGACGAACTGCTCCAACAACTACGGTCCCTATCATTTTCCCGAGAAGCTGATCCCGCTCATGATCGTGAATGCACTTGATGGGAAGCCGCTCCCGGTCTACGGCGACGGCCAGCAGGTTCGCGACTGGCTGTACGTCCGCGATCATTGCCGGGGGATCGAGCGCGTGCTCGAGAAAGGCCGGCTGGGCGAGACCTACAACCTTGGTGGAAATTCAGAGCGCAAGAATCTGGACGTCGTGAAAGCGATTTGCGCTCAACTGAACAAGATTTTCGCGGCGGACCAAAAAATCAGGGAGCGTTTCCCGAAGTGTCCCGCAGCCACCGGTGGCGACGCCGCCGAGCTGATTGCGTTCGTGAAGGATCGTCCCGGACACGACCGCCGATACGCAATCGACGCCATGAAGGCGACCCTGGAGACAGGCTACGGACCGTCGGAGTCTTTCGAGACCGGATTGCTGAAGACGATAAAGTGGTACATCTCCAACGAGGAGTGGTGGCGCTCGGTCATGGACGGGAGTTACCGTGACTGGGTCGAGCTTCATTATCAGGGTGGGAAGCGGGCAGCCAAGTAACTGCTATGGACTGCGGACCAACGGCAGTCCGAAGTGCACTTGGTCCGGAGTCCGCAGCCGTTAGTCCGCAGCCCGCAGCCTGCAGTCCTCGGGTTGACACGGTTTTGGCGGCGCCCTACACTACCACGCTTATGGCCAAAACCGATCTTGCCAGCGGCCCGCGAGCGGGGCGCGATTCCGGACCGCGCCGGTCCTGGATCTATTGGACCGTCGCCACATTAGTGTTGCTCGCGGGCTTCGCCGACCTTGCTCGAGGGGGCGAAACGCTTGCCCCGATTCTGCTCGTGATCGGGTATTGCGTGCTGGTGCCGCTGGCCATCCTCCGGTGAGAGTACAGGCTCGGATTCTGCACCGGGCGAGTAGCTCAGTTGGTTAGAGCGCCTGCCTTACACGCAGGATGTCGGGGGTTCGAGTCCCTCCTCGCCCATTTACCAAGAACAACGGACCCACGGATCAGGAGGTGGGTAAGAATGTTTACTGATTTGGAGGTTATACCATTGA
>Ga0137371_10005047_pt1 | contig 10361 bp, 9 predicted proteins | sample SagtaG_7_FD_104919 | JGI IMG/M metagenome (GOLD analysis project Ga0137371, IMG submission 104919) | Vadose zone soil microbial communities from Sagehorn Ranch, Mendocino, California, USA - Sage1_R_40_16 metaG | ecosystem: Environmental > Terrestrial > Soil > Vadose zone | place: USA: California... | reverse complement strand
CCGACCAATCCCAGTCGTAGACGTGCAGGACCCAGGCGAGCGACGTGTGCGCCTCGGGCAGTGTGTCGTCCAGCTCGAGCGCCTTCAGGGCGTACCCTCGCGCAAGCCGGTACCCCTCGGTGATGGGTACGCTGCGGTAGTCCACCTGGAGCGCGTAGGCGTCCGAGAGCCCGGAGTACGCGAGCGCGTATCCGGGATCGAGGCCGATCGCCTGCTTGAAGAAGGCAATCGACTCGAGCACGCCTTCCTGGCTGCGCTTGTTCCAACAGTATCGGCCCTTCAGGTAGAGCGAGTAGGCCTCGAGGTTGTGCGTATAGCGCTGCGGCGTGGGATCCGCGATGTCGGCCAGGAAAGTGGTGCGCAGCGTGCTCACGATGGTCCGGGAGATCTCGTCCTGAACGGCGAACACGTCGTCCAGCGTACGATCGTAGCGCTCCGACCAGAGGTTGCGCCCGTCGTCGGCCGCGGAGAGCTGCGCCGTGATGCGCAGCCGATCACCCGACTTCCGCACCGTCCCCTCGAGCACGGCCGAGACGCCGAGCAGGGCGCCGATGGCGCGGATGTCCTGCGGCTTTCCCTTGAGGGCAAACGCGGACGTGCGCGAGGCGATCCGCAGGCCGTCGACCTTGGTGAGCGCGTTGATCAGCTCGTCGCTGATGCCGTCGCTCAGGTACTCATTCTCGGGATCGGCGCTGGCGTTCACGAACGGCAGCACGGCGATGGAGCGCGTCTTGCCGACGACCGACGCAACGGCCCCGGGCCGCGTTTCCTCGAGCGCCGTCATGAACGCCGCCACACTCGCGAACCGGTCCGCCGGGTCCTTGGCGAGCGCGCGGGCGAGCGCCTGCTCGACGGCCGCGGGCGCGTCGGGGCGGCGGGCGCGGAGCGGCTGGGGTGGCTCGCTCAGGTGTTTCGCGACGATGGCGCGGGCGCTGGCTCCGGAAAATGGCGGCGCCCCGGCCAGCATCTCGTAGATGACGCAGGCGAAGGCGTACACGTCGCACCGCCCGTCCAGCTCGCGATCGCCCGCCGCCTGCTCGGGACTCATGTACTCGGGCGTCCCGATGGCAAGCCCGACCTCAGTGACATCCTCTCCGCCGGCCTGACAGATGGCGCGCGCGATGCCGAAGTCGGCGATCACCGCGTGCCCGTCGACGAGGAGCACGTTCTCGGGCTTCACGTCCCGGTGCACGAACCCCTCGCGGTGGGCGTAGTCAAGCGCCCCGCCCAGCTCCCGCGCGATGGCCAGTGCGTCCTTGAGCGGGAGGCGCTGCTCGCGCACCAGGCGTTGCCGCAGCGTTTCCCCGCGCACGTAGGGCATCACGTAGTACAACGAGCCCGCGGCCTGGCCGGAGTCGAGGAGCGGGAGCACGTGGGGGTGGGTGAGCCGTGCCGCGATCGTGATCTCTCGCAGAAACCGCTCGGCGCCGATCGCCGCCGCGACGTCGGGTCGCAGCACCTTGATCGCGACCTGGCGACTGTGGCGGAGGTCCTCGGCCACGTACACAGTCGCCATACCGCCGCGACCCAGTACGCGGTCGATGGTATAGCGGTCGCCGAGGGCCGCCGACAGGTCTTCCCGCACGCGCTCCATATGAGGAAAGCTATCCCCTCGGAAGGCGGACTGGGCTTGCGCCCGGTGTCAGGGAGTCGTTGTTTCTCAAAAGAACCGAACGAGTCATGGATCAGGTCCCCATCCCCCTCACTCGACGCGCGGCGATCGGCGTCGTGGCCGCCAGCGCCGCGGCCGTCATGCTCCGGCCGCTCTCGGCACTTGCCCGCGCCGCGCCCGCCACGCCCGCCACCAAGCCGATTCCGTCCAGCGGCGAGAGGGTCCCCGTCGTCGGCCTGGGGAGCTGGATCACGTTCAACGTGGGGGACGACCCCGAGCTGCAAGATGAGTGCGCCGCCGTCATGCGAGCCTTCTTCGGGGAGGGGGGCCGCCTGATCGACTCCTCCCCGATGTATGGCTCATCACAGGCGGTCATCGGCTACGGTCTCGCCAAGCTCGGTCGGCCCCCGATGCTCTTTTCGGCCGACAAGGTCTGGATCTCCTCCGGCTCGCGCGGTCCGGAGCAGATCGAGCACTCTCGGGCCCTGTGGGGGGTTCGGCGGTTCGATCTGCTGCAGGTGCACAACCTCCTGGCGTGGGAGGACCACCTCGCCACGCTCTTCGCCATGAAGGCCGAGGGTCGGGTGCGCTACGTGGGTATCACCACCTCGGAGGGTCGCCGCCACGGCGAAGTGGCGAAGATCATAGCGGGCCAACCGATCGACTTCGTGCAGGTTACCTACAACGTTCTCGACCGCGAGGTGGAGGAGCGCATCCTCCCGCTCGCCCAAGAGCGCGGCGTCGCCGTGATCACCAACCGGCCGTTCCGGCAGGGAGCGCTCATCCGACAGCTCGAACGCCACAGTCTGCCCGCCTGGGCCTCGGGTGTCGGCGCGGCTACCTGGGCGCAGTTCATCCTCAAGTTCATCGTCTCCCACCCGGCCATTACGTGCGCCATCCCGGCGACCAGCAAGGTGGCACACGTGGTGGAGAACATGGGCGCCGCCGCCGGACCGTTGCCCGACGCGAGCCTGCGTCGGCGCATGGCAGCCTACGTCGAGTCGCTCTGATGTCCGAGTGGTGGACGTACACGTTGTCGGACTTTCTGCTGTTCTCTCCGCGGACTTATTACCGAATGATCGAGCGCCACAACGAGGCCGTATGGCCGGGGCAGCTCGCGGCACTAGCGCTCGGCATAGTCATCCTGGTGCTCCTGTACCGGCCCTGGAGAGAGCGATGGCGAATCATCTCCGGCATCGTGACGGTGCTCTGGGCGTTCGTGGCGGGTGCGTTCCTGTGGAAGCGATACGCCACGATCAACTGGGCGGCGACCTACTTTGCCCTGATGTTCGCCATCGAGGCGGTGCTGTTGGTGAGGTCGGGCTTTCGATCGACCCGCGACGTGGTGGGCACCCTGGGCGTTGGGCTGTTCGTCTCCTCCCTGGCGCTCTACCCGCTGCTTGCTCCGCTTCTGGGGCGCGGCTGGCGACAGGCGGAGGTTTTCGGCGTAGCGCCGGATCCGACCGTGCTCGGGACGCTCGGCCTGTTTCTCGTGGCGCAGCGACCTACCCCGTGGTGGACCTTGGCTGTGCCCCTGCTCTGGTGCCTGGTGAGCGGCGCGACCCTCTGGGTCATGGGGTCGCCGGAGGCTTGGGTCCTGCCGCTGGCGGCGATCGTCGTGCTGGTCGCACGCCATATCCGGCGCTCCCACGGCACGGGCGCCCTGGTCGTGTTGCTCTCGACGGTCTTCTGCGGAACCGGTTCCGCACAACAGGTGGCGTGCGTTTCGAAGCGCGCCGGCAGCATCCCCGCCGTCTACGCGGCCACGGTCGCGCGGGAGCGCACGCTCGTGTGCGAGCGGCTCGCGACCCAGATCCCCGGCGTGCAGGTGGCCGTGGCGGTTAACGGGACGCTCGTGTGGTCGGAGGGATTCGGGTATGCGGACGCCGAGCGCCGGAGGCCCGTCACGCGCGAGACGCAGTTCCGGATCGGGAGCGTGTCGAAGCCGCTGACGGCCACGGCCGTGGGCTTGCTGTACGAACAGGGGAAGCTCGATCTCGACGCACCGGTCAAGCGCTACGTGCCGTGGTTCCCGGACAAGGGCTACCCGATCACCACTCGCCAGCTCGCCGGTCATCTCGCCGGCATCAGGCATTACCGGGATCGCGAGTTCTTTCTGAACCGCCACTTCGCCACGGTGCGCGACGGGCTCACGATCTTCCAGGATGATTCGTTGCTGTTCCCGCCCGGGACGCGATTCTCCTACTCGAGCTACGCCTGGAATCTCGTCTCGGCGGTGGTGGAGGGCGCGTCGGGGGAGGACTTCTTGCGCTACATGGCGGCGCACGTGTTTCGTCCCCTCGGCCTCACCCGCACCGCGCCCGACCGCGCCGACAGCCTCATTCCCGGCCGGACCCAGTTCTATGATCGCGACACCGTCGGGGGTTACCGCGTCGCCCCCGCGGTCGACAACAGCTACAAATGGGCGGGAGGCGGTTTCGTGTCGACGGCCGAAGATCTGGTGAAGTTCGGATCGGCGCTGCTCGAGCCGGGGTTCCTGAAGCGCGAGACGCTGGAGCTGCTGTTCACGTCGCAGCACACCAGCGGGGGGGAGGAGACGGGCTACGGGATCGGGTGGTTCGTGAGGACCGACAGCTTGGGGCATCGCTGGGCGTTCCACGGCGGCGGCTCCGTCGGCGGAACGACCGCGTTCGGCCTGGATCGCGATTCACATGTGGTCGTCGCGATTCTCACCAATCTGACCGATGCGCCGCTCGACCCGGCCCGGGAGATCCAAGCGGCATTCGACCGGTAAGGTGCGTCGCGGCTCAAGCCGCGGCTCGGCAATACCGCTGAAGCGGCAGCGCGGCGTCAGTTCACTGACACGCGCCGAGTCGCGGGTTTACCCGCGGATGCGTCGAGGACGGCAGATCAGAATGCGCTTCGTAGGTCGCCGCGAATCGTGGGTGGGAACGACCGGGCCCGCTCCTCGTGCGCGGCTAAAGCCGCGGCTCGGCGCGTACCGCTGAAGCGGCAGAGCCAGATGCTCGGAGGTTCCGCCGCTGGTACCAGTAGTACGCGCCGACCGCCAGCAGCACCAACAGCGCGACTTCAGGATTTACAGAAGCGTGGTCGTCAGCGCCCCTTCATGCTCGAGCAGCCAGCGTTTGCGATCCAAGCCTCCACCGAAGCCGGTGAGTGCTCCGTTCGCCCCGATGACGCGATGACACGGGACGATGATGGGGATGGGGTTTTTCCCATTGGCGGCGCCCACGGCGCGGGTCGCGCGCGGGTCGCCCAACCGTCGCGCCAGCTCGCTGTAGCTCAGAGTCGTCCCGTACGGAATGGTGCGCAGGGCATCCCACACGCGCCGCTCGAACGCCGTGCCCCCCGCGTCCAGCGGGAGGTCGAACGTCGTGCGGGTCCCGGCGAAGTACTCCGCGAGCTGCTCCGAGGCTCGGGCAAGCAGTGCGCTCGCTGGTCCACGCTCGTCGTCCAGCCGAGCGGCCGCGACGGGCCCCTTACCCGGGAACCACACACCGGTGAGTCCGGAGTCGGACGCAGTGATCGCGAGGTCGCCGATGGGGCTTGGAAACCGGGTCGCTCCCATGCCTAGTCCGCCTTCCAGGCGCCGAGCAGGCGTCGCAGCACTACCAGCTGTCCCAGGTGATACGAGTTGTGGTCGGCGAGGACGAGCGCTTCGCGCAGCACCGTTTGACCGGTGCCGTGCGGGATGCGCGCGAACAGGTCCGCTCCCGGGTCGCGCACCAGTCGTTGCATGGTCTGGAGGTCGCGCTTCACCTGGGCAACGCTTTTGTCCCACGCGGCCGCATCGGGTGGCGCGTCGCTCGGGGGCCAATAGCCCGACGGCCATTCCGGCGAAACGTGCTTCGCGCTCTTCGTGAACTCGACGATGTCCCACTGTGAGATGCGGATGTGCTCGAGCAGGCGCCACGGAGTGAAGGGTTGGCCGGAGGGTTTAGCGCCCCGGAGCTGGGACGGCCAGTCGGCGATCGCGTCCTCGAACGTCACGTGGGCGTGACCCCCCTCGAGCAGCTCGACGACGTGGTCGCGGATCGAGCGGTGGGGATCGGTGCGACGCGGTTTGCGCTTGACCGCCACGGGGTCCTGGTCAGCCGGCGTCGCGCTTGCGCCGCTTGTCGCGGTAGAGCGCGCGGTCGGCGCGGTCGAGCAGGCCGGCCACAGAGCCCAGGCTGTTCGCCTTGTGCGTCGCGAAACCGAGGCTGATCGAGAGCTGATAGGGCCGCCCCGCGCGGCGGTTGAATTCGCGCACCTGTCGCTTCAGTCGCTCGGCGAGGACGCCGGCGCTCTCGGGCCCTGCGTGGCGCACCAGCACGGCGTATTCATCGCCGCCGATCCGGGCCACCAGGTCCGAGTCGCGAAACGTCTGCCGCAGGAGGGCAGCGGAGTCGCGCAACGCGCGATCGCCCACGGCGTGGCCCGCGGTATCGTTCACGCCCTTCAGATCATCCAGGTCGGCGAACGCCACGAGCAGCGTTTCATTGCCGCGGCGCGCGAGGCGGAGATCCCGCGTCGCGAGCGTCAGGAAGCCGCGCCGGTTGTACAGGCCCGTCAAATCGTCTACGAGGGCGAGGTCGAGGAGCGCCGCATGGAGCCGGTTCCGCTCGATTGCGAGCCGGAGGGCGTGGGCCAGGACCGGACCGTCGACCTCGCTCTTGACGAGGAAGTCCTGCGCCCCGGCGCGCACGGCTTCGAGGCCGTTGCGCTCGTCCTCGGCATCCGAGAGAAAGAGAAACGGCACGGCGGGCGCCAGCGCGCGCAGCTCCGTGAAGGTCGCGAAGCCTCGGCGGGCGGAGAGCGACATGGCGAGGAGCACGACGTCCACTCCACCCTTCGCCAGGCGAGCGAGCGATGCCTGCGGCGCCGAGGCTGCCACACCGAATCGGTCCGGATCGGCGGCGGTCAGGAGGTCGCGCACCCGCCGGGCTTCGTCCTCCTGGTCGCTCACCACCAGCACGACCAGCCTGTCGGCGCGCGCCTCGACCTGGCGCCGACCCGTGGGTTGGCGGCGATCGGTAGCCCGGCGTCGCTCGGCCTGGTCGCGCCGCTCCTCATCGAGCGAGATGACTTCCAGACGACGCTCGCCCGCACGGCGCTCGCTGTCACCGCGGCGGGGCAGCAGGACCCGCCGGTCGACCCTGTGGTGCTGCTCCCGTCCGACCATGCCCGTGCCTGTTGTGACCGGTGCTTGGAAGATGGGGGGCAATGCCCCCGCTACACAATCGACCTCACGGTCGGAGGTTTACATCGAGGGTCGGGCCAGGAATGCTACTGCTGCGTGCGGGTCGGGACGAATCGCTGCGTTGTGGTCCCGTCCCCGAGCTCCCCCTGGCCGTTGAATCCCCAACAGTACGCCATCGCGCTCGGACCCGTCGTAACTGCGCAGGAGTGGCCGAGACCTGCGGCTGGGATGCTCAAGCTGAGGCTACCCGCGATGGCCTTTGGCGTCAGGCTGTTCAGAGTCGTGTTATCGCCGATCTCGCCGTCGCCGTTGAAGCCCCAGCAGTAGCCGATTCCGGTGGTCGTGACCCCGCAGGTGTGGTCCGTACCGCCGCTCACGAGTGCGAACTGGAGCCCCCCTTGCACCGCGGTAGGTACCGGCTTGCCTATCGCCGTGTTATCGCCCAGTTGACCGGAACCGTTGGCACCCCAGCAATACGCGGCTCCGGTTGGTGTCACGGCGCACGTATGGTAGTACCCTGCGTCCAGTGTGGCGAAGGTGACACCAGCAGGGGCATTAGCCTGGACCGGCGTGGGCTTGGCGACGCTGGTATTATCACCCAACTCGCCAGAACCATTATCTCCCCAGCAGTACACGGCCCCGCTCGTCGCGAGACCGCAGCTGTGAAAGAAACCCGTGGTGACGGCGGTGAAGGTTACCCCCGCGGGCGCCTGCACGAGGACGGGGCTGGGCTGGTCAGTGCCGCTATTGTCGCCGAGCTGGCCGAAGGAGTTCCCTCCCCAGCAATAAGCCACACCTCCGGGGGCCGCGAGGCCGCAGCTGTGCGCCGCCCCGGCGCTCACGGAGGTGAACGTCACGCCGGCCGGCGCTGCGACCAGGACGGGAGTCCTTCGGTCGGTACCCGTGCCGTCGCCGAGTCGTCCGAACTCGTTTCGCCCCCAACAATAGGCATCGCCGGTGGTCGTGACTGCGCAGGTATGCTGCCCGCCGGCACTGACAGCCTGGAACAGGACGCCCGCCGGGGCCTGCACGAGCGCCGGGGCATGCTGATCGATGCCGCTATTGTCGCCAATCTGGCCGCGACTGTTAGAGCCCCAGCAGTAGATGGCACCGGCCGTCGTCACGCCACAGGTATGTGATCCTGATCCTGAGCCGCCGGCAGCGATGGTGGTAAAGATCAGCGGGGGGTTGATGTTGAAGGCGATGCTCGTCGCGTCGGTGAGGCCGGTGGCGGACGCCGCGAGCGTGTAACCTGTCCCAGCCTTGTCGACACTCAAGTCCGAAAATGTCGCTCTGCCGTTTATTGGACTAGCCGTCGTCGTCCCCGAGAGCGTGCCGCCGCCCGGGTTGTTCCCCAGGGCCGCCGTCACATGGTTCGTCGCCGTCGCCACGGCGTTACCGAAGGCGTCCTGGATCGCGACCTGGACCGCCGGGCTGATCACCGCGCCTGTCCTGGCATTGCTCGGATGCACCGTGAAACCGAGTCGCGTCGCCGCCCCGGCGGCGATGGCGAACGCGCCGCTCGTCGCACCTGCCAAGCCGGGGGCGGACGCGGTAAGGGTGTAGCCGTTCCCGGCTCGTTCGATGCTCAGGTTCGCGAAGGTCGCCACGCCGTTGACCGGGCTTCCGATCGGCGTCCCGGAAAGCGCCCCGCCTCCCGGATTAGACCCGATGGCCAGCGTGACGAGGTTGGTCGCTGTCGTGACGACTCGCCCCGAAGCATCCTGGATTGCGACCTGCACGGCGGGCGTTATCTGGGCACCCGCCGTCGCAGCGCTCGGCTGGACGAGGATGGCGAGTTTCGCCGCCCGGCCCGGTCCGATGAGACCCTGCTGGCTCCCGCCGCACGCTGCCACGGCCAATACCGCGACGCGCGCGGCACACCTGCGCCACACGCGCGACTCCGACGTAAGCATCACACGTGTCTCCTTAACGTCCCAAACTGCACCAGATGGGGGGATCCCGTAAGAGGGGCGCCGGGGCCCATGACATGGGGGTGGCGCGCGGTGTTCGCGCGCTGACGCGGCGCGCTGCAGATTCGGAGTCCATGGCCACCCAACGCAAGAATCGCCGAGCGAAATCCGAGCGACGCGGCGGCGCCGATCGCCGGAAGGAACCAGCGCCGGTCGAGGTCGAGCGGCGGAAGGGCAGCCAGCGCCGCACCGGGCTCGAGCGGCGTGTGGAGCTGGAAACCGCCGGCGACCAGATCCACGCGGCGCTCGGCCTGCTGACCTACGCCCGTGATCAGGGCATCCTTCTCGACGTGGACCGGTGGCTGCTCGAGACGGCGGTCGCGCGTTTGCGGCTGGCGCTCGAGCAGCTGGGCGAGAAGATGGACGAGTCCGCTTAGGACACAGGGCCCCAATGCTCCTCGAGCTGCTCGCCACGCTCTGCACCGGCCTGTTCGCCGGTGCCGCCATCTATATCAACGTGGTCGAGCATCCCGCCCGGCTCGAGTGCGGGACGGCGGCCGCCCTCCGCCAGTGGCGCCCCAGCTACCGCCGTGCCACCGTCATGCAAGCGAGTCTCGCGATCGGGGGCCTCGTCGCCGCGCTCGGCGCGTCGCTCCAGGGCCGCGGTACCCCTGTGCTGGTGGCCGGCTTGCTTCTCGGAGCCGTCGTTCCGTTCACGCTCGTAATCGTTTTCCCTACCAACAAGCAGCTGCTGGATCCCGCGCTCGACGAGGCGTCGCCGCGGGCTGCGGCGCTGCTCGCGCGATGGAACCGGCTGCACGCGGTCCGGAGTGCCGCGGCGCTACTGGCGCTGGTGATCTTGCTGCTGCATCTCGGCGGGAGTGTGTGAATTATCTTCGCCCCACGCCCGCTGCCGTCCTGGTCGAAGCCTGCGTCGACTCCGTCGAATCCGCGCTCGCTGCGGCCCGTGGCGGCGCGCACCGGATCGAGCTCTGCGCCAACCTGATTGAGGGCGGCACGACCCCGTCCGCGGGCACGCTCGCGGTCTGCAACTCGCGGCTCACTATCCCGATCTTCGTGTTAATCCGGCCGCGCGGCGGTGACTTTCTCTATTCTACCGCCGAGCTCGCGGTGATGCTCGAGGACATTCGCCGCGCCAAGCAAGCAGGTGTGCAGGGCATCGTCACGGGCGCGCTCCGCGCGGACGGGGACATCGACGCGGACCGGACCCGCGAGCTGATCGACGCTGCCCGGCCGCTGCAGGTGACGTTTCACCGCGCCTTCGACGTAAGCCGCGACGCGGGCCGCGCGCTCGAGACGCTGATCGCGCTCGGCGTGGAGCGCGTGCTCACCTCGGGCCAGGCGGCGACTGCACCGGAGGGCGCGGAGGTGATTGCCGGATTGGTCCGCCAGGCGGCGGGTCGCATCGTCGTTCTTCCAGGAGGCGGCATCACAGAAGAGAATGTCGCGACCCTGGTGCGCGCGACCGGCGTGACGGAGGTGCATCTCACGGGCGCGGTGACGCAGCGGAGCGGCATGACGTTTCGCGCCCCGGAGGTCACGATCGGCAACGCCGCGCCGCGGAGCGAGTACGAGTGGAGTGTGACGGACGCGGAGCGGATTCGGCAGGTGGTGGCCATGTTGGGTAACGGGTAGCTGGGCCCCGGGCTTG
>Ga0137371_10005046_pt1 | contig 10361 bp, 9 predicted proteins | sample SagtaG_7_FD_104919 | JGI IMG/M metagenome (GOLD analysis project Ga0137371, IMG submission 104919) | Vadose zone soil microbial communities from Sagehorn Ranch, Mendocino, California, USA - Sage1_R_40_16 metaG | ecosystem: Environmental > Terrestrial > Soil > Vadose zone | place: USA: California... | reverse complement strand
GACGGTGCGGCGCTGGGTTGGTTTTTTTCGCTGCCGTTCATCGGCATCCTCCTCACCATCGCCACGGGACCGCTGCTGTTCCTGCGATTTTGGCATCGCCATTACGGCAAGCTCGCCTTTGCCTGGAGCGCGCTTACGTTGGCGCTGCTCGCGACGGCCTCCGGCGTGCCGATCGTAGCTGCGGCTTTCACGCACGAGATGCTCACCGCGTATCTAAGCTTCATCGTGCTCCTGTTCGCGCTCTACGTCGTCGCTGGCGGCATTCTGGTCACGGGTGAGTTGCGCGGCACGCCCATCGTCAACACGGCGATGCTCGCCTTCGGCACCTTGATCGCCAGCGTGGTCGGGACCACAGGCGCGGCCATGATTCTGATCCGGCCGCTCATCCGCGCCAACGCGCCGCGCCTTCACAATGTTCACGTCGTCGTGTTCTTCATCTTTCTCGTGGCCAATATCGGCGGCGCACTCTCCCCGCTCGGCGATCCGCCGCTTTTCGTCGGCTTTCTGCACGGCGTTGATTTCTTCTGGACTACGCGCCAGCTGTGGTTCGAAACCGCGCTGGTTGCCGGCATCGTGCTCGCGGTCTTTGCCGCCCTCGACCTGTGGCACTACCGCAACGACCGGCTGGTCGCGATGGTTGGCGAAGGCAAGCGACCAATGCACATCAGCGTCAGCGGCAGCATCAATCTCCTGCTGCTCGCGGGCATCATCACCGCCATTCTCGGCGCGGCGGCATGGAAGCCGGAGACCAGCGTCGATGTCTACGGCACGAACCTCGAGCTGCAAAACATCGCCCGCGACGCTGCACTGGTGCTGATGGCGATCCTGTCGCTCGCGCTCACGCCGAGTGAGCACCGCGAGGCCAACGGGTTCACCTGGGAGCCGATCGCGGAAGTCGCCATCCTTTTTGCCGGCATCTTCACCTGCATCATTCCGGTGCTGGCTATGCTCGATGCCGGAGAGCACGGCGCCTTCGCCTGGCTCCTGGCCGCCGTTACCACTCGCGACGGCAACCCGCACGAGATCGCTTATTTTTGGCTCACCGGCGCGCTCTCCGCGTTTCTCGACAACGCGCCGACGTATCTGGTGTTCTTCGGGCTCGCCGGCGGCGACGCGCGTGAACTGATGGGACCGCTTGCGGGAACGCTCGCGGCGATCTCCATGGGCGCAGTCTACATGGGCGCCATGACCTATATCGGCAATGCGCCGAACTTCATGATCTATGCCATCGCGGTGGAGCGCGGCATCAAGATGCCGAGCTTTTTCGGCTATATGCTCTACTCGGCGGTCGTGCTGCTGCCGGTTTTCATCCTGCTCACTTTCGTCTTGCTCGCGAGGGCCGGCTAGCGGCGCGCGTCGTGCGCCCCTTGTTCGGAGCCTTGGACGCCGACTTCGATCGTGCGGCGGCCGGCAACGCCGCGACTGCCTCGATCTCGATGAGTGCGCCGTCTCGCGCCAGGCCGGAAATAGCGATGGTGGTGCTTGCCGGGCGATTGTCCGCAGCGAGGTAGCTGTCGCGCACCTCGCGGAAGGTCGGCAAGTGCGCGCGATCCACCAGATAGTTGTTGAACTTCACGACGTGACGGAAGTCCGCGCCGACCGCGGCCAGCGCGTGCTTCAGGTTCTCGAACGCCTGCACCGCCTGTCGCCGAATGTCGCTGCCGAGCTTGCCTTCGCGATCGATGCCGAGCTGACCTGCGACATAGACGAGACGCGCTGGCGTGGTGATCTCGACCACGCGGGTGTAGCCGGGCGGCTTTCCCAGCGCTTGCGGATTGATGAATCGGATCTGGCTCATGCGGTCTCCTCTCGGCTCATGCCTTCCTGTGTGAGGGGCTCAACTCGACAGATCGCGCACAACGTCCTCGGCAATCGAGAGCGAGCACGTGAGTCCCGGCGACTCGATCCCGAAGAGATGCACGATGCGCGCGAGACCGTGCTGCTGCGGCCCCTCGATCATGAAATCGGCCGCCGGCTCGCCCGGACCCGTAAGCTTCGGCCTGATCCCGCAATAGTCGGGCACAAGCGAATTGTCCGGCAGTCCCGGCCAATAATCGCGGATGCGCTGGTAGAAGGCGAGCGCGCGACTTTTGTCCACGTCATAATCCTCGCGCTCGATCCATTCGACATCCGGGCCAAAGCGCATGCGCCCGGCGAGATCGAGCGTCACGTGCACGCCGAGCCCACCCGGCACCGGCACCGGATAAATCAGCCGCGAGAAGACCGGCTGGCCGGAGAAGCCGAAATAATTGCCCTTGGCAAGCACGAGCCGCGGCACGCGGTCGGAGGAATAGCTTTCGGTCGCGCGTGCCAGGCGCTGGGCGCCCAGGCCGGCGCAATTGACGGCGGCATCGAAGCTGAGCCACTGCGGCTCGCTGCCGCCGACCGCGGCCTCCCAGCCGCCGCGCGCGGGCCGTAACCGCTCGATCGGGCTATTGAATGCGATCATGCCGCCGCGGTCTTCGAGGTCGCCGCGCAGCGCCAGCATGTAACGGTGACTGTCGATGATTCCGGTTTCCGGCGAGTGCATCGCGGCGACGCAGGCAAGCGCCGGCTCGAGACGCTTGGCCGTGGCGACGTCGACGATCTCGACCCCTTCGACGCCGTTGAGCTGCGCCTGCTTATATACCGCTTCCAATCGCTCGATTTCGCTCGCGTTGGTGGCGACGACAAGCTTGCCGCATTTGCGGTGCGGCACGCCGTGCGAGGCGCAGAATTCGTAGAGCATGCGCCGGCCGCGCGGGCAGTAATAGGCGCGCCGCGAACCGGTCGGATAATAAAGGCCGGCGTGGATGACCTCGCTGTTGCGCGAGGACACCCCGGTGCCGATGCCTGAGGCGGCTTCTGCGACCACCACGTCGTGGCCGGCGATCGCCGCCGCGCGGGCAATTGCCAGCCCGACCACGCCCGCTCCGACCACCAACACCTGCATCCAACCTATCCCGCGTCGACCGCTTCGCTCTGTGGCGAACCGGAATCAGCGATGCACCGCTTCGCTAACGCTCGCGCTGCACCGCATCCGGGACACGCGATTAATTTGATGCCCATCGCCTACCCCGCTCATATCTCAACCGGAAGCCCCGCGTAATTCTCTGCCAGCGAGCGCATAGCCGCTTCCGAGCTCGTCACATAATCGAGCTCGGCGAGCTGGCGCTTACGATCAAAGGCATTGTGGGTCGCATCGAGATGAAACAGCTGCGTCATCCACCAGGAGAAGCGCTGCGCCTTCCAGACCCGCCGCAGGCACGTCGCCGAGTAGCGCTCGAGCAGATCGTCGCGACCCTTCCGATAAAACTCGGTTATGGCGCGGGCGAGCACGCTCACGTCCGCCAGCGCGAGATTCATGCCCTTCGCGCCCGTCGGGGGCTGGATGTGCGCGGAATCGCCAGCGAGGAAAAGCCGCCCATACTGCATCGGCTCGACCACGAAGCTGCGCATCGCGGTGATGCCCTTCTGCAGCATGGGGCCCTCCGCCAGTTTGCGCGTGCCGCCAATGCGCGCGTGCAGCTCATGCCAGATGCGCGCGTCCGGCCAGTTTTCGATGTCATCATCGGGGGCGCATTGCACATAGAGGCGCGACAAAGTGGGGGAGCGCATGGTGTAAAGCGCGAAACCACGCTCGTGGTAGGCATAAATCAGCTCATGCTCGGGCGGGGGAGATTCGGAGAGAATGCCGACCCATCCGAATGGATATTCGCGATCATAGGCGGTGAGCGCAGTCGCCGGAATGCTCGGCCGGCAAATGCCATGAAAGCCGTCGCAGCCGCCGATGAAGTCACAAGCGAGTTCGACATCGCCGCCCTCGTGCCGGAAGCGAATCTTCGGCGCGCGGCCGACGAAATCGTGGATGCTCACGTCGCTCGTCTCGAACAAAATGGTTCCGCCGTCGGCGAGCCGCCGGGCGACCAAATCCTTTATGACCTCCTGCTGGCCGTAGATGGTCACGCCCTTGCCGACCAGCTCGCGGAAATTGATGTAGTGCAGGGCACCGCCGAACGCGAAATAAACGCCGTTGTGGAACATGCCTTCGTGCTGCATGCGCGTGCCGACGCCGGTTTCGACGAGCAAGTCGCTCGCCCATTGCTCGATGAGGCCGGCACGGATGCGGCTCTCGATATAGTCGCGGCTGCGGTTTTCCAGGATCACACTCTCGATGCCCGCGCGGTGGAGCAGATGCGAGAGCATCAGCCCGGCGGGCCCGGCCCCGACAATACCGACTTGCGTGAGTATGTTATTCACCGGCTACCCCAGCGCGGCGCTGAGATCGGCGATCAGATCGTCGGCATCCTCGATACCGACCGAGAGCCGCACCAAACTATCGCCAATGCCCAGGTCCGCGCGAACCTCGGCGGGCACCGAGCCGTGGGTCATGAGCGCAGGGTGCTCGATCAGGCTCTCGACCCCGCCGAGACTTTCCGCCAAGGCGAACAGCCGGCATCGCTCGAGGAAGCGGCGGGCGTCGTCGAGCGTGCCCGCAAGCTCGGCCGAGATCATGCCGCCGAAGCCGTGCATCTGCTTCTTGGCCAGCGCGTGCTGGGGATGGCTCACGAGCCCCGGATAGAGCACGCGCCGGATTTTGGGGTGGCGTTCGAGCCACGCGGCGATTTTCAGCGCCGAGGCGCAATGCCGTTCCATGCGCAGCGCCAGCGTCTTGAGCCCGCGCAGCGCCAGGAACGAATCGAAGGGCCCTTGGATGGCGCCGACGGCGTTCTGCAGAAATTTCAGTTTATCGCTGAGCTCGGCATTTGCGCCCACGATCGCCACGCCGCCGACCATGTCGGAATGGCCGTTGAGATATTTTGTCGTCGAGTGCACGACGAGATCAAAGCCAAGTTCGAGCGGGCGCTGGATGTAGGGCGTAGCGAACGTGTTGTCGGCGGCCGCCAAGATGCCGCGCTTTTTTGCAATCGCCGCCACACGTTCCAGCTCGACGAGCTTGAGCAACGGGTTGGTCGGGGTCTCGATCCAAATGAGGCGGGTATCTTTTCCGATCGCCGCCTCGATTCCAGTGGCATCGGTGAGATCGTGATAGCTGACCTTGAGCCCCATCGAGCGCTTGCGCACGCGCTCGAATAGCCGCCGCGAGCCGCCATAGAGGTCGTCCACAGCAACAATATGGGAGCCCTGCTCGAGGCACTCGAGGGTGGTCGAGATCGCGGCCAAGCCCGAGGCGAAGGCGAATGCCGCGCTGCCTCCTTCGAGATCGGCGATGCAGCGTTCGAATGCCATGCGCGTCGGGTTCTTGGTGCGGGCGTAGTCGTAGCCCTTGTGCACTCCCGGGCTCTGCTGAAGGTAAGTCGAGGTGGTGTAGATCGGCATCATGACGGCGCCGGTCGTGGGATCCGGTTCTTGGCCGGCGTGGATGCAGCGCGTCGAGAAATCGAGCTGGTTTGTTTGTGCCATTCAAGCCTCGCAATCCCCGTCATCACCGGCGTAAGCAGACGATTCACTGATCAGTCATGCGCGGGCCTAGTGTATAGCCCATGCGCTTTGCGCAGGCGCGAGGGTCCCAGCATCAAATCGCAATCCGAAAATAATTGATGAGGTCGAGGCGCGTGGCCACGCCAAGAAATTGATCGCCGTCCATCACAATGGCGACGTAGTCCTTGCGGAACAGCGGCAAAAGATCGGCGATCGGCGCATCGGCGGAAATCGTCTCGAGCCGTGTCACCATCACCTGCTTGACCGGGCGCGCAAAGGCCGCGTTGGGATCGTCGCGCGCGGTGATGAGGGCGGCCAACACGTCGCTCTCGTCGACCAGGCCGACGACGTGCCCGCTCTCGTCGATGACCGGAAAGGGCGAGACGTCGGCCGAGGGCAGGCGTGCGAAGACGGTGCGTAGATTATCGTCGGGCCGGACAACCACCGCAGTGCCCTCGCTGTAGCGGCTGACGACGACGTCGCGCACCGTGCCGTGCCGGTCGGGATGGCTCCAGCCTTCCTGGGCAAGGAAGATGGGGTTAAAAACTTTGGACAGATACTTGGCCCCGGAATCGCAGACGAGGCTCACGACCCGCTTCGGCGCCGCCTGCGCGCGGCAATAGCGCAGCGCCGCGGCCAGGAGCGTCCCGGAGGAAGAGCCGGCAAGCACGCCTTCGGCGCGCAACAGGTCGCGCGCGCAGGCAAAGCTTTCCGCATCGGGAATCGCAAATGCCTGGGATAGAAGATCGAGATCGGCATTCGGCGGCACGAAATCTTCGCCGATGCCCTCAACCGCCCAGGTTCCGGCTTGCACCATCCGCCCTGTCTCGACGTAAGGCGCGAGCACAGAGCCTTCCGGATCGGCAAGAATCATCGCGGTCTTCGGCGAGGCGTCGCGCATGAAGCGGCCGATGCCGGTCAGGGTTCCGCCCGAGCCGACGCCGACCACGATGGCGTCGACGTCGCCATCCATCTGGCGCAGGATCTCCGGGCCGGTCGTCGTCTCATGCGCCTGCGGATTGGCCGGATTGGCGAACTGGTTGACGAAGAAAGCGCCAGGTGTGCGGCGCGCGATTGTTTCAGCGAGATCCTGATAGTAATCGGGATGGCCTTTGCCCACGTCCGAGCGCGTGGTGACCACCTCGGCGCGCATCGCCTTGGCGTGCAGCACCTTCTCCCGCGCCATTTTGTCGGGAACGACGAGCAGCGTACGATATCCCTTGCGTCCGCCTACTAGCGCGAGTCCGAGCCCCGTATTTCCGGCGGTGGCTTCGACGATCGTTCCGCCGGATTTGAGGCGGCCATCGGCTTCCGCCGCTTCGATCATGGTGCGGGATGGACGGTCCTTGAGCGAGCCCGAAGGATTCGCGCTCTCGAGCTTGAGAAACAATCGGCACGCGCCGCGATCGATGCGCGTGACCTCGACGAGAGGCGTGTTGCCGATGAGATCGAGGACCGATGCCATGATGATGCGGACCGTCGCGCCGCTTAGCCTTCCATCCATTCGACGAGCGCGCTGTTCACCGCGTCGGGCTGCTCCATAGTGGAAAGGTGTCCGCACTCTGGGATGACGACGAGCCGCGATCCGGCGACCCCCGCGGCAATTTCCTCCGACAGCGCAGGCGGCGTCAGTTCATCGCCATCGCCAACGAGCACGAGCGTCGGGCATTTGATCGATGGCAACAGCGGCCGCGCATCCGGCCGCGTCATGATGGCCTGCTGCTGGCGCAAGAACACCTCTGCTCCGGTCTCCTCCGCCATGCGGCGCACGCGCGCGCGCAGCGCCTCGTCGCCCTGGCGGCTGCGATGCACGAACCAAGGAAACTGCAGCGCCGGAACCTCGGCGAATCGGCCGCTTTCGGCGAGCGCGATCTGCGGCTTGCGTCGCTCGCTTTGCGCCGAGGTTTCCGGCCGCGCCGAGCTATCGAGCAGCGCAAGCTTTTGCACGCGCTCGGGCGCGAGCCGCACGATGGTCAAAGCGAGATAGCCGCCCATCGAGAGACCCGCGAGCGCAAACCGCGGCGGCGCGACGGCGAGGATCTGCGCCGCGATCAAATCCATGCTGCTCGCGCGCGTATGGTCGGCGACCTGCACCGGTCCGAATCGCCACAGCGCCGGGATCTGCTCGGCATAAAGCCGCGCAGAGCAGTTGAGGCCGGGGATGAGCAGGACGGGCAGCGGCTTGGCCATAAGCGCCCTCTGAACCGAAAAAAATTAAGCCACAATTCGACTTATTGCATTGCAGCAGGATTGACTTTGGGGCCCGAATGACTATGTTCCGCGCAATCGGTTCGACCGTACCACGCGACCGTCCGTCTCCGCGCAACTTTAGTCGTTGTTCCGTCATCCGGCGCGGCTAGGCTCCGGACGGTCCCAACTCGAGGTTGCATGTCCTTCTTACAGCTCGGCTTGTCCGACAAAGTTCTCGCCGCGGTCAACGCGGCCGGCTACACCACTCCCACTCCAATCCAGCAACAAGCCATACCGCACGTGCTCGCAAGGCGCGACGTGCTCGGCATCGCGCAAACCGGCACCGGCAAGACTGCGGCGTTCACGCTGCCGATGCTCACGCGACTCGAGCATGGCCGCGCGCGCGCTCGAATGCCGCGCACGCTGATTCTCGAGCCGACGCGCGAGCTCGCCGCGCAGGTTCAGGAAAGTTTCGAAAGATACGGAGCCGGCCAGAAGCTCAATGTCGCGCTGGTGATCGGCGGAGTTTCGTTCGACGACCAAGACTCAAAGCTAACCCGCGGCGTCGACGTTCTCATCGCCACCCCCGGCCGCCTGCTCGACCATTTCGAGCGCGGGCGGCTGTTGCTCACCGGGGTCGAGCTCTTGGTGATCGATGAAGCCGACCGGATGCTGGATATGGGGTTCATCCCCGACATCGAGCGCATCTGCAAGCTCGTTCCGTTCACGCGCCAGACGCTGTTCTTCACTGCCACCATGCCGCCGGAGATTCGGCGCATCACGGAGCAGTTCCTGCACAACCCGGTGAAGGTGGAGGTTTCGCCGCCGGCCACCACGGTCGCCACGACCACGCAATTGTTGGTCAAGACCGGCCGCGAACCGCACGACAAGCGCGATACGCTGCGCCGTTTGATTCGCTCGGCCGAAGGCTTGACCAACGCGATCATCTTCTGCAACCGCAAACGCGAGGTCGCGGCGCTGCATCGTTCGCTGTTGCGTCACCGCTTTTCCGCAATCGCGCTACACGGCGACATGGACCAGTCGGCGCGCACCGCAGCGCTCGATCAATTCCGCAAGAACGAAGTGACATTGCTGGTCGCCTCTGACGTCGCCGCGCGCGGCCTCGACATTCCCGCAGTCAGCCACATTTTCAATTTCGACGTTCCGCACCATGCCGAGGATTATGTGCACCGTATCGGCCGCACGGGGCGCGCGGGGCGAAGCGGCACCGCGATCACCATCGTCGCGCCCGCCGACGGCAAGAGCGTCGGAGCGATCGAGAAGCTGATCGGGCAGAAGATTCCTTGGATGGGCGAGCCGCCGCAGGCATCCGAGAATGTGGAAACGAGCGAGCACCGCAGAGAGCGACCAGGCCGCGGCCAGCGTCGCGCGCATCAAGACGAGCGCTCCGCCACACGCGAGCGCACGCCCGCACCCGTGACACGCCTCGACGAGGTGCGGCCTCGGCGCGCTGCGAAAGCCGCGCCACGAACTACCCCTGGCGACGACAATGGGCATCTGCCCGCCTTCTTGCTGCGACCGTGGCGGGTGAAGGCGTAATACGCGGCGCGCGAGCGCGCCACGACCAATTTCCGATCTCTACCGCTCATTTCGATGCAACCGCGAATCCAAACGATCTCGCGGTCGGGGAGTTGGCTACCCGCTTTTCGCCAGGACGAACGAGAGACGGGAGGGAGGGACGAGAGCCTGACTACTGCGCCTGTGCCGCAGGCTTGAGCTTGACCGACTCGCCGCAGCCGCAGGCTGAAGTCTGATTCGGATTGTTGAAGACGAATTGGGCGGAGAGCTTGTCACTCTTGTAGTCCATCTCGGTGCCGATCAGGAACAGCACAGCCTTGGGATCGATCAGCACGCACACACCCTTGTCCTCGACCACCTCGTCCGCCCCCTCGATGCGCTCGGCGTATTCCATGGTGTAGGCCATCCCGGCGCAGCCCCCGTTCTTGACGCCGACGCGCACGCCGACGATCGGCTGTTCCGCGTTCGCCATCACGAATTTGATGCGCTCGGCGGCGGCATCGGTGAGGCGGATCGCCTGGACTCTCGCGCGGGGTGGGGCCATTTCACCTCTCTTGTTCCGCCGCTCCAAAGGCCGGAGGCGGAATCTGGTATGCCGTTAAAATAACAACGAATTTGTCGTTGTGAAGACCTGCCTCCGACAAGGCCGCGCCTACTTACTCCGCATTTGGCGCAATTCCAAACAAGATGCGACAGCATCGACCAGGCAGCTCAGCACCCAGATCGTATCTAGGGTAGAAGCGGCGGCAGCGGCATGGAGATCTAGCATGAAAAGGCTCGTTACTACGATTGCGGTGAACACCGCATTGCTCGCGACCCTGGTGGCCGCTGGAAGTGGTTACGCGCAGACCGCCGCCGAGAGCGCTGACCCTCAGGCGAGAGAGGGCTATCCGCAGCACGCGCCCGCTTATGCAGATGACTCCTGCCAGACGGGAGAATACGGCCCGCCCGTTCGTGTGCGGCCGGGCGACGTGGTTGAGGATGGGGAAATCGTTGGTCGCGACCCCGATCCTAATATTCGTACTCAGCTTGAGCGGGAGCACTTTCCGGGTGGCGACGACTGCCCCTGACCGGCACACGCTTTAATACGTCGCCCACAACCCCGGCGTGGCAAGCTCCAGGAGATGGCCGTCGGGATCGCGGAAATAGATGCTGTGCCCGCCGCGCGACCAGGTGGTGCGGCCTTCGATGGCGATGCCTTGTTCGCGCAG
>Ga0137371_10005042_pt1 | contig 10363 bp, 7 predicted proteins | sample SagtaG_7_FD_104919 | JGI IMG/M metagenome (GOLD analysis project Ga0137371, IMG submission 104919) | Vadose zone soil microbial communities from Sagehorn Ranch, Mendocino, California, USA - Sage1_R_40_16 metaG | ecosystem: Environmental > Terrestrial > Soil > Vadose zone | place: USA: California... | reverse complement strand
CTGAGCAACAACTCGGCATTGGTCTTCGTGGCGTGCAGATTGTCGATCAGCTTTTCCATCGCTTCGAGAGGAGGCAGCGCCGCCATTATCTTGCGCAACTCCTGCACGCGCTCCCATTCATCGGGATGATAGAGTAAATCCTCACGTCGCGTAGCGGAGAGCAACGGATGAATCGCCGGATAAAGGCGTTTCTCTTGCAGTGCGCGATCAAGATGCAACTCCATGTTGCCCGTGCCTTTGAATTCTTCAAAGATGAGTTCGTCCATGCGGCTGCCGGTTTCGGTCAAAGCGGTCGCGAGCACAGTCAGGCTGCCTCTTTCTTCGACGTTCCGGGCGGAGCCGAAAAATTTCTTTGGCTTAATGAGCGCCTTCGCCTCGACACCGCCTGACATGATGCGGCCCTTGCCGGGTTGGAGGTTGTTATAGCCGCGCGAAAGCCGGGTGAGGCTATCGAGCAAAAGCACGACGTCCTGTTTCAGTTCCACCAGCCGTTTGGCGCGTTCCAGCACTATCTCGGCCACTTGGACATGGCGTTGCACGCTCTCGTCGAAGTTCGAATGGTAAATCTGGCAATCGCCGGACCCGCCTCCGGCGGGCAGCCCCTTCGAGCGTTCGAGTGCAGCAGGAGGAGTGATTCCGGTGGGAGGCGCTGGGCGATCCAGCCAGTTCGAAGAAGTGGCTGCCCTCCGGGCGCTCAGCGGATTGATTTCGCGCTCCAAGTCGGTCACTTCCTCAGGCCGCTCATCCACTAACAACAAAATCAGCACGATGTCTGGATGATTTACTCGAATGGCCTTTGCGATTTCCTTGAGCAGAATTGTCTTGCCAACTCTCGGCGGGGCAACGATGAGTCCGCGCTGGCCGCGGCCCAGCGGCGCCAGTAAATCAACCGCTCGCGCGCTGATGGATTGCGTTTTGGGATTTTCCAGCATGATCCGGCCCTGGGGAAACTGCGGCGTAAGCTGATCAAAATCGATGGGTGCCTGCCATTGCTCAGCCGGTTGGCTCTCCACGGTTGTCACGCACTCCAAGGTAAGAAATTTCTCGCGCTGAGCCGGCAGTCGCAACGTTCCAGCAAGCTTTTGGCCGGGCCGCAACCCGTATTGCTCGATCAGCGCCCGCGGGACGCATACATCCTCAGGGACGGGGAGGAAATTCAGATTCGGCCAGCGAAGCATGGCAAAAGAATCGCTGACCTGATCCAGAAAACCTTCCGCAGTAACGGTAGCGCCAGCGGTTAAGGCGGCCCGGATCAGATCGAGAATGTGCTGATGCCGCGAGCGCGCTGGGTGCAAATACAAACTCAGATCGCGCGCTAGGGCTTTCAGCTTTTTGTCCGAAAGTTCCTGCAGCTCGTTAAGATCAAGCGAGCGCGCTGTAACTGTAGTGGCAGCTGTCCCAGCCGCAGTTTGAAAATCCGCAGGCGACCCGTCTTCGTTCGCCGCGGCGACCTCCTGCGTGGCGGGCAAGCCCGCCTCTACAGTGTCCGCTCCCGATGAAGCTGAGACTTCTACCTTTTCGTCCATGATTGCTGCTGCCACAGCGCTATCAGAAAGCGCGCCTGCACGGCAAGGGTCGCGGGATCGCCATTATTCCAGACCACGTGGTCTGCACGTCTGATTTTTTCGTCCAAAGGCATTTGTGCGTTGATCATTTGTTCGGCTGCGGCGCGTTCAAGCGATGCGCGCTCCATCAGCCAGTGTAACTGGGTTCGCGAAAAACAAGCCACCACCACCACCCGATCACACAAGGCTTCAGCACGAGTTTCATAAAGAAGTGGAATATCAGCGAAGAAAAAATCGGAAGAGTTGCGATGCTTTTCCGCTTCGGCGCTCCATTGGCGACGAATCCGCGGATGGAGAATCTGTTCGAGCGCACATTTCTTTGTCGCGCTGCCAAATACTATGGCCCGAAGTTTCTCTCGATTCAAGTGCCCATCGCCTGTGAAAACCTCCGCGCCAAATTCAGCGCGAATTTCATTTTTAACTTCTGGGTGAAGGTCCGCGAGCTGATGCGCGGCTTGATCGGCATCAAAGAATCTGGCGCTGGGAATAATGGCGCGCAGCGATTGGCAAAAGCTGGTCTTACCCGTGGAAATTCCGCCAGTGATCCCAATCGCAGGCATAACCCGAAAACCTCACCGCGGTGTGATGCCTTCGGCGAGATCAACATGGAAGGTCTGTTTCATTTTCGTTGTGCCGAAGGTCAATTCCGCGGTGTAATCTCCGGACGGGAGAAGCCGCTTTGGGTCGTCGCCGCCGTACTCGGCAATCACATCCTTGGTCGGCCGCAGGTCCCAATTCAATCGAGTAAAACCCGGCGTGCCAGGCGCTTTGAGATTTGCGACTGGCTGTCCGGTTGGTTTTGTCACGGCGATCTTAATTTCGTCGCCGGTAAACTCTTTCACCCACGCAGTGAACAACGCGCCCTCTGGCGGGTTTTGCCCTCGGTAAACTCCTTTGCCGTTTGCGTCCACAAAACCCGGTTTAAGATAAGCGCCGGTCACGGAACGCACGCTAAACAATTGAGCTGGCTTGGACGCAATCTCCGGTGTGAATTCCCGAAACGGGACCGTGTCGTCAAGAATGGCGATGCTGCGACCATGTGTTGCGATCACAAGGTCTGATGTGCGCGGATGAATCTGAATGTCATCCGCGCGGACCGAAGGAACATCGCCGATGCGCACCCAATGTGCGCCTTGATCGAACGACGTGAACACTCCGAAGTGCGTACCCGCATAAAGCAATTTCGGATTCACCGGATCCTCGCGGACAACTTCGACAGGATTGCCTTGCGGAAGATCGCCCGTGACCGATTGCCATGTTTTGCCCAGATCAGCCGTGCGTAAAATCATGGGGCGATCATCACCCGAGCGATACGCATTGGTCGCAACGTACGCCACATTCGGATCGATATTAGACGGCTCGATACGCACGATCCATTGACCGCGCGCCGCCTCCGGCAAATTAGGCGTCAATTCCATCCACTTGCCGCCCTCGTTCTCCGTGACCCAGAGCCGCCCATCGTCCGTCCCTGCCCACAAAAGACCGGCGCGCTTCGGCGACTCGGCCAGCGAAAATACCACCCCGTAATTTTCCGCGCCGCTTCCAGTGGCGTTTGTTTTAGTCGGATCGTTGTACGTAAGGTCAGGACTGATCACAGAATACTTTTCCATCCGGTCGGTGAGTTTGAAGACACAGTTGCCGCCCAAATAAATCACGCCCGGTTTATGTCGGCTCATGATCATCGGTGAATTCCAATGGAAGCGATAGCGCGGCTGACCTTCGGCTGGTTCGGGACGCAAACGGCGTATCTCGCCATTTCGCAAATTGATCCGATGGACTTCGCCCTGCTGACTTTCCGCATAAAACGTGTCGCGATCGGTCGGATCGAACAGGACATAAAAGCCGTCGCCACCGGCAAGCGCAGTCCAATCGCAATTGCGAATGTCTTCCTTACTCGGAACGCCGCTTGGTCCGACCCAGTTTTCGTTGTCCTGCAGGCCGCCAGCAATTCGGAAATACGGTCGCGTCTCATCGAGCGAGATCCGATAATATTCTCCCGAAGGAATCTTGTTCAGATGATCCCAGTCCTTGCCGCCGGCAAAACTTTGGTACACACCGCCATCCGTCCCGAGCAGCAAACGCTGGCAAACTGGCGGTTTCGGCGGCTTGTTTTTGTCTTCCGGTTTAGGCGGCTTCGGCGGCGGCACCGTGCCGGGCTGAATCGCGAGCGCGTGGCAATCTGGATGAACTTTCTCGCTTAGATCTTCGCGAAAATTTTTGCCGCCATCGTCAGACACCAGCAGGGCGAAGCCGAGAAGATAAACGCGCTGGTCGTTTGCCGGGTCGATGCGAATCTGGCTGAAATAAAATGGGCGCGGATTCATGGCGCTCATGCGCGTCCATTTTTCGCCCCCGTCATCAGACCGAAACACGCCGCCCGTTTTACTGCGCAGATCGTCCAGCTTACCAAATCCTCCTTCGTAACTTTGCACGATCGCCATGACCACCTTCGGGTTACTCGCGCTGATGGCGAGGCCAATCCGCCCGGTTTGACCCGGCAAACCGCCGCCAAGCTTCTTCCAAGTCGCGCCGGCATTCGTGCTTCTAAAAATTCCGCCAACGTCTTCGCCGCCGGTCACGCTCGGACCGGACGCGAAACTCCACGGCGTCCGCTGTCGCGCATAAAGTGCGGCGTAAACGATTTCCGGATTCGTTGGGTCGATCATCACATCGCCACAGCCTGTGCGCGCGTCGTGCGGAGCAGCCGCTTTCAAAATTAGTTTCCATGTTTTGCCCGCATCGGTTGTCTTGCACAACCCGCGTTCGCCGCCGTCCGCCCACAAATTGCCCATTGCCGCCACGTAAGCGACCTCCGGCTTTTTTGGATCGATAACAATACGCGCGATGGCGCGACTGTTTTTCAGCCCGACGTTCTGCCACTTCTCCCCGCCATCGGTCGATCGATAAACACCGTCCCCCCAATCAGACGAATTACGATCGTTGGCTTCTCCCGTTCCTACCCAAATGACATCAGAATCAGAAGGCGCAACGGCAACCGCGCCGATGGACAGCATCGGTTGCTTGTCAAAAATTGGCTCGAACATCACGCCGTTGTCGTTCGTTTTGAAAACGCCGCCGTGCCCGAGTCCGACGTAAAAAACAAAGGGATTATGCGGATCAATCGCAATGTCCGAGACGCGGCCGCCCATTACCGCTGGTCCAATCGAGCGCGCTTTCAGATTCTTGAAAAGCACATCGGTAAGTTGTGCCGGAGTTGGCGAAGAAGCCGGGGCTGGGGAAGGCGACGAAACTTCTTGTGCCGGCAAAATTGAAACCGTACAAATCGAAACAACGAACGCGGAGAAGATTGAGAATCGAGCAGTCATAAGTCGCAGACTTTAGCGAAGACGGGGCATCTTTGCGATGTTGGAAATGCGGGTATCATGCAGAGACTTATGACTCAGCAGATTTTGGAAGGAAAGATCGGTGTCGTTTTCGGCGTGGCGAACAAGCGCAGCATCGCTTGGGCGATCGCAAAAGCGTGGGCCGCCGCGGGCGCACGCTTGATTTTCAATTATCAAGGCGAACGGCTAAAGGAAAATGTCGAGGAACTGATCGGCGAATTTGGAGAGAAAACGCCCTTGTTTCCTTGCGATGTTTCCAGCGATGATGAAATCAGAGCATTCTTCGAAAACGCGCGGCGGGAGACCGATCGCATCGACTTGATGCTTCACTCGCTTGCGTTCGCGCCGCGAGAGGCATTGGAAGGCGATTTTATCAGCACAACGCGCGAAGCGTTCCGCGCCGCCCACGATATCAGCGCTTACTCGCTGGTTGCGCTCGCGCGCGAAGCGGCTCCGATGATGACAAACGGCGGTAGCATTTTGGCGATGACTTATTACGGATCGGAAAAAGTCGTGCCGCACTACAATGTGATGGGCGTGGCGAAGGCGAGTCTCGAAGCGAGCGTGCGTTATCTCGCCTACGACCTCGGGCCGAAAAAAATCCGGGTGAACTGCATTTCCGCTGGACCCGTCCATACGCTCGCCGCGCGTGGCATCAGCGGCTTTACGTCCATGCTCAAACATTATCAGGAACGAGCGCCCTTAAAACGCAGTTGCGATCCGGCCGAGCTTGGCGCCACTGGAGTTTTTCTTGCGAGCGACGGCGCGGCAGCAATCACCGGCCAGGTCATCTACGTCGATGGCGGCTATCAAATAATGGGAATGTGATTAGCTCTTGCTCTCACTCGTGCTCGTAATCGTAATCGAATGAAAATCCAGCAAGTACGAGCACGCTCACGAGCACGAGCATGAGCGCGAGGTTAGGCGAACAATTGCGCAAGTTGTTAGGCGATGCCGCAGTTGCCGACGACGCAGCCACGCTCGCTGCCCACAGCGGCGATAAATGGTTCGCGGCGCACGACCCCGAAGTTGTCGTCTTTGCAAGATTCACAAGTGACGTAAGCAAGCTGCTCCAGTTCGCGTCGCAAGAAAAGATTCCAGTGACCGCGCGCGGTGGCGGCTTTGGTTATGTCGGCGGGTGCGTCCCGGCGTGCGGCGGAATTGCCTTGTCGCTAGTGCGGATGAATCGGATCAAGGAAATCAGCTTTACGGATGCGATTGCGATCGTTGAGCCGGGCGTGTTCACAGCTGACCTGAAAGCGGCGGTGCGCGAGCAAAAATTATTTTATCCGCCCGACCCGGCGAGCATGAAAGATTGCACGATCGGCGGGAACGTCGCAACGAACGCGGGCGGCCCGCGCTGTTTGAAATACGGTGTGACGCGCAATTACGTGATTGGCCTCGAAGTGGTGCTAGCCAATGGTAAAACGGTGCAGACCGGCGGGCGTGTGCACAAGAACAAAACCGGGTTCGATTTGATCGGCCTCTTTGTCGGCTCGGAGGGACTGCTTGGCGTGGTCACGGAAATCACGCTGCGTCTGCTCCCGCTTCCTCCGGCACGCGCCACTTTGTCTGCGGCTTTTGCCACTGCCGCGCAAGCTGCGGAAGCAGTCCAAGCAATTTTTGCCGCGGGATTTTTGCCTGCGTCATTGGAGCTCGCCGACCATTTCACTCTGGAGGCCGCGCGGCGCGATCTCGGCAAAATGATTGTCCCGCCGGGCAACGCTCATCTGTTGGTCGATCTTGATGGACAAGAGGAAAGCGTTCGCAGCGAAGCAGCGGCCATGCGCGCATTGCTTGAAAAAAGAAATGCAAATGCCCTTGAGATGGCGACCGGTGAGGACGATTGCGAAAAACTCTGGGCGTTGCGGCGCCAGTTCAGCAATTCACTGCGCGCAACCGGCCTGACCAAGCTAAACCAGGACGTGGTCGTGCCGCGCAGTCGCCTCGTCGATCTAATGCAATTCGCGGAAGCACTCCAGGCGAAGCATGGATTTCCGATCGCTTGCTTCGGCCACGCCGGCGACGGCAATATCCACGTCAACATCATGGCAGACCGTTACAATCGAGATGCCGCCGTGCGGAAAAAGGTGGAGCATGCGTTGGATGATCTTTTCGCGCGGGTGCTGGCGTGGGGCGGCGTCATAACGGGCGAACACGGAATTGGCTTGGCGAAAAAACGCTGGTGGCCGGATGCGACAAGTGAGGTTGGACGCGAACTTCACCGTCAGCTCAAACAAGCTCTCGATCCGCAAGGAATTTTGAATCCAGGGAAATTCGTTGACTAAAGCGAATCTGCACTGAGGTTCGGTGTACTTTTTAATGGCGCATTTGAATTTCGCCGTGAGCGTCGCGCATCAGCGCCTCGTGAACGAACCAGTTAAAGAGGCATCCTGCCTTTTCATTCGCGCCGCGATGATACGACATGAAACCGGGAAAATTTACTCACACGATAGCGGTCGTCTTGTCGTCCATTTCATCTCTGTTTGCATCCATGGGTCTCGCAAAGTCGGAACCCGTCAAGGTTAAGTTCAGCAAGAAATCGGAGCGATCATCTGACGATCGCTTTGCCAATCTTACCTCACTCGCGCTCACACCAGGTCAACTGGCGGGAAAATCGCCCGAGCTGGGACAGCGTTTCCCGTGGAAAAGGGACATCGTAACGACTGTCTTTTGGATCGGCGAGAAACCGGCTGAGAATAATCCGGTGCCCAATCGGGTAAGCTCTTGGGACAAAGAGTGGACGAAAAATTATGGCGGGATCGACGATCCTGTTCCCGCTCATCGAAGCAATTACACTCCAGTAAAATTCACGCCGCGACTAAATCCATTTTATTGCGCGCTTCCCTATAATGATAAAGCGAAAGAGGGCCATCGGCCCGAAGCGCCGCAGGTTGTTCCATGGTTTAATGAGGCATATCAGGGGCCGGCTGTGTCGACTTGCAAAGGTCGCTGGGTCGCCATCCGCAAGGGAAATCGAGTGGCCTACGCGCAATGGGAAGACGCTGGGCCTTTTCGCACCGATCACTGGCAATATGTGTTTGGCAACGAACGCCCCAAACCGAATCTTAACAAAGGCGCAGGCCTCGATGTATCGCCTGCGGTACGCGAATATCTTGGGTTGAACACCACGGATGTGACTGATTGGAAGTTCGTAGAATTTAGCGAAGTGCCACGCGGCCCATGGTCAACACTCGGAGAAAACAATACTTTCGTTATCAATGATCGAAAAAAAGGCGCGGCCTTGGTCGAAAAGCTGGGTGTGATCGCGCGCTAAGCGCGCGGTCTGGAAGCGCTATAGTCGGAATCGGTGATCCCGGCCGCCTGGGTAGCGCATGCGTCTCGCGTGCCTGGTGAGCGCCTCTCGCGATCGCGAACTTTTCCGTGCACTGGTTACAAAATCGTGCGTGTGCCATTCGATCATTCAACCGGCAAAGCGCTCGGTGAGTATGAAGATTTCGTCACCGGATTTGTCACGCCCAACGGGAATGTCTGGGGACGCCCTGTCGGAATCACAGTCGCCAAAGATGGCAGCCTGCTTTTCAGCGAAGATGGCAATGGCACCATCTGACGGGTGAGCTACAGCAGATGATCTGGCTCGGCACTTCGGCATTTTCTGCTCCAGTTCACGAGGTTGCGAGAAGCTGTCAGCTTCCCCTACAGTTGCGGCGTGTTTGAGCTTGTCGCACAAGATCGACAGACAAAGGCACGCTCTGGTCGCTTGACGACCGCGCACGGCGTGATCGATACGCCAGCGTTTATGCCAGTGGGAACACAAGGCACCGTGAAAGCGGTGATGCCGCGCGAACTGCGCGAGCTCCGTGCGCAAATCGTTCTTGCAAATACTTATCATCTCTTGGTGCGACCCGGCATCGATGTGATCAAGCACTTCGGCGGATTGCACACGTTTATGAATTGGCAGGGACCGATTCTGACTGATAGCGGCGGTTATCAGATTTTTTCCCTGGCGAAATTGCGCAAGATCACGGAGGAGGGCGTCGAGTTTCAAAATCACGTTGATGGAGCACGGGCTTTTATTTCGCCAGCGATTGCGATGGAAATTCAGGCCGTGCTCGGCACCGACATCGCCATGGTACTCGATGAATGCGCGCCGTATCCCTGCGATTACGATTACGCGGCGCAAAGCGCGGAAATGACGATGCGCTGGGCCAAACTGTGCAAAGAAGTGACATCAGCTTCCAGCCGATTTCTTGCGCAAGATCATCGGCAAGATGCCGATGCCACATCGCCTCAGCAGCTCTTTGGCATCGTCCAGGGCGCGACGTTTGATGACCTGCGCCGCGAAAGCGCGCAGGCGATTGTCAATCTTAACTTCGATGGATACGCCATCGGTGGAGTGAGCGTAGGCGAGCCGGAGGAAGAGATGATGCGCGCTGTGGAAACAACCGAGCCATTTTTACCCAAAGACAGACCGCGATACGCCATGGGACTCGGTACACCGCCACAACTGCTCGAAATGATCGCGCGAGGGATGGACATGTTCGATTGCGTGTTGCCCACGCGCCTCGCACGTAACGGAACCGCGTTCACCGCCACAGGCACGATCAATCTTAAGAATGCCCGGTTCGCGCTGGACAAGTGCCCCATCGAAGAAAATTGTGCTTGTCCTACATGTCAGGAATTCACGCGGGGCTATGTCCGTCACCTCGTCAAAGCGGAAGAAATTCTTGGTCTGCGCCTGATCACGCTGCACAACCTGCATTTCTATCTCGAATTAATGAGGCAAGCGCGGGAACAAATTCAACGCGGCACATTCGACGAATTTCGAGAGCACTTCGTCTCAAATTACGAGACGCGCGATGCAGATCTTGCCACATCTGTGCGGGAAGCTGTCAGCTTCCCGAGCAAAAAAACGGGACGCTAACAGCGTCCCTTACAGCAATTCTAAATTGCAGCCAGCGCTTTCGCGTTTAACGTGCGCTCTCCGGTTATGCTCCACATGGTTTTGGCTCAGGCGCAAAGCCCCGCTCCGGGTGTCCCGGGCGGCGGCATCGGGTTCTTTGTGCCGTTCATTTTCATTTTCGTCATCATGTATTTTGTGATGATCCGGCCGCAGAAGAAACGGCAGGAACAACAAAAAAAATTGGTCGCCAGTTTAAAGACCGGTGATCGGGTGGTGACCAACGCCGGAATTCACGGGCTCATCTCAAACGTAAAAGACACCACAGTGATCGTTAAAGTCGCCGATAATGTTAAGATCGAGATGGAAAAATCGGCAATTACTAATGTGCTGAAACCGGCGCAAAGCTAAAATGGCATTTACATATTGAGACGGTGAATTAATGACCCAATCGACAATCGACAATCGAAAATCGACAATTCGATGACTCCTGCTCTTACATTTTTTATCGGGCTCGTCATGCTCGTGTTGTTCGGATGGTACTTCGCCACCGATCAGGGTCCGCGGAAACGCCTGCTCGCCGCCATCTTGGT
>Ga0137371_10005034_pt1 | contig 10367 bp, 14 predicted proteins | sample SagtaG_7_FD_104919 | JGI IMG/M metagenome (GOLD analysis project Ga0137371, IMG submission 104919) | Vadose zone soil microbial communities from Sagehorn Ranch, Mendocino, California, USA - Sage1_R_40_16 metaG | ecosystem: Environmental > Terrestrial > Soil > Vadose zone | place: USA... | reverse complement strand
ACCCGGGTGGGGTCGTATGGATCGAGCCCCATCTCGACGGAGGCCAGTGAGGTCGGGGTGCCGGCGACGGCGATCCCCGCGACGGCATTCGCCTCGGGGGACTTCCCGATCGCGGCCTCGATCAGCCCCCGCACGTCGGCGGCGAGCGACTCCAGCTCGGCGGCGGTAGGGGGGTTGGAGGAGATGTGGCGCTCGGTATGGCGCACCACCCCCGCCTGCAGCGACGCGTGGAAGGCGATCTGCCGGCCGACGCCGACGACCAGCTCGGTGGAGCCGCCGCCGATGTCGATCACGACGGTGGGCTCCGCGGGCGGGCGCTCGGCAGTGGCTCCGAGGTAGGTCAGGCGCGACTCCTCCTCGCCGTCCAGCACCCGAGCCGAGAGCGCGAACCGCTCCCGCAGCTCGGCGATGAAGGCGCTGCCGTTGGAGGCGTCGCGGACGGCGCTGGTCGCGATCGCGTCGACCGCCTCGGAGCCGGCCTCCCGGTAGATCGAGACGTAGTCGGCGATCGCCTCGCAGGTCGCCTCGACGGCCTCGTTCGACAGTCGCCCCGAGAGGTCGACCCCGCTCCCGAGCCGCGTCACCCGGCTGCGCCGCTCGACCTCGCGGACGCGCCCGTCGACGACGTCGGCCACAAGCAGCCGCGTCGAGTTCGTGCCGACGTCGACGACGGCGACCCTGCGAGACCCCCCAGGCATGGCCCGGACTCTAGACAGCGCGTTCTGCAAGCGCCCCTGCGCCTCCCCTCGCTTCTTACCACGTTGCTAGCATTGGCGGACCGCCGCGGGGTGGAGCAGTCAGGTAGCTCGTCGGGCTCATAACCCGAAGGTCGCGGGTTCGAATCCCGCCCCCGCTATGCGGCGAAAGCCCTGCAAATCGCAGGGTTTTCGTCGTTCTGGAGTGTAGACAGAAGGGTGCAAAATCGGCCCTGGGGCAAGCCCTGGGGCAAGGTGAGGTCAAAGTGAGGTCGATCCAGGCCTTGCGCGATGCCCCCGGTCCACCTACTTTCGGCCGCGAGAAGCGCATAAATAAACGGCCCCGGCGACGCTGAAGACGCCCCGGGGCCCGGCACCGAAGGGCAAGCCTTCGATGCGAGAGAGACCGTACCGCCGTAGGCCGTTCTGGACCGCGTCGCGGGCTCGGCGCCGGAGGTCTGCATCCGCCGCGCGATGGTCAAGGGGCGGATCGAGCCGCCGAAGACGAAGTACGGAAGGCGCGAGGTTCGGCTGCCTGCGCCCCTCGTCTACCGCCTGCGCGCCCATCTCGCCGCGCTGGACGATCAGGACTCGACGGCGCTCGCGTTCACCAACCGGGACGGCAACCCGATCGAGCCCGGCAACCTCCGTCGCCGTGGGCTCAAGCCGTTGGTCGAGGAGGTTGACGCTCCGTGGGCGGGCTTCCACACGTTCCGCCACACGTTCGCTTCGCTCCATCTGAGCCGAGGGACCAACCTGCTCCAGTTCAGCCGCGCGCTCGGCCACCACTCCGCGGCGTTCACGCTCTCCCGCTACACCCACCTGCTGCCCGGCGAGGAGGCGCCGGCGCTCGACCTCTCGCCGACGCCCACCGACCTCTTGGTGGGGGCCGACGCATGACCGCGCCGGAGACTCGGCTGCTGGTCCCCGGCCGGTTCAGCAGCGCCGCGATCAAAGTTGGAGAAGGAGAACTAGACGTGCGCCTGAGCGACGGCGGCAACTGGCAGGTCAAGGTGCGGCTGGTCGCGGAGGATGGGTGGCGACTGCTGTGCCGGGGGCATCTCGACGGCAGCATCTTCGAGGCCGGTCTGCCCGACGATCGAACGCCGGTCTCGATCGGCCCGCTGACGGTCGACCCCGCCGCCCGTCGCGTCGATGTCAACGGCGCCGAGGCGCCCTTGACCGCAGGGGAGTTCGATCTGGTGGCTCTGCTCGCCACCGAAGCCGAGCGCGTTCACGAAGCCGGAGATGCTGCGCGCGCTTTGGGGCATCGCGGATCGCAGCAAGGTCCGCGCTCTGGACTCCCGCGCGAGCCGCGTCCGCTGCAAGCTGCGCGAGGCCGGGGCCGACGGATTCGTGGTCAACTGCCGCGAGCGCGGCTACAGGCTCTGGGAAGGGGACGCGGCCGGCAACGGAGGGCCGCCACGATGAGCCCACAACCCGACGCATCTGCTCCGCTTCGCTCCTGCGATCACCATCGCCAGCGCTACGCGGAGAAAGTCCCGATCCCCGAGGCCGGCGAGTTCCTGATCGGCGACTACGAAGACGAGGGCACGATCGGCGGCGACGGCGAGTTCAGGGTGACGCTGGTCGAACTGCACGGCGATCGCCGCTGGTCGCTGTATCCGCATCTGGAGGTCTACGGCGAGGGAGTGCCGGCGTTGCGCCGGGCGATCGACGCCGGACTACTCGACGTTCTCGCCCCGGTGAACAGCCGGGACGAGTTCGGCCGCCGGCTGCTGGCGATCGGCTTGGTCGACCGCTCCGACATGCCGTCGTCGGAGGCGAGATCGTGAGCACCTACGCAAGGGGCGTCCGCGTCCGCTTCCTCGGCTTCGGCGAACCTGATCCGTACAGCCGCCTCCGCACCGGCACCGAGGGAACGGTCGCGACCGTTGACGACCTCGGGACCGTCCACGTCGATTGGGACGACGGCGGCAGACTCGGGATGGTCGTCGTGCCGCCGCCCGGCCGGCCACCGGATCGAATCGAGCTCGTTCGGCAATGATCGCCCGGCTACGCTCTGCTGCGCATGGCTCTGCTGCCCGACTCGATCGCCTTGCGTACCGCCGCCCTCATCGAGCTAGCTAGTGGAGCGGAGCTTGGAGGTCGAAGGCGATGCTGGTGGTCCGCAGACGGCCTGGCCGATGGTCGGTCCGGCGCTACTTGCCCACGCGACCTCGAATCTCCGATCCATCGTTTTCCGGCTTCGCCCCGACGAAGCCCACAACGACGCTTCGCGATTGCTGCGCAGCCTCTACGACCACATTGTCACCTTTGCGTGGCTGGCCGCCGATCCGCCGATGCGCTTGGCCCTCTGGCGGAAGGAGGACTTGGAGGAGCGCTTGAAGATTCACCGGGAGTTCGCAGCGGGTGGCGAGCAGCTACTTCCAGACGCCGATCGCGAACAGATGGAACACGACGTTGCCCGCCTGCAAGGCAAGGTGCCCGACCTGGCCTCCAAGGCGGCGGTGGCCGACAAGCATTGGATTCCTCGCATCGGCGGTGCCCTTCGGCCGGACAGCCTCAGCTCGTTTCGCGGCTTCTACACCATCCTGTTCCGCGAGCACAGCGGACTCGTCCACGCGACGATGCGAGGGCTCAATCACGTCACGATCGACCTCGCGCCGCCCCGCAAGCGGGTCGTCCTGGAGGCGCCGTTGGAGGGCAGCACTGGCCCCTACGGGATGGCCTCCGTTGTCTACGGCGTCGGTCTCCTGGTCGCCGCCCGATCGCTCGGTTGGCCCGATGCGGGCGAGGTCGAGGCCATCTTCGCCCGTTTTCCATAGCGCACGGCCTCGGGCTCAATACGTCTTTCCGCCCTGGGTGCCAATCCCTCTGTGATGCCCGATCTCGATCCATACAAGCTCGCGGAGCAGGACGTGCAAGTCCAGCGCACGATGCCAAGCCCGAGTGACGCGGCGACGCCAATGTCCAAGGATCGCTGGGACTCACTCAGGTAAGTTCTGCGCGTGCTGATGATGGACCCCAGCTCCGGCCTTTTCGCATTTGATCGACCGAGGGCGCTGGACGAGGCCAGGGAGTTCGCCGACGAGGGACTGGGAAAGGTGCTCAACCCTGACGACCGCACGATGTTGACCCAGCTCTGGGCCCCGGCCGACTACATCACGGCACCCTTCGGGCGGGGCGACCTGGACGATCCCCACGTCGCGTACGTCATGGCGTGGACCTTCGGCGAGGATGGCATGGAGACGGAGCTTGGCCTCGGAGAGGACGACTGGGACCTCCAGAACGCCGCAGTTGACGAAGTCTTTCGGTCCGCGGACGGCGAGACGGAGTCCAGGTACATACAAGATGCGAATGACGACAGCGTCACCGTGTACCAGGAAGCCGAGAGAGGATTGCTCGCGCTGCGGCGCTTTCCGCCAGCCACGCCAGAGATAGTCCGAGACGAATTGGCTAGCCGCCAGGCGTCCCGCTTGGCTGGAATCAAAGATGTATTGGCCGCTCTTGAAGAGGCGAACGAGAAGGGCAACATATGGATACGCTTGTTCGGAGGGGACGCGATCGCTGGTGAGATGGTGGGGGTCGAGAATGGCCAAGTCGTAGTTCGGCGGGCTCGACCGCGTCAGGCAGACAAGGACACATACCCCTGGCGTGTGCGGATCGGAAAAATTGCCTTCGCGAGACCTTTCTCGGGAAAGTGGCGGCGGCCCCCCGAGACACTTACCGGCCTGCTATTCGAACGGTTCAATGAGGAAGCGCCAGCGTCAGCTGCCATCGCGCCGCAACTTTGGACGGCCGCATGCCCGATCTGTGAAATGGCTGTTCGGCTGCCGTGGTCGACGGGCTCCTGCCGAAGCTGTCGGGAAGGCCAGGTCCGGAATCCATATTCAGTGCTGTCAGATTCCCGGCTCGAAGGTCTTCTGGAGAGTCGCGCAGAATGGCTCAAGCTCAACGTTGAGGCCGTCGAAGACGCGAGCGGAAAGTGGCGAGCCGCCTTCAAGACCGAGAACGGCGATTACGTCAAAGGAACATCCCTTGGCGAGACGATGGCCGTGCTTCAAGACAGCCGCCGCCAGGCTCTGATCGACTTGAACCTCCTCTCCGAGGAGCACGGATTCAGTATCACCGCAGACCTTGAAGGCTACGCCGAGTGGGAGCCCGTTAAAGAGCTTCCGATGATGTGAGTAGCCCGTCAACAGCCGGGATGAGTTCGCCCGGCGGTTGCTCGCGATCGGGCTGGTCGACAGCTCCGACCGCCCGCTGCCGGAGGGCCGGTCGGCCTAGCCCGAGAAGCCTACGTAGAAGGCGTCGTGGAACCACAGCCGGAAGGGGCTCCTCGGCCCGCCTTCGACTTTCGTAATGGCGGCGGGGTCCAGATAGAAGCGGCTGCGTTGCAGCTCGGGCAATCCGATCATGACCATCAGCCGATCCTTGTCGGTCTCGCTGGCCGACTCGATGGCACCGAGCATGACGTGCATCGCCAGCGGGACAGTTACGGCGTCGATCTCAACGGTTGGGTCCTTGGTGCCGATCTCGACGTAGACGCTCTCGCCGTCCTTGTCCGACAGCCACTCGATCGCGTCGTCAAAGCTCATCTCGGCCATCCGACCGGCCACTCTAATCCTCGGGGCTATCCTGCCCCGACCGTGGCAACTCCCCTTGAGCAACTGAACGGCGCATACGAAGCCACGATGAAGGCGGAAGGGCAGGCGTTCTTTCGCCGGCTTGGCGAGTACCTAGGCCTGCTGCATCAGAACCGCCGGATCGGGCGGGTCGTCAAGGCCCTGTCGGCCGAGGTGCAGGAAGCCGAACGGAAGTACGCCGACGAGGATGAGGAGCTGGTCCGCGAGTTTGTCGTGCTTCGCGACAAACTGGTCGAGCTCGCACCGGAGGCCGGGGAGGACGCGGACGCCGAGTATCCCGGCCAGCGCGAACCCTTTGGCCCGGCCGAGGCCGATCATTGCCGGGAGTGGTCGTGGACCCTGGCCAATTTCGATGCGATCGCTGCGGGCAGGGAGGAAAAGATTCTCGAGGAGAGGGAAGGTGACCGGAGCCGGTCGCGGGCGCTCGGTGAAATCTTGAATGCGAAGGTCTACAACCTCCAGTACCCCGATGATCCAAACCGGAAGACCCGCCCTGATCTGGACGATCTGCGGACGAGGCTCAATCATCTTCGCGACCGGCAGAGGGCGGCGCAGCTTCGGGTGGAGGCGGTGTTCGAGTCAACCGGCCGCATCGCTCTCCTGAACCTTGAGCACGTTATGAGCCATGCGGCGCCGCGAGAGCCGCGACCGGAGGCGCCCCTCGGCAGCGACGAGCACACCGTCTGGATCAACGAAGTCTTCGCCGAAGGGATTTCGGGCTTCGCGTATCTGCGGGAGCTGATGCGGCCGAGCGAGTTTCGCGGTTCGCTTGAACCGAAAGCGACGGAGGCGATCGAGCGCATCGAAGGGAAGTGCAGGGACGCGCTGGAACGGCTGAACCCGCCGCTCAGGCGGCGGCTGGAGGAGAGGCGATTTCTCCCGGCGTGGGGGGATTTCACTCGCAACGAAAAGATTGGGATCGTCGGGGCCGCGCTCACCGGGCTCAGCATTGTCGCCGCCGTTGTAATCGCGCTCACCGCAGCGGCGTGACAGCGCGGCCTTTCATTTGCGGCTGTGAGGCTGTGAGAATCGCGATGTGGCCGCTATCGAAGTCGCGAGAGACTGGCTTGACTATGTAGAGGCGTTCGGCGCTGCTGGATCGCTGGCCCTAGCCGTCGTCGCGGCGATTTTCGCGAGGCGGAGCGCCAACGATTCAAGCCGGAGCGCCAAAGCGGCTGAACAGACCGCAGTGGCGGCAAGGGAGGAGGCGAGCCTTTCGCGGCAGATGGTCGGACGTCTCGAGGAGCAACTGGAGATCGAGAAGGCGGAACGAGATCATCGCCAAATGGAGCGAGGCCGGAGGCCGCTCTTGGAGCAGCCCGCCCTGACTTACATGACCGACTTTTCGGCGGATGACCTCCCGATGGGCGTCCTGATGGACCTCGGGGTGGAACCGGAACTGGGCAGCTCGGTTACGGGCTTCTACCCGATCATCGTGCGCGCGGAGTTCGTCAACGACGGCGACAAGGCCGCCGACCGGATGCTTGCGAGCATCGCTGTGCCGGAGAGCGTGACCTTGTTGATCTGCGGGCCTCAGGGGGAGCACGTCCAGCGGGTCGCCCCGCACGCGGTCGATTCCTTGACCCTGCGCGGCGACGGAGAGGAGCCTGCTCGCCGGCATACCTGGCGAATAGCGCACATGCCGCCCGGTCAGCCCGAGGCGGCGCACCTGATGCTGCTCTTGCCGCGCGAGCAGGAGTATGAGGTCATGCTCCAAGCCGAGCATCCCGATGCCGACCCGGCCCAAGGTTATTTCCTGGTTTCGCCTGGTGCTGTCCGCGTGGCGCCCGACAGCGAGCAAGGCGGAATCTAACGGCGACAATGCGTGCGGCGCGATGGGATCACGCAGCCGCTGCCATCCGATGCGAGCCGTACCCCCCGAAAGCGCCGCTCAGGCGCTGCGCAAGAGCTCGGAAACGACTGAGTATTGCTTCCGGTGGGGGTTGTCTGCGACCGTACTGGACGTTGAGATGGAGGCGCTGCATGAAGCTAGGAGCCGTGGCACTTCTTGTACTTCCTACCGCTGCCACACCAGCACGGCTCGTTGCGGCCGATGTCGCGGTCCGTCGCTTCATTTTTGACGGCGAATGCGTACTGGTGTTTCTCCACACAATTTCCCAATTCGGCGAGAGCATCGACACCAAGTTCGAACTCTTCGGCTAGTAGACGGAGCAGGTTCTGCTGGATAAAGAAGAGGCCAAGAAATGCGGTCTCAAGTTCATCTGATCCTGGCCCAATCCGGAAGGACATGCCTGGGCGACCGTCCTGTCGGGCAAGCGGATCGCTGACCGATGCAAACAAGGCACTGGCCGAGGGATGTAGCTCCTTGTTGTTGCGCTCATGCTCATATTTCAGATACAGCCCGAGTGCTTGCCGCTCGGCATCCTCCCAACGACCTTCAATGTCTTTGACAAGTGCCCAGAGACTGTCGTGTCCCGTCCAGCGACGCTGGTTGTTCTTCCCGAAGAGACGCTCACATTCTGCGACGCGCTCGGGATCAAGCTTGCCTGAATCAGAGACCTGAGCCTCGGGTTGAGAGGTGACGACCTTTTCTCGCATGAGATGGATCTCGAACTCGTTGGCTTTGTCGAACCGATTCACCGCCTCTTGTCGATTTGCGGCGACCCAGCAGGCCACTGCCATGCCCTCGAACGTCGAGCGGTTCAGCATCATGGCCTGGCGACCGAATCCGAATTCGACAAGCCGAAGGGTTGCTTGAAAGGTCGTCGTCTCTCGCACGGCAGAGAAGGCGATGATGCTGTCGGCTTTGTCGCGCATCCCCCGGCCAGCAGACATTGCCCTCAGGAAGCGCTCCGATAGAGCGTTCAGCTCACGCACAGCGGCAAGCTCGAGCTTGAACTGACGCTCAACCTTCTTCTGAATCTGATCGTCCGTGTCCATTGGTGCACCGTAGGGATACCGACCGTGGAGGCGGTCGTGCGATCTGCCAGAGGCGACAGCCTGGAAATCTGAGGAGAGCGATCTCGGGACCTTCAGATACCTTCGCGGTATGGAGATCAGCGACAACGAGGAAATCTGAGGAGGCGGCGCTCATCACAAGCGAGTCCTCTTCCAGTGTGGTGATCCTTCTCGCTGGTGCCCTGCCTTATCCCGATCCTCGCCGCCGTTGCGCAGCGCGTCGGGCCGCCGAAGAGTTGATCGATTGCGAGCCCTGGCCGGGCGACGATGCGACTCCGCTCGAAATCTCCCAACTGGCGTTGTTGCGGCTGCTTTACCTGCAGTGCGAAGCGCACCGATGCACTCGCCGGCAGCGTGAGGCGGTCGCTCTCCTTGCCCGAGCAGCGGTCGAGACCGCCATCACCGGGCTCTACTGGCTCTACGGTGAGCAGGACATCAAACCTGCCAGCAGCGAGAACGCCAAGTCGTTTCGCCGCCTGATGGCTCCGCTCGCCGACGGCGAGTCAATCAGCGAGGAGATGATCGAGGAGGTGGCGGCGACGATCGGCTCGGGCAGAGGGCTGCCGAGCCTGCGCGATATGGCCGAGCTCGTAAGCGAGCGCAGCGGTCGCGACGCGGCCGGCGACCTCTACCGCCGCGTTTACATTCCGCTCTCGACCTTCGTCGCCCACCCGAGTGGGATGGCGCTGCTGCGCCACGTCGCCCCAGAAGACGAGTTGAGCGAGGCGCCGAGTTCGATATGGAGTAGGCGAGCCGCCCTCCACGCGGCCGATGCCTGCATGGGGCTTTTGGCGCTTGAGCTCGCCGAGCAGAAGGAGCGGCCTGCGGCGATGCTCACCCGATATGCGAATGCCCATATGAAAAGGACAATCGCGCCGCTCGCCATCCTGCTTGGCGGCGCGATGCGGCACAACCTGCGACCGCATCGACTTGCTAGGGCGCTGCGACCAATGGCTGAACTTTGGCGCTACTACCGATCGGGTCGCGCGGTCCTCGATCCCTACCCCGAGCGCGAGGCAAGGATCAACGAGCTTCTCTTAGCGGTCCTCGTCGCGTTCGGGGGCGAGGGATCGGCAGCCGAAGAGGCGATCGCCCGGCACTACGCCGCCGAGTTGGCGAGATCAGCCGATGCACCAGATCGCGGGAGCGGGGGCGAGCATGGCTGACTCACACGACGGCCATGATCGGTTTCTACGAGTCCTCGCCGGGGAGCGTCGCTAGGTTCTTGGAGACCAGATCGCGCTCGTCGCAGCTAACGAGACAATGTCCGGCAGCGTCGGCGGCTGCCGCGTAGGCAGCGTCGTAGACGGAGATCGTGTGGCGCTCGGCAAGCTCGGCCGCTTGCGTTAGCAGGCTGCCCGTAGACACGAGAACGCCGCCGTCGCCGGCGAGTCTCTCGATTGCGGCGAGCAGCGGCGCTACGGACTCCGGCGCTCGCCACGCCCGTACGGCGACATTGGCCACCTCGTAGCGGGCGAGGTCGAGCGTGGCGAGGGTGGCCTCCTCGTCTTCCAGCAGGGCTCGAGCAGACTCGTGGTGATTGTCCTCGGGATCGAAAGCGGCGAGGAGGACGCTTGCGTCGAGAAGCAGGGTCGTCACGGACCGGGCCGCGTGGACTTCACTAGCTCCGCTGCGCGTCCGCCGTGGGGCGAGGCGCCGCTGAGCAACGATCGCATTGCCGCCGCTCGGCCCTCTCGACGCTGGCGCAGCGCCGCGTCGGCGAACCCCCGCATGACGGCGCTGCGGGTCGTGCCGCCACGCTGCGCCTCGGCGTCGACCTCTGCGAGGAGATCATCGGGAAGGGAGACCATGACCTTTGCCATGCAGTAAGTATACCCAGGTATACCAGCGGCTTTCGCTGGGGCAAGAAATGGGGCAAGGTGCCCCACAGATTCCAGCCGATCTCCACGTAGCTCGATCCGGCGAAAAACGCTTGAAACCGTGCTCCACGTAGCCTAGCCGGACTGCCGGTTCGGGCTCATAACCCGAAGGTCGCGGGTTCGAATCCCGCCCCCGCTATGTGTGATGTCTCGCGACATCGGAGACAGATGTCTCGCGACATCGTAGACATCTCAGGCCCCTCCGATCGGCTGGTAGTCGCGACTCGGATCGAGGGTGAGCCGGCGAATCAGCTCGCCTGTGT
>Ga0137371_10005033_pt1 | contig 10371 bp, 7 predicted proteins | sample SagtaG_7_FD_104919 | JGI IMG/M metagenome (GOLD analysis project Ga0137371, IMG submission 104919) | Vadose zone soil microbial communities from Sagehorn Ranch, Mendocino, California, USA - Sage1_R_40_16 metaG | ecosystem: Environmental > Terrestrial > Soil > Vadose zone | place: USA: California... | reverse complement strand
ATGCGCTGTACATCCGCAATGTATTCAAGCTCTTGCTCATGGAAGCAGATGCCTATACGTTGCCGTATTGCGCCTGCGTGTCCTGTATCTTGAGAGATGTAGCCTTCAGCAATAAAGTAACCGCACAGACGGAGCAGATCTGCATCAATTGGAATCAGTGCGTTAATCATCGTAGCCGCGCCTTTTGCAGTATACAGTAGCAGCTTTTCGGCAGGAACATCAAGCACATGCAACGTGCTCAGGTAGCGGAACAGGCGTAGCGACATACGGTTATGGCGCTTGATCTCGTTTGGGTACTTGAGCATATCTCGTGGAATAGCAGCGGCAAATTGTTCATACTGCTCGCTGAAGGTGTTATCAGTAGGCATCACATAGACGTCAGCCTCTAGATCAGTATCGCGAAGCAACTCGATCAGATTGAGATTTGTGGCTTGTTCGACGGCAGGCAATTCGCACAAGGCCATTAATTGATCGCCTGGGACAACCGCAGTGGCAGGTAGAATTGTAAACTGCTGATCCTTGTACAAAACAACCGGATGGTCAGCGGTAACACGCAGCATGCGTCCCATGCTGGTGTTAATTTTCACCATTGTGCCTTTAAAAGGCCGCCGTGTGATAGCTTTCACATCGGCAAGGATAGGCTGTCCCGTCTCCAGATCAAAAGCAAGCACACGTTTCTCAGAAGGCTGCACAAGCTCCACAACATCACCCTGGAATGGAGTGCCACCTGTAGTAAACAGTGTATCGAAGCGTTCAGCCACCACATTGGGACTATTGAGCGCAAAAATCGTCTCATCCGCCTCAAAACAACTGCCACCATAACCCAGGCCAGCATCCAGGAACGCCCGGCCAATACGCTTATCGTAGCCCATACCCTCCGCAACCTCTTTAACATCGGCCCCCAGGCGTTCACAGATCTGGGCGATTTCGTTAATAAAGGAGATTTTGGTGGCAAGGAACGCATTAGAAGCATATTTGATCATCTCCGCCGTATAGAGATCGGTGATAACGATAGGAGCACGCAACGGTAGATAGAGACGAGCAACGGTGTTAGCTGCCTCTGGTTCGGACGAGCCAAGCACGACGCGATCCGGATTCTGGAAATCCAATACCGCCGAACCCTCGCGTAAGAATTCGGGATTGGAGACGACGGAGAAGCGCAGGTCTGGTCGCTTGAGGTTATTGCGAATGACACGCGAGATCACGTCACCGCTGCCAACGGGAACCGTACTCTTATTAATAATAATAGCATAATGGTCGAGTTCCTGCGCAATACTGCGGGCCGCGCTCTCGACATAACGCATATCAGCGCCGCCCTGATTGGTGCTTGTGGGAGTATTTACCGCGACAAAAATGAATTCGCTATTATCCAATCCCTCGCTGTAGCTAGTTGTGAAGCGCAGGCGTCCTGCGTGGACATTGCGCTCAACTAACTCTTCCAGGCCCGGTTCATAGATGGGAAGGACACCCTTTTTGAGGCTCTCAATTTTATCCAGGACGATATCAATACAAGTTACCTGATTACCCATATCGGCGAGGCAGGTGCCAGTGACTAAGCCAACATAGCCAGTGCCGATAACGCATATAATTGACACAACATTACTCCTCTACGCTTACGAATGGATTTTCATATTTTTCTTCTATAATTGTGGTTGGTTCGCCATGACCTGAAAAGACTACCAGATCATCATCGAGGGTATACAATTTGTGCAGGATCGAGTCTTCAATCTGGCGATAGTTGCCACCGGTAAAATCTGTGCGTCCTATGCTGCGGCGGAAGAGTGTATCGCCGGTGAAGACGCAATAGGGACGGCTCACCAGACTAATGCCGCCGGGAGTGTGGCCCGGCGTGTGGAGCACCTCAAGTGAGAGAGTTCCGAAGGTGATGCGGTCGCCCTCGTTGAGTAGAAGGTCTGGTTTTCTTTTGACAAGCGGAGCCTGGCGTCCATACATTTCAGCCATAGCCTTATTGGTATACATAGGAACATCGGCGGGATGGATAGCCAGAGGAACGGGATAGACCGCGCTCACAGCATCGATGCCACTGATATGATCAATATGTCCATGTGTATTAATAATATATTTGGGAATGAGGTTAAGTTCCTTAATAGCTTCCAGAATCCGTTCAGGCTCATCGCCTGGATCAATAATCACTGCTTCCCGCGTCTGTGGGCAGGCGTAGAGAAAGCAATTCTCCTGGAACATACCAGTCGTCACACAGGCAACGATGGGCATCTGTCCTTCATTTGTCTCAAGATCGGGCATGCTCTAAATCCTCCTGGCCCTTACTGAGGTCGATATCACTGAGGACATTATAGCATAGCAGGTCATCCGGCACACGCAAGGCATGCCTCTACGGGGGAGTACCCTCTTGTTTATTTAGAACATTTGTTCTATAATATGCGTGAAGCATTGGGATGTGTTCACAGATGACCTGAGAGCGGTCTGGCCAGCTCTTCTTGAACCCAATCAATAATCAGGGATTTTTCTGGGGCACAATAAAGGTAAATCGCTAAAAGATGCAATTGTATCATGGAATGGCAGAAAAAAGGAGCATGGCTCTCAAAGATGTACACCAGGTGGCATACAAAACCAGGGTAGGCATCCATTTTAGAGGTGCGCGTATCACAATTTTGTGATATGGGACCGGGGTATAAGGTATGTAAGACAGAACTTTTCTTTGAGCTTTGATCTTAAGAAACAAGGATGATAGCAGCGAAAGAGAGATATTGCGGCGGATATATGCTTATGATAAACTATGGCTCGTAATAAAGTCGTTGAGGACGCTTCAGAAGAGGCACAGGCGGTTGCCCTTACAAAAAGCGCAAATGATGCAAAAGAAAGTGTTTTTTGATAGTAGTTTATTACTAATGAGAACATAGAAAGTTGAGTTCTCTAACTAACACGTATAGTTTCTATTCTATGAGCTAGACGAAATAAAATGTGTAATGTAAAATGAGTATTAAGGGTGATTGCCTTGTCGCCCTGTGGCCAGGAGCCACTTGTCGCCCGTGTAGTCGGCGTGAGGCCGATGAAGGTCAGGAGAGTTGAGGAAACATGTCAAAGGATTATTCGGAGCGAAGAACTTATCGAAAGAGTCCTGGACGTCAATATGGATATGACTATGATCCATTGCGTAATCGCAGCGAGCAGAACCAGAACGGAGGGCCAGATAGTTCGGGACAGGGTGAGCGTGGAGAAACAGCGAGTAAGTCAGGTGCTTTGATGGCTCAACGGCCCGATTTACGTAGAACTCGACAACTCCTGCGTCAAAATATCATCGCGACGAAAGCACGTATTGCTGAAGAGAGCGGCGAACAAGAAGACCTGCCAGATACTGAGGAGCCGTTTCAGCACACCCCAGAGTATGAAGAGGCGGAAGAAACAGCATACTATAACCGACGCAATCCCACGCGGAGTGGCCGCATTATCCCGCGCCCTACTCCATCGCAGGAACTTATTGAGACCCAGGAAGAGGGCGAGGGATGGGACGAATTGGGCGTGGGCGATGCAGATCCAGATCTTGGATATGATGAAGAACCTGACCCATTTGATATGCGACCGGGATATGCTGAGGTCGAGCCTGTTAAACGATCTCCTTTACCTCCACCTGTACGCCCTCGTCAGGGCATACCCACACGTCGTGGCATGCGGCCCGTTGAGCCGGAAGACGATTACTATGATGACGAAGAATATGATTACGACAAAGAAGAATTTGATCGGCCTCCAGTAAGGCGTAAGAGCAAGAAGAAGGTTTCGCGGCGTGCTTTATTAGTGGGTGCGGGAGTCGTCGCGATAGGTGGTGCAAGCGTCGCAGCTTATGAACTGGCTCCCAAGATCCCGCAGGTTGTGGGCACGGCTGCCCACAATGTCGAACAACAGGTGCAGGACGCTTTTCAGAAGGGAGTCACGCAGGGTGCAGAGAATGTGCGCAAAGAGTTTGTGACGGCCCTGGACAATCTGGAAGGATTTTCGCTGGATGGAGCCATCGCAGCCGCCAAATTGACGCGCGTAGCATATGATGTTTTCGTCGCACCTGTCATTCAATTTGGTTCCACGCTTGCAGGCGACTTTCTCGGTGGCATGCTCAAAGCATTTAAGGCCGCTCGAAACGTGCTTATAGCTGTAAACATGGATAACTCTTCGCTGATTGCTATTCAGAAGGTACTCGAATCGTGGACCACCCAGGTCTCGACTATGCCCAAGCAACTCGATGCAATTGCGGATACCGATCTAGATGGAGCGCAGTCGTATCTGAGGGCGCTGCAACGTAAGATCGATGATGAGAAAGCCAAGCTGAATAATCCTCAGCCGCAGGCGACTCCTGGCGCTAAGCCAACCGCGCAGCCAACGAAGAAGCCAAAGTAAGAGGTCAATTATCTCCCTTTTGTGACGTTGCCTTCTTTATCGCTTTCTTTTGTAGGGATATCCTCTGCTATCTCCTTTTCAGGCTGCTCGTTTTCTGCATCTTTGACCTCTGCCTCCTCTTTCGTCGCTTGCTCATGATCGATGTGTTTGATCTCACCGTCTTCGACTTTGACGACTTCACCATCCAATGTCTTTGGTGCCGGTTGGTCGCTTTCCGCAGGTTTTTGAGCTATGCCATAGGTTGCAGCCACCTCTCCCCGTGGGACCGGTTTAGAGTAACGTGCGACCAGGTAAGTGATAGGAAGCAGAACGATTAGTAAGAAGAGCGCGGTCCATTGTGCCTGTTTCAGGTGCCAGTCAAGCACGCCAAAGAGATTTACATAAATGTTGTCACGTACGAAGAAGAGGAGAAATTGGGTAATGGCATAGGCATACAGGTAGACCAGCATAAGTATGCCGGGACGTGTAACGCGGTGGGCGAGGTAAAGCATGCTCAGGAGCAGAACGACGTTGGTGAGCAGTTCGTAACCGGCGGCTGGTTGTACAGGAACGCCGCAGATGCTAGAACCTGGTAAGCAAGCCCAACTGCCAGGGTGAACATAGACTGTTGACCAGGGAAGTGTGCTGGGATAGCCAACGATATCGCCGTTAATGAGATTGCCTATACGCCCGAAGATCTGCCCGGCTGCTCCAAAGAGCACACCTGCATCAATAAGCACCAGAGGATTTATACGTTCAACACGTGCCCGCCAGATAAGCGTGGGGATAACCAGGAAGATAGCGCCAAAAAAGGCCATACCTCCTTCCCAGGTAGCGATAATGTGAATGGGATTGGCAAGGTAGTATGAGACGAGGTTGGGTTGCTGTATCACAAAGTAGAGGCGCCCACCGATCAGGCCTGCCGCAATACACCACCATAGGATACGATAGACCATTTCCTGGTTGATCCCTTTACGTCTGGTGTAGCCCCTGATGACCCATAGTGCAATAATGATACCGACCACATACATCAGGCCATACCAACGCAACGCCAATGGTCCCAGGTGGGCAATAATCGGATCGATATTGACATAGATGTATGGTGGGCCAATACGTAGCCAGCCCCAGTTGATAACGTCTGCCAGGGAGAGAGTAATCATAAAAACTCCAATACTTATAAAATGTTGTGCTATCACCTATCCTTTATGATAGTACGCTTTAGAGATACATGCAAGAGGGTAAGGGCGATTCAAACATCCCCGTAGCGGCGTGCCTTGCGTGTGCCGGGTGACCCGCCCACCTTGCGCCGACAGAGGCCATGACGGGCCACCCGGCACACGCAAGGCATGCCGCTACGGGAACGGCTTATCCCATCTTGCTCAGGAAACTTGCAACTGTGCGAATACCTTTGAAAAACTGATCGAGGGAGTACTTTTCATTAGGCGCATGCAGGTTATCATCGGGCAGGCCGAAGCCCATCAGGACGACAGGAATATGCAAGATTTCATCGAACAGAGCCGCTATAGGGATAGAGCCGCCTTCGCGAATGAGGACGGGATCTTTGCCGTACGTTTCCTTCAGTGCGGCTGTTGCCGCTATCATCGGTCGGCTATCAGGTGAGACAAGGACGCCGTCTCCAGCGTGGATTTTGCGTACCGTCACGGTAACATCAGCAGGTGCCACAGCCTTGACCGCACGCTCGAACAGAGTAAAGATCTCGTTTGGTTGTAGCTGTAGATCTGGCGGCAGGCGCAGGCTGATCTTCGCAGTAGCTACGGCGGGAATAACAGTCTTGGCCCCTTCGCCAGTAAAGCCACCAGCAATGCCATGCACCTCAAGCGTAGGACGTGCCCAGATACGCTCAAGTGGTGGATATTCTGCTTCACCGGATAGTTGTTTCACACCCATCTCTTCTCTGAGCGCTTCATTGATATGTAGAGGATCTTGCTGCCAGAAATCTTCCTCTGTTTTTGTAGATTTGCGCATCTTATCATACAGGCCAGGAATGTGGATATGACCGTCCGCATCCTTCAAACGACTGATGATAATCGTCAGTGCGTGGAGTGGGTTGGGAGCAACGCCGCCATATGTGCCCGAATGGAGATCGCGTCTGGCTCCGTGAACCTCAACTTCAGTGTAGATAATGCCACGTAGACCATAGATGAGGGCCGGAATATCCTTAGCTGGCATATGTGTATCGCAGATGAAGGCAGCATCGCACCGCAAGCGTTCAGGATAAGTCTTGACGTAATGCTCGATCGACTCACCGCCATGTTCCTCTTCTCCCTCAATAAGCACCTTAACGTTGAGCGGGAGAGCGCCATTAACCGTCATCAGCGACTCAAGAGCTTTAAACACCAGCATCGCCTGTCCCTTATCATCGCAGGCACCACGACAATAGATATTCCCATTGCGTATGGTTGGTTCAAAGGGAGGTGTCTCCCATAGTTCGACAGGATCGACCGGTTGTACATCGTAGTGTCCATAGATAAGGAGGGTTGGCTTGCCAGGAGCTTTCAGCCATTCGCCATAAACCAGCGGACTGCCCTGAGTGGGGATGGCCTCGACACGCTCAAAGCCAATCTGCCGGAGCTGGTTCGCAGCATACTCCGCCGCCTTGTGAATATCTCCAATATGCTCGGGCAAGGCGCTGATGCTAGGAATACGCAGCCAGCCTTTCAGATCTTCGAGAAAGCGGCTTTCGTGCTCGCTAATGTATATTTCTAGTTGCGTCATAATGTATCCTTTCCCTGCTATGCAGAATATGTGTTATGGTAGCAAGGAAAAGGGAGATTGTCCAGGGGTATTTTGCAGATGTATTGCTTACAGGTGGCAACTCTGGGAGGATAGACGGAAAATAAATTCGGTCAAGAGTATGGATACCTATAAGCAACGTTGTCGGGCCCTAATCGCCATCGTCATCGTAGGGACCAGTGCTTCCTATCTCTTCATCAGCACTTAACGTGCAGAAAAATGGTTTTGCGGACTTACTGCCATAAGATATGTACAGATGATGCACTGGATAATAACATGTAGAAATTGATGAAGTGATATCTACTGCGATTTCTATATCTTGCGGTACTGTGCTACTGGACAACGTAAGAAAATTATGTATGTATAAAGTGCTCATAGGGGTCCGTCTCTCCTTGCATTGGGTGACCACGTATCAATGCTTCTATTATGGGCTATTAAAGAACATGGGAAAATATCATTTCTATATCATTTACGAGCGGTAAGCTCAAATTTGACGTATCAGTTTTTGATCTCATTGCAGGATCAGCGAAAGAAGCTCAGGGTCGAATACTAGAAATGACAATCTGCTTAAGAGGATTTATGGCAAATGCTATACGAGGTGCCATATGATAGAGATAAGGACAAAATTGGCTGAAGGTGGCAGGATAGTGATTCCTGTTGAATATCGGCAGGCATTGGGGCTCCATGTCGGGGACGAAGTGATTTTACGTTTGGAGGATGGTGAGGTGCGCATTTTTACTCCTCAGCAGGCTATTAAGCATGCACAAGAGCTGGTAAGTCGTTATGTTTCACAGGGACGGTCGTTAGCAGATGAGTTGCTGACAGAGAGACGGGCGGAAAAGGAATGATGAAGCGGGGAGTCCTGGACGCTTCCGCTTTGCTTGCTTTAATGAAAAAAAAGCTAACTGGCTGTCCATCATTATAGTAGCGCTCCTAGCCGTCGATCAATTTTCGGAGGTTGAAGGCCGACTAAAGCATGTTATAATGCTCCTGAACACTCGTTCTTATAAGGTAAAGCATATTGTTCTGTCGGGGGAGGATGTTTATTATGTCAATACGACAACTGGAGCCTGATGTTGCTGCGAAGATTGCGGCGGGAGAGGTGGTGGAGCGGCCTGCCTCTGTTGTGAAAGAATTGATTGAGAATAGTATTGATGCAGGTTCAACGCAGATTCGTGTGGACCTGGCTCATGGGGGGTTGCAGCTTATTCGGGTGACTGATAATGGCTGTGGGATTGCGGCGGATGAACTTCCCCTGGCTCTAGCACGTCATGCAACGAGTAAAGTGACACGGATTGATGATCTGGAACATATTCGTTCGCTCGGGTTTCGTGGAGAAGCGCTGGCGAGTATTGCAGCGGTGGCGGAGGTGACGTTGTTGAGCAGGCAGAAGGATGCGGCACAGGGAGCACAGATCGGCGCTGCCAATGGACAGCTTTCCGCTGTTACGACGGCAGCTTCTCCAGAGGGGACGACGATGACGGTGCGCAATCTTTTTAGTGCTGTACCTGCGCGTCTGAAATTTTTGAAGAGTCGCAACACTGAGGTAAGCCATTGTCATCACCTGTTGGAGCAGTATGCGCTGGCCTATCCCGAGATTCGTTTTAGCGTTTTCAGTGATGGACGCCAGATCTTTGCGACGCCAGGGGATGGTCAATTGGCAAGCGTCCTGGTCGAGGTCTATGGTTTGCAGACTGCCGATCAGATGGTTCCCTTGATCACTACAGAGGCGGCGGATGATGCTCCTGTTGTGAGCGGCTATGTCAGTCGACCGAGCTGTTATAAAAGTACGCGCCAGCATATTTCGTTCTTTGTAAACCGGCGCTGGGTCTTGAGTCGCATGTTGACTGCTGCTGTAGAGGGTGCCTACCACTCGCTTTTGCTTACCGGGCGGCATCCTATCGCGGTTATCAATATCCAGCTTGATCCGGCGCTACTCGATGTGAATGTGCATCCAGCCAAGACTGAGATCCGCTTTCTGAAAGAGAGACGCGTCTTCGCTGCGATCTTGCGAGCGGTACGTGCGGCTCTGTTGGAAGAACCACAGATGCCACAGTGGAAGCCTCGTGAAGCGCTTGAGACACCGGTCGAGCAGGCGGAAGAACGCAGAGCGGAAGAGGATGTGCAGGGGGCAGTGGAGCAAGATGAATTGGAAGATCAGGATGTGGCAGCTCTCTTTACAGCGCCGAATCGTGAAGAGAAGCATGAAGAAGCAACCGATATTCCACAGGACAATCCCTGGTTGACGGTAACGGAAGAAGAGAGTGGAACTAGGCCGCCATTAATGTCGCGTCTGTGGCAAAGTCATATACATAGTACTGATGATGTTGTTGCATCAAATACTGTTGATCCTTCTGGATCTGCTCAAGCCGCATCATCCAACTTTGGAGAAACTGCGCCGCCCACACCTGCAGGAACAATACCCTCTAACTCTGTAGGAACCTCATTGAGAGGGGCGCAGCGCAGTGGCCGTGGCTCTAGCAACCAGTTAGCAGGTGAGGAAGTTGCTCCACCTGCTCCTGAACACACGCAAGACCAGCCCTTGCAAGGTAGTGTGCAACAGGACGAGTTACTGGCAGGCAAGAGCGTCGATCCACAACAGACGCGGCGCTTGCCACATCTACGGGTAATCGGACAACTCGCGCAGAGTTATATCGTAACCGAGGGTGAGCAGGGAATGTATCTGATCGATCAACATGCCGCTCATGAACGCATTCTGCTGGAGCGCATGGTCGCAACATTGAAGGCCCGTACTCCGATGTCGCAACTGTTGCTCACGCCGCTGGAGCTTGAACTGGCCCCGAGCGAGTTAGAGGCCATTGAGGAGCACATGCCGCAACTGGAATCCATCGGGTTTACACTGGAGATAGCGGAAGATCAGAAGTTGCTGGTGCGTGCAGTACCGAGCGTACTGGTGAAGCAGATGAACGCCCATTCCCTGCATGAGCTTCTTCTTGAAACAACAGCGCCGGAGAGTCTGGGACACACCGAGACCTGGGAAGAGCGGGCTCTGGCGAACGTGGCGTGTAAAGCCGCCATCAAAGCAAACTACTTCTTGACTGTGAGCGAGATGCGCGAAATGATTGAACAGTTGGAGCAGACCAGGGCGCCATATAGTTGTTGTCATGGTCGCCCCACGATGGTTCATTTCACCTTGCCTGCATTAGCTCACGAGTTTGAGAGGCGCTAAAAGCATGCTTGCGAATGTATTGACCTCTGCGGCCAGTTGGAATAGCGAAAAGCCATTATTAACCTATCTCGTTCCTGGCT
>Ga0137371_10005030_pt1 | contig 10373 bp, 15 predicted proteins | sample SagtaG_7_FD_104919 | JGI IMG/M metagenome (GOLD analysis project Ga0137371, IMG submission 104919) | Vadose zone soil microbial communities from Sagehorn Ranch, Mendocino, California, USA - Sage1_R_40_16 metaG | ecosystem: Environmental > Terrestrial > Soil > Vadose zone | place: USA... | reverse complement strand
CACTCGCTTAATCTTTCCTTAGTGTCGGTGAATCTCTTCATCGCGTGGCATTCGACGACGATTGACGCTGAGTACGAACCTATCCCGGCTTTCGTCTCGGCTTTTTTGCAATCACGTTTTCGCCGGTGCTTAACGTGATCTTGGCTCTTGTGCCCTGGTTGGAATATCACCTTAGGGACTGCGCAAAAATAATTTCACATTTTTAAGGGACTCAACGTGTTATTCCAGCCCGGCAGAGTCTTGTGACGGGCGAGGGCGAGTTGCTCCATTTTTTTTGGGATATCTGCTCGCCCTTCTCGTAATTCCGGTTGATGAGACGAGCCTTGACTCGAAGGCCTGAAGAATTCTTGGTGGTCTGGATGTACTTCACGACGGTTTCATAACTCTCCAGGGGTTTGCCCGCCCAGTTGAAGCTGATGGGTGAAAAGAGTTGGTGTTCGATCGGATGCCACTTGGAAGCACCTGGCGGATAGTGGCAGACGGTGACGGTCAGGTGGTAGGGGTCACAGAGTTGATGCTGCAAATGATATTTCCAGGCCCGGGCACGAGCGCTGTTGGATCCGCCGCAGTCGGCGAGGATCAGCAGTTGATGGGTCCGTGTGGTGAGCAATATCGAAGAGTAGTCGGCGTCGAAATTGATCCAATGGCATCGGGAAAAGGCCGGCACCATCGAGCAGGTCCATGATGTCGTGAAGAACGAGTTGGCCGACGGAGTGCTGCCTTGCGGCCGTTTCGGGGCCAATGCGGCATGGCTGCGTTTAGCGGTACTCACGCACAACGTGCTGACGGCGATAAAGCGCTTGGCTTTGCCAGCGGAGTATCTGTCGGCACGGCCCGAGCGGTTGCGCTTTCTGCTTCTGAAGTGGCGGGTCGGGTGTCCCATCACGCCGCAGGCTGCACCTTCGGTTGGCCGCATTGCTGGCCCGCATCGCCGATCGTACGGGCCTTCCAGTCCCTGCCGATCCGCGCGTAGCTTCTACTGACAATCCAAAATCTGCTTCTTTCCGGCGTACTGTTGTCTGCACACTCTTCGGTGTTCCGCACTGCGTGGACTGGCACTAAAAAACGGTGGTAAAGGGGCCGAGCAGGAAGACACGTAGGAAAATCACGCGTTCTTGAGTGAGGCTTGTCAAAGTTGGTGCCACGCCGTCTTAATTCATGTGCGAATGGAGCTTACCGACGGATTGGGGTTGTTCTCAGGGCCACGTCAAAGGCCTCCAAAACTACCAGCCGCGCAATCCGCGGCTAAAATAGTTTGGGCTACGACTTTGACGTATCCCTGGGATTGTTCTCAAGTTCCTTGCACATATCGACGATTCATGAAACACTGTTTTGACTCTACTATCCGCCTTTCGAACCTGCTTCGATTTTTGCAGCGAAAGTATTGGCCGCTGCGTATTGCCCACCTCAGATAACCTTGGCCACTGACTTGCGAATGTTCCTGCCTCGGAAAGGGAGATGATGGACGAGACGATTTCCATTCTCTATGTAGAAGACGATGAGCTCATGAGAGTCGGCATGCGATTTCTGCTCGAGAAGATGCCGGGCATTGAAGTCGTTGCCGATTGTGGCAACGGAAGAGATGTGCTGGGGCTGGTTCTAACACTACGGCCCCGTGTCGTGATACTCGACATCGCTTTGCCTGGGCTCAATGGGCTGGAAGTGGCGGCGCTGCTGCACCGGGAGCACGCCAATGTTGCAATGATCATCCTTACGGGATTCCTTGAAACCGAATACGTGCGGCGTGCCCAATCGTTGGGCGTCTTCGCATACCTGCTTAAGGATTCCAGTCTGGCAGAGCTCGAAATGGCCGTGCGCGCTGCGGCTTCTGGAAAATCGTATCTGATACCATGTGTCTCGAAGTACCTGTGGGAAAACCAGCGCGTTATAGGAGTGGCGCCGTTGGACACGTGGGAGCCGATCACGCCACGTCATCGCGAAGTGCTCACGCTCGTTGCCGAGGGCAAGACCAACAAGGAAATCGCCCTGGTGTTGGCGGTGAGCGTGAAGACCATCGACAAACACCGGACCGAGCTCATGCGCCGGCTGCACATTCACAACACCGCCGGCCTGGTCCGGTACGCCACCCGAAACAGGTTTGTGACCGCCTAGCGCGCTTTTTGTGACCAATTTCGGCATGGAGTCGTGGGCTTTTAGCCCCGCGTTCCCATCTGGTACGCGGGCTGTATGACCGTGCGTATTTTCGTTGATTCCATCGAACATCATCAGTTGGTTTGGATTTGGCATTGCGCTGGGTTCTTCGTCGGATGGTTGGAGCAGCTGCAAAGTGGGCCCTTCTCCGAAAAGTCTCGCGGGAGAATCTGTAGAATTTGATCGAGAGTCCCGGTCGAATATGCAAGACGCTTGCGAGATAGGGACGGGTTGGCGCGATCCCGCGACAGGTGTATCCATCTCGGAGGCAGGTTGATCCGGTTCGGAACGACTTGACTCCGCCGCGGAAGCAAATGTTTTCGTGATGGAACAACGTGTTTCCGAGAAAAAGCAAGGTTTCCTGGACCCGGAACTAGGTAACATTGTGACGGAACAAAATGTCTTCGTGACGAAGCTATGTGGGTTCATCCAAAAGCAACGTCGTTTTGCGCCGAAGCCACATCGCTCTTTGAAAACCCAATATGGTTTTGCGCCAATATGATGTGGCAATGTGAAAAATCGATATGGCTTTACGCCAAAGCCATGTGTTGCCGGAGCGGGCCGCGCTAATCCCTTGAAGTAAAAGGACTTCCATGCGACAAAAACAAGTTAACTTCGTGGCAAAGCAATGTTGCAATTTCAAAAATCAATGTTCCTTTCCGATAAAGCACTGGATCGCCGTGACGGATCGAATTGTCTTGGCCACAAAGAAGACTGTCGGCCTGACCTGGATAACAGGCGCCGTCAGGGCACTACTTGTATCGGTCGCGAAGAAAAGCATCAATGACGCGTTGCCAGTTATCTCTGAGACGGACCTAATCTTCATCGCGGGAAAGCAAACCTTATTGAATTGAAAGGGAAGCTCGCGGCCGGACCGGAAACGAGTTGCGACGGGTCACGAGATGCCGGGGGAGCCAACATTCATTCCTGTATTTCATCCGCCACAGCGCCCGTTTGAATTTGAAATCGTTCCCGTTCGGGATGTGACTCAACTTTCCAAGGTGCTGTGCGTGAGGGGCGGTTCACAAAATTTTCTCCGGACAGCAGTGTTCGCCGATCGCCAATGTCTAACAGCCAGGTGCAATCAGCCAAAGCAATTGCTGAGGATATTGCACATCTTTGTTGCGTACCTGACGATTGGCGATTGCAGATTTCAGATCTAACCGCGTGGCCGTTCCCGACTTTTTGTGCAAAGCCACGTTCTGGCTGCATATTCCGGACGATGTGAATAACCGTTCCGATTTGATGTGAATATCGATTCCGGGGATGTGAATACCGGATTCCGGAATGAAATGGATAGAAATTTCGAGCGCGATCGGAATGAATATTCGCATCGTCGGAATGAATATTCACATCGCCGGAATTTTTGAAACTGAGACGACAGTTTTCCGAAGAGCGGCGGCGCTGGACAACATGGGGTTATCCATGGTCTCCACTGAAGGTGGAGGAATCGTGGAATGCCTCAGAAAGAGCTGTCTATGCGCAAGGTCAAGGAAGTATTACGGCTGCGGTTCGCGGCTGGTCTTCAGCAAGAACAGATCGCCCGCAGTTGCTCGATTGGTCAATCGCCCGTTCATCGGTATTTAAGAAGGGCTGAGGCCGCGGGACTGAGTTGGCCGCTGCCGAAAGAATACGACGACCGGCAACTGAATGAACTGCTGTTTCCGGCACGGCCAGGCCGCAAACCGAAGCGGCCATCCATCGTCGATTTCGCCGAGATTCACCATCAGCTCACCAGTCAGCGGCACGTAACGCGTGCCGCTGATGGCTATTCCGTACTGCATAAGAGAATGAACGAACTGTTTCGTGACCTCGCCGTCGCGCATGTGGACGGCAGTATGGGACGACTGCTGATGAAACTGTCTCCAGTGGATGCGCTACTGTTGGATGACTTCGCCATGGCTCCGTTGCAGGACAGCGAGCGGCGGGACTTGCTGGAAATCTGCGATGACCGCTATCAGCGGCGCTCCAATGAAAGACGAAATAATGCTGATGAACAACTACGAAAACGGGGAAATTCGGGGACCTCCGCTTGACTGATGTGAATACTTCGAGCCATCATGCAAACACCAGCGTCGCATTGCTCCGCCGTATTCACATCGCGTCGGAATCCATTATTCACATCACCGGAATAGGCAGCCGAACCGCTTTCGACTCTTGAAGCGGAAGCCGAAGAAGACAACGAAGCGGAAAACAGGCTATGATCGAGCACATGAGCACCGTCCGCATTACCGAAACCGAACTGGCGCGCGATGTGCACGGCGTGTTGGAGAAGGTCCAACAAGGCGTCGAGGTTATCATCGAGCAGGATCATCGTCCCGTCGCTGTCATCAAAACGCCCGCTGCGCCTGGCCGGAAAATCTCCGAAGTGATCGCCGCACTTAAAGCCAGTGGAGCTAATGCGGTCCTCGATGAAGACTTTGCACGAGATGTGAAAGAAGGCATCCAAACCTATCGTGAACCATGGAATCCACCATCCGTGGATTAGTCCTCGATTCCAGCGTCCTGGTCGCGGCCGAACGCGCCAAGCTCACGACGCCTGAAGTGCTCCGCAATATCCGGGCCTCTGCCGATATCGGCGATGCGCCGATCGTCATCTCCGCCATGACCGTGGCGGAACTCGCTCACGGCATCTACCGCGCCGACTCACCTGAACGCGCACAGCAGCGCCGCCAGTTTGTCGATGAACTGAAGGCGCACATTCCCGTCCATCCGGTCACGCCAGCGGTCCCGTCATCCCAGTTCGCGGTTTTGGTCCGGGACTTCTTCCGAAGCGAGCGCCCGAGTGCCTTTCTCCCTTTCCGCATTCAGAACGAACCGTATCCGACATTGGGACAGATGGGTACGGGCAACGCTCTACGGTTCGCACTCGTAGTCGCACCAGCTCACCCAGGTGCCTTCGCGCACTTTCGTCGCTGCACACCTCAGTGTCGTAACTCTACAATGCCCATGGGAACTGCACGGCCGCTATGGCGGATCGACGCGCTCCCGCGGGTTGCTCACGAAACAGTTCTGCAACGTGCCGCAAATAGCCCGGTCGCCGTGGTGATGTCGATGTCTGCGATCAGCAATCCTTCCTCACCGTAGGGCTGGTAGCTGAGTAATGTCCCATCCGGACGGACGATCGCCGACGTGGTCGGAGAGCCGGGACTCGCGAAATTGACGGTTGCGAAATAGCAGGTGTTCTCGGCGGCGCGGCACAGCGCCGCCTTCTCGTGAAATGTATTCGCGGGATCGGCGAAGGCCGCTGGCCGGTAAGAACCGGGCTCCGCTTCGTGGAAGTGCGGGTGAAACACAGCGTGTGCTCCATGCCGTACGGCCCAGCGGACGGTCTCTGGATACCGCCAGCCTTCGTGGCAGATCGCGGCACCGAAAGTCAAGGGGCCGGCTTGAAAGACGCGGCGGCCGGAGCCTGGTGTGTAGGTGCCCTCTTCGGAGGGGTCGATCTGGACCTTGTCCTGAAAGCCCGCGATCGATCCGTCCTGATGGATAACCAGGGCGGTCGCCACGAGTGCACCGTCAACAAAGCGTTCCGTTCCGAGAACGACGGTGAGGTTTGCCTTCGCGGCTGCCTCGCCGATGACGGACCAGGCGCGTTCGAGGAACTCCGGATCGGGAGGCGGCACGGGTTTGCCCACTCGATAGCCGGGGATGAAGCATTCCGGAAAGCAGATGATCCGTACTCCCTTGATGGAGGCTTGATCGATGGCCTGCACGGCGAGCGTGATCGACTCCTCTGGAGTGGCCGGGAACCGGATATTGGCGAGTGCGATTCGAAACTTGTTCACGAGTTTTCCTTCTGGAACAGCGCAAAGCGGATCCTTCCGATGTTGGATCAGCGGAAGACCACCACTCCGAGGCCGACCAGCCCCGCTAAGATGAGATAAATCGCCACCAGATAATTCAAGAATCGCGGAAAAAGCAAGATCAAGAACCCGAACAGAATGGAAAGCACAGGTCCGACACGAAGGATCATGGGCGCCTCACTGAGAAAAAACTGCCGCCGGCTTCCTGCACAGGCGGCAGTTCGAATCGTGCGATATCTTACTGTCTGGATCGAGTCTTGGCCGGTGGGGCCGTGGCGTGTTCATACGTGGCGCCCATTTGATCGTAAGATCGCTCCAGTTCTGCGAGTGCGGAATCCACTTCCGGTTTCATGGTCGTCCAGGATTCGACGTAGACCTTTTCGACGTCCTCCAGTCGATCGGCCACAATTTTTCGCTGATCGCGCAAACGGGCGATAGCGTTCTTGAAGTCCGTCTGGGCCGCTCCCTTCATTGCCGAAACACGTTGATCCAAACCATCGAGCTTTTGATCAAACTCATCCAGCTTTGCGCGGGTCATTTGGATGTACTCGTCCCGCTGGTGTTTCAAGCTGTCCCTGACGTTGTCCCGCTCTTCGGATGCCGCCTTCGTCGACGTGGAACTGTTGCACCCGGGTGCCATAAGCAAGAAAGCCAAAAGCATGCTAAAAGTGATTTTCATGATGCCTCCATAGAGAATAGACAATTCACTACGTTTGAGTGCATGACCGTTTCCACACGGCTAACGCACTGGCATATCAAGCTTTTCTGAAGTTGCGTAGGCCGGGTTCGACCGGCTTTGTGCGGCTCACCGAGGAAAGAATCCTTGAAGAGCCTTATGGACAGTGTTGCAAGCCCAAGCCCGCGCTGAATGAGATTTCGAGAGAGGTGGAGGGGAATGATGGCGTAATACTTGAGAAGCGATGAATCGGGCCGTTCAACGCGCGGTGCGTCGAAAGATTGCGGCTCGTCCACGATGGTCATCACTTTGGATGGCTGACTAGGACCAATCCTCTTTGGAGGCCTTCCGCTTCCGTCGCACAACAATCGCGATCACGCACACCAGCGCCAGCACGCCCGCGACGACCCGAATCATCGTCGTGTTGTCGGAGCCACTTTCCGGCGTTGCCTGAATCAGCCAGAGAGCCAAAGCCATAACGACCTCCCTCTTTTTTATAGCCTAGATCCCGAAGCACGGAGTTGACAAAGTTTTTCAGCCGCGAATTGCGCAATTCGCGGCTAAACGCGATACTCATATGAATGCTGCATAGGAAAAACGACGAGGGCGAGTTCAGAGTTCCTGAGGTCGAGGAATTCAGGACGAACCTAGACGAAGCGAAAACTCCCCTTGGCAAAGGAGGGGTGGCCGCGCCATCAAAAAAAATGGCCCGAAGGCACCGTGTTTGACGCGGACGGGGTGGTTCGTTCAAGCTACCGTTAGAATCTATTTGGCGGTTGAACGAACCACCCCGTCTGCGCCCAGCTAAGGTGGCTTCGCGACATTTCATTGATGGGCGCAGCCACCCCTCCTTCGCCAAGGAGGGGAATTCAGATCAGGATGTCTGAAGTTATCGGCGTGTTGCTTCTGCAGACAGCTTTCGCTCCAGGTTTTCACTTCGCACAAATCCGACTGCGCGCGGGCCGGGCCCTTTCACGAGAGTCCACCGCCCTTCAGCGTCTACTACCTCCAGATCGGTTTGAACCTTTTCGCCTTTATTGAGCGAGTGCAACATGGTGCTGCGTGGAAAATTCGTGGAATAAATTTCAGCGGAGTCGCTGGATACGGTTGCCCAAGAACCATTCTCCGCACCATCCGAAGGCGGGGTCTCAAGGTTTTGCCCACCCGTTTGTGTCCGGGCTTTGCTGGGCTTCAGCGGCGAAGGACCTCGGAGCGCTTTCCTGTGGGCTGGCTTCCGTGCTGTGCCGGAGACCGGTAGCCGGATCGGATCCTTTACTGGCTTGTTGATCTCACTCTCGTTTGCCGAGAGGCCAGAAGTTGTGATGGATTTCAGCGGCATGGTCAAGACCATCACGAAAATTACGGCTGAACCTATTGTGAGGAGGATAAGAAAACGGCCCATGGTTTACAGCTCCCTCTGCGCAAATTCCCAGAAACGGTATCTTTCAAAACGGACTTTAGTGTCACATGATGCAGCACCAGGTGACAAAAGCCCATCGATCGAATGTGCCATGGCTGGGCTAAGCAAGACAGTACTTGCTGTTGGCTCAATTGTTCGATTATCAGTCCTGCCGCGTGCGTGTATCTTCGCAACACGCAAATGGAAGCGTACAGGAGGACCGATGATGAAGATGATCGAGCTAGGGACCGCGAATATCCTCGCTATAATGGCGGGCACGACAGACTGGAGCAGCAAAAAGGTTGGAGCGACGACGCCGTTCTCAGGAATGGCCGAGAGCCTCGCAGGTATCGAAGGCTACCTCGATCGTTTCCTTGGCGTTTCCGACACATCCGCCCACGTTCCCGTATTTTTCTTTCTGGCGATTTTCCTGGCAACGTTCGGATCGATCCTCTTTATGGCCCTTATATTTTCGGCACGATCGCAGCCTGGGCGGTCTCGGTCATCGGGCGACTAGCAAAAAAACCTTTAGGGGCGCCTAATGCGGGTGTCGCAAGATAGCGACCATGATGAGCAGCAGGCCCATGGTCGCGAGTGTGAAGAGAAGGAGGATCGTTCCACAGGCGTTGACCGCGAACTGGACCGATCTTCTGATTAGCATATTTACCTCGCAATGTGATCCGCCGCCGCATGGCAATGTCGACTCCATGCGGAAGCGCAGGAAATCTGTAAACGGATTCTAGTCCGTCCGGCCGAAACGGAAAATTGGACCTAAGTACGGGGGCGGAAAGTGCCTCAGTTCAGGAGCAACACGACGGTCAGGCGCTCGAGGGTTGACGGCCCGCCGTGCGTAAAGCCGCTTCCGTCAGGGGCAAGCCGAAAACCGTGGTCGCCGAAGATGAGCACAGGCAGCGTGGGATCGAGACGCGGGACCAGCTTTTTGAATGCGATTTCCAACTCTGCCCGCGCCAGCCGGGCGAGGTCTCCCAGACTGAGGTTGCGCTGATGGCTAAGGTGATCGACAACGTCGATCTTTTCGAAGGCCTTCCTGAATTCCTGCGCGATCATCGTCAGGTAGAACGCCTCCGTCGAGGTTCTCTGCGAGACGAAAGCAAACTCCAATGACCGTAGCTGCCGTGGTGCAAGGCAGCCGGGCAGCACGCGACGCACTGTATCGGCGAGGGGCAGTCCCAGGCAGTCGACCACGACCCACTGAGCGTCGAGATGCGCGCGCAATTTCACTTCGAGACTCTCTGGTGGAACAGCCAGTTCCGTCCTGGCCAGTCGATCGAGCATTGCGAGCCAGGGTTCCGGCCGCAATTTCATGAATCGCTCGTGCTCGGCGTAGACGCACTCGATTTTCGCGGCCAGTTGATCCACCTCGCCCGGCGGCTGTGGGTTGAGAAGTTCCCTGGCTGCAGCCACCGCACGGCTGTCGCGCGCGTTTTCGGGCGCACGCACCAGCCCGTTGAGCATCATGTCCAGCACGCGCTGGACGGCCTCTTCGCCCAGTTGCATATCCTCGAGCTTCCGCAGGCTTGCTTCGCCGATCCATCGTGGATCGATCAGCTCCGCGCCGAGCGCCTGCTCGGCGCGCGAAAAGGCCGGCGGCAGCGGATGTCCCTGGCCGAGCGCCTGCTCATAGCACCAGGCCAGGAGGTCCCGCTTCAGGGGCTGGTTCTCGCTGGAAGGGCTGCCGGCGCGGCGAACAGTGATGCGGGATCCGGCGCGGTCGAAGAATTGTTCCAGGGCTCTCATCAAATCCGGCTTTTCCCAAACCCGCTCTCCGAGAAATTCCAGCAGCGCTTCGGCGCGCACGGGCTTCACCAGTTCCAGGCCGGAGAGGTGCTGATCGAAAAGCGACAGGTTTTCCACCTCGGGGTAGTCGCTCTTGCCCTCGAGGTATGAAAGCGCCGGTGTGGTCACTTCCAAGCCCTGATTCACCCATTCACGCACCTTGGACTTCACCCGGTCCTGCTGGAAAAACAAACCGATTTCGGTTTCCAGCCGCTGGCAGGCAGTCTCGAAGCGCCGCAACGTTTCCGATAGAGGGCTGTCCGCGCCGTCAAAACCGCAGCGGCAGATAGGTTGGAATTCCAGCGACGCCAACCCGGGGCACCGCTGGGTTTTAGCCTGTGCGATCAACGTCTCCACTTCCCGCGCCAGCCCATCCACCATCACATGCCTGCTCCGTGCGATTCCCGGAGTCCGGTACGACCAAATCGGGTGGCGGCTCGCGTCGCTATGCCACTGCTCATGCCGCTGGCGATTCCACTGCTAATGGCTTTGGTAGAGCGCCAGCGCACCGTCGAGCCAGGCATAGAGCGCTTCGGGCTGCGAT
>Ga0137371_10005026_pt1 | contig 10375 bp, 6 predicted proteins | sample SagtaG_7_FD_104919 | JGI IMG/M metagenome (GOLD analysis project Ga0137371, IMG submission 104919) | Vadose zone soil microbial communities from Sagehorn Ranch, Mendocino, California, USA - Sage1_R_40_16 metaG | ecosystem: Environmental > Terrestrial > Soil > Vadose zone | place: USA: California... | reverse complement strand
GCATGCGCAGCCGGAACCCATGCGTCTTGGCGCGGCGTCGGTTGTTCGGCTGGAACGTGCGCTTGCTCACTGGGGCTCCAGATACGGTGCAGGTTTGCGGACGAGCAGGTTTGCGGACGGGTAGGTTTGCGGACGGTGCCTATGCCGGGCCCGCCAGGCCGGGCCCGGCCCGTTTCAGCACAGGCAAAACTGGCGCCGGGTGACCGGACCTATGAACGTTACGCGCACCGGCCAGTCCCGGTCAAACGGGCCGGTCCGCGCCGCCGCCGCCACGGGCCGGCCGGCGATCGGGTGCCCGCCCGCCCGCCGCGGTGCAACAAGGCTATTTGCGCCGCGCGCGCAGGGGCCTGGCCTTAGGCTGTGGATAGCGGTCCGGGAGGCGGGTCCCGGGTCCCAGTGAACAGGCCGGCCGGCGGTGAAGGAGCGGCCACAGGGCGGAACACGACGTGCACAACCTGTGGAAAAACCTGTTGATCACATGTGGGGGCTGGCGCGAGATGAACGGCCGATGAGCGAAGCAGACCTCGCGGAGGTGTGGGCCAGATCCCTCGACGAACTCGCGGAAATGCACATCGAGCCTGCTCAGCGGGCCTGGCTGCAGCTCACAAGGCCGCTCGGACTGGTCGAGAATACGGCACTTATCGCGACCCCGAATGAATTCGTCAAGGAACAGCTCGAGACCAGGCTCCGGTCGCTGATCACCAACGCCCTGTCCAGGGAACTCGGCCGCAGCATCCAGCTGGCCGTCACCGTCGATCCGGCCATCACCTCGGCGATGCCCGGCACTGCGGCCGGACACGAGCACCCGGCGCCCGGCGCGGCCGACAGCCCGGAGCCGGGCCTGCCGATGGATCGCCGGATGCCCGATCTCGGCGGCGGACGCGCCATCGGCCGCCACGGGCAGTCGATCGGCGACCATGCCGACTCCCTGGGACTGCCCAGGATCGGCATTGACGGCAGGCGGGCCCAGGATCACGAACTGGCCGCCGGCGGGATAGATCCGGTCACCGGCAGGCCACGGTCATCGGTCATTCCCGGCCGGGCCGCGGCGGGCCAGGGGGCACCACGACCCGGACAGGCAAGGCTGAACCCGAAATACACCTTCGAGACGTTCGTCATCGGGTCGAGCAACCGGTTCGCGCACGCCGCGGCCGTCGCCGTCGCCGAGGCCCCGGCGAAGGCATACAACCCCCTCTTCGTGTACGGCGACTCCGGGCTGGGCAAGACGCATCTGCTGCACGCCATCGGCCACTACGCGCAGAGCCTGTACCAGGGCATCCGGGTGCGGTATGTCAGCTCGGAAGAGTTCACCAACGACTTCATCAACATGATCAGGGACGGCAAGCAGGATGGATTCCGGCGCCGCTACCGCGATGTGGACGTGCTGCTCGTAGACGACATCCAGTTCCTGGAGAACAAGGAAGGAACTCAGGAAGAGTTCTTCCATACCTTCAATACCTTGCACAATGCGAGCAAGCAGATCGTGATATCTAGTGATCGCGCGCCCAAGCGCCTGGTGACCCTGGAGGACCGGCTGCGGAGCAGGTTCGAATGGGGCCTGCTCACCGATGTCCAGCCGCCGGAGCTAGAGACCCGCATCGCTATCCTGCGTAAAAAAGCGGTGCAGGAGGGCCTTAACGCGCCGCCAGAAGCACTGGAGTACATCGCCAGCCGCATCTCCACTAATATCCGCGAGCTTGAGGGTGCGCTGATCAGGGTTACCGCCTTCGCCAGCCTCAATCGCCAGTCCGTTGACCTGCAGCTGGCCGAGATCGTGCTGAAGGACCTGATTCCCGAGGCGCAGGGGCCGGAGATCACGGCCGCCACCATCATGGGCCAGACCGCGTCCTACTTCGGTCTGTCCATCGATGACCTGTGCGGCACCTCCAGGTCACGGGTCCTGGTCACCGCCCGGCAGATCGCCATGTACCTGTGCCGCGAGCTGACCGATCTGTCACTGCCGAAGATCGGACAGCAGTTCGGTGGCCGCGATCACACCACCGTGATGCACGCCGACAGGAAGATCCGCTCCCTGATGGCCGAGCGCCGGTCCATCTACAATCAGGTCACCGAATTGACCAACCGCATCAAGCAGCAGGCCCGGTCCGGGTGAACGGTTACATATCAGCGCCTCGCGCGACAATCAGTGCGCACAGGCTGTGGACAAAGCTGTGGACGCGCTTGGGACAAGCGGAGGACAACTTCATTCGGCCGGGGGGTAACCGCCGGGCAAATGGCGGGGGGCACGCCGGTATCCACAGCGGCCACCCGGCGACCGCGCCGTCCGGCACCGTGGCTGTGGACGCCCGTACCTATCCTGACCAGCGGTGGCGGCGGATGTCCCCAGTGTCCACCGACCCTATGACTACTACGTTTCATTATTTCGCTGAGATACCAAGTACCAAGCAGGCAAGCCGGGCGCTAAGCCGGGCGGCCCGCTGGAATGTCCCGAGAACGGGAGGCAGCTTCCTGTGAAGATCCAGGTGGAACGCGATGTCCTGGCCGAGGCGGTGGCATGGACCGCGCGCGCGCTCCCGGCCCGCCCGACCGTCCCGGTGCTGGCCGGCATGCGGCTGCAGGCCGGATCCGAACTCACCCTGTCCAGCTTCGACTACGACGTGTCGGCGCAGGCACGGGTGCCGGTGACGACGGAGGAGGAGGGCAGCGCGCTGGTTTCCGGGCGGCTGCTCGCCGAGATCAGCCGTAGCCTGCCAAGCCGGCCGGTCCAGATCGTCGCGGACGGCACGCGGGCGGTTCTCACCTGCGGAAGCTCTACCTTCACGCTGCTGACCATGCCTGCCGACGAGTACCCGGCCCTGCCGGAGATGCCGCCTGCGGCCGGGACGGTGGGCAGCGACGCGTTCGCCTCCGCGGTGAGCCAGTCGGCGACAGCGGCCGGCCGGGACGACACGCTGCCTGCCCTTACCGGGATCAGGATCGAGATCGAGGGCGACGCCATCACGCTGGTCTCGACCGACCGGTACCGGCTGGCCGTGCGCGATCTGCGCTGGTCCCCGGCGCGGCCTGACCTCTCCGCGGCTGTGCTCGTGCCAGCCAGGGCGCTGGCCGAGACCGCACGGTCGCTGACCTCGGGCGCGGAGGTATCCATCGCGCTCGCGCTGCCCGGCGAGGCCGGATCCGGCGGGGACGGCATGATCGGCTTCGAGGGAGCCGGGCGGCGCACCACGACCAGGCTGCTCGGCGGCGAGTTCCCGCGGTACCAGGCATTGCTCCCGACGCACGTCAACTCGGTCGCCGAGATCTCGGCCGGCCAGCTGGCCGAGGCAGTCAAACGGGTGGCGCTCGTCGCCGAGCGGAACACCGCGGTGCGGCTCGCCTTCACGCCCGGCCAGCTTGTCCTCGAGGCGGGGACCGGGGACGAGGCGCAGGCGGTGGAGATCCTCGAGGCGAGCTATGAGGGCGACGACCTGTCGATCGCCTTCAACCCGCAATACCTGCTCGACGGCCTGGCCGCGATCGACTCGGACATGGCCAGGATCTCGTTCACCGAGCCGGGCAAGCCGGCCCTGATTACCGGCAAGCCCGCGCCCGACGGCGAGCCCGATTACCGGTACCTGCTGATGCCCATCCGGCTTGGCGGGTAGGCGTGCCCGTGCCCGCGGCCGTCACGACCGAAGACACTGTCACGACCGAAGACACGGTCGGCCAGTAGTCTGCACTGCCGTGCACATCACCCGGCTCGCGCTGACCGATTTCCGTTGTTACGCATCGGCTGACCTCAGCCTGGCGCCCGGCGTGAGCACCTTTGTGGGAGCCAACGGCCAGGGCAAGACCAACCTGGTGGAGGCGGCGGCTTACGTCGCCACGCTGGGCAGTCACCGGGCCGGCAGTGACGCGCCGCTGATCCGCCGTGGCGCCGAGCGCGCGATCTTGCGCGCGATGGTGACGTCGGATGCCAGGGACAGCCTGGTGGAGATCGAGATCAACCCGGGCCGGGCGAACCGGGTCCGGCTGAACCGCGTCCCGCTGTCCCGCCCGCGCGAGGTGCTCGGGACACTGCGCTGCGTGCTCTTCGCGCCCGAGGACCTGACGGTGGTGAAGGGCGATCCAGACCAGCGCCGCCGCTACCTCGACGACCTGCTGGTCGCGACCGCGCCGCGCTACGCGGGCACCAGGGCCGACTACGAGCGGGTGCTACGCCAGCGCAGCGCCCTGCTTAAGTCGGCCAGAGCACGCGGCGGCACCGCGCCGGGCGCACTCGACGCCTGGGATGAGCAGCTGGTCAGGCTGGGCGCGGAGCTGACGGCCGGCCGGCTGGCTCTGGTCGCCGCGATCCGGCCGCTGGTGGCAAAGGCGTACGCGGCGGTGTCCGGGGATGACGGCGCGGCCGGGATGACCTACCGTCAGCCGGCGGGCGGAAAGGGCGAGCCGCCGGCCGGTCTGGAGCAGCTGCAGGACATAATGCGCGAGGCGCTGGCCGCGGCCAGGAGGGCCGAGCTTGAGCGCGGCGTCTGCCTGGTCGGCCCGCACCGGGACGAGCTGGAGCTCAGCATCGGCGACCTGCCGACCCGCGGCTATGCCAGTCACGGCGAGTCGTGGTCGTTGGCACTGGCGCTCCGGCTGGCCGCCTACGAGCTATTGCGGGCCGACGGCGAGGATCCCGTGCTGATGCTCGATGATGTATTCGCCGAGCTGGACACGGGCCGCCGGGAGCGCCTTGCCATCCTGGTCGGCGATGCTGAGCAGGTGCTGGTGACCGCGGCGGTGACCGCCGACGTGCCGCCGGTGCTGTCCGGCCCGCGGTTCGATGTGGCAGATGGGGCGATTGCGCGTGCGTGAGGGCGATGCCAAGGACGGGGAGAGCACGGTGCCCGCTGACGGAACCGTGCCGGTGCGCGGGGACGATGCCGTGCCCGGCGGAACCGGCCCGGCCCGGCAGCCGGATCAGGCGGGCCGCGCGCAGCTCGCCAGGGAAGCCCTGCTCGCGGCGAAGGCCGATGCGGTAGCCAGGGGGAACTGGCCCGCTCGGCCCGGGAGCCGGGCGGCGGGAACGCCGGCCGGGGCCGGCCGGCGGCAGCGCCGGGAGGATCCGGAGGCGCTGAACGCCGCCATCGACGGGCTGATCGACGCCCGCGGCTGGCGGCTCGCCGCGGCCGCGGGCTCGGTATTCGGCCGGTGGGAGCAGATCGTCGGCCCCGAGCTTGCCGCGCACACCAGGCCGGACGGCCTCACCGGCGGTGAGCTGACCGTGACCGCCGACTCGACAGCCTGGGCGACACAGGTCCGGCTGCTCGCTGCCGCGCTCGTGCGCCGGGTCAACGCCGAACTCGGCGATGGCGCGGTAAAACGGGTGAAAGTACGCGGCCCGGCCGCGCCGCGGCGGCCCGGGCAGTGGCGAGTGCGCGATAGCCGCGGGCCACGTGACACGTACGGCTGAGCCTGACGGTACTCCCAGGTAAAATGGTAAACGCACCAGAGCGGACGGCGGCGGGGGCTCGCGCCGCCCCCAGGTGTCCGTTTCAGGAGGAGCTTCCACTTTGTCGTATGACGCACGCTCGATCAGGGTCCTCGAAGGCCTGGAGGCGGTACGCAAGCGCCCCAGCATGTACATCGGCTCTACCGGCGAGCGCGGACTGCATCATCTGGTCTACGAGGTAGTCGACAACGCCGTAGACGAGGCGCTGGCCGGATACTGCGACCGGATCGAGGTGACCCTGCTCGCCGACGGCGGCGTCCGGGTCTGGGATAACGGACGCGGCATCCCGGTCGACAACCATCCGGTGGAGAACCGTCCTGCCGTCGAGGTCGTGCTCACCACGCTGCACGCGGGCGGGAAGTTCGACGGCAAGTCCTACGCGGTATCCGGCGGGCTGCACGGCGTCGGGGTGTCGGTGGTGAACGCGCTCTCCGCGCGTCTCGAGGCTGAGATCCGCCGGGATGGCTATACCTGGCGGCAGTCCTACGAGGTCAGCGAGCCGGCCAGCGCACTGGTCCGGGGCGAGCCGACGGACCAGACCGGCACCACGATCTCGTTCTGGCCGGACGACACGATCTTCGAGACGACTGCCTGGTCGTTCGAGACGCTGTCCCGCCGGCTGCAGGAGATGGCATTCCTGAACCGCGGCCTCACGATCATCCTTACCGACCAGCGGCCCGATCACATGAACGGCGAGCCGCACGTTGTCAGCTACTGCTATGACGGCGGTATCGCGGACTTCGTCCGCTACCTGAACGCATCCAAGGAAGCCGTGCACGCGTCGGTGATCGACTTCGGCGGCGAAGGCGACGGGATCTCGGCCGAGGTCGCCATGCAGTGGAGCGGCTCGTACACCGAGTCCGTGCACACCTTCGCGAACACGATCAACACCGCCGAGGGCGGCACGCATGAGGAGGGCTTCCGCGCGGCGCTGACGACCATCGTGAACCGGTATGCCCGTGACCAGAACCACCTGCGGGAGAAGGACGATAACCTCACCGGCGACGATGTGCGCGAGGGCCTTACCGCGATCATCCACGTGAAGCTCGCCGAGCCGCAGTTCGAGGGCCAGACCAAGACCAAGCTCGGCAACACCGAGGCCAAGTCGTTCGTGCAGCGGGTATGCAACGACCATCTGCGGGACTGGTTCGAGCGCAATCCCGGTGAGGCCAAGGCCATCATCATCAAGGCGACTCAGGCTGCACGGGCCAGGATCGCCGCCCGCCAGGCCCGCGACCTGACCCGGAAGAACCTGATGGGCGGCTCCGGGCTGCCGGGGAAGCTCGCCGACTGCCAGTCCGGCGATCCGGTGCAGTGCGAGATCTACGTGGTGGAAGGCGACTCGGCAGGCGGCTCCGCCAAGAACGGCCGGGATCCGAAGTTCCAGGCGATCCTGCCGATCCGCGGCAAGATCCTGAACGTCGAGAAGGCCAGGATCGACCGGGTGCTGAAGAACAACGAGGTCCAGGCCATGATCACCGCCCTGGGCACCGGCATCCACGAAGAATTCGACATCGCCAAGCTCAGGTATTACAAGATCATCTTGATGGCGGACGCCGACGTGGATGGCCAGCACATCACGACGCTGCTGCTCACCCTGCTGTTCCGGTTCATGAAGCCGCTGATCGAGGCCGGGCATGTCTACCTCGCCCAGCCGCCGCTCTACAAGATCAAGTGGGAGGGCCGGAACGTGCCGCCCGGCTACGCCTATTCCGATCCGGAGCGGGACGCGGTGATCGAGGCGGGCATCGCCGGGGGACGCAAGGATCCCAGGCCGCGCGACGGCGTGCAGCGGTTCAAGGGCCTCGGCGAGATGAATGCGAACGAGCTGTGGGAGACCACGATGGACCCCGCCAGGCGGGTGCTCCGGCAGATCACGCTGGACGACGCCGCGCAGTCCGATGAGCTCTTCAGCGTGCTGATGGGCGAGGACGTGGAGGCGCGGCGGGCGTTTATCCAACGCAACGCCAAGGACGTCAGGTTCCTGGACATCTGAGCGAGCCGGCGCCCGCCGCGGGCTCCGGCATGATCTCAAAGGACCGGCGCCGGACGGAGCGCCACGTCCGCCGGGGTCATGCAACTGGGACTGGTACTGGCTGAGAAGAGACGCGAAGTGACCGACGTGAACACGCCCGACGCCCCCGCGGACGGGCACGACCGCACCGAGCCTGTCGACATCCAGGTAGAGATGCAGCGCAGCTACATCGACTACGCGATGTCCGTCATCGTGGGCCGTGCGCTACCCGACGTGCGGGACGGCCTTAAGCCCGTTCATACCCGCATCCTCTACGCGATGTACGACGGCGGGTACCGGCCCGAGCGCGGCTACTCCAAATGCGCCCGCGTCATCGGCGAGGTAATGGGCCAGTACCATCCGCACGGCGACAGCGCGATCTATGACGCGCTCGTCCGGCTGGCGCAGCCCTGGGCGATGCGGATGCCGCTGGTCGACGGCCAGGGCAACTTCGGCTCGCCCGGCAACGACCCGGCTGCCGCGCACCGCTATACCGAGTGCCGGCTTGCCCCGCTCGCCATGGAGATGCTGCGGGACATCGACAAGGACACCGTCGATTTCCGGGACAACTACGACGGGCGCTCCAAGGAGCCGACGGTACTGCCGAGCCGGTTCCCCAACCTGCTGGTCAACGGCTCGGAGGGGATCGCGGTCGGCATGGCGACCAAGATCCCGCCGCACAACCTGCGCGAGCTGGCGGCCGGCGTCCAGTGGTTCCTGGAGAACTTCGAGGCGACGGACGAGGAACTGCTAGAGGCCCTGATCGAGCGGATCAAGGGCCCGGACTTCCCGACCCACGGGCTGATCGTCGGCCGCCGCGGCATCCAGGAGGCCTACCGCACCGGCCGCGGCTCGATCACCATGCGTGCCGTCGTCGAGGTGGAGGAGGACCGCCGGGGCCGCGCCTGCCTGATCGTCACCGAGCTGCCCTACCAGGTCAACCCCGACAACCTGGCGGTGAAGATCGCCGAGCTGGTCAAGGACGGCCGGGTCGGCGGCATCAGCGAGGTCCGCGAGGAGTCCAGTGGCCGTACCGGCCAGCGGCTGGTGATCGTGCTGAAGCGGGACGCGGTCGCCAAGGTCGTGCTGAACAACCTGTATAAGCACACCCAGCTGCAGGAGACCTTCGGCGCCAACATGCTGGCTCTGGTCGACGGGGTGCCGCGGACCCTGCGGCTTGACCAGATGATCAGGTACTGGGTCACGCACCAGATCGAAGTGATCGTCCGGCGCACCCGCTACCTGCTGCGCAAGGCCCAGGAGCGCGCCCACATCCTGAGCGCGCTGCTCAAGGCGATTGACCAGATCGATGCCGTGATCGCACTCATCAGGGCCAGCGCCTCGGCGGCCGCGGCGCAGCAGGGCCTGATGGGCTTGCTCGACATCGATGAGACCCAGGCCAGGGCCATCCTCGATATGCAGCTGCGCAAGCTCGCCGCGCTGGAGCGGCAGCAGCTTGTCGACGAGTACCAGGAGCTGATGGCGCAGATCGCCGACTACGAGAGCATCCTGGCTTCGCCGGAGCGGCAGCGGCAGATCGTCGACACCGAGCTTGCCGAGATCGTCGCCAAGTACGGCGACGACCGGCGGACGGAGATCATCGCCTACGACGGTGACATGTCCGTCGAGGACCTCATCGCCGAGGAAGACGTAGTCGTCACGATCACCCGCGGCGGCTACGCCAAGCGCACCAAGACGGACCTGTACCGGGCGCAGCGCCGAGGTGGCAAGGGGGTGCGCGGGGCGCAGTTGCGGACCGATGACATTGTCGAGCACTTCTTCGTCACCACCACGCACCACTGGATCCTGTTCTTCACCAACAAGGGCCGGGTCTACCGGGCCAAGTCCTATGAGCTGCCCGACACGGCCAGGGACGCCCGCGGCCAGCACGTCGCCAACCTGCTCGCTTTCCAGCCCGATGAGCGCATCGCCGAGGTGCTGGCGCTGCGGGACTACGCGGTCTCCCCTTACCTGGTGCTGGCCACGTCGTCCGGGCTGGTGAAGAAATCCAGGCTGACCGATTTCGACTCGCCGCGGGCCGGCGGCATCATCGCGATCAACCTGCGCGAGGACGACGAGGTGATCGCGGCGCGGCTGGTGTCCCCGGACGACGATCTGCTGCTGGTGAGCCGGCATGCCCAGGCGATCAGGTTCCACGCCAGCGACGACGCGCTGAGGCCGATGGGCCGGGCCACGTCCGGGGTGATCGGGATGCGGTTCATCGACGGAGACGATCTGCTTGGCATGCACGTCGTCCGGGCAGGCGCCGATGTCCTGGTGGCCACCGGCGGTGGCTACGCCAAGCGAACGCCCGCTGACCAGTACCCGGTCCAGGGCAGGGGCGGCCGCGGCGTGCTGACGGCGAGGATCGTGGAGACCAGGGGTGAGCTCGTCGGCGCGCTGATGGTCCGGCCTGAGGATGAGGTTTTCGCGATCACCTCCGTTGGCGGGGTGATCAGGACGGCGGCGGCGGAAATCAAGATGTCGGGCCGGCAGACGATGGGCGTCCGGCTGGTGAATCTGACCGCCGGCCAGAGCCTGGTCGCCATCGCCAGGAACGCCGAGTCGGCGGCGGCCGTCGGCGAGGCGGAAGCCGAGAACGGCGCGGACGACGATCCCGCCGAGACGACGGCGGAATCCAACGGCCCGGCCGGCTCCGAAACTGGCGGGGATGCCAGCGGCACCTCGGAGGCCGGGGAAACCGGCACCGAAACCGGGCCCGCTGCCGACGAAACCGGGCCCTCTACAGAACTGTGACCATTAGGGTGTGCGGGGCCTGGTGTTGCGACAGTCAGGCAGCGGACCACAAGCCGCGGGGGTGCGCAGATGGCCGTAGATCGAAGAACGCAACGAAACGAGGGTCTGCCGCGTCTAATAGGTCAAGGCGTGGATGATGGCTGGAATCTCGCGGGCAAGGACCGGTC
>Ga0137371_10005024_pt1 | contig 10377 bp, 8 predicted proteins | sample SagtaG_7_FD_104919 | JGI IMG/M metagenome (GOLD analysis project Ga0137371, IMG submission 104919) | Vadose zone soil microbial communities from Sagehorn Ranch, Mendocino, California, USA - Sage1_R_40_16 metaG | ecosystem: Environmental > Terrestrial > Soil > Vadose zone | place: USA: California... | reverse complement strand
CGGACAGCACTCCCATCTCGGCACCGCGAGACCAGACTTTGCCAGCCGCCTCGCTGCGGGACATCCGTCATCAGGGTGAGATGGCCTACCTAGAGCGGCCGAGCAGCGGCCCTGCGCACCGGGCCGCTGAGGAGATTTCGCGGGTAGCGCTGCGGGCTGCCGCCCGGTTCAAGCCGCCGCCCGACCTGAGCCGCCGCCCGACCTGAGCCGCCGCCCGGCCTAAGCCGCCGCCCGACCTGAGCCATCGATCGGCCTGAGCCGCCGCCCGGCCTGAGCCATCGGTCGGGCAGGCAGGCAGGCTGGCCGAAACTCGGTTGCCGCGGGTTTGCCAAGCGCCTAGCGTCCGACCATGGCTGCTTTCATCAAGTCCGTCACCTTTGACTGCTCGGATGCGCTCGCGCTGGCCCGGTTCTGGGCCGCGGCGCTCGGATCGGACGTCGACGAGGACTCGTCCGTTTCGCGGGCCTACGTGGAGGCCGCGGGCTGGGGCGGGCCGAACATATGGTTCATCCAGGTGCCGGAGCCCAAGACAGCCAAGAACAGGATGCATTTCGACCTGCGCGCGCCAGGTGACACCGCTGCGGAAGTCAACCGGCTGGCAGCCCTCGGCGCGAGCGTGGTCCGGCGCGAGGTGGCGCATACCGTGATGCAGGACCCGGAGGGTAACGAGTTCTGCGTTGAGCCGGGGCCAGCCGCCGCGCCCGGCTGACCGAGTTGCCCCGGCCTGGCCTCACTCCACCGTGACCGACTTGGCGAGATTGCGGGGCTGATCCACGTCGTGCCCCTTGGCCGCGGCGAGCTCGCAGGCGAACACCTGCAGCGGCACCGTCGCCACCAGCGGCTGCATGAGCGTGGGCACGGCTGGCAGCTCGATCAGGGTGTCCGCATACGGCGCCACCATTTCGTCTCCCTCGTCGGCGATGACGATGGTGCGCGCGCCGCGGGCCCTGATCTCCTGGATGTTAGACACGATCTTGGTGTGCAGCGCCGAGCGTCCGTCCGGGGAAGGCACGATCACCACGACCGGCAGCCCCTCCTCGATCAGCGCGATCGGCCCGTGCTTGAGCTCGCCGGCCGCGAAACCCTCGGCATGCATGTAGGCGAGTTCCTTGAGCTTCAGCGCGCCTTCCAGGGCGACGGGGTAGCCGACATGCCGGCCAAGGAAGAGCACGCAGCGCTCGTCGGCCAGTTCCCGTGCCACCGACCGTACCGGGCCCATCGCGTGCAGGATCCGGTCCACCGCGGCGGGCATCAGCTGCAGCTGATCCATCACGGTGCTGACCTCGTCGCCGTACATGGTGCCGCGCACCTGGGCCAGGTAGAGGGCGACCAGGTAGCAGGCGACCAGCTGGGTGAGAAAGGCCTTCGTGGACGCAACGGCGATCTCGGGGCCGGCGTGGGTGTACACGACCGCATCGCTTTCCCGCGGGATGGACGAGCTGTTCACGTTGCAGATCGCGACGACGCGCGACCGCTGCTCGCGGGCGTGCCGGACCGCCATCAGCGTGTCCATCGTCTCGCCGGACTGGGAGATCGCGATGACCAGCGTCGACCGGCTGAGGATCGGGTCGCGGTAGCGGAACTCGCTGGCCAGTTCCACCTCGCACGGGATCTTGGTCCAGTGCTCGATGGCGTACTTCGCGATCATGCCGGCGTGATAGGCCGTCCCGCACGCCACGATGATGATCTTGTCAACGTCCCGCAGCTCGTCGTCGGACAGGCGCATCTCGTCGAGGGTCAGCAGGCCGTCCCGGCCCATCCGGCCGAGCATGGCGTCGGCGATCGCGCGCGGCTGCTCGGCGATCTCCTTCAGCATGAAGTACTGGAAGCCCGCCTTCTCGGCAGCCGACACGTCCCAGTCGACGTGATAGTCGGTCACCTGCGCTGGCGTGCCGTCGAAGCCGGTCACCGTGACCCGGTCGGCCCGTACCTCGGCGACCTGATCCTGGCCGAGCTCAACCGCCTCCCTGGTAAAGGCGATGAACGCCGCGACATCACTGGCCAGGAAGTTCTCACCGTCACCCCGGCCGACCACGAGCGGGGAATTCCGCCGCGCGCCGACCACCGCGTCCGGATCCCGCACGTCGACCGCGACCAGCGTGAATGCGCCCTGCAGCCGCTGGCAGACCTGGCGCATCGCGGCCGCGAGCGAGCCAGCCGGCGGGGCACCGGTCCCCGGCACGTCGGCCATCCCCGCCATCTGATCTTCGATGAGATGCGCGACAAGCTCGGTGTCGGTCTCAGAGGTCAGTTCGTGGCCAAGGGCCTCGACCTCGGTGCGCAGCGCGGCGAAGTTCTCGATGATTCCGTTGTGCACTACCGCCAGGTGACCGCCGCAGTCGGTATGCGGGTGCGCGTTCGGGTTAGTGGGCGGACCGTGGGTAGCCCATCGAGTATGGCCAAGGCCGACGCTGCCTACCAGTGCGGGACGTTCCGCGAGTGCGGACTTGAGGTTGCCGAGCTTGCCCGCCCGCTTGGCCCAGCTGAGCTTGCCGCCTGCCATGACGGCGATGCCTGCCGAGTCGTAGCCCCGGTACTCAAGGCGGCTGAGGCCCTCGAGGACGACATCTAGTGCCTGCCGGTGGCCTGCGTACCCCACGATTCCGCACATGACCGCCAGGTTAGTGCCTGATTCCCGGCACTCGCCTCAGGCACGCTCAGCTGCGGGTCAATGATGAATCGGCTACGACATGTGACTCGGCATGTCACCGCGGCACCGCGGCACTGCCGCACGGCGGCGTGGCATCGGCAACCCGGGGCAACCCGGCTCAGGCGAGCGCGCTCACGGCATCGGCGAGCCGCTGCGCCACCCGGTGCGCCTGGCCCGCGTCAAGCGCCTCGACCATCACCCGGACGGCGTGCTCGGTCCCGCTCGGCCGGACCAGCACGCGCCCCGACGTGCCAAGCTCCGCCGTCGCGGCCGCGACGGCGGCCTTGAGCTCGGCAGAGGAGGCAGCCAGGGCCTTGTCCACGCCGGGCACGTTGATGAGAACCTGCGGGTACTTGGCCATTACCCGGGCCACCGCGCTCAGCGGTCGGCCGCTCCTGGCCAGTACAGAAAGCAGCTGCAAGCTGGTCAGCAGGCCATCGCCGGTGGTGGCGTGGTCGAGCAGGATGACATGGCCGGACTGCTCGCCGCCAAGCGCGAACTTTCCCTCGCGCATTGCCTCGAGCACGTACCTGTCCCCCACCGGGGTCTCCACCACATCGATGCCAGCCGCTTGCATCGCCTTACGGAACCCGAGATTGGCCATCACGGTTGTCACGACTGTGTCGCCCGGCAGTTGCCCGGCATCCCGGAGTGCCAGGGCAAGCACGGCCAGGATCTGGTCGCCGTCGACCACCTGGCCGTCCGCGTCGATCGCTAGGCAGCGGTCAGCGTCGCCGTCGTACGCGATCCCGGCGTCGGCCCGGCGCTCCGTCACCGCCGCCTGCAGCACCCCGAGTGCCGTGGAGCCGGAGCCGTCATTGATGTTCAGCCCATCGGGCTCCGCGCCGATCGCGATCACAGCCGCCCCCGCCCGGCGAAGCAGCCGCGGCGCCAGTTCGGAGGCGGCCCCGTGGGCGCAGTCGACCACGATCGTCAGGCCGTCGAGCGGGAGTTCGCGGGCCGGGCCTTCCAGTGTCGAGAGCAGGTGGGCCAGGTAGCTTTCCGAGTCGCCGGAGGCGTCACGCACCCGGCCGAACCCGCCGCCCGGCAAGCGGGCGTGACCGGCTGGCCCAGTGCCGGGCCCGGATCGGCCGTGCAGCCTGAGCTCGATCTCGTCCTCGATGGCATCCGGCAACTTCAGGCCGCCGAGCGCGAACAGCTTGATCCCGTTGTCCGGCGCCGGGTTGTGGCTGGCCGACAGCATGACGCCGAGTTCCGCGCCGAGATCGGCCGTCAGGTAGGCAACGGCCGGGGTCGGCACGACGCCGAGCCTGAGCACGTCCACGCCGGAACTGGCCAAGCCCGCGACCACGGCGGCTTCAAGGAACTCGCCCGACGCCCTTGGATCACGTCCCACTACCGCGGCCGGCCGGCGGCCGGCCGAGCGCGCGGCGGCAAAGGCGCCCATGCCGTCCAGGACATCCGCTGCGGCGGATGCCACATTCATGGCCAATCCTGCGGTGAGGTCACGGCCAGCGACGCCGCGAACACCATCAGTACCGAACAGCCGGCCCACGGATACGCCCCCTGGTCTTCCGGTGCTGCCGCGCGGACCGAGCGTCAGCGCTTCGAGTACTGCGGCGCCTTGCGGGCCTTCTTCAGGCCGTACTTCTTGCGCTCCTTGACCCTGGCATCCCTGGTCAGGAAGCCGGCTCGCTTGAGGGTCTGCCGGTTCTCCGGGTCGACAAGCGTCAGCGCCCTGGCGATCCCCAGCCGGAGCGCGCCAGCCTGGCCGGTGACGCCCCCGCCAGTGATCCGGGCCACCACGTCGAACTGGTCGTCGGCGCCCAGCGTCACGAACGGCTCGCTGATGAGCTGCTGGTGCACCTTGTTGGGAAAGTACTCATCCAGCGGCCGGTCGTTGACCCGCCACTGCCCCGTTCCTGGCAGGATGCGAACGCGCGCGATGGCCTCCTTGCGGCGGCCGGTACCCATCGCGTGGCCGGTCACTACCGGCTTGCGTGCCGCAGGCCGGGCCGGGCCGCCAGCGGCCGCGTCACCGGTCTGGGTGGTGTACTCCGACACGTGCTCCCCCGCGGTCTCCGCGGTTGCGGCATCGGCCGCCGCTGCGGTCCCTGGGCGTCTGTGGACTCAGCCACGGTGTCTTCCTCGCGCTTCCTCGTCGGCTCTCGTTATTGCGCCGCGGCGCGGTATGTCCCGGCCTGCTGCGTAATCTGCGTGATTTCGAACGGAACAGGCTGCTGCGCCTTGTGCGGATGGTCAGGCCCCGCATACACCTTGAGCTTGCGCAGCATCTGCCTGCCCAGCGTGTTCTTCGGGAGCATGCCCCTGACCGCCTTCTCGACGGCCCGCTCCGGGTGCTTGGCCAGCAGGTCGCCATAGGCGATCGAGCGCAGCCCGCCCGGATATCCGGAGTGCCGGAACGCACGCTTGTCGGCGAGCTTGTTGCCGCTGAGCGCGATCTTTTCGGCGTTGACGACGATCACGAAGTCCCCGGTGTCCACGTGCGGCGCGAAGATCGGCTTGTGCTTGCCGCGCAGCAGGATGGCCGCCTGGCTGGCCAGCCGGCCGAGGACAACCTCATTGGCGTCGATGACATGCCATTGACGCTGGATATCGGCAGCCTTCGGGCTGAATGTGCGCACAGTCATAAGCCTTCGCGTGTGGGTCCGGAGATCCTTGGCCTCGCCCGGGGCAATCCCTCCGAGCGCGGGAATCCGCAGCATCGGCTGCCGCTCGGCTGCCCGCAGCCGGGCAGCGCGGGCATGCCGACACACATGGACGCGTGAGAAGGATACCGGCCGCAGCCAGCGGCGGTCAAAGCGAGGCTGAAACGGAAGGCAACCGGGTGCTCTACTGCGATCGCCGGCTGCCGTGGTGCGGCGACTGTCCGTGCGCCAATTTCCCGGCTGCCCGCCCCCGGTGATCCTGGCAGCTAGACAGCGTGGTGGTGAAATGAGAGGACCCCGCTAACCGGCGTCCAGACAGCGATACGCTCGCCGCATGCGCTACCCGGGTGATGCGGACGCCGGTGCGGCGCCTGGCGGGCAGGAGCGCCCGCCAGGCCGTCCTGGACTGCCCTGGCCGCGAGCCGCTGACGATGATGAGCCGACCGGCCGCGGCGAGAACCCTGCTGGCTGGTATTCCGACAGCGACCGCGCCGACGGCGGCGCTGGCGTCGAGCACGCGGGCGGCTGGCATCCCGGCAACGGCGCCGATGGCGGCGAGCCGGCCGCCGGGTGGTTCGCCGACGATGAGGGCACCGCTGGCGGGCACCCAGGCGACGAGCAGGCGGGCGGCTGGTACTCCGACGGCGGGTACTCCGATGCCGGATACGGGTACGGCGATAACGGCTACGACGCCGGGAAGCAGCCCGGCGCGGAGCCGGTCCCTGGCTTCGCGGCGGCGGACGTGACCACGCCGGCCGGGGCGGTGCCGACCGGGGGCGCAGCCGGAAGCACGATGGCTGCCGGGAGTTCGCCGGCCGACGGCACGGCGGAAGATCGCGTGCTGCCCCCCGGTGACACCGCTCAGCCAGCAAGTGTCCCCCCCGGCAGCGCCTTCTACGGGATGGCGGGCGGCACCGCGGGCAAGGGCCCGGTCCGCGGCTATCCGCCAGCCCCTGGCCAGGCGGCTCCGGTCTACCCGCCGGGTCAGTTCTCCGCGTGGAACCAGGCGCCAGCCGAGACTCAGGACGGCCGGGCCGGCGGCCGCCGGGGAAGGGATTCCTGGCCGGCCGCCGCATCGGCCGAGCACGGTTACGCCGAGCCCGACTACTCGGTTCTTGCCGTCTCCGACCCGGCCGCCGACGCTACGGCTACCCAGACCTGGGCAGTGGCCGACGACCACCCGACGGGTAGCTGGCGAGACATGAGCGCAAGGGCCGGGCTGGCACCCGGCACGGCGCAGTCGCCGCCGGGCCGCCGCTCCCGCGGTAACCAGGACCGGCGGGCCATGCCGCCGGTCGTCCCTGACCAGGCCGGCCACCGCGACAGCGTGCGTTCGGCCCGCGCGCCGGGTGCTGCCGGGCCCGGCAGCGCCGGGCAGCGCGCGGGCCGACCCGCTGCCGCGCCGCCCGGCGGACCGGTGCCGCGGCCTGCCCGCGGACCAACCCGGGGCCGGCGAGGACGTAAGGCTGCCAGGCGGGGCCGCGTGCTGCTGGCCGCCGGACTTGCTGTGGTCGTCGCGGCCGCCGGCACGTATTTCTACCTGGCCAGCGGGCGGCGGGCGCCCAGCCACGGCGTGGCGGCGCCCAGCAACTCTCCGGCGGCAACGCAGCCCAGTCAGCCCGCGGCCTCCCCCACGCCGACCGGCCGCTGGGGTCACATCCAGACACGGGCGACCGACCCGCAGAAACTGACCCTGCACCAGCTCTTCCCGGTACGGTTCACGAGCGCAGGATCCACCTATTCAAGGACCGCGGCCAAGGCGGGCAGGCATTGCTCGTCGGCGGTGCTCGGGAGCATGCTGCAATCGGCCGTCAGCGCGGCGAGCTGCTCACAGGTCATGCGGGCGAGTTACCTGGCCGGCAACCGGAAGCTGATGGGCACGATCGGGGTGCTGAATCTGAAGAGCGCGCGGATGGCGAGCCGGGCGGGCAAGGCGACCGGGCCGTCGGAGTTCATCGCCCAGCTACGCGGCGCCAAGGGACCGACTCGCAAGCTGAATAAGGGGACGGGAATCGAGCTGGCTGAGGGCAAGGGTCATTACCTGATCTTGATCTGGGCAGAGTTCGCGAGCTTGCACGCGCCGAAGAACAAGGCGCAGCGGAAGGAACTCGTGCAGTTCTGCACCCGCTTGCTCAAGCACACCGCGAACGTCAGCCTCAGCCGGCGACTGGTCACGGGCAAGCCCTAGCGGCCCTGGCCCGCCGCCCTGGCCCGCCGCCCTGGCCCGCCGCCCTGGCCCGCCGCCCTGTTCATGATCACGGAGGGTTTCGGGTGTCGGCGCACCCGAAACCCTCCGTGATCATGAACTGCGCCCGCGGGCGGGTAACGGGCAAAGCCCTGGCGGCCCTGCGGCAATGCCCTAGCTGGAGCCGGGGCCGGGGCGGACCCGGCGGGTCGCGTTCGCGCGCGCGGCGAGTTCCCCGGCGGGCGGGTAACGGACCTCCTCAAGGCAGAGCCCGTGCGGCGGCACGACCCGGACGGCCGGGTCGCGGATGCCGGCGGCGAGCACTCCGGCCAGCCAGCCAGCCGGCCTGCTGCCGTCGCCGACCGCCAGCAGTGCGCCGGTAAGGGCCCGGACCATGTTGTGGCAGAACGCATCGGCGACCACGGTGGCGACGGCCACGCCGGGCGCTGGCCTCGCCCAGGTCAGCTGGATCAGCTCCCGGACGGTGCTAGCACCCACCCGGGGGCGGCAGAACGCGGCGAAGTCATGCTCCCCCTGGCAGGCGGCAGCCGCCTCGTTCATCCGCCCGACATCGAGCAGCCGGGGATGCCAGAGCGTGTCATGCCTACGCAGCGGGTCTGCGCTCGCGGGATCGTCGCAGACTCGGTAGGTGTAGCGCCGCCACAGCGCCGAGAAGCGCGCATCGAAGTCAGTGGGCACGCTGCCGATCGCGTGCACGCGGACGTCGGCAGGCAGCAGCCGGGCCAGCCGCCGGGCCGCCGTGTCTGCCGCCCGCGCCCAGCAGCCGGCCGACACGTCCAAGTGCGCAACCTGGCCGCGGGCGTGCACGCCCGCGTCGGTCCGGCCGGCCACGGTCAGCTCGGGTGCAGCCGGCAGCGCAAGCGCCCGGCCAAGCGCGTCCTGCACAGTTTGCTGTACCGTGCGCAGGCCGGGCTGGCGGGCCCAGCCGTGGAAGGCCGCGCCATCGTAGGCCAGATCAAGCCGGAGCCGGACGGCTGGCGAGCCGGCCACCGCCCCGCTGACTGCCGCCAGGGCACCGGCGCCCGCCGGGGCATCCCGCCCGGCCGGCCCGGCCACACCCGCCCGACCGGCCACTTCCTGGCCACCCGCGATAGCGCGGTCCATGATCACGGAGACTTTCGGGTGCGCCAACACCCAAAACCCTCCGTGATCATGAATGGAGGGGCCGTGCTCATGGGGAGGGGAGCCGGGCGCGCATGCCGGGGCGGGCGCGCGGGCCAGCGCGGGCGGGCGCGCGGGCCGGGGCGGGCGCGCGGGCCAGGGCAGGCGCGAAGGGCTGGGCAGGCGCGAAAGGCCAGGGCGGGCGCGCAGGCCAGGGCCGGGCGCGAACGGCCAGGGCGGGCGCGCAGGCAGGGACGGGCGCGCAGGCCAGGGCGGCGCGAACGGGTGGGCGGGCGCGAACGGACTCGCCTTGGCCGTCAGCCGGCGCTCTCGTCGGCGTCGTCGCTCTGCGCGTCATCATTTTCGGCCGTGTCCGGCGCATCGCCCTCGGCGCTGGCCGCTGTATCGCCGTCCGCGCCAGCAGCGGCGCTCTCGGCTGCCTCACCCGCATCCGCCGGGCCAGCGTCAGCCGCAGCAGCGTCAGGCACCGCCGCGTCAGCCACCGCCGCGTCAGCCACAGGCGCGTCAGCCACAGGCGCGTCGGCCGCAGCCGCAGCCTCCGCCGGGGCGGTGGCCGCCGCCGGGGCGGTGGCCCGCTGGGCGGCAGGCTGGGCACGGCGGGCGCGACGGCGCCGCGGCTTGGCTTCGGCTTCCTCGGGGATCAGCTCGATCACCGCGAGCGCCGCATTGTCGCCCTTGCGAGACCCGATCTTGGTGATCCTGGTATAGCCGCCGTCCCTGGCCGAGAAGCTCGGCCCGATCTCGGTGAAAAGCGTGTGCACCACGCCCTTGTCCGTGACCACGGTCAGCACCTGGCGCCGGGCATGCAGGTCGCCACGCTTGGCGTAGGTGATCAGCCGCTCGGCCAGCGGCCTGAGCCTGCGCGCCCTGGCCTCCGTCGTGGTGATCTTGCCGTGCTCGAAAAGCGCAGTGGCAAGGTTCGCCAGCAGGTGCTTCTGATGGGCCGAGCTGCCGCCCAGTCGCGGTCCCTTGGTGGGCGTGGGCATGGAAGAGTTCTCCTCGGTTCGCTACTGACGGGCCGCGGCGACCCGTCAGTACTGCTCGGTCTCGACGTAGCTCTCGTCGTCATCCGCGCCGTAGCTGTCCGCCGCGGTTCCGGGGTCGAATCCGGGCGGGGAATCCTTCAGCGCGAGGCCCATGTCGATGAGCTTCTGCTTGACTTCCTCGATCGACTTCGCGCCGAAGTTGCGAATGTCGAGCAGATCCTGCTCGCTGCGGGCGACAAGCTCGCCGACGGTATGGATGCCCTCGCGCTTCAGGCAGTTGTACGAGCGGACGGTCAGGTTCAGTTCCTCGATGGGCAGCGCCAGGTCAGCGGCGAGCGCCGCGTCGGTGGGCGACGGGCCGATGTCGACGCCCTCGGCATCAACGTTCAGCTCCCTGGCCAGGCCGAAGAGCTCGACCAGCGTCTTGCCCGCACTTGCCACCGCATCCCGCGGGCGCATGCAGGGCTTGGTCTCCACGTCGAGGATCAGCCGGTCGAAGTCGGTCCGCTGCTCGACCCGGGTCGCCTCGACCTTGTACGTGACCCGCATCACCGGGGAGTAGATCGAGTCGATCGGGATCCGGCCTATCTCCTGCCCGGGCTGCTTGTTCTGCGCGGCCGAGACGTAACCGCGGCCGCGCTCGACCGTGAGTTCCATCTCCAGCTTGCCCTTGCTGTTCAGGGTCGCGATGTGAAGTTCCGGGTTGTGCACCTCGACGCCGGCCGGCGGGGCGATGTCCGCCGCCGTCACCGGCCCTGGGCCCTGCTTGCGCAGGTACATCGG
>Ga0137371_10005022_pt1 | contig 10378 bp, 11 predicted proteins | sample SagtaG_7_FD_104919 | JGI IMG/M metagenome (GOLD analysis project Ga0137371, IMG submission 104919) | Vadose zone soil microbial communities from Sagehorn Ranch, Mendocino, California, USA - Sage1_R_40_16 metaG | ecosystem: Environmental > Terrestrial > Soil > Vadose zone | place: USA... | reverse complement strand
GCTCTACGACCAGAGCAAGAGCTTCGAGTTCATCGTCACCGAGCACGCCATCCGGTGGCGACCGGGACCAGCTCAGATGCAGCTCGCCCAGCTCGGCCATCTCATGACCATAGCCACGCTGCCGAACCTCAAGCTTGGCGTGATTCCGGAAGGTATTGAAGCGCCACTGCCCTACCTGCATCCGTTCATCCTGCATGAGTATGAGGAAGATGATCCGCTCGTGATCGTGGAGACCTACACGGCCGAGCTTCAGGTCAGAGATGCGCGGGATGTGGAGCTGTACCGGAGCTACTTGGGGCGGCTTCGCCGGGTTGCTCAGTGGCAGGACCGGGCAAACAGGCTGATACAGACGATTAGTGCAGCGTTAGCAGAGAGGCTATAAGCCTCCAGTAGGCTCGTATCATCTTACCCAACCCCGACAATTGGGGCGTATGGTCTGTCATTGCGGGAAGCCGCGCCCACGGCGGTGGCAACCGCACGGTTGGAGGTGAGCCCATAGCGCCGCACCACCGGATAGGCGACCAGCGTATGCGACGCCAGCAGCGACCCGATGAGCGTCGCCGGAGCGAGGGGGAAGCCGGTGGCGAGGCTCGCCCCGAACCCGAACACCATCGGCAGCGAGAAGGTGAGCAGCGCGAACATGAAGGCCCCATTGCGGTGACGACGGAACACCTCCAGGTCCAGCTCCAAGCCGGCAAGGAACATGAGGTACAGCAGGCCAAGTTCCCCGAGGTCCCCGATCAGCGTGTCGGTCTCAGGGATCACGCCGAGCCCGTGGGGGCCGATGACCAGCCCGCCGACCAGCAGGCCGATGATGCCGGGGATGCGGGCACGCTCGAACAGCAACGGGGCGGCGACGATCACCACCACGACGGCGAGCAGTTCCCAGATCGGCCCTGAAGGCCTCAGCAGCACCATGGCCTGGCGGTCCTTCCACGGATGGTCATCAGGCTCTCTGTGTCGGCAGCCAGACCGCTCCGCATGAACCCCTGCCCGACCCTGCAGGAAATGAAAGGCTGAACCGGGCGCCCCCTCGTGCGCCCGGTTCAGCCCGTTTCGGCCCTCCCCCGGGGGCCGGGAACCCTCTTAAATTTAGTTGGCGACGTCGATGGCGATCCGGGCCGGGTTGGACAGTTCCAGCACCCGGAAGCCGACGCGGTCGTCGAGGCCGAGCCCGAAGCTGACGTAGCCTTCGAAGTCTCCGGCGAATGCAGCTTGCTTCAGTGACGAGAAATCGGTGGTGATGCGGTGGGGTCCAGTGTAGGTCGGTTCACCGCTGTCATTGTGGGCCTGCGCCCCCATGAAGACGATGCTCATGAAGGCCTGGCCGATGAGCGGGACCGGCGCTCCGGAGGCGTCCTGGGTGACGCGCGGGACGTACTTGATGGCGTAGCCGGGGCGTGCGCCGGTGAACTCGAAGGTGATCCGGTCGTAGCCGTCGTGGCTGGCGGCGCGGACCGCGACCAGGGTGCCCCTGCCGGTGGCCGGCTTGGTCACCGGGTTGCTGGACCACAGTGGCTGGGTCTGGTCCTGGCCGACGGTGGTGGTCGGCGTCGCGGTTCCGGTTCCGGTCCCCGGGCCGGTCGAGGCGGGCGCCGGGTTCTGTTGGGAGGGGGCGGGCGAGGAGATGGTGGACTTGTGGTGTGACGTGGTGCAGGCGGTGGCGATCAACCCGACCGCGACCAAGCCGACGAGAAACCGCGCGATGCGCGCCATGCTGCCTCCCCAGGCGACCGGACACATCACACTATGGTCCGATGTAAAGAGGATGCCGGAGATTCGTCACGAGAAAACCTCTAAGCGATATCGCTCAGAAGCCCACGGTATCTCGTTCAGGTTACGGACACCCTCTAGGGGGTCCGCTGGAGTTGTCGGAGGTGAGCTTGACGGGCGACATGGCTGAGCTGGACGCCTGGCTTGGCGAGGCGCTTGCGTTCTACCAGGCCTTCCGGGGGCGCTGGGAGCCTTCCCCGGGCCCGGGCCCGGGGCATCCTGCCCTGGCGGTGGACCCGCAGCGGTTCGCCGCCGCCTGGGCGGCGTACAGCGGGCGCATGCAGGACAACTACCCCTTCTTCCATCCCCGCTACGCCGGGCAGATGTTGAAGCCGCCGCATCCGGTGGCGGTGGCGGGGTATCTGGCCGCGATGCTGCTCAACCCGAACAACCACGCGCTGGACGGCGGCCCGGCCACGGGCGCGATGGAGAAGGAGCTGATCGGCGACCTGGCGGCGATGTTTCGCCTGCCCGCCGAGACGCTCGGGCACCTCACCGCCAGCGGCACGATCGCCAACCTGGAGGCGCTGTGGGTCGCCCGGGAGCTGCACCCGGGCAAGGCGGTCGCCTTCAGCGAGGAGGCGCACTACACCCACGAGCGCATGTGCGGGGTGCTCGGGGTGGAGGGGGTCGCGGTGCCCGCGGATACTGCCGGGCGCCTCGACCTGGACGCGCTCGAGCGCGAATTGCGCCGTGGCCGCATCGGCACCGTGGTGCTGACCGCCGGCACCACCGGCCTTGGCGCCCTGGACCCGATCGACGAGGCGCTGGCGCTGCGTGACCGCTATGGCTGCCGCCTGCACGTCGACGCCGCCTACGGCGGCTTCTTCGCCCTGCTTGGCTGGGCCGGCGAGCCGCTGGTCAACCCGGGGCCGCTGCGCGCGATCGCCGCCTGCGACTCGGTGGTGGTGGACCCCCACAAGCACGGTCTGCAGCCGTACGGCTGCGGCGCGGTGCTGTTCAGGGACCCGTCGGTGGGGCGCCTCTACCGCCATGACTCGCCCTACACCTATTTCACCTCCGAGGAGCTGCACCTCGGCGAGATCAGCCTGGAGTGCTCCCGTCCGGGTGCGGCGGCCGGCGCGCTCTGGCTCACGCTGCGGGTGCTCCCCCTGGCCGCCGACGAGGGCCTCGGCCCGATCCTGGCCGCCGGGGTCCGTGCCGCCCGCCACTGGGCCACCCTCATCGAGCGGAGCGAGGAGCTGTGCCTCTACCTGCCGCCAGAGCTGGACATCCTGACCTGGTTTCCGCGTCCACCCAGCGGCCAGCGCAGCGCCGCCGCGGTCGACGCCGCGGCGGCCCACCTGCTGCACGCCGCCATGACCGACAAGCATCCGGTCTACCTCAGCACCCTGCGCGTCAACAGCGCCACCCTGCAGCGCCGCCACCCCGAGATCGCCGCCGACGCCCCCACCGCCCGGGTGCTCCGCAGCGTGCTCATGAAACCCGAGCACGAACCCTACGCCGACACCCTCCACCAGGAGATCCTGCGAATCCTCAGCAGTTCCTGAGGAGGTTCCCTGAGGCAGTCCCTGAGTGCGAGCGGGGGGACTTGAACCCCCACGTCCGAAGACACCGGAACCTAAACCCTGAGGGCATCGTCCGCTGCGATCATGGCGTCCGTTTCCGCAGCTCAGCAGGCATGCGGATGGTCCATGGATGTTGCAGGCTCCGGTGCTTCCATACCATCCACCCGAAGCTGTCCGTCAACAAGTCCGTCAACGGCCAGCCCAGGAAGCCAGATAGTTAGGTGCTGAGGTTGGGGGAGGGCCGCCCCAACCACCTAATGGGAGCTGCCGGGTCGGCGATGTGGCAGGCTCGGTCCTGATAGCCGCCAGTGGATGAGCACTCTTCCATCCAGGAGTTGCCGAGTCCTAAAGGCAGATCGTGCCTTCGCTGGTGGTCGGGAGGGTTGACCGCTGATGGGATGACGTGCCCGCCTGCGTGCGCGAGCACTTGACCATTAGGTCGCTGGTGGTCCTCCCGCAGGCTTGTGATGCTGGCAGCCCGGTCGTAGACCAGGCAGAGGGAGGTGCGGGGTGCTGTTTGTCGGCGATGACTGGGCCGAGGACCACCACGATGTCGAGGTGCAGGACGCGACCGGGCGGCGGCTGGGCAAGGCAAGGCTGCCGGAAGGGATCGGTGGGATCACCAGCTCCACGCGCTGCTGGGCGTGTTGCTGCCCGAAGCTGCCGAACCCGACCAGGTAGTGATCGGGATCGAGACCGACCGGGGCCCCTGGGTGCAGACACTGGTGGCCGCCGGCTACCAGGTGGTCGCGGTCAACCCGCTGCAGGTGGCCCGCTCCCGGGAGCGGCATGGCACCTCGGGCGCCAAAAGTGACGCTGGCGACGCGCATACCCTGGCCGACATGGTCCGCCCCGACCACCACCAGCTCCGACGCATCGCTGGCGACAGCGACCTGGCCGCAGCGGTCAAGATCGTTGCCCGCGCCCACCAGACGCTGATCTGGGATCGGCAGCGTCACCTGCTGCGGCTGCGCTCGGTGCTGCGGGAGTCCTTCCCCGCTGCCCTGGTGGCGTTCGAGGACCTGACCGCCCCCGACGTGCTGGAGTTGCTCGGCAAAGCTCCCGACCCGGCCAGCGCCGCGCGGCTTGGGACCGCCCAGATCGCTGCGGCGCTCACCCGTGCCCACCGTCGCAACGTGGCCGACAAGGCCGCCGCGATCCGGGCGGCGCTGGCGGCCGAGCAGCTTGGCCAGCCGCCGGTCGTGGCCGCGGCCTACGCGGTGGCTGTGCGCGCACAGGTCGCGGTCCTTGCCGCCCTCAATGCCGAGATCGAGGCGCTGCAAGCGCAGGTGAGCGCCTATTTTGGCCGGCACCCGGACGCTGAGGTCTACCGCAGCCAGCCAGGCCTGGGCGATGTCCTCGCCGCCCGGGTGCTTGGCGAGTTCGGCGACGATGCCGACCGCTACGCCGGTGCGCGGGCCCGCAAGAACTATGCCGGGACCAGCCCAATCACCCAGGCATCTGGCAAGAAGAAGGTCGTGCTGGCCCGCTACGCACGCAACGATCGGCTCACCGACGCCCTGCACCAACAGGCCTTCAGTGCCTTGCAGGCATCGGCGGGTTCCCGGGCCTACTACGACGCGCTGCGCGCACGTGGCATCGGCCACCATGCTGCCCTGCGCCAGCTCGGCAACCGGCTGGTCGGGATCCTCCACGGCTGCCTCAAGACCCGCAAGCCCTACGACGAGGCAACCGCCTGGCCACAGCACGCCGACACCGACCAAGCTGCGGCTTGACATCCCAGATCATGGGATGTCTGCCTTGGCGACGAGGATCGTGCGCCGTGGCTCGCGTTGTGCCGACGAGGGACGAAAGCCCGGAAGCGGTAGAGTTCATGCGATGCGACGCGAACGGGCGACGACGCTGCTGACCGAGATGCTCAGTCGGCTCGTCGAGGGCGGCTGGCCGCTGGAATTGGTCGACGAGGTCTATGTCTTCGGCTCGTATGCACGTGGCGCGCCCGATCCTCACGACGTGGACGTCGCGGTTGAGCACCGTGCTGACGAGCGGTGGAAAGAGCAGGCACTCGCAGCAGTGGTTTACGGCGGGGACTGGAACGCGCCGCTGCGCCGCGCGCTAGCGGGCCGCTCCCGTGGCATCGAGCTCGCCTTCAACCAGCGGGAGGCCTACAAGGACATCCCGATGACGCTGGTGTGGCGCCGCGGCGACGCCCTAGAGCAGGCACTCGGGCGGCTGGTGGCGATCCGGGCCGACGCCGATGCCGGTCGGGCAGAGCGCGACGCGATGCTGCCGGCGTTCGAGGGGCTGGACCGGTGGCTCATCCGGCCGATGCGGGTCCGGCTGGTCAACCTGGCCAGCGCAGGAGCAATTACCATCGCCCAGTTCGAATTCCCGGACGCTGGGATTGCCGACCTCCAGGATGCCGAGGCGCAGGAGGCCATCGTGCGGCGCTGGAATGAGGACAGCCCGCTGCGCCGAGCCGCCATCGCAGCGCTGGTGCACCTGGAGGTCCGGGGGATCAGCCCGCGTTTGGTCCATCTGCAAGGGCATGACATCGAACCACCGAGGTATGTCCGTGACGGCCACTTGGCGAGGGTAGTGCGGGCTGAGACCCTATACTTCGTGAGCTTCAATTGTCGCTATCTCCGTGCCATGCCCCGCTGCCTCACCGAATGGCCAGGTGGGGAGTGGATCGAGGTTCCCCACCCAACCCGCCGCCAGCCGCTCTTGGCACTCCGGATCAGCGCCCTCAACTCCGACGTGCTCGCTGCCGAGGCCCGAAGGCCGGTAGGGTTCTGACAGGCCGTTGGACCCGGTTGCCGCTCGACGCGGTCATCGGCAAGCATTTCGTTCACTGTCAAGCCTGGGGGAAGCCGTCATGGCCCGGATCGCGCTGCTAGGCGACCTATCGGGCCACCTCGGACCGTTTGTGGGCGCGCTTTCGGACCTCGGTGTCCACGTCGATTCCGCCCGGTTGCCCGACGATTTGGTGGTCGTGCAGGTCGGCGACCTAGTCCACAAGGGTCCAGATTCAGACGCGATCGTCGCCCTGGTCGACCGTCTCCTTGCCGCCAACCCTGGCTGCTATGTCCAGCTTCTCGGCAACCATGAGGACCAGTACCTCGGCGGCCACCAGTTCTTCGACCAAGCCCCACCGCTCGCCCCCACTACGATCGCGACGCTGCGGCGCTGGCAGGCCGTGGGTGCGCTCAAGGCCGCCGCCGCCATCCGCACCGCCGGTGGCGCGTCCTACCTGGTCACCCACGCCGGCCTCACCCACGTCAACTTTCAGCATCATGTGGCCATCGCCGACGCCGGCCAGGCCGCGAAGGTGCTGAACGACCTGTGGGTGACGCGACCGAAGGTGATCCACGCCGCAGGGGTGATGCTGCACGACACCCGCTCCAGCCTGGCGGGTCCGCTGTGGGCGGAGACCGGCCGGGAGCTGTATCCGGGCTGGCTCCGCGCCGCTAACGTCGGCCAGCCACCACCGTTCGGGCAGGTCCACGGCCACTGCCCGATCCTCGACTTCACCGGCACGCTCGCCCACCCGCTCCCCGATGAGGTCGCGGAGTTCGTCCACGTGGACGCTGCCCGCCGGCACCTCACCCTGACGATCGGCGAGCAGCGATTCATCAACATCGACCCTGGCTTCGACCACCGACCGCCCGGCCAGGCACGCCTGTATCCAGCAATGTTCGACGGAGAACTGCTTTCCTAACCAAGCGGATGTCCGGCGCTGTCCCTGGTGTCGCGTAGACTTCGCCGTCTGATGGCTCGGGTCCTCTCGGCAGCCCAGGCGCGGATTGCCCGCGTGCGCTCGCAGCGGCTCGCCGGGCCACCCGGGGCGGACGCGCACGACGTGGTCCATGGGCTCTTGGCCGTTCCGGCGCAGGACACTCGGGCGTCGCGGCTGGCGGTCCGGCCCCGCTGCCGGGGGACGGGTATCGACGCTGTGGCAGTGGTGCGGGCCTGCAACCAGGAGCGCTCGCTGGTGCGGACCTGGCTGCTGCGCGGCACCCTGCACATGGCTGCCGCAGAGGACGTGCGCTGGCTGGTGGCGTTGCTCGGACCGGTCTTCGCGGCCGGTGGCGGCCCACGGCGGCTGCGTCTCGGCCTCGACGAGGACACCCTGGCCCGCGGGCTGGTGGCCCTCCGGGAGATCCTCGCCGCCGAGGGCCCGCTCACCCGCGCGACGCTGGTGGAGGCGATCGCCATCAAGGGCGTGGTCGTCGCCCCTCGCTCGCAGGCCCCCGCGCACCTGGTCGGATACGCCGCCAAGCGGGGCCTGCTCTGCCGAGGTCCGGACCTGGAGCACGACGAGCCCACCTACGTGCTGCTGGACGACTGGGTGGACAGACCCGGCCGATCCGCACCGGAGTTGACCCTGGAACGGGAGCCCGAGGTGGCCCTGGCGGAACTGGCTCGCCGCTATCTCCGCGCGCACGCCCCGGCAGGCGACGCCGACTTCGCCGCCTGGTCGGCCCTCCCGCTCCATCAGGCCAAGCGTGGGTTCCGGCATCTCGCCGCCGCTGGCGAGCTGGACACGGTGGACGCGGCCGGATCGCCCGCTGCGGTCCTCACCAGGAACTCGGAGCCGCCCCCAGACCCAGACGAGCCGACCGGGGCCTCGCACCTCCGGCTGCTCGGGCACTTCGACCCGTACCTGCTCGGCTATCGCAACCGCGACCTGGTGCTGTCACCGCGGTTCGCCAAGCGCATCCAGGCGGGTGGCGGCATCATCCACCCGGCGATCCTGCTGGACGGCCACGTCGTCGGCACCTGGCACCAGCAACGCGACCGCGGCCTGCTGACCGTCGTGGCCGAGCCCTTCAACAGGGAAGGGCTCACCTCCACGATCCTGCCCGCCTTGGAAGCCGAAGCCGCCGACGTCGGCCGCTTCCTTGGGACCGACGCGACCCTCACCGTCACCGTTAATCCGGGTCAGGTTGGGTGAGCTGGTCGCGCTCAGATCAGACCGTAGGCCCGAAGGCGGCGAACCCCTTCTGGGCGTCCCAATCGTCGAGCGCAGCCACAAGGATCGCCTTCACGCGCGTCTTGGCTTCCGTGCGAGCCAGATCGCGGAAGCACGGGCAGCGGGTGAGATCGCGCCCATCAAACAGGCACACCACGATGCCAGTGACCTGAAGGCCACGGGCCACAGCGATGGCCTTGTCGTCGATCGGCAGCGGCAGCTTGAAGACCAGTTCGCGGGCAACAGCCTGTGCAACCGCGTGGGCGCCAAAGCGGGCCACCAACCACCCGGCGGACTTGCCCACCACGTCGTGCAACTGTTTGTTGCCGGCAAGAATCGCGGCCGCAAGGTCGGCCAACGCCTTACATTGCCTTCTGGACCGTCCGCGAGCCAGCCGCTGCCATGTCGGCGTGGTCAGGTAGCCGGCGAGTCGGCCGGCGACCGTCGGTCGCCAACCAGCGGTGACGACCTCAGCGCAGATCTCGGCGGCCTCCTCGATGCGCTGCTGTCGGCGTTCCTGCTGCTGGACTGCGACGGCAGTTGCGGCTGCGGCTCGCGCGGCGGTCGATGTCGATCGACTCCAGGCAGTCCGCCGGGGTTGAGCCGCCCTGCGTTGATGAGTTGTGCTGGCCCGACGCTGGGGTTGCTGTCGGGATCGCGTACGGGTCTGTGGCGCCCAAGCCTGTGCCGCAAACCCCTATGGGCAGGGATGGGGCATTGCTTGCCCCGTCCTACCAGCCTCTTACACGGGGTTCCGTCCTCGGTGGGAGCGCCACAGCGACGAGCCATCCTGCGAGTTTCTCAGCCCACACGGAACGTATCAATGGTGAATTTCGGATAGATCTGTCATCAGCGAGCGCTTGAACGTGAGCGCGCTGCATATGCAAGCCGGCCCCTGGGCTCTATCAGCACCGGTCAACGGTAGTGCTCGAGAGCGGTCGCTTGAGCCTTCTCGGGCAGGCGGGAGAGCTGGCCAGGCCGAAGATCGCGCCACCAAGGCTAACGCGTGAAGTCGTGAGCGGGGACCTCGTTGAGCAGCACCTGGCAGGCGGGTTCGTCGAAGATCCATGCCTGCTCGGCGAGCACCTGCAGCGCCGGTGGCCCCTGGGAGACGCTCGCGAGGTCGGCGAACAGCCGTGGCACGACCGCAACATGGTGACGATCGCCGTCGATGTCACGGTGTGCACTCGGGTACTGCACAAAGCGCCGTGCGGCCTGCCACTCAGGCAAGGGGAGCACCGAGCGACCATCGACAGCGACCATGACCTGTTCGGTCGACCCAGCGCCGGCGACGCCGGCTAGCGCGCCAATGAGCGCGGGATGCAGCAGTTCGGTCAGCCGATCGACCTCGAACGGCAACGGCGCTCATCCCGTCGATGCCCATCCCGACCCGGATCGTCGGGACCCTGCATCCGCCGATCACGACCCGCCCGCCGAACCGTCGTGAGGAGCCGCACGTGTGCCAGTCCGCCAACTGCTGCACCCCCGTCATCTGCTGCTGCGCCCCGACCAGAGGCAAAAGCCTCCTGGTCACCACCGCCGCCGCCCTGGTCGCCGCCTTCGCGCTCGTGTGCGCGTGGGCGTATGTCGCCGTCAAGGTCGCCGCGCTCGTCCTGCTCCGACCCGTTCGCCTCAGCCTCATCGACATGCCGATGGTCGTGACGAGCTGGTGGAGCCCCACCGTCCGCCACCTGCTCGCCCACCAACTCGCTCAAGGACGGCTCGTCCTGCCCGCAGGACCCGGCGCCATCCAGGCCACCATGGCGGCGCTCGCCCTGACCCCCGCCGTGCTCGTGGTGTGGATCCGCTGTGGCCGGCCGATTCCCGCGCCGCTCCAAGTGCGCTGCCACGTCCGCGCGAGGGTCCGGGTGGAGCTGGCGCGGCTCCCCGCCACCGTTCGCCGACCACCGCTGCCCGGCCGCGCGGCCAGAGCTCCGGCGCTGCCCGCCCGCCACACGCCCGAGACCGGGACGGCCGCGCCGCCGGCATCGGTGGCACCGCGCCGCTACATCCGCCTGAGTCGGGAGGACCGGTCATGACCGACGCCACGCTCCAGCCTGATCATGGCGACCACCTCCTCCAACTCGCCCGCACCTACCTCAAGGACGTACTCCACGTCCCCGATAACCTGGCAGCGCTC
>Ga0137371_10005019_pt1 | contig 10380 bp, 9 predicted proteins | sample SagtaG_7_FD_104919 | JGI IMG/M metagenome (GOLD analysis project Ga0137371, IMG submission 104919) | Vadose zone soil microbial communities from Sagehorn Ranch, Mendocino, California, USA - Sage1_R_40_16 metaG | ecosystem: Environmental > Terrestrial > Soil > Vadose zone | place: USA: California... | reverse complement strand
TTCTATTCGACGATGCCGCCTTGCGCCGCGTGCTGCCGGTGCGCCTGACGTCCTGGATAGAAGTCCGGGCGCCGCGCCCGGGACGCGTGGCAAGAGCCGTGGCGGCGGGGCTGGCGTTGAGCGTCGGGCCGGTCGGCCTTAACCGGATCTGGCAGTCATTGACACACGCAGACTTGCCTCTGGCGGGCAGGCTAACGGAGGCGATTTCGCCGCTGCTCATCGTGAACCCCTATGGGCTGTTCGTCACCACGACGACTACGCGGCCCGAGATCATCATCGAAGGCTCAGACGATGGGCAGATCTGGCGCGAGTACATATTCCGCTACAAGCCGGGGCCTGTAACCCCGGGCCCGACATGGAACATCCCGCATCAGCCGCGGCTCGATTGGCAGATGTGGTTTGCCGCCTACCGCAATGTCGGGGAGAACCCCTGGATCGAGCGCCTAATGCAGGAGCTGCTGAAGGGTAGTCCACCCGTGCTAGGCTTGCTGGCCGGCAATCCGTTTCTGGATCGCCCGCCGAAGTACGTCCGCGCGCTGCTCTACGACTATCGCTTTGCTAACCCCGATACTTACGTGCGCACTGGGCAATGGTGGGTGCGTCGGAGGGGCTCTATTTCCCGCGGGTCAGCCTCGCCGATTTCTCGCGTGTCATGCCGCCCGAAGCCACTTCCAGGATGCCGCGCGGCCCGCGCTAGGGAGCGGCGTGTGACTCGTCTGGGCGCTCTCCAGGAACCTGACTCTTCGTCCAACTTATCACGGTTTGTTCTCCTACGCGGTCTTGCTTTGATTCACGACTTTCGCGATTTCCGCTCACTGCAAGAAGCAGGGATCGGTGCGCCAGACGCTCAGTTTCCTCCATGCTGTCCAGAACCTGCTGCCAACCCGCCGCCTGTGAGCGTGGCACGCATTGCAAAAAGAAGGGGCTTAAGGACCTGCATTCACGTTCTCGGCCAAACGTATCGTACCAGGCTTCCACCTCCCTGCACTTGACGTGTCTCTGGTCCGCCAAGGCTAACAGCACTTGCTTCACCCTGTCGGTCTGTAACTCTCCCGGTATCGTCATTTGGTACCGGTCTCCAGTCTGAGTAAAAAACCCCAGTTGCGTTAGCATCCAGACAGCCTCGGCGTCGTAGCCATCCGGCTCTATCACTGCCGTGCGATACTTCTCCGCGAGCTTTGAGATGATGATAGTGCAATTGAGGCCAAAGTCGAGGCAGACAATCGCATCCAGCGCCAGAGTGCGATCACGGAAGGTCGCGTCGTTGACGATCAAGTCCTTCCATATCCGGTCAACCTGCGCCGATGCCAGCAGCCAGCGCCCGTAAAATTCGGCATCGCCCCATCGTGGCCCCTCGATGAGTACGCAGAGTTTTTTCCCGTTGTCGGTGTCGCTGGCCGGTGAAGCTGTTAACATGACCTCGTCTCCTGTGGCTGACCTTTATCTGACATTGATTGCATGAGACATGTTAGTATTGACTGGTCATTGCTACACCTCGGCCATTTCAGTCTCGTATTCCGACGCGGGCACGCAATTTCGCAACAGAATGCGGGCAGTCATGATCAGTTGGCCGGGATTTCGGGACTTCTTCCATGGGTATTCAATGTTCCACTGACATGCCAACTCGGCGAGACGATCCAGGTCGACAGTTCCCTCCGCCGTTCTGACCTGCTTATCGAACCAGACGCCGAACGCATCCGGCTGGACCGTGTTCAACTTGGCCCGGCGCTCTTCGTTGGTGACCGGCGTCGAACGGTCTCGAAGGGTCCCGTGACGCCGGAAAGCCAAGCCGCTCGTGAACAAACCCGGCCGGGTAATCCGGAGCGTCCTCTCCGCCTCGTATCCCAGAGACTGCATGATCTGCTTCACCATATGGCCAATCACCTGCTTCACCTCCCGCTGATCGACCTCGATCCCGAATTCGGCGATCAAAGGATCCGAAAGGGCCTCGACGGCGGCTCGGTCGACAGAAGTGGCCGTTTCCATGCGAACGATATTGTCCGGGCGGGTGAGAAAGGTCCACAGAGCTCTTTCTATGATGTACGATAGATGATTGAAGTGCCGACCTTGGTACTCCAATGCACTGAGATGGACATGATCGACCTGATCTAACATTTCCTTTTCCCTCCGTAACCCTCGACCTCAGGACATGCATTATTGCGGGGTGTAGTGCAGCTACTTGCAGCAGCCAGGGGGCGGTGTGCTAAGAGTGGTTTTGTTCATGGCGACGCCTCGTCGGTGTCGTAGACCTCGTCTTCCTCGGCCGGTGGGAGGTCATCATAAAAACCTTCCATTGGCGCTGGTGTTTCGACGCTTATGCCGTTTGCGAGCGATGCGAACGATGCGAACGGTGTTTTGCCGGTGCTCACCCGAGCAGTGATGTGGATCATCCGGGTGTTCGCATGACCTTCGGCACCACGGAACTCGATTTCGATCCCCTTGTGACGCAGCAATGGTGTTACCCGGCGAAGTCGTCCTGCGAGTTCTCGGGGGGTTTTGGGCCAGCGTCTCCCTCGAACTATCATCGAGTCCACGATGGTGCTTAAATCTCTAAGGAGATCACCAGCAGCTCCCTTCCACTCGTAGCGGCTGATCACCCGCTGATCGTTTTTCGAAATCATCGTTCGCACCGTTCGCACCGTTCGCACGCCTGTTCGCGTCATCATCGCGATCACGGCCGCAGCGACAGGATCGGCTTCTATGCCGGCCTCAAGGACCTCTTCGCGGTTTTCGGCATATGCCTTCTCGAAGGTGCCGGCCGGCCATATCGCGGTCTCGCAGGCCATCGCCAGCTTGTCGAAATCGGCCATCCTGGACAGCTGTTTCGGTTTCAGTTCGGGGAGTCGGCTCAACCCCTGCGCGGCCGCACTTAGCAGTGCGCCAAGAATTCGTGGCCGACGTTGTTCGAAGGCTGCCGATACCTCCTCCTCCGTCCGCCGCCGCTCTTTCCGGATTGGGTCAAGAACGATGAAAATGGCGCGATCCGCCAGGTCCTCGCGGGTGACGAAATGCTCGATGCCGTTCAGTACGATGGGCCGCACGGCCGTGAGCGTCTCCTCCTGGCTGTTTGTGTATAGACGGCGCGTTGCGAGGGTGGTGCCGGTCGACAGCCGGCAGAGTGCGTCCGACATCTCCGCTGAGAGGGCAGAAACGTTGTCGAATGCGAGCAGGTGACCGTTGATCGCGCTGATCGCCAGGTCGCGCTCATTGCGCGGCAAGGACCGAATTGGAGCGTTGTTCGGGTCGATCAGCGCTCGCAGCATGCGCGTGGTGCCGGATTTCCCGGACCCTTGCTCGCCCTGAAGCACCAGGACTGGGTAACACGGGGAGGCGAGCAGGCCGTTGATCAACCAGTGGGTAACCAGCACCTGGTCCGACTGCCTCGTCAAATTCAGTAGCGGCAACAGGTCTTGCTTTACCGATCCTCCTGCGACCGGCACCGGCTGGGCCAACATGCCCGGAGGTCGCCGGAATCGTACCGGCGGGTCCTTGACGACTGCCCACCCCGCCGGACCGATCTTGACGGCTTGTCCCTCATCATTGGCCAGATCCAGGTAAAAAGCGCCCTCGTGTTTCGCGACGCGAACGTACACTTCGCGCTTGGGTCCTTCCTGTTGCGCCATGGCGGCGATCGACCTGAGTGCCGACTTCAAGGCTTCCGGGCTCGGCGCGTTCCGCGTCTCCTGGAACCAGCGATGTCGCAGCCAGTCGGCAAAGCCGCTGTCCTCCGAGATCTCGAAAGTTCTGCGATGCCCGGTGACCTGGACGTCAGCGTAAGGGGTGCCGTCGGATGTATGAAAGAGGTCGGCCTCCTCCGCGACCCCGATGAGGATTTCTGCCTGTTTTGGCCCGCCTGCCGCGACACTGGCGCTCCGCTTGGCGGTCACTCTGTCCAGTTCGCGGACCGAAATGCCGAGCTTCTTCAGTTTGTCGCGCAGTCTCTGGTAGGAGGCAGGATCATCGCTCCTTAGATCCGCAAGATAGGAGGTCATGTCAGGCTCAAACGGCGCGCCGGGGTCGGTTTTGGTCTGCTCGACCAAATCTTCGAGTGGGTCGGCGACCACTTCAGCCTGCTCGATCATTTCACAGATCTCTTTCTTGGTGTCAGCAATCATCTTCCCCCTCCGGCTTGATGCCCATCAGCATGTCATTGAAATCCACCCCGGCCGGCGGCCGTGCGATCCGGACGAGCCGACCTGCTCGGCTCCACCGGAGCGCGGCAGCCTTGGCCGCCGCCTCCCCGGCAGCATCCCCGTCGGCGAGTACGATGATGTCGCGAACTACAGGCGGGAGATGGAGCGAGCGCAGGCCCGGTGCCGACATCGCCGCCCAAGTGGGCGAGCCGGTCGCCTGCATCGCCGAAAGTGCGGTTTCGATGCCCTCGGCGATCATCAGTCGGGTACCGACAGGACTAAGCCGGACAGCACCACCGCGACAGGGACCGAGCATCGTCTTCTGCGGCTTGACGGGCGCCTTGCCTCCGTTATCGCGCGATAAAAACGTCCGGTGAATCCCAATCGGTTCGCCATCGGTGCCGCCCGTTACCAGGGCGACCATGGCGGGCCAGACCCCGCCGGATGGATGCCTCAGGGCCGGGTGGAAGCTCAAACTGTCCGGGACTGAAACCGTGATGCCGCGGGTCCGGAGATATGTTTCGACTGGGGTCCCCACCGCTGACTGCGTCTCGGCCCAGATCCGGAGGGCCATTCCTGTCCGCTGTCGATCCGACGCCTCGTCAACTTTGGTATCGTGATTTTGTTTAGCGGCCCCGATCGGTGCGGCCCTCAGTCGGCCCCGACCCCACAGACCACGCCTTCGAAGCGCGGTGATCACCTCGGTTTGCGAGCAGCCGGCATGGCAGCAAAACAAGACCCTTCCGACCGCGTTCGTTACCGATAGCGAAGGAACCCTATCTCGGTGAGCAGGGCAGCGCGCGGTGCCGCTGGCACCGTACCATTGACCGCCCAGAGCGCGAATCATCTGCTCCGCAGGCATGTTCTGCGCCTGCATTAGACCGGTTCCGACGTGTGCCGCCGTTTTCGGCTGGCAGCCCAGATTTCCAAATCTGCCAAGTCGTACAGGACCCGCCGGCCGAGTTTCAGGTATGCCGGTCCGCCGCCGTCGAGCCTTTTTTTGTCGAGATAGCTCTTGCTAACGCCCAAAAAGGCCGCTGCTTCCCGAACGGGCAGCTTACGAATGGCCGCGACAGATGCTTCCATGAGAGAGGCTCCGCTGCAGGCACCCGGGATATTGCGGTGCCACATCAGGGAAGCTTGTGCTACGCCAACTCCCAATCGTCAGCAAAAAAGCAGTCACCCTATTTCGGAATCCCATCCCGAGGTCATGCGCTTCCAAATTTTCAATGCACCGAAAACGGTCTTGCGGCTGAAACCCGTCTCTTGCATCACTTCCGCCACGGCTGACTCGCGTTTTTTTGTCTTAGCTGATGCCTTCTTCATGCTTTCCACGATACGCAAAAAGTTCCTCGTCCTCTGAAAAGTCCGGAGCCTCCCCCTTCTCTTTCGTATGACCTCCGGACACGGACCATGACCTGGAGCCCATTGCAGGACTCGGTCAAATTTCGCGGTGGTAATGTCAAAATCGCCGACCTCATCCGGCGTGCCCATCAGGAACTTTGTCAGGAATGTCGTGGCCACCTGCGGCGGCAAGCAGCCAGGGTTCTCGGATTGATTCTGATTCACATTTTCACCACGGGCGACGTTTCTCTGCCTGTCCTTCGTCGCCAAATGCGGCAGCAATGCGGATTTCAATTCACCTTGGACGCTGCGTCGGGTCGAAAATCGCTCGGCCCGAATGGTACACCCCGGTTGCTAGGCGCTTCCTTCCCAGCCCGTCCAGAAGAGCCGTACACGCGACGGCGTGCTACCGCCGTATCCCCTGACCCCAAAACGCCCACGCCGTTCCTGTGCCCGCGAGAGAGGCATGCCCATAATCACGCACTGCCGGCTTCCGGAGCTGGACTACTTGGCTTCCAGCGTGGCCCGCGAAGCCCTCCCCCATCGTCTCAGCGATCCTTTCCCGCGATCGATTCCGAAGCGGCAGTGGATCGTTGTTGAGATGGATATACCGAGCGGTGGTGACCTGCAAGTGACCCGAGCAGCTTGCCGATGATTGGCAGCCCCAGAGCCACGACCGCCCCTACGCTCGCGTGCGTGTGCCGGAAGTAGTGGATTGGAACGCCGTTCCGGCACGCTTTGCGACTGCGCGCCACGGCCGTTTGATCGGACCGCGGCTTCTCGGGTCGTCTCTGGCGATTACCTGGACCAATAGCCTGGCCGATCGACGCGAACCGATTGGGTGGGTTCTCCGGCTTTCGGGGCCACTCCTCGTCTTGGATACGGCACGACTTCGGTAGAACCTCTCGGCCCGTCTGCCATCGCAGCTGCAATGGTTGAAGAAATTCTGTCTGCGGCGGCCTTCAGCGGATCATCTGCAAGATGTGCGTACCGCGATGTCGTCTTTGCGTCCCGGTGGCCCAACAGTTTTCCGATGACCAAGAGACTGTCACCCGCCGCAGCGGCGGCACTCGCGAAGGAATGGCGCAGGTCGTGCAGCCGCACATCTTCAAGACCAGCGCGCTCGCGCAACCGCTCCCAGACTCTCGCCAACCCAACAAGATGTTTTTTCGCAATCGCGCCTGGCAGGACGTAAGGATTGCCCTCTATCCGGGACAGTTCGCTCAGGAGCACGAGAGGGGGAGCACCAAGCAGTACAACCTTGGCCCCCGTTTTCGAATCGGGAAGCCGCAAAAAGCCTCGCTCAAAGTCGACATGCTCCCACTTCAAAGTGAGGATTTCCGACTTTCGACAGCCGGTGAGCACCAACAGCCGGATTGCAGCCAGGGCAACGGGATCTTCTGCCTCCTGGAGCATTTTCGGCCGCGCTTGTCGCCGATCACTCGCTTGCCACTCGGCTATTGCCTTCGCGTGCGACCCCCAAGCCCTCTCGGATGCCGACAGAGTATCTCCCAATCTCTTTAATTCCGCCGCCGACAAGAAGCGCTCAGCCTTGTTGTCGGAATATCGCTTGATGCCGCGCACGGGATTGTCCGGCCGGTAGCCTTCGGTCACGCCGTAGGAAAAAATACCACCGAGGAGGCCGACAGTGCGCGTGGCAGTGCCTTTCCCGCCCTTCACGATGGCCCTACCCCGCTTTCCTGTCCTCACGTCAGCCTTCGTCTTGCCGGCTGCCACCGCGATGAGGAACCGCCTTATGTCTGCTGGCGTCACGTCTCGCACGGCCTTTGAGCCGAGCAACGGAATGATGTGCCGGGCAATACGGCCCTTATCGACCGCAAGCGTCGAGGGTTTCTTGGGAGGCGGATCTTCGAGATAATGGTCGCAAAGCTGCTTGACCGTGATCGCGCCGAGCCGGTCTTCAATCGCTTTGCGTTTCGCGATGATCGGGTCGATGCCCTCGCGAACGCCCCTACGAAGCTTGTCGGCCGCTTCGCGGGCTTGATCAGGGGTAAAGTCGCCATGGTTGCCGATCTTAAAACGTTGGACTGGCGTTCCACGCCCGCCCATCCTGTATTGCAGCAGGTAGATCTTGCGCCCCGATGGTGTAATCTTGAGGCCAAAGCCCTTTACTTCGGTGTCCCACAGAAAAGTATCACGTGCTGCGGGGCGAGCTGCATCAACCTGTCGTTTGGTGATTTTGATCCGCATGCCGCCCTCTCGCTCCATTCGCGCCAGCAATCACCCAGTAATCACCAGCGAACAAATTAGGTGCCATCGAAGGAACGGTAATGCAAGGAAAAGGTAGTTCTTGCGGACTTTTTGCAACGTCAGGAAACTAGATGAAACAAATAATGCCGCCCTCCGAAGGCAGAGGTCACAGATTCGAATCCTGTCGGGCGCGCCAGTCAAATCAACGACTTATGCAAATTGCTCGAAAGCGCGCGAGGACCGAACTCACCATAAACTCACCGCCGAAAAGCGTGTGCCGGGCGTGCGATCGGCCGCAAAGGCGCCGGTCAAGAAGACAAAGACGTGCGCGAGCGCGACCGACGGTGGACGTTCGCCCCACGTTCCCTATCGAAGGGCATGCTGATACGTGGAGGCGCTGGTTCGCGAGCGGGCCCGCTCAGCCGCCTCTCGCTGAAGACGGTCTCCGCCGCCGGGAGCTGACGCGCATACGCCTAGTACCTCTGCATGGAGATTTTGACGGGTTGTCCGAGCGGACTGACTTGCATCTGCCAGCCGCACCGCAATGAGACGCTTGAGCGCACAGTTTTGGCCCGAACGCTGCCAAATCGGACGTTGCAGCGAGTCGGCAGCTATCGGGAGTGCAGCCGTCGTGCTGCCGACGTCGTCACGAAGGCACCCCCTGACCCTTATCGTCGCTTTGCTACGAGATTTCGGTGCAGGCAGCAGATGCCGAGCGTAGGTTAAGCGAGCGCGATGTCCGGCGGCTGCTTGCCTGCTCGTCCGGCGTAAAGTCGAGGCCTGCTCGCCCCCAAGCCCCTGTTACCGCCTCCGACGCAACTTCGCGACGCTGCAGTGGCACCTGACGAACCAACCGCAGCGGCACCGGCAAGCCCGTCAACTGAAGAAACCATGTCGCAGCAACTCGGCGCCCGCGGCAATGACCGCGATCAACACCAGCTTCTTGAATGTCTCAGGTGCAATTTTATCGCGCATATGTTGTCCGACGTACATGCCGAGCACGACTGGCAACGTCGCAGCCGTCGAGACTGAAACGTCAAGCCAACTGAACTGGCGGCTGGCCGTCAGAAGAATTGCCAGCAAGCCGGCGGAAACGACGAGATACAGCGATGCTTCCTTTGTGAACGCCTTTCCGCGCAGTCCCTTTGCAAGCAGAAAGATGAAAGCAAGTGGTCCCGGCATCGCTGCGATGCCTCCCAGAATCCCGCCGAAAAATCCGAATGTGATGCCGGTTGGTAAAACCAAGCGAGACTGAAACTGCAGCTTCGGCGCGAGCAGCGTGACGCCGCCGAGACCCATAACCGCTAGGCCTGCGATAATCTTTGCAACATTCGCATCGACCGCCAACAGGACTCGAACTCCAAGGAAGAGGCCGGGAATCATGCCAAGAATCACCGGCATCAATTGCATGAGGCATCGTCCAGTCTTTCCGCCCTCCAGCGCCTGCGGCAAGTTGCTGAAGATCAAAGGCATGCTCAGCAGCATGGCCGCTGACTTGATGTCGATGAACAGCGACAGCAGCGGCAGCGCGACGACTGGCATGCCGACCCCGATAATCCCCTTCAGGAGGCCCGCGACGATCAGGCTGCAAACCACGGCAGCAACGATACTTGCTTGCTCGGAATAAAGGGTGCGGATCAACATGACGTTTAACTCCTGGAGGATCATATTGCCTGCTCAGGCTTGCGCGCCGGTCCACATCCCCCTTACCCCCATATCTCCCTTTTCATGGGCCGCCGGGCCTAGGCGTGTCGGTGGGTCTCAGATGCCCTCGACGATGACGATCTCCAACTCGCCCGCGCCGTCCTTCTTGCGGTGCGCCGCGGCCTCAAGGTACTCGGGCGATTCGTGGCAGGCGACCGCCTTCTCGAAGCTCGGGAACTCGATGACGATGAAGCGGTGGAATTTCTCCGGACCCTCGAGGATCTTGAACTTGCCGCCGCGCGCCAGGATCTTGCCGCCGAACTTTTGGAGGATGCCTGGTACCAGGTCGGTATACTTCTTGTACTGATCGGGATTGTTGACCTTCGAGCGCGCGACCCAATAGGCGACCATCTCATCCTCCATGCCAACCGTGAGCGCCCCTGCTAGACTAGGGCTACAGCGCATTCTTGCTGCGAGGTTCGCGATTGTCTCGCGCGAACAGTTCGGCCCATGCCGAACTGTTTTCGATTGATATGCTTCCAGTATCGGCGATAGGGTTAAGGATGGTCGCGGCGGCAAATCTGGTGGAAGTGGCTGCTCTCGTGGGTGACACTGCGCGAGCGACGATGCTTAACGCCCTTATGGGCGGCGAGGCGCTGACGGCCACTGAGCTTGCTTACTGCGCCAATGTCTCTCGCTCGACGGCGAGCGGCCACCTGAGCAAGCTGGTTGCCGCGCGGCTTTTGACTATCACTCGCAACCGCCGCTTCAGCTATTATCGGATCGCGTCCCCGCTGGTCGCGACAATGCTGGAGAGCATCAAGGTCGTCGCCGCCATAGAGGTGCCACCCCGCCGTCAGCCGCGGTCGGCAAACGATGCGCTCCGTTTTGCCCGAAGTTGCTACGATCACCTGGCTGGACAGGTAGGAGTCGCTATTACCGATGCACTTGTGGCCATGGGGCACATCGTGCTCACCGATGAAGGCTGTGAGGTCACGTCTTCGGGCGGGCGTTTCCTTTCCGCGTTCGGCGCTGATCTGAGGCCGCG
>Ga0137371_10005012_pt1 | contig 10384 bp, 7 predicted proteins | sample SagtaG_7_FD_104919 | JGI IMG/M metagenome (GOLD analysis project Ga0137371, IMG submission 104919) | Vadose zone soil microbial communities from Sagehorn Ranch, Mendocino, California, USA - Sage1_R_40_16 metaG | ecosystem: Environmental > Terrestrial > Soil > Vadose zone | place: USA: California... | reverse complement strand
GTATAGCCATGTGCTGGCTCAGTGCCGTCAATTGCTGCGCACAGCCTTCCAGCAGTCTCAAGGACACGAAGTCGATACCCAGGGAGACGCTTTTTTCTTCGCCTTTGCGCGTGCCACCGATGCCGTCTCGGCTGCCGTGGCCGCCCAACGCAACCTTGCCTCGCATACCTGGCCCGAAGGGGCTGCGGTGCGCGTCCGCATGGGGCTGCATACCGGGGAGCCGCAGCGGACGGCGGACGGCTACGTGGGCCTGGATGTGCATCTGGCGGCGCGCCTGATGAGTGCCGGGCACGGGGGCCAGGTGCTGCTCTCGCAGGCCACGCGGCACCTGGTGGAGCACCACCTACCCGCTGGGGTGAGCTTGCGAGATCTGGGGGAGCACCGCCTCAAGGACTTCCCGCAGAAGAGCCATCTCTTCCAACTTGTCATCGCCGACTTGCCCGCCGATTTTCCGCCCTTAGGGGCGCTCGACGCCCGCGCGCACAACCTGCCCGTTCAGCCTACACCATTCATTGGGCGCGAGCGGGAAGTCGCCGCTGTGCAGCAACTCCTGCTGCGCGAAGACGTGCGTTTGCTGACCCTGACCGGACCCGGCGGCAGTGGCAAGACGCGGATGGCGCTGCACGTGGCCGCCGAACTCAGCGATCACTTCACCGATGGCATCTCTTTGGTGAACCTGGCTCCCATCAGCGATGCCGAACTGGTCGTGCCGACCATCGCCCTGACGCTGGGCGTGAAAGAGAGCCCCACGCGGTCGATGGTGGAGCAGCTGCAAGCCTTCCTGCAGGAGAAGCAGGTGCTGTTGGTGCTCGACAACTTCGAGCAGGTGGTGAGCGCCGCCTGCATCCTCTCGGACCTCCTGGCGCGCTGCTCACACCTCAAGCTGTTGGTCACCAGCCGAGAGGTGCTCCACCTCGCGGCTGAGCACGAGTTTGCCGTCCCGCCGCTCTCGCTGCCCGATCTCAACCACTTGCCCGATCTCGTGACGCTGTCGCACTATGAGGCGGTAGCGCTCTTCATCGCGCGCGCTCAGGCGCTCATGCCCGATTTCCAGGTGAGCAATGCCAGCGCCCCGGCGGTCGCCGAGATCTGTACCCGCCTGGATGGCTTGCCTCTGGCGATTGAACTGGCCGCGGCCCGCATCAAACTGCTGCCTCCACCAGCACTGCTCGCTCGGCTGGACCAGCGCCTAGCGCTGTTGACGAGCGGTGGACGCGACGCACCAGCGCGCCAACAGTCGCTGCGCAAGACCATCGACTGGAGCTATCAGTTGCTCGACGCCGAGGAGCAGCGGCTCTTCCGGCGGCTCTCCGTTTTTGTCGGTGGCTGCACCCTCCAGGCCATCGAGGCAATCTGTGCTGCTCTAGACACCCAGACGCCCGCCGTCTCGGTGTTGGATGGAGCGGCCTCCCTCATCGACAAGAGTTTGCTGCCGCAGATCGAGCAAGAAGCAGCAGAGCCGCGTTTCGCGATGCTGGAGACCATCCGTGAATATGGGCGAGAGGCGCTCGCTGCCTCTGGGGAAGCAGAGGTCACACACCAGGCACATGCGGCCTATTACCAGGCGCTGGCAGAAGCAGCAGAACAGGCCTGGAACGGCCCGCAGCAGGTGGTGTGGTTTGCGCGGCTGGAGCAGGAGCATGACAACCTGCGAGCGGCCATGAACTGGTTGCTGGAGCGGGGAGAAGCGGAGATGGCCTTACGTTTGGGAACAGCCCTGTGGTGGTTCTGGTACGCGCAAGAACACCTGCATGAGGGGTGGAACAAGCTTTCGCGGGCGCTGGAGAGATCAGAGGGGGTGGCAGTACCGCTACGTGCCAGAGCCCTGTGGGCTACTGGGAGCCTGGCCGCTTCCCTGGGCCACATCGAGCAGGGGGAAGGACTGTGTCAGGAGAGTCTGGCGCTGTTTCGAGAGATCGGAGACACACAAGGGATGGGCGACGCCACCTTTCATCTGGCCCACATCGCTTTCGCTCGCTGGGATTTGGCAGCGGCGCGAAAGCGGTTCGAGGAGAGCCTGGTGTTCCTCAAGGAGACCGGTGACAAGATCCTCACGGCCTGGGCGCTGGGTGCTCTGGCCCTGGTGGTCCTCTACCAAGGTGAGTTTGCCATGGTCCACCCGCTGGCAGAGCAAGCGAGAGAAATCTGCCTGGAAGTAGGCGACATCACTGGGGTGACGATGTCGCTCTTGACCCTGGCACGTGTGGTGTTTTGGCAAGGTGATCTCGTGCGAGCGCAGACCTTAGCAGAGGAGGGTCTCGCGCACGCTTCGGAAACGGGTGCTACGAGTGCTGAGGCGCTTGCGCTCGCTCTTCATGGGGAGATCACCCTCGCTCAAGGGGAGACGACGACCGCGCGCCTGCTGATTGAACAAAGCCACGCACGTTGGCAGGAGGTCGGGAATCAGGGAATGCTGGCCTCGACGCGCTCCCTTCTCGGAAAGGTCCTCGCCGTGGAGGGGGACCATACAGCAGCACGCACGATCTATGAAGAGAGCCTGCTGAGAGGTCTGGGCATCGTGGATATTGCTCCCACGGTCGAAGGTCTGGCTGTTGTGGTCGCGGAGCAGGGTGAGACAACATGGGCAGTGCGGCTCCTGGCCGCAGCAGCAGCCCTGCGCGACTCCCTCGGCACGCCCCTACCACCCCTCTACCGTGCCGGGCACGAGCGCTCCGTCGCTGCTGCACGTGCCCAACTGGGTGAGCAAGCCTTTGCGGTGGCGTGGTCCGAGGGATATGGCATAACATGGGAGCAAGCTCTTGCGGCTCGAGGACCAGTGACGATACCTATCGAGACACACCCGACTCCACGAGCGAAATCACCTCCCACCTTGCCTTTCGGGCTGACGGCGCGCGAAGTGGAAGTGTTGCGCCTGCTGGCTCAGGGACTGACCGACGCCCAGATTGCCGAACAACTGATCATCAGTCCGCGCACGGTCAACACCCATCTGAAGGCGATCTATGGGAAAATGCAGGTCTCTTCTAGAGTAGCTGCCACACGCTATGCGCTCGACCAGCACCTCATTTAACGCGCCAATCCTCGCCATCCGTGCAGCCTGAGCATCGTCTACCTGATTCTACGTAGAACTCCTTGTTCCCATTCGCCTGCTGCTCTATGAAGATACGCAGCCAAGACACCTTGTTCAAGGGATGTGTTCTGGACCGCCCTCACGTATACTCTCACTAAAGCAATGGGTGCGCGGGCTCTCTCATCGGGAGATCCTGATGGACATCGCGTATTGGCACATTGCACGCACCATCGTATCGACGAAAGAAAGAAGGAGAACACTATGAGAAAAGTCATTGTTTCCGAATATGTGACACTGGACGGCGTTATGGAAGATCCCGGCGGCGCAGAAGGGTTCAAACACGGCGGTTGGAGTTTTGGATTTGGGGGTGCAGAACAGCAGCAGTATAAGTTCGAGGAACTCTTCGCTTGCGATGCGCTTCTGCTAGGCCGCCGGACCTATGAAGGGTTTGCGGCCGCCTGGCCGAACATGCCTGGGACCGGGGCGTATGGTGAGAGGATGAACAGCCTGCCCAAATACGTTGCTTCCATGTCCCTCACTGAAGTGACATGGAATGCCACCCTGATCAAAGGCGATCTGGCGGAAGAACTGTCCAGACTCAAGCAGGAGGCTGGTCAGGATGTGTTGATTTTCGGCAGTGGTGACCTGGTCCGCACGCTGCACGAGCGGGACCTCATCGATGAATATCGCCTCATGATCTTTCCGATTGTGCTGGGAAGCGGGAAACGTCTGTTCCCAGGCGGGAACGAGAAGAAAGTGCTCAAACTGGTCGAGACCAGGGCATTGGGTTCAGGCGTCGTGCTACTCACCTACCAGCCTGACAAACCATAACCGGGGCCGGACAGCCCTGGACGGCTCGCCGCACGTGCCAACCGCTCTCCGAGCCACGACGCTCTGGAGCACAGAGGGGGTCTCTCGATGAATACTCATCTCTTTGCTCCAGCCATTTTTGGTCTGGCCGCCTCCCTGTGCTGGGGCAGCGGCGATTTTAGTGGGGAACTGGCCTCCCGCCGCACCAACGCCTCATACCAATTGCCGTCCTATAATAAAATCAAGGAGGTGAGCATACAAAAGCGGGAGAGCAAAGGAATAGCAGAAAGGGTATGAGTAGACATGACCACACAGAATCATCCGAGCACGCCCGTTGAGAGTGGCTATGTTCCCGTGAATGGGCTCAAGATGTACTACGAGATACACGGCAGCGGTCGGCCGCTGGTGCTGCTGCACGGCAACCTCTCGACCATCGGCACCTCGTTCGGCAAGGTGCTACCACGGCTTGCCTCGACGCGGCGGATTATCGCGGTCGAGCAGCAGGGACATGGGCACACAGCCGACATTGATCGCTCGTTCAGTATAGAGCAATGGGCGCAGGACACCATCGCGCTCCTGCGTCATCTGAGGACCGAGCAGGCCGATTTCTTCGGCTATAGCTCGGGGGGCGCTGTTGCCCTGGAGATCGCTCTCCGCTCTCCCGCCCTGGTGCGCAAACTCGTCTGGGCAGGGGGGACCAGTTATAGACGCGACGGCCTCTACCCCGAACTCCTGGCGGCAGGCGAGGCCATAAAACCCGAAGACCTGGATGGATCCCCGTTCCAGCAGGAATACGCCAGCATCGCACCGCACCCGGAGCATTGGCACCGGCTGGTCGCGAAAATAACGGATTTCGACCGCGCGACCATCGGCTGGCCGCGCGAGGCCATTGCCTCGGCCAAAGCTCCCACCCTGCTCATCATCGGTGACTCCGATATCGTGCGCCCGGAGCACGTTGTCGAGATGTTTCGCCTGCTCGGCGGCGGTGTAGTAGGCGATCTCGTCGGCCTGCCGCGTTCCCAGCTTGCCGTGCTCCCCGGCACAACGCATGTGACGCTCGCGGATCGCGCCCAGTGGCTGACCTCGATGATCACCGAATTTCTCGACGCACCCATGCCAGAGACAAAGTAATGCGAGTGCGGTCGATGCGGGCTGAAAGACAAGGATGGAATTTTGGAATTTCCAGGCTCACGGCCGACTTTGGTGAATCGGGATAGTAAAGCAAGAGGGCGGTGAAGCATCGCCATCTTCACGAGCGGCTAGCGAATTATCGCTTGCTTCTCTCGCCTCACCTTTTCACCAAAGTCGGCCATGAGCCATATTATTCGCTTCTGTTTATTATACCATTGAAAATTTCAACGTCAGCAGGGAAAATTATTCGACAAACAACACTCCCTCAGTGCCTTTTACCCTGGTTGGTAGCTTTCCAGACTTGCACCGTCCCTTCCATGCCGCCGGAAGCAATGTAGCGGCCATTGGGAGACCAGGCAAGCCCTATCACTTGCTTGACAGCTGAAATGTCATTTCCCGTGTACGTGAAGATATGCCTGCCGGTAAGGCCGTTCCAAAGCTGGACGTTTTCGGCTGCTGAGGCAATGGTGCGGTTGTCAGGCGACCATGCCACTGTCTGGACTGCGGCGGTATGCCCGCGATAGGTAATGATGGCGCTGCTTTGTTGCTGCCCATCACCCGCGAAGAACGTTACGGGCCAGACCTGCACCGTAAGGTCTTTCCCTCCCGAAGCAATGTGTTGGCCATCGGGCGACCACGCCACCGCATACACATCGCTGGTATGTCCGCGATAGGTGAAAACAGTACGTCCGGTAGCCGCTTCCCAGATCTGCACGGTTTTATCAAAGCTGGCCGAGGCAATGTATCTGCCATCGGGCGACCACGCCACTGCGCCAATGCCGCCGCGATGCCCACGATAAGTAACAATCGTGCGTCCAGTTATGACTTCCCAGATTTGCACCGTATAGTCATACCCCCCCGAGACGATATACTTACCGTCAGGAGAGTTGGCGAGCGCGATGACCCCACCGTTATGTCTACTATAGGTGGTTACTATGCCCCCACTCGCCGCGTCCCAGACCCATACAGAGCCATGATCCCCTCCCGCGGCGAGGGTTTCGCCGTTGGGCAGCCAGATGACCGGAAAAACGCGCCCCTGGAGACCAGGGGCACTATAGTTGACGACATGTTGCCCGGTATTTGCATCCCATGCCTGAACCTGGTTACTCCAAAACTTGCCCACGACAAGACGGGTGCCATCGGGCGACCAGGCGACAGCATTGACCTCGTCCCCTGCATTATACGTGTAGATGGTACCACCCATGTTCGGGCTATAATCTGGATGGGGAACTTGTCTTCCCGTCTGAAATGCCACCAGATCGGTCATCCAGCTACTGACCACCCCAAGTCCCGCCAGCCCGGTCAGGCCACCCAGGACGAGAAAGCTACGGCGGGAGAAAATGCGCCTCTTCCGGCTGGTGACAAGCATCTGCTGCGTCGCCAAGTGTTGCAGTTCCTGCCTGACCATCCCCATGTTGGATGGCCGCTTTGTCGCGTCCCTGTGTGCCATTGTCCGAAGCAATAGATCGAGCGGCGCAGATTGCCTGGGCTGCTTGCGCACCCGAGATGGAAGAGCAATACGCAGACGAGATCGCGCCGCTCTCTTGCCAGTTTGTAGTTGGCGCAGAACCTTCCCCAGGCTAGAGATGTAGAGACTCTCAGGCATAATGGCTGCCGGAGGAATAGTTCCGGTATCGAGCAGATAGAGTTTGCCGTCAGGGGTGCGCCAAAGGGTGTCCAGCGTCAGGTCTTTGAAGCCGAGCGGCGATTGACGAATGTGCAGGTAATCGAGCATGGTCGCAAGCTGTAAGCCGATATCGATTACTTCCTCGGCGGGAAGAGAGCGGTATGGTGTTCTCTCTAGATAGGCTGCCAGCGTCTCGCCATCAAGCAGGTCCATGACAAAATACCAGCGATGATTCTCCACGAAATAATCGTAGATGCGCGGCACATTGGGATGAACAAGCGCGGCCAGCGAAAGCATCTCGCGTTTGCTCTCCTCAATCGCCTCTAGAGCCTCCTGCGTGCTCTGGTTATTCTTGCCAATTTCCTTGAGAGCGAGCAAGCGATTGCCAAGCTGAATATCTTCCGCCTTGTAAACCGTACTGACATCGCCTGTACTGAGCACTTCACGTATGCGATACCGCTGGTATAGGATGACATCGGGAAGGAGCAGCCCGGTGAGAGGATTCGTCCTGGCTCCGTTTCCTGTTGTAGCATTGGAGAGCGGCTGTTGACAGGCATAGCAATGTGAGGCCTGGACTGGATTAGCTGCACCGCACGCCTTACAATAAATGGAGGAGGAAACGTTGTTTACATTGCTTGCCAAAGCTGCACCGTCCCATCTTCACTACTCGACGCAATACGTTGTCCATCCGGCGACCAACTGACAGAGGTAACCTGAGCAGAATGTCCCCGATAGAGCAGAATATCGCCCTGTAAGGTCATTGCCTGTCCGGGCTGCCCCTTTCCGCTCACAGCCCATACCTGTACTGTGGCATCGACGCCGCCGGAAGCGATACGGGCCTCGTTTCGGGAAAGCAGGTATGTTCCTGGCTGCCATGCCACGGTATTGACACTACCAGCATGCCCTTTCCAGGTAAAAAGCCTCTTTCCTGTCGCCGCGTCCCATAGCTGCACCGTCCCATCGCTACTCCCCGAAGCGACTTGCCTGCTATCAGGCGACCATGCAACAGTATTTACTTCAGACATGTGGCCGTAATACGTCACCTGCGTGCGCCTCGTTGTAGCATCCCAAACCCGCACACTGCCATCGACGCAGCCGGAGGCAATCCATTTGCCATCCGGCGACCATGCCAGGGTGAGTACCTCAGACGTATTACCGCTATAGGTATAGAAAATGTCGCCCGTTATTGCCGAACACACCAAAGGGCTATTCCCACTTATTGCAGCGAGTTTACTTCCATCAGGTGACCACGCCACGGCTCCCGCATTTCCACGCTGGCTAAAGCGGAAAAGAGTATTCTCCCCCGTTTTCAGGTTCCACATCTGAACGCTCTCATTGTCAAGCGCGGAGGCAAGGCGTGCACCATATGAATCCCACGCCAGTGTACTCAAGCCCTGGCCGTTTATTCCAAAGAGAGTAGGCTCTCTTTTAGTGGATGGCACTTTCTTTTCCGCCGGGTCAATTTCAAGGACAGGGACCAGAATGAGATTCTCTGTATTTGCATCCCATATTTGCACGGTGTCGTCAAGCGCGCCAGCCGAGGCGATCAGGTCTCCAAAGGGTGACCACGCTACGGCTATTACCGAGCCACTATGACCGAGGTAGATAGAAAGAGGACCACTGAGAATCCTTGCTCTGGCAAGAGACGTCGCCGGAAGAGTAGAGGAAGGAGACGCAGTATTGACAGCGAGTGGATGTATTGCCTTCGAAACTGGCGCATTTTGCCTCGTCAAAAGGTATGCAGTAATGGCGATACTGCTGCTACAGGTAACTACGGCGCCGCCAAACCAGATCAGAAAATTTCTCCGTCCCACTTTAGCAATCGCCGACCTCTGTGATGCGCTCAAATGTTGGGCTGTCTGTTGAGCCAGGAACTGCTGTAATTGCTCCCTGACATCGGTCATAGTTGCCGGGCGCTTGCCCATCTCCATCTCTACCATCTGTTTGAGAAGAGCATTCAGTTGAGCAGTGATAGGCGAGTTGCGCAGTTTGACCGGTTCAAAGCGGAATAGCTTGAGCGAAGGATCATCGCCCGTGAGCAACTGGTGCAACGTGGCACCGAGGCCATAGATATCGGTCTGAGGCGTGCTTTGTGCCTTGCCATACTGTTCGGGCGCGGCATAGCCTCTGGAGCCGAGAGGAATTGTATCCTTCGCTTTGCCGGGCTTGAAGTGGCGGGCAATGCCAAAATCAATCAGGTAGACATGGTTATCAGGGGTGAACATAATATTGGCAGGTTTGAGGTCGCGAAAGATAATGGGAGGCTGGTGGCTGTGCAGGTAATCGAGCACCGTCGCCAGTTGAATGCCGATATCGAGAGCGGCCTCGACCGGGAAGCGCCGAACGAACTTGTCCAGGTGGTCTTCCAGCGTCTCGCCCGCGAGAAAGTCCATCACCACATAGGCTCGTCCCTGCTCACTGAAGTGGTCGTGAATGCGCGGCAGGTTGGGGTGCACAAGATCGGCAAGCATCAGGGCTTCATGCTCAAAGGCAGCAGTGGCCTCAGCCATTTCTTGCGGACTGAGACCATCCGACTCATCTCCTTAATCGCCACCGCTCGATTGCTGAAAAGCGTATCTTTCGCCTGGTAGACGGCCCCAAATCCACCAGTGCCAACCTGGCTAACGATACTATAGCGGGAATGGAGCAGGTAAGAAGGCGCAAGAGGAGTATTGATCTTGTTTACCGCACCGACAGCATGTGAGGAAATGGCTTGTATCTGTGCAGGGGACGGGGGCGCAGGAGCGTGCAAGGGCTTATTACAAGCGAAACAATACGTCGCTTGCAGTGCATTGTCAGCCCCACACTCGTTACAAAATATGGTGGGAGCGTTCATTCCTCCCTCCCGCAATTATTTTCGTTTGTTTCCTTCAGAGCGAGGGTAGCATACGACTGGATGCCTGTCAAGGACGCGAGTACCATGGCAGACATTTGGAGATAAGGGGAGGAGGTGATAAACTATAAGGGAAGTTCTAAAGGAGGAGGAAGAAGATGGAATGGTATCGCAACGATAAAGCAGCCGTAGCGGAGGCGTTGAGACGAGGCGAACGGCCGGACCTGGCCACGACGATGGCCAGTGGCCCCTTGGATGAGTTGGTGGCCTTACACCAGGAATTGGGGATCTTTACGATCTTAGATGAGCTGGAGGTGCAGCGAGCACGAGCGGGCGTGCCCGATGAACTGCTGCTGCGCACGCTAGCGACCTTGCCGTTTGTGGAGCCAGCGTCCTTGAGTGGGGCAGCCGAGGTGCTGTTCCGAGAGCCCGCCGTGTTATTGCAACTAGGCTGGGCGCCGCTGCAGATCCGCGGAGGCGAGTAATGGGCGACATCGCCATCCCGACGGGCGACAAGAGGAATCCTTGCCGTGTCATCCTGATACGTTGCGCGATGCGCTGCGGCAGGTAGGGGAGTCAGCCTGGCAGAAAGCGCAACAGGCCGGGGTGCAGTCGCTCTACCAGCGGCAGTTGGTGCGTGGCAAGGTCTACGCCGTGGATGGGAGCGGATTAGGAGACGAGCTGCGGGTGGTGGCCCTGGTGTGTGTGTCGGCCACACGTCCGATCATTGTGGCCTGGGCGGGTACTCAGCGGAGCGGCCTCCGAGAAGGGCAAGGAAGCCGAGGTGACGCGCACACTGATCGAGCAAGTCTTGGAAGTGGCAGGGCCGAACGCGATCAGCTTGAGGCTTTCCGATGCCCTCTCCGCTGATGGTCCTTTGCTTGCCTGGCTCAAGTACTGCAAAGGGATCGATGGGTTGGTACGCTTACCGGAGGATCGACTGTTGTACCAGGAT
>Ga0137371_10005011_pt1 | contig 10385 bp, 9 predicted proteins | sample SagtaG_7_FD_104919 | JGI IMG/M metagenome (GOLD analysis project Ga0137371, IMG submission 104919) | Vadose zone soil microbial communities from Sagehorn Ranch, Mendocino, California, USA - Sage1_R_40_16 metaG | ecosystem: Environmental > Terrestrial > Soil > Vadose zone | place: USA: California... | reverse complement strand
GAGCCGCCCGCGCGCTAACCGCGCGGAACTCAGAAGCGCACGAATTCGGCAGCAAGCTGTCACAGAGAGTGGTAGGAACCTCGCTCCGCGTCCAGCCTGGCCCAATGAAGGCAACCAGCGGCGGCGTGCCGGTGGTGGATGCTCGGCGAGTGCGCGGCGCTTCCGAACAGGCGCAGATCGCCACGCGGCAGAGCATCGGTGTGGCGACCGCCGGGCCACCCGGCCTCCGGGACGAACCATCGCTCGCGCCCAGCCGGCCAGCAGATCCGGGCGCGCACAGGGACGCCCAGAACCGGATGATCTGCGCACGGCGCACCGAGCCGCCGCCGCCATAGCTCCTAGCCGTTCCGATTCGGCGTTATACGGGTGATCGAAGATCACCCAAGCCGTTCGGGCGTATAACGCTAGATACACGGGTGATCATCACTAATTTTTTCGAAGCGATATGCGGAGGTGATCACCCGTGTATCACTCGATCGGCGTGCGCCCCGATACAAACGGCAGGGCCGAATTAACGATCGGCACCCGCATTGGCAAGTTACATGCGCGCGCATAACTATACGACCGTGCAACTTCCGCTCATCGGCATCTGCTCCATTGTCCCGTGCCAGATAAGTCTGCCCGCGACTGTGGTTCTGTTCTGGCCGGGCCTGTTTGGCTGGCAATGGGGCTGGCATCGGATGTGCGGATGAATGCGGCGGTTACTGGGCTTTGCGGCTGGTTGCTGTCATCAGATCCGGCCCGGGATGCGGTGTTGAGGCGGTAGTGGCTGTTGATGATGGAACGGCGGTAGTGGCCGATAGTGGTGTAGGAGATTCCGGCGTCGTGCTCGTCGAGGAGGCGTTGCCATATCTGAGCGGGCGTGAGCTCGGGCTCGGTGAGGAGCCAGGTGCTGATCAGCGTCCGTACTGAGCCGGGCGCACGCGGCTGCCGTCCGGGCGGGCTGCCCTGGGTGAGATCGGCGAGAGCGTGTTCCAGCGCCCGGACAGAACGGCCGGAGATGGCGGCGAGCCGCCATGGGCGGATCGCTCCGGTGTGCCGTGGCGGGTCGCAGAGGAATGTACGCAGGTAGCTGGGCCGCAGATGGTTGGCGCGGGCGAGCCGCCGGGCGTAGGACCCGGTTGTCTCGGCGCGCTGGGGCCGGACCCGGATCGGCAGCGGGGCCAGCGGCCGGGGTGCCTGGCTGGCGGTCATCTAGCGTGACCTGGTTTCCGTCTGGCGGTCTCAGCGGCGATGTCCACGTTGATGGATTCGAGTGTCTGGGTGGTGATGCACTCGCTGCCGTCAAGGATGGCCTGGATCGCAGCGCCGCGGATCAGCCGCAGCAGTGTGCCGATCGAGCCGCCGGTCCGCTGGTGGAGGTAAAGGTCCAGGCCGGGGAGCGTGCCGGGGACGTGCCGGTGCAGCCGCAGGCTGTATTCCAGGGCGGCGATCAGGGCCCCCCACTGGGCATCGCGAGGGAACGGCCCGGTCCGGATCATCCCGAACCGCCCTGCGATCTGCTCGCCGCGGGTGCCGGATAGCAGGCCGGCCCGCTCGACGCTGATCCCGGCGTAGACGAATTCTCTGAACTAAAGATGATCATCTATGTCTCCTGTTCAGGATAGTTTCCGGACGCTTGGCGGATGACCTGATCAGGAACTGGGTGTTGGTGTCGTCTTCTCCGGGCTACTGGCAGCATCGCTGACGTTCTGGTGGGGGGAGGAGGCAGGATCTACCAGGATGATGCCGTGCGCGCTGCGATGCAACCTGGTTATCCACGTCTTATCTGCGCCGACCAGCAGTCGCACTGAATAAGGACCAGTATAGTTTGCGGCCTCGAGTTTTATCGGGACCGAGCAGGCAAGCTTTTCATCCCCGACTCTCACGTTCTCGCTGGTGAAGAACGGCAGTGGTATCAACTGGCGCATTCCCTTATCGATGGCGATCGCGCGGGACGCATTGGATCTAAGGATGTCGTTGGTGTAGCGTGCCTCTGCGAGACCGGCGCTGGTGGCGATCTTATTGTAGGTTTGGACCGGGTTATCATCGAATGGTCCCATCAGCAGAAACGCTGCGCTCAGGCTTTTCTTCCGGCGGCCAGAGTTCTCGACCTTCGCAACCACCACCGCGTATCCCGGAACGTCAGTCCTTATTTCAATCCCCAGGAACAGGTAGCTGCCGAACTCGTCCCAGACACGCCACAGGAATGTGATTATTCCCAGAGTCCCTCCACCGACGGCGAGCACGTCCAGTAGCGTTTTCATTGTCCGCCAGCCCTTCCCTGCGTCAGCTGAGCCGGGCCGAAGATGCCCTGGATCCAGAATTCCACCTCGAGAACGACCTGTACCGCTTCTGCGATCCGGGGGCCTTCAGATGAGGAACCGAATGATAGCGCAGGTCGTGTCATCGAGCCTCCAAGGAATTGATCTGGACATCATGTGCTGGCCCCGACGTTACCGATTGCCAGGGTGCGTCGGTGCGGCATGGGCTGCGCCTGACGCAGAGCTTCTCTGAGCTAGCTGGTAACGGCAATGGCTGTCCAGTTGCGTGGGCAATGGCCTTGACCACGAGGGTGGCGTTGCGCTGGTCGAGGCTGGTGAGGGTGTCCCGGAGGTCGACGGGGATGCCGTCGGCCAGGCTTGCGGTGATCTTCAGCATCCGCTGCTCGCCTCCGGAGCAGGGAAGGCTTGAGCCCAGGGCGGTGATCACGGCGGGCCAGTCGATCACGGCGGCCGGCTGGCCGCTGCCGGTGCCGGGGTGGACGGTGACGAACCGGCTGGTGAAGTCGTCCCGGTGCAGCCAGGATTGGGCGATGAGCAGCTCGGCGGCGGCTGCGAGGCAGCACAGGCCCTGAGCGTGGGCACGAAGTCCGGCGGCGAGCTTGGCAGGCGAGGTCATTGTGTCTCCTTGGCGGGGGCGGAGGTGTGCCCGGCGATGTCGGGGAAAGAGGGCATGCCCAGGCTGACCGCGTCGCGTCGGCGGGTGATGAGGCTGTCGACCTGGGCGAGCTTGGCTTCCGCTGCAGCGAGGCTGACTTTGAGGCCTTCGGCTTCGCCGAGCCAGCCTTCCCGGTGGGCTTCGGAGATCCGGGCGGTCAGGTTGCCGCAGATGTCCGCGAGCCGCTGCCGCTGGCCCGGCTCGACGCGGAGGAGCGGGCAGCGAATACAGCTGTGCTCATGGATGCAGGGGGACGAGTAAGCCCGGCCGCATTCGCCGAGGGCGACCTTTCGGCGTTCGAAGTGGCCGAGGAATTCTTCCCATTCCTCGTCGGTCGGGGTCCGGTACTCTTCGCCGGGGCGTATCGCCCGGCGGCGGGTGATGAAGGCCCGGTGGCCGTTGATGACTTCTTCCGGGTAGACCGCCTTGTATCCCATGGTCGTGTTCACGTCACGGTGCCCGACCACCAGCTGGGCAATGTGGGGCGGCATGCCGTTCATCACGGCATCGGTGATGAACAGCCTCCGGAAGTCGTGGGGCTGGAACTTCAGCGGCTGGCCGCTCTGGTCGGTCAGCCCGGAGCGGGCGAGCGCGCTGTCGAGCAGGTCGCGGACGGCATCGGTGCCGATCGGCCGGTTCTCGGTGCCGAGGCGCCGTTGCAGCAGCAGCGGCATCGGCGGGTTCCAGGTCTTCTCGTGGGCGTCGAGCGAGATCACGAGGGGGACGGCGCCGGAGGGGTCCCGGATCCGGCTGATGACGGCCGACAAGACGTCCGCGAGCTCCGGGGAGACAACCAGGAGACGCTCCTGATCGGTCTTGCTCGGGGCGATATGCAGCAGCGGGATCAGCTCGCCGGTGGACGGGACGGAGTACTGGACCAGACTGTGATGCGAGAGCTCTGTCAGCTCCTCAACGCGAATGCCGGTGTGACGGAGAACTTCCACCATTGCCCATGACCAGAAGCCGCGGTGCTCTTCGAGGGTGAGGTCGCGGCGTTTTCCGGTGCCGGGGTCGTCGGCCCAGATCCGCACGTTCCTGGGCCCGATGGCCAGGACGGACCGGCGCAGCGTCTGGCCGCCGGCGGTGAGCGCCTGGCCCGGCTCGGCCGTCGCGGCGGCTTCGAGACGTTCCCTGGATGCCCTGCGCTGGGCATCGGCCGAGGCGACGAGGGCGGGAAGGACCGGGAGCCGTTCCCGGGTCCGCTGGTCCATCCTTGCCTTGCGTCGGGACAGTTCCTTCCTGCGGGCCAGTTCGTCGCTGCGGACGGGGCAGGGAGCGGCCCACGGTCCCCACCTGGCCGGGTCCTCCAGCGCCCATTCGGCGATGTCGAGGTAGAAGGCCCGCACGACGGTGAGCACTTCCAGGCCGGTGGCCCGTGTCTGTGCCTTGCCGGCGACGGTGGCGGTGAGCGCCCGCTGCTTCCATTCGGCGGCGGCGTCCGGTGGAAGGTGCAGTGAGCTGATGCCGGGGTGGTGGAGCTCCAGGTCCCGCCAGAACACCGATCCGAGCCGTTGCGCGAGGTTCCGCAAGGTGCTGTAGTCAACGGACGGCTGGCGTTCCCGCAGGTAGTCCACCAGCAGGTCGCGGACCGGCCGGCAGGCGATGCCGTACCGGTCGATCATCTGCCCGGGAGTGAGCTGCCCGCGGGTCACGGACGTGCGCATGCTCGCCGGGGCATCGTCCGGGAAGCCGCCGGCGGCGTGCATCAGCTGGTAGAAGTACGCGTTCTTGTCCGAGCCCCGGTCGAACATCCCGTTCATCAGGTGCAGCGCCTCCAGGCAGTCGCCTGCGGTGATGTCAGCGACCAGGCCGCCCTTCGCCGCCATGATCGCGGTGATCCGGCGAACCGCCCGGGTCGCGACGGGGCTGTCCGGGACCGTCTCGCAGAGACTGTCCAGCCTGGCGAACCCTTCCGGATCGCGGGTGCGGGCCATCTCGGCGGCGAGGTGGCGGCTGGTGAAGGTCAGCAGGAAGGGCAGGCCGGGGCGGAGCGCGTCCCCGGTGACCAGCAGGGTCATCCCCGTCCCGAGGCGGGCGATCTCCGGCCCTCGGTCGTCACGGGCCTGGTGCCCGCCCTTGATCCACCGGGCGGGAAGAGCACGCCAGTCCGCGGCTTCCTCGGCTCCGCTGGCTGCCCACCGTTCCTGCCAGGTCTCGCCCGGCAGGCTCTCCAGCCAGGCCAGCAGCTGGGTCGCGCCGGCTTTCCGGTTGGCCTGGCTCTGGGTATTGCCCATCCGGAACGGCGGGCTGAGCAGCCGGCCCAGCAGCTGTTCCCGTGGCCGGCGGGTGACCGCCCAGATCTTGGCCGCCGGACGTGGCGGGAACCGGTCCAGCAGCGACGCCAGATCGTCCTGCCGGCCGGCCAGAAGACGCTCGCCGGCGGGAACAGGCTCCGGCCGGGCCGGGGCCTGCAGTCCGGACGTCGCGGTCACGATCCTGGCCTCCCGAAAAGGACCTCCAGTGATTCCGGCCGGTACCGCAGCACCGCGGCGTCCGCCGGGGCTTCCGCGGCCGGGCCGCCGGCCCGGCGGGCGTGATGGGCCAGGACGCTCGTGATCACGTCCTCGCTGGTCGGAGTGGTATAGATCTGCGTGGTCGTGAGCTGCGCATGTCCCAAGATCCACTGCACGTCGGTCAGCGGCACGTTCTTGTCCCTGGCCATCCTGTATGCCGCCGTGTGACGCAGGTCGTGCAGCGACCAGTTCGCCCCGAGCAGGGCGCCGGCCCGGACGAACATCGCCCGGGCCGCGTGATAGGTCAGCGGCCGGAAAGGCCGGCGGAGCGTCCACCACAGCGGCTGGTCCCTGCCCGCCGGGGCCTTGCCCTGCGTCTCGGCCTGGTAGAGGCGCAGCCACACGAACGCGTCCGGGGACGCCGGCAGCCGCTGCATGGCCCGCGATCCCTTCCGGATCACCGTGATCAGCTGCTGGCCGGGGTCGGCGTCCTCCTGCGTCGCTCCCAGCAGCTCCGCTGCCCTGGCCCCCGTCGACACCCAGAAGGCAACCAGTGCCCGGTCGCGGTGGCTGCCGAGGCGTGCGAACAGCTCGTTGAACAGGTCGTCCGGGATCATGCGCGGGATCCGCCTGGGAACTTTCGGCCGGTAAAGGCCCGTGCGCTCGTTGCGGAAGGGCTCCATCGGGTTGTGATGCGCATTCGGCCGGCCCCTGCGGCGCCGGGCCAGCGGGAACGGGTTCACCATCGGCCCGGAGCCCAGCTCGCGGTGCAGTTCGTAAAAGCCCCGCAGCACCGTCTCGCTGTGGGCCACCGTGGCTGCCGCGTAAGTCCGGCCCGGCGACGGCTTGCCCGTCACCGGGTTCGGTGCCCCCGGAGACCGCCCGCTGCCCGGCGCCGGGCGCCGTTTCCCGGTGGCCTGGATCCAGCAGCTGAAGTCACGGGCCTCGACCCGGGTCGCCTGCGACCACGGCACGCCGACCGCCCAGGTGAACCTGAACCAGCGCAAGAGGTCCATGCCATACGACCGCAGGGTCGCCGCAGACCGTCCGGCCGCCTGAAGATCGCGGAAGTACGACGCGGCCGGCTCCACGACGACGCCGCCAGCGTCCAGGAGACGGAACGGCTCCCACGGGTCCCCTGTCGCGGCCAGCGAGCCCGTCGCGGGGATAACCAGACGGGCCAGATCCCGGGATGAACCACCCTGTTCAGTCACGAGCCGGGACAGTAGCCACCAGCTGATCGTCACGTCATCTGAACTGGGAAAATGACTCCGTTAGTTCAGTCAACAGGATGGTGGCTGGGATGCGCTCGGAGAAGTACTTGAGGGTGTCGGAGGCCTCGGCGCCGTTGCGGGTGGCCAGGTTCAGGTTGTGGATCTCATCGACGCAGACCAGGCTGGTGCGCGCGTCCAGGCAGACGCCGCAGACTGCCTCGGTGATGTCGGTGATGTTCAGGCGGCGGGCGACCGGCAGGCCCAGGAACCGGGCGAACTCGACCGCGATCATCTTGGCCGTGGCCGCTGGCGGCGCGGTGATGTAGATGACCGGGATGTCGCCGCGGGAGCCGGGGTGCCGCTTGCGGTGCATGACCTCGGTCATCTTGCCGAGCTGGGTGACCGCGGTGGTCTTGCCGCTGCCGGCTGGCCCGGACACGATCAGGCCGCAGCGGCCGGAGATGGCATGGCGGTTCAGATAGGAAAGCCTGCGGCCTTCGGTGATGATCGTGCGGATCACCGCGGTCTCGATCACCAGGAGCCGGGAGTGATGATCGAGCCGGTCCTCGTCATAGGCCAGCCGCTTATCGTCTTGCAGGGCTGCCCAGACTTCCTCGGCCAGGAGCTCGGGGACGGCGGGCACTTCGCCGGCGAAGCACCGCCAGCCGGCCAGCGTGGTGAGCTGCCGGTGCTGGTCGCTGACCAAGGCGTTCACCAGCGCTTGTCTGCTTCGGTGAACGGGTCGAAGACACCTAGCGGGATCACCTCCGCCAGTGGCGTGCCGTCGCCGGGCGGCTCCGGCCGGGCGGGGGTCCGCGCCGCGCCGCTGGCCGGCGCATCTGCTCTGGCGGCCTGCGGCGGCGTGACCGCCTTGGTCCGGGCAGCCACCCGCCGGTCCCGCCTGGGCATCTTTGCCGCTTCCCGCTCCGGGCCCTGGTAGGCCCGGGCCAGCAGCCCGGCGACCGTGTCGGCGATCTGCTGCTCGGTCGCGGCCCGGCCGTCCGCGGCCAGCTGCCGCCGGGCATGGTCCCAGGCCAGCTCGCCGAACGGGACGGGCACCCGGTCCAGGTGCCGCCAGTAGCAGGTGATCCACCCATCCGGGCCGCGGACAAAGATCCGGGACACGTCGTAGGGATCGCGGCGGACCTCCCACAGGTTCCTCCGCGCCGCGACTCCCGAGGGCTGCAGGCGCAGCGGGTTCAGCTCCTCGCCGTCATAGCTGCGATGGCTGATCTTGATCCCGTAGGCGTTGACGGCCCGCCAGCACGCGGGCAGCAGCTCGATATAGTCATCGGGACCGAGCGCGACCGGCACGTATCCCGCGGCCTCGACCAGGGACGCGTACTTCTCATTCGGGGTGAACATCCGTCCCGGGTGCGCGGGGTCACGCAGCCCGTCGTGCGGCCGGTTCTGCCAGCAGGCGATCAGCCACTCATCCAGCAGTTCCTGCAGCTCCAGCATCGACCACAGCGGCTTGCCGTCGATGCCGCGGCCGCGCCGGTCCGGATTCGACCCCAGATAGCCCGCCACGAACTGGCAGAACAACTGCCCCAGCGCCGCGAACACCCGCTCGATGTGCGGTTTCTCGGCCCCGCTGGCCAGGTGGACGGGCTGGAAGGTGATGCCCAGGTGCCGGCACGAATCGCGGAAGTTGCGGGAGATGAACACGCTCCCGTGGTCGCACACGATCGTGTCCGGCACGATCACCGGCCGGGCAGCAGCGTGCTCCAGCCGCTCATCGACCGACAGCAGCCGCTCATACGGCAGCACCGAATGAGCCATCTTCAGCGCCCCGGGCCAGCCAGGCCGCATCGGCTCCGGGGTGAGGGTGCGGGCCAGCAGCACGCCGGCATCCACCGACCGGGCCGACGGCCGCAGCACCGCGGCGGTCACTGTCCGGGTCGCCACGTCGATCATCCCGGTCAGCTCGACCCGCCCGGCCACCCCGGCATCCAGCAGCACCAGCACATCCAGCGGAGTCGAGTCGATATGCATCAGCTCGCCCGGCGCCACGGCCGGCAGCTGGCCGAACATGCCGTCCGGCCGCCCGGCCAGCGACCGGCGGGTAGATGCCGACCCGGTGGTGTGCTTGCCCCGCGACAAAGCGGCGAACAACCGGTACGACGTCCGCTGCGGCGGAAGGACAGCGCTGCTGTCACTGGACGCGAGGATCTGCCCAGTCCGCCAGATCACGAACGCTGCCGTCTTCGACGACTCCTGGGTAGCCTCCGCGATCGCTTGCCGCATCGCCGCGACGACCCGCGGATCAGCCCGCCCGAACGGCGCGGGCCGCATCACCGCCCTGTGATCCACCAGCCCGGCCAGCCCGATGGCTTCCCACCGCTGCCGACGGTGCTTGAGCGTACTGGCCGGTACCCGGTGCCCGGCCGCCGCCAGTTCGCCGGTCTTTGCCTTCTCCCGCGCCGTCAGGCTGTGAAGTTCTGGGTCGTACTGCGGCTTCGGCCGCGTCCCCGTCGGCGCATCCGGCGGCAGCCCGTATACGACCTCGGCGATGTGCCGCTCCCACCATCGCGCCGTCTCCACCATCGCCTCAGGCAGGCCCTCCAGCCCGGCCTCCCGGCGCGGGACACTGCGCCGCCCGCCCTCTGCGCCATCCAGATCAAGCCGGCCCTCCGCCAGCAAGCCGGTCACCGTCGCCGCTATTACCTCGCCGGCCGCATCGGCCAGCCGCACGCCGGTCCCCGAGATACCGGTCACGACGTGCGGCACGCCGTCGACGCGGACACGGTCCCCGATCATCAGCTGCCGCCGCGGCGCGCCTGCCGTCCTCACCTCAGCTCACCCGTTCGCACCAGCGTCGCCGGTCCCAGCGGCCCCTCCGACAGGCCTGCCACCAAGTGCCCGCGCCACATCAGGTGAAACAGCACCGGCAAGACCCGTAGCCGCTCTCCGGCCAGTTCCGCGCCGGCGAACAAGCCTTCGCCGCCGGCAAACACCTTCAGGAGGACATCAGCGATGTCGCCGGCTCCTGCGCAGCGCGGGTGACGATACCGCGACAGCCAGCGCACGTTCGCCACCAGGACAGGATCGACCTCACCACGCCGGCGGAATTCCCAGCCCGCCGCCGAGCACGCGGCCGCAGTGACCGCGAACACCTCCGCGTCCTTCTCCGGAATCCGGTCATCAGGGCGGATATCAACCACCACGCCGGCCCCGTCCGCCAAGCGGACGAAAAAGTCCGGCGCATGCCGCCGATCACGGCCATCCTCGCCCTGCCAGCGCAGCCAGAACGGCTGAGACGACACCGCGGTGACATCAGGGTCGAAGTCCAGCAGCATCAGGTGATCACGCTCTAGCCAGGACTCGAACCCCACATGACGGCCGGTGCTGGCCATCCACCACCAGCCCGCGAAACTCGCCAGGCCCTTCCCGAACCGGAACGGCCGGGCAGGAACCGCATCCTCGAACCGCTCACCAGCGCACACCGGCAACGGCTCACGCCGCCGGCCCGTCCCCGGCAGGCTGAACTCCAGCTCGAACCCGCCAGCCGCCCGCACCGCAATAGCGGTCGCCGGACCAGCAACCCGCCCTGCCCCTACCACAGCCATCACGACAAACCAGCCAACCAGGAACAGATGACCACCTATCGGTCAACCGTAGACACTCCGGGCCGGATCACCTGGCAAGGACACGCCAACGGGCCGGATTGACTGGCAACGGGCCGACTTATCTGGCACAGGACATACATGCTCCCTCATGCATTCTCTGAGCGAGTTCCGGCATCGCATTCTTATGCAGAGGCCAGCATCTCCATTCGTGATCATCAATGCCGTGAGAG
>Ga0137371_10005009_pt1 | contig 10385 bp, 7 predicted proteins | sample SagtaG_7_FD_104919 | JGI IMG/M metagenome (GOLD analysis project Ga0137371, IMG submission 104919) | Vadose zone soil microbial communities from Sagehorn Ranch, Mendocino, California, USA - Sage1_R_40_16 metaG | ecosystem: Environmental > Terrestrial > Soil > Vadose zone | place: USA: California... | reverse complement strand
GAGCTCGTCCGAGCCAGTGTCGACGACGGGCTCGTCGAAGTGTCCGTCGGCGATGCGCTCGGCGGCGCGCTCGAGGCGACGAATCCTGCGCGCGAACATGCGCGCCGCCGCGTACCCGACGAGCAGGGCAACAGCGAGCGCGAGCGCGCCGGCGAACAGGAGCCGGCGCTGGACGAGGTTGACGTCGGCAAGTGGTTCCTTCAAAGACGACGAGGCGAGAAACACCGAGCCCGTCCGAGGGTCCGGCACTGCCGCCTCGGCGTAGGGCTGGCCGTCGCGCTTGACAGTCCCCGAAGCCGGGCGGGAGGTGGACGCCGCCTCGAGAGCGAGGGGATCCTGCGCGACGTCCGCAGAGTTCGTCGGCCCTTGTCGAGAATCATCGAGGACACTGAGCAACGGCGGCTGGCTCTGGAAGCGGACGAGCCGAACATTCGCGCGCGCGGCCGAGTTGGAGATCACGTCGGGATCCTTCGGTCTCGCGTCGAACGCACGGCGAACGGCAGTTGCGGCGGCGCGAACCTCGCGGATGCGCGCGTCCACGAGGCGGGCCTTCAGCGACGGAACGACGACGAGGTAGACGATTCCGAGCGCCCCGGCCACGACGAGCAGGAGCGCCAGGCTGAGTCGCCCGCCGACACTCTTTGGCCACCTCATCGGTCGCGAAAGCGGTAGCCGACGCCCCGGACCGTGAAGATGAACGCGGGATCGCGTGGGTCCTGCTCCAGCTTCTCGCGAAGATGTCGGATGTGCACGTCGATCGTCCGCGGCTCGCGATAGTCGGAATCGCCCCAGAGCGCCTGCAAGAGCGCCTCGCGCGTGTAAACCCGGCCCGGACTCGCGGCCATCGTCCGCAAGAGCTCGACTTCAACGTAGGTGAGCTGCACCTGGCGGCCGCCGGCTTCGACCACGCGCCGTGCCAGATCGATCGTGAGCCCGTCCGTCTCGATCGTGTCCGACCCTGGCGGCTCCTCGCGCTGCGTCGCCGCGCGCCGCAAGAGCGCCCGCACCCGGCTTCGGAACTCACGGATCGAAAACGGCTTCGTGATGTAGTCGTCGGCGCCGAGCTCGAGCCCGAGCACCTTGTCCAGCTCGTCGTCCCGGGCGGTCAGCATGATGATCGGCACGGAGCTCTGCGCGCGCAGCCGCTTACAGACCTCGAGGCCGTCGAGCTTCGGGAGCATCAGGTCGAGCACGACGAGGTCGACCTGCTCGTCGGCGAACCGCTCCAGCGCCTCTTCGCCGTCCCGAGCTGAGACGACGCGGAAACCGTCGCGCTCGAGCGGGTACGCGAGAAGCTTCTGCACGCTGTCCTCGTCGTCGACGAGGAGAATGGTCGAGGAGTCAGGCATGGTGGGCGCCTGCGCGCGCTAAAAGTCGGTGCCGACCTACTATAGCCCCGCAATGGCGGCCTTCCCGCCCCGTTCGGCGCGAGGGCGACCTCGCCCAGGCTCTCTCGAGCGTCCTATCAACGGCCGCCTCTACCGCGGCACGTGGCTGCTCGTGGGACTGCCCCTGCTCGTGCTGGCCTTCAGCATCTCAAAGCCGGGGCCGCTGCCGCCGCCCGTGCCTGCTTTGCCGCCCTCGTTCGACACGACGTCGGCGACGGGGCTTGCGAATGAGTTGTCGACTCTCAGCCCCGACCGGTCGCCCGGCTCTCTAGGGGTCCGCAACGCGGCGCGCTGGTTCGCAAGCGCCCTCGCACCATACGGCTTTCGGGTTCAACACGACCTGTTCTCGGCTGAGATCCCGAGCCGCGGCCGCTTCCACCTCGACAACTTGAGCGCGGTCGCTCCGGGCCGCTCACCGCAAGCGATCGTCATCACTGCGCACATAGACGACACGGGCACTGGAGCCGGCGCGGTCGACAACGCATCCGGTGTCGCCGCCCTCGTGGAGATCGCGCGTTCCTACGCGAACCCGAGCCACGGGGCGTCGGTGACTCCCACCCACACGCTGATCTTCCTCGCCACCGACGGTGGCGCATTCGGAGGGCTCGGAGCCGACCATTTCGCTCGTACTTACCGCGGAGGAATCGTCGCCGTTGTCAACCTGGACGCGCTCGCGGCGCGAGGCCCCCCGAGGCTGGTGTTGACAGGCAGCGAGCCACGGTCGCCCGCCGCGGAGCTCGTCGAAACCGCCGCTGCACGGATTGCCGAGCAAACAGGTAGACGACCCGAGCGCGCGAGCCTGCTCGGCCAGCTCGTCGACCTCGCCTTCCCGTTCAGCCTCTACGAGCAGGCGCCGTACGTGGGGCGCGGCATCTCTGCGCTCACGATCACGGCGGCGAGCGAGCGGCCTTTTCCTTCGGCCGAAGACCGGCCCGGCAAGCTCGATCCGGTGCGGCTCGGCCAGCTCGGGCGTGCTTCCCAGTCGCTGATCGCCTACATCGATGCGAGCAGCGAGTTCGCGCAGGGCACGTCGAGCTACCTCTACCTCGACGCTCGCATCATCCACGGCTGGGCGATCGAGCTCGTCCTGATCACGATGCTCCTGCCGTTCTTGATCGTCGCGGTCGATCTGTTTGCGCGCTGCCGGCGCCGCCACATCTCGATTGCGCCGGCTCTGCGGAGCTACCGCAGCCGCTTAGGGTTCTGGCTCTGGGTCGGAGGCGTGTTCGAGCTCTTTTCGCTGCTCGGCGTCTGGCCCGGCGGCGCTGCCTTGCCGGTCTCTCCCGAAACGCCTGCCGCCGGCAGCTGGCCGCTGCTCGGGCTCTTCCTCCTCGTCGTGCTGGCGTGCGTAGGGTGGATCGTCGCCCGCGACCGCCTGCTGCCACGACGTGCGGTGACCGAGGCGGAGGAGCTGGCGGGGCACACGGCCGCCCTGCTCGCGCTAGGAGTGATCGCGCTTCTGGTCGTCGCAACGAACCCGTTCGCGCTCATCTTCGTGCTGCCGTCCCTTCATGCCTGGCTCTGGCTTCCTCAGCTTCGAGCCCGCTCGGCGTGGCTGAGGGTGGGTGTGCTGGCAGCAGGTTTCCTCGGGCCGCTTCTCCTCCTCGGCTCGTTCGCGTTCCGCTACGGGCTCGGTCTCGACGCCCCCTGGTATCTCGCCGAGCTGACCTCACTCGGCTACGTGCGCCTGCCGGCCTTGGTGATTGCGCTGAGCTGGCTCGCGGTCAGCGGTCAACTCGCTGCCCTGGCCGTCAGCCGCTACGCGCCGTATCCGAGTGCCGAAGAGCGGCCACCACGCGGGCCGATCCGAAACGTCATTCGCCGTCTCGTGCTCGCTGAACGATCGCGGAAACGCGCATCCGAAGGCGCTCGGCAAGCGTTAGAAGGATGATGAAACGCAGAGCGCGCAGAGCCGGCACGGTCATGATCGTCGCCGGAGTTCTTGTCCTAGCCTGGGTCGTGGTCGTCTGGCGCTGGCAGGACCCGTTCACCGCGCTCTACACGACCTGGAAACAGCACCAGCTCGCCGACGACTACAGCCACCGCGTCGCGAAGTTCCACGCACCGAAACTCTCTACCGGCGCTTCCCTCGCGGTGATGCGGCGCGAAGTCGCGCTCGAGGCGAAGCGCTATCGCAAGAGCTCCAAGCGAGGCGAGGCAATCGGCCGGATCAAGATTCCGCGGCTGGGATTGAACATGATCCTCGTCAACGGAACCGACCACGATTCCCTGAAAAAGGGACCGGGCCGCGACCTCAGGACCTTCATGCCCGGCCAGGGAGAGCTCGTCTACGTCGCGGGCCACCGAACCACCTACCTCGCTCCGTTTGCCGACATCGAGTCGTTTCGGCGCGGAGATTCGGTGACGCTCGAGATGCCGTACGCCACCTTCCTTTATCGAGTCACGCGTCACAGGATCGTGGCTGCGACCGACGTCTCACAGCTGAAGACGCACCATCGCGAGGTCCTGGCTCTCCAGGCCTGTCATCCACGCTTCTTTGCAAGTCAGCGCTACATCGTGTACGCGGTGCCGGTCCGCGTCGAGCTGCGCGGCGGTGCCACGTTCTCGCTCGCAAGCGACAAGCTTGCAGCGCCGTTCCACGCTTACGCGAGCCGCAGGTAGCGCGCGACCGAGCCCTGCTCGAGTGTGCCCTCGCCCCGGGGGACGAGTACGAGTGCGTTCGCTCCGGCCGCCCGGACGATCATGTGCGACTCCTGTCCGCCAAGAGGTTGCAGCGCGACGCCCTCTCCGTCCGTGGTCGCCTGCGCACGCACGAGCTCGTCGCGCTGAGCGTTGCGCCGGAGCGGAGCGGCAAGCCTTCCAAGCTCGAAAGGCGGCAGGTGATCGACCACCCCCTGAAGCGCCAGCACGGCCGGACGGACGAAGAGCTCGAAACCGACGAGTGAAGAGACCGGGTTGCCGGGCAGGCCGAAGACGAGCGTCGAGTCTCGAACGCCGAACGCCAGCGGTTTGCCGGGTTTCACCGCCACTCGCCAGAAGACTTCTTCGACACCGAGCCCAGCCTCGACTTTCCGCACGAGGTCGTGCGGCCCGACCGAGACACCGCCGGACGTGATCACCACGTCTGCTTCAAGCGCCAGCTCGAGCGCTGCGCGGTGAGCCTCCTCGTCGTCTGCGACGGTCACCGGACCGGCGACGGTCGCGCCGGCTGTCGCCAGCTGCGCGGCGAGGATGAGGCCGTTCGACTCGTAGATCTCGCCGGGCGCGAGGTGCTCGCCCGGCCGGCGAAGCTCGGTTCCGGTCGCCAGCACGGCGCCGCGCGGCCTGCGTGCGCAGGCGACTGAGGCGATCCCCGCGGCTGCAAGTGCTCCCACCTGCGCCGCGCCGAGCCGCGTGCCCGTCGCGAGCACAGCATCGCCGGCAGCAACATCTCCGCCGCGGGGGCGAACGTTGGCGCCGTCCGGTACGGATCCGGAAACAACCAATCTGTTGTCTTGTTCGACAACATGTTCCAACGGGATGACGGCATCCGCTCCCTCCGGCACCACACCGCCCGTCGCGATCGCCATCGCTTCGCCCGCCTCGAGCGGTCGCGGGGCGGGGTGGCCGGCTGCGATCCTGAAGACCACGGAAAGCTCGCCCGGAGCGTCGGCTGCGCGCAAGGCGAATCCGTCCATCGCCGAGCTCGGAAACGGCGGCAGGTCGACGAGGGCACGCGCTTCCTCCGCGAGGACCCGGCCGGCCGCTTCCGCGAGTGGCACGCGTTCGGAGGGGAGGGGCCGCACACGCTCGAGAATGAGCCGCTGCGCCTCTTGCATGGAAAGAAGATCGGCCACGACCGCGGCATAAGCTACCGCCGTGGCTCGGGAGGTTATCGGCGGCCGATACCGCCTCGACGAGCGGATCGGCGTCGGCGGGATGGCCGAGGTCTGGGCTGCGCAGGATCTCGAGCTCGACCGCCGGGTCGCGATCAAGCTGCTCGGCCCGCAGGCGGACCCTGCTCGCTTCGAGCGCGAGGCCCGTGCGATCGCGGGGCTCGACCACCCCAACGTCTGCCGCCTCTACGACTACGGCGAGAGCGACGGTCGGCGCTACATGGCACTCGAGTATCTGCCAGGCGGAACGCTCGAAGACCGGCTACTGCCGGGAACTCCGCTGCCGGACGAGGAGACGTTCCGGATCGCCTCCGAGGTCGCGGGCGGGCTCACGCAAGCCCACGCGCGCGGTCTCGTCCATCGCGACCTCAAGCCGGCGAACATCCTCTTCGACGAGGAGGGCCGGGCGAAGATCGCCGACTTCGGAATCGCGCAGATCGGCGAGGGAGCGACGCTGACCGAAGCCGGGACGATGCTCGGCACCGCAGCGTACATCTCGCCCGAGCAGGCATCCAGCGAGCCCGCCGGACCCCCGAGCGACGTCTACTCCTTCGGCGTGATCCTCTATCGGATGCTCACGGGGCGGCTGCCGTTCCAGGGCGCACACCCGCTCGAGCTGGCCGCCAAGCACGTTAACGAGTCGCCGCCGCCGCTTGCAGCCATTCGGCCCGACGCGCCCCCGCTGCTCGCCGACATTGCCGAGGCGTCGCTCGCCAAGGACCCGGCGGCCCGGCCGCCCGACGGCGCAGCACTCGCCGAGGCGCTCGCGGGGCCACCGACTGCGGTCACGATGCCGATCGCCGAAGCGCGCACGCTGGTGATCAGGCGACGGCCTCCGCCCCGACGACCTGGACGCTCGCCCTACCTCCTTCCCCTGCTCATCGCGGCGGGTCTTCTTGCGCTCGGCGGACTGGCGCTCGCGATCGTGCTGACGGACACCCACGCGAAACCGGCCGCGCCTTCGACGCGCCCGTCCTCACGTTCGTCGACACAGCTCATGAGCTCGACCCAACCGACCTCGTCCACGAGTACCTCCACGACGAGCACCTCCGCGAGCACCTCGACCCCGTCTCTGCCGACTCTCCCCGCGCCTCCGCCTCAGCCCCCGCCGGAACCGCCTCCCCCGCCTCCGCCGCCAACGACCTCGACGACGATTCCGACGGTGACGACCACCACGCTCCCCACGACGACCGTCCCGTAGCGCTGCCTACGGCGGGGGCTGGGGTGGCTGCGGGGGTGGCGGCGGCGAGGGTGGAGGCGGGGGCGGGGGCGGCGAGGGTGGAGGTGGAGGCTCCGGAGGCGGGGGCGGCGGAACGACCGGCGGCGGAGGGGGCGGCGGAGCCGCGGTCGTCGTCTTCGTGGTCGTGGTCTTCTTGGTCGTCGTGATCGCCGGCGCAGGCGCCGCGGGCTGGTAGTACGGCCGCGCGTACTGCGCGTGCGTGAACGAATGCCAGACCGGATACTGCGAGGGCGTCTGCCAGTCATGAGGCGAGACAGCGTCGAGGGCGCGCTCCATGAAGAGCTTCCAGATCGTCGCCGGGAAGGTCGGGCCGGATACGGCGATCCCGTGCACGCTCGTCATCGGGATCTCGCCGCTTGGAAAACCGACCCAGACGGTGGCCTCGAGGTCGGGCGTATAGCCGCAGAACCAGGCGTCGGCGTAGTTGTCGGTCGTACCGGTCTTACCGGCGGAAGGCCGGCCGAAATAGGCCCCAATGCCGGTCCCGTGAAACATGTTCTGCTGGAGGATCTGGGTGACCGTGTAAGCGACGCCGTCCGAGATCGCCCGGTGCCGCTGCGGATTGCCCCAGCCGGAATCGGTGTCCGTCTTGCCGCCTGCGAGAACGACCCTGCGAATCGCCATCGGCTTCGAGTACATCCCGCCCGCCGCGAGCGTCGTGTAGGCCGAGGCCATGTCGAGCGGCGAGACGGCGATCGCTCCGAGACCGAGCGAGGGCACATAAGCACCCTCCTTGGTCGTGAGCGGCGACTGAACACCGAGCCGGTGCGCCATCTCGGCAACCTTTTCCGGGCCGACGTCTAGTGTGAGCTGCGCGAAGACCGTGTTGTCGGAGTGGAGCGTCGCGTTCTCGATCGTGGTCGAGCCGAGATACGAGTGGTCGTAGGTAGTGACGTCCCAGGCAGGCGTGTACGGATCGGGCTGGTAGTGGAAGGGCGCGGAGACGTACGACGTCGAAGCCGGGTTGATCCCCTGGTCGACCGCAGCGGTCAGAACGAACGCCTTGAAGGTCGAGCCCGCCTGGCGCCGCGCCTGCGCAGCCAGGTTGAACTGGTTTCCGCGCAAGCCCGGGGTGACCGCCGTCATCGCCCGAATCGCCCCGTTAGCGGGATTGATCGACACGATCGCGGCCGCCGGATCGTCCCTGTAGTAGAGCGTGTCCTTGATCGCCTTCCGCGCGGCTCGCTGGAGCCGAGGGTCGATCGTCGTGTAGACGCGCAAACCGCCCGAGCGAACCGTGTTCGCGCCGTACTTGGCAATCAGCTGCTCGCGGACGAAGCTGAAGAAGTACGGCTCTCGGATCTTCGTGTAGAGACGGCCCGCGTGCAGCCCGAGCTTTCGCTGCGCTATCGCGGCGGCGAATTGCCGGGCCGTGATGGCCTTGTTGGCGCGTAGCGCCCGCAGCACCTCGTCGCGGCGAGCGGTCGCGTCGGCGGGGCGATGGAACGGATCGTAGATCGAGGGCGCCTGGGGCAGGCCGGCGAGGAGGGCCGACTCAGGCAGGGTCAGCTTGCTCGCGTGCTTGGAAAAGTACGTCTGCGCTGCGGCCTCGACACCGTAGGCGTGGCTCCCGTAGTAGACGGTGTTCATGTACTGGTCGAGGATCCAGGCCCTCGAGTGGGCGTCGCTCAGCTTCATCGCGAGGCAGATCTCCTTGATCTTCCGCCCGAATGTGCGCTGTCGCGTGATGTAGAGGTTGCGGACGAGCTGTTGCGTGATCGTCGAACCGCCCTGGACGACGTGGCCTGCCTGCAGGTCTGCCCAGAGAGCGCGCGCGATCCCGACGTAGTCGATCCCGCCGTGCTGATAGAAGCGGCGGTCCTCGATCGCCACGGTCGACTTGACCAGGTACGGACTGATCTTGTCGAGCTTCACAGGCTGGCGGTTCTTCTCGGCCGGGATCGAGCCGAGGAGCGAGCCGTCCGCCGCGTAGATGAACGAGTTCTCGCCGATCGAGACCGGCCGCAGCGAAGAAAGGCCGCAGCTGGCCCGGAATGCCGCAGCACCGCCGATCCCGAGCGCAGCGATCACGACCACGAACGCCGCGAAACCCCCGACGATGATCGTGAAATGTCGCTTGCGGCGCGCGCGAGCCCTTCCACGCCGGCGCTTGCTCCGGCGGACGACGCTCGCGACCTCGGCCGGCGAGAGGTCCTCGTCGCGGCGGCCCCGTGGCGGTGGTGTCACGAGAAGATCCCGGCGGCGCGGAGGCGCCCGTGCGTGCGCAACCGGAGCTCGCTTTCGAGCCGCTCCGCCGCGAGCGCATCCGGCGCCCAGGCGCGGACGGTCACAGTCGCGTTTCCGTTCAGGGCGGTGACGAGGACGTCCGCGTCGCGCTCACCGGCGGCCGCTTCTCGAACGAGGTCGATCACCTGTTCGAGATCACTGTTCAGGGGAACCTGCAAGTTGACCTCCGCGAGCTTCTCGCGGCTCCGAATCGAAGAGTTTCGAATCGTATCCGAGGCCAGCTTTTCGTTCGGGATCACGAGTCGCGCGTTCTCGGCGGTGCGGATGAAGGTGTAAGTGAGCCCGATCTCCTCGACCGTCCCGACGACGCCGTCGATCTCGATGTAGTCGCCGAGCCGCACCGGCTGCGTGAACGCGATTAGCAGGCCGGCGACGAAGTTCCCGATCGTTCGCTGGGAGGCGAAACCGATGATCAGGCCGAGAACGGCGGAGGAAGCGAGCAGGCCGCCAGCGACAGCACGCACCTGAGGAATCACGAGGAGTGCAGAGAGCAGGCCGACGGCGACGATCAGGCTCATCACGCTGCGCCGCAGCACGCGGTAGCGCGTCTGCGCCTCGGGCGGCAGGTCGCGCCTCGCAATCCGGCCGTCGATCAGCTTCGCGATCAGGAGGGTGACGGCGAGCACGCCGCTGACGACGGCTATCCGCTCCCATGGCATGTTCGATAGTTCGACGGCTGCAGCCCTGCTCCTTAGTAGGGCGAGCGACGATCGGCCGGCGGAGCCGGGCTTCGCCCGGCGGGAGCCTCACAGCGGCGCTGACGGTCGCACCAGACGGACGATCGCCGGCTCCTCCGACGCCCGCAATGAGAATCCGCCGTGAAGGAGGGGGTCCGTGGGGGAACCAGGGGCTCCCCCACGCTTAGTCGAACGGAAGCGGCTTGCGACCGGCGAAACCCTCCTCGGTTCCGTGCCAGTAGGCGATCTCGTCCTCGCCGACGCACCAGCAGAGGAGCACCTCCTCGTCACCCCGCATCGCAGGGAAATCGAGCAGCCCGCGATCGAGGTCCTTGACCAGCACGCCGTGCGACTGAATTTCCTCGACGAGCCGTGCGACCTCGGACGCCTCGCGCTCGAGCGCCTCGTGCACGTCGACGAGCTCCTGGGGCTGGAGGCCACCTCCGTTTCCTGCGATCTGCCCGGCCAGCTCGGCGCGCGATTCCGCCGCGACCGTCAGGGCCTGCCGGCGCGCGACCAGCTGCTCGGCCACCGGCCGAAGCTCCTCGAGCAGCTCGTTCGCCTCGGTTGGAGTGAAGATCCGCGCAGCCATGCCGCTATCATCTCGATCGCCGTGTCCGCCGGTCAACGGGTTAGGCAGGCCCGAGAGGCTCGGCGCGAGCTGCGGCCGACGTTCGCCTCCAATCCCGCGCCCGTCATCTTTGCGTGGAGCCGGGCGGCGGTCTGGGCGGCCGCCGTCTTCGCACTGCTCGTCCTCCCGCGCAACAGCGACCCGCGCGTCAACTACTGGGACCGCTTTCACAACACGCACGACCTCGGCTACCTGAGCGACGTCTGGGCGCGCTGGGACAGCGTCTTCTTCCTCCAGGTCGCCAAGCACGGCTACGACCACACGGTCGCTGCAACCAAGGCGTTCTTCCCGCTCTACCCCGCCACCGTCGGCGCGCTCGGGCGGGTCTTCTTCGGCCACTACGTGCTGGCCGGGATCATTATCTCG
>Ga0137371_10005006_pt1 | contig 10387 bp, 13 predicted proteins | sample SagtaG_7_FD_104919 | JGI IMG/M metagenome (GOLD analysis project Ga0137371, IMG submission 104919) | Vadose zone soil microbial communities from Sagehorn Ranch, Mendocino, California, USA - Sage1_R_40_16 metaG | ecosystem: Environmental > Terrestrial > Soil > Vadose zone | place: USA... | reverse complement strand
CGCGCGCGGTGAACTCCTACCACGTCACCCTCGAGGTGCCGCCGGAAATCCAGATCCGGCGGTTCTTCCTGATCAGCGACGTGGACGCGCCGGCGTTGCGCTCGCTGGTGAACGACATGCGCGCGGTGGCCGACAGCTACGACGATCTTCGCGCGGTGTCGCCGAAGCTGCTCGAGCTCGAGCTCCAGGGGATCGTGTCGCGGCTCGCCGAGTTCGGCCGGCGCGTCAATCTGTCCTCGCCCGCGGTGGCCGAACGCGTCCAGCGCCTTGAGCGGGCCGGAGTCATCATCGGGTACCGCGCCGAGATCGACCCCCGTGCCCTGGGCTACCAGCTGACGGCGATCGTCCGCATCAAGCCGGCTCCAGGTCAGCTCCCGCGGATTCCCGAGCTCGCGCTCGAGGTTCGTGAGGTCGCCGAATGCCATCGCATCACCGGCGAGGACTGTTTTTTCCTCAAGGTCCACCTACGTTCGATCGACGAGCTAGGCCCCATGCTCGACCGCTTCCTCGCCTACGGCGAGACGACCACTTCGTTGATCAACGCGTCGCCGATCACCCGCCGTGACCCGCCGCTCCGCGGCGACGTGTAGGGCCCGCTCACTACTCTTCTCTTGACACGCTTGACGCTTAACGGTCCTGACGGCTACTCTCGGTTCATGACGGCAGCACTGGCTGAAGCGGCAAAAACGTTCGAGCAGACGCTCGAGGAGCTTGGGATCACGGGGAAGGAGCGAGAGGTCGACCCCTCGGCTCTAGGCCGCCGCGCCGCTCTCCTGGCAGCTTCGGACGTCGTCTGGCACAAACACCTCGGCCCGTTGTATTCCTCGAAGCAGGTCCGCGAGGTGATGGGCCGCGGCACGCGGCAGTCGGTGAGCGAGCTCGCCAAAAGGGGGCGCCTGCTCGCGCTCCCCGAGGAGGACGGCCGCCTTGCGTTCCCCGCCTTCCAGTTCGGGCGAACCGGCAAGCGGCTGCCGGCGCTGGAGCAGATTCTCGAGCTGTTCGGCGGAGCAGTCGAGACGCCGTACACCGTCGCGTCCTGGTTCGTGACGCCCGATCCGCTGTTGCAGGGAAAGACTCCGGCCGCGTGGCTGCGTGCCGGCCGCCCGACCGAGCCGGCGCTCGAGGCGGCGACGCGGTACGCGCAGCGCCTGCGGCGGTAGCACTTGAGCCCGCTCGGGCTGCCGCCCGAGGATCTGACCCGCTTTCCGGCCCTCGATGTCGACCGGCGCCGTTCCCTCTACCGCATCCATCGGAGTGATATCGGACCCTGGTGGTTCTCGGGTGACGGCACAGGACGATTCGACCTCCGCGACGGCCGCGGGTCGTGTTACCTCGCCGTGACTGCGGTAGGCGCCTTCATCGAGGTCTTCCGCGTCGCGACCGTGATTCCGGAGGCGGAGGTCGAGGCGCGCTCGCTGAGCAGCCTGGTTCCGCCGACGCGCACGAGGCTCGCCGATTGCACCGTCAGCGGCGCGCGGAAGTTCGGAATCACCGGTGCGATCCACACGCAACCGGACTACACCGTGCCGCAGGCGTGGGCGGAGGCGTTCGCGGCCTGGGGTTTCGGCGGCATTCGCTACCGGCTGAGCCACGACCCTGCGCAGCGCGAGCTCGGTGTCGTCTTGTTCGGCGCCGCGGGAGAGCAGTCTCTGCCCGTTCGGCGAACCGAGCCCGTTCCGGCGAGCGTGATCGAGGCTGCGCGCCAGAGGTTCGGGCTGGTCGTGGCGCCAACGCCGACCTGACTACGATCGCCCGATGCGACCGCGGCCGAACCGACTCGATCGACTGCCTGAGCAGTATTTCGGAGCGCTCCTCGCGAGGGTCACGGCCGCAGTGGCGCGGGAAGGCGAGCCGATCGTCGACCTCGGGCGCGGGAATCCGGAGACGGGACCGCCACAGCACGTAGTCGACGTGCTCGCGGAGGCTGCGAACCGGCCAACCGCGCACGGCTACGCGCCGTTTCGCGGGCTTCCCGAGCTCCGGGCGGCAATCGCGAACCGCTACGCGACGGTCTACGGCGTCGACCTCGACCCGGACAGCGAAGTAGCCGTCGTGCCGGGGACGAAGACGGCGATCGTCGAGCTCTCGCTCGTGCTTGCCGAACGCGGTTCCACGATCGTCTTGCCGGACCCGTGGTATCCGGACTACCCGTCGGGGCCGGCCTTGGCCGGCGCCGCGCTCGAGACGGTGCCGCTCGATCCGCTCGGCGACTGGCAGCCCGACTTCTCTCGCGCGCCCCGCGATGACGTAGCCGCGCTCTATCTGAACTACCCGTCCAACCCGTGCGCAGCGGTCGTCCGCGACGGCACCTTCGAGCGCGCGATCGAGTACGCGCGCGAGACCGATGCGGCGGTCGTGCATGACTTCGCTTACGCCGACCTGTTGTTCGACGGCCGTGAGCCACGGAGCTTTCTGGCGACGCCCGGCGCGAAGGAGGTCGGCGTCGAGATGTTCTCGATGTCGAAGTCGTACGGGATGGCGGGCTGGCGGCTCGGCTTCGTGCTCGGCAATGCGGAGATCGTCCAACGAATCAACCTGCTGAACGACCACTGCCGCGTTGGCATCTTCCGTCCGATCCAGGAGGCCGGGATCGCGGCGCTGACCGGCCCGCAGGACTCCGTCGCCGAACGCGCGGCAACGTACGAGCGCCGCCGCGATCGCGTGCTCGAGGTCGTGGACGCCGTGTCGGAAGGGACGTTCTACGTCTGGTTCAAACTGCCCGAGGGCCTTACGAGCGACCAGCTACTGGTGGAGCACCGCCTCGCGCTCGCTCCGGGCGAAGGCTTCGGCCCGAGCGGCGCCGGCTGGGCTCGAATCTCGCTTGCCGTCGAGGATGACACGCTCGAGGCCGGGCTCGCGAGACTACGAGACGCGCTCGTTCCCGGGTGAACTGCGGGACCTGGTCCCGGGCCATGTCTCGGGACCCGGTCGCCGGACCTGGCCTCGGGGCTGTGGCTGACCGCCGGGTTGACTGCGGGACCTAGTCCCGGGCCATGTCTCGGGACCCGGTCGCCGGACCTGGCCTCAGGGGCCGAGGCTGACCGCTCCGTCCTCGCGCAAGGTCCAGTGCGGGTTGTGCGCGACCTCCCAGGGATGGCCCTCGGGATCGACGAAGACGCCTGAGTATCCGCCCCAGAACGTTTCCGCCCCGCGCCGCGGGATCGTCGCGCCCGCGGCCTCGGCTTCGGTAAGCACCGAGTCGACCTCAGCCGGCGACCGGGCGTTGTATGCCAACGTGACGCCTCCCCACCCCCCACTGTCCAGGACGACCGTGTCTTCGGCGAGCTGGTCGCGACCCCAGAGCGCCACGATCATGCAGCCGGCCTGGAAGAAGACGACGTCATCGGCCGGGGCGGCGCCCGACGTCCAGCCCAGCCCTTCGTAGAACCGGCGAGCCCGTTCCAGATCGCGCACTCCGAGGGTGACGAGACTCAGTCGCTGCTCCACGCCGGTATTTCTAACCGCTGACGAACTTCCGCGCCTCGCGCATGTACTCGGCGCAGGCCGTCTCGTCGACCGGGCTGAGGCCGACCCACTCCTTCATCGGCCGCCCTTTCCCGGCGTCAAAGACGCGTCCCTCGCCGCTCGCGATCAGCTCGGTCACGCGCTCTGCCGGGAGCTTGACGACGAGCTGACCGCGCGTGACGAAGGCGAAGAACTTCCCGGCCTTGGGATCCCTAAGCCCGCTCGCCGAGAGCATCTTGCCGCGCTCGACGCCGCGCAGGCGGTTGGCCGCACTGTCGAAGATCGTCTCGACGTCAGTACTCGTCATGGCGGCGCACCCAGAACGGGCCGCGACCGTCTTCGTCGCGGCCCTTCGGGACAAGGTCGAGGTAGTTGTAGGCGGTGTTGACGAGGTCGATGCCGCGCGCATAGGCCGAGTAGGTGTGGAACACGTTCCCGCTCTCGTCCTTGACGAAGACGCTGGCGCCCTCACGGTCCGGGTTCCGAGGTGCGAGCGTCCCGTAGTTGTAGACGGCTTCGTCGAGCTCCTCCGGCGTGAAGAAGACGCCGTAGTCGTGGTTGAAGTCGTTCTCAAACGATGAGACCCAAGGGAAGCTCCAGCCCATCCGCTTCTTGTACGCCTCGATCTTCGAGAGCGGCGCTCGGGAGATCGCGATCATCGTGACGTCCCGATGCTTCAAGTGCTGCACCACAGGCTCGAAGTTATCGGCCCAGAACGAGCAGATCGGGCAGCCGGCCTCGTCCTCCGGATCGAACATGAAGTGGTAGACGAGCAGCTGGCTTCGGCCGTCGAAGAGCTCGGCCAAGGTCTCCTTGCCGTTCGGCCCGTCGAAGACATACTCCTTCACGACCGCCTCCCAGGGCAAGGCCTGCCGTTGGCTGGTCAGCTCGTCACGCGCGCGCGTGAACTCCTTCTCCGTCGCGAGCAGTTCCGCGCGGGCGGCGACCCAGTCGTCGTGGGCGACGACGTTCACATGCCCTCCGGCCCGCGGTCCTCGCCGGGGTCCTCGCCACGGCCGGCGATCACGAGACGTGCCAGGTAGTGATCCCAGCCGTGCGCGTGGCTCTGCGCGGCCTCCGCGCCGGGCAGGTCGTAATGGCGGAACTTGAGGATCGTCCCTGCGCCGCTCGCCTCGAGCTCGAACTCAATCGTGCTCGATCCCTCGGGCACCGGATTCTGTTGGCCGCCCTCGGGTTCCCAGCCGAACGTGTGCACGAGGCGGTGCGGCGGGTCGAGCTCGACGAACTCGCCCTTGGCGATGTGCCCCTGAATCACGTCGACCCGGTACTCGCCGCCGGGCCGCGGGTCGAGCCACGCTCGGCTCCCGAACCAACGTGCCAGCTTCTCCGGATCGACCAAAAACTCCCAGACCGTCTCGGGGCTCGCGTCGATCGCCAGCTCTCGCTCGACCGCTGTCTCAGTCGTCGTTTCCATGCTTCTCCCTCTCCTCCCTTTCGGCCTCGCGCTTGAGCGCGACGAGGCGTTCGTCCCAGAATTCCTCCAGAAAGTCCTTCAGCTCGGCGAGCCCTTCCGGGCGGGCCCGATAGAGCCGTTTCGTCCCGTTGCGTCGCTCGCTCACGAGCCCCGCCTCCTTGAGGACGTGCAGATGCTGCGAGACCGCCGGCCTCGTCACGTCGAAGTGCGCCGCGATCTCGCCGGCGGCAAGTTCGCCGTTGCGGACGAGGGCCAGGATCTGACGTCGCCGCGGACCGGCGATCGCTTTCAGCGCTGCTTCCACGCGGGCTAGTTAAGCAGAAGCTAACGTAAGACGCAACTTAAATTCACGAGGCGCGGCGGGAGTGCGTAGGTTCGCGTCATGACCGAAGGCACAGTCGAGTTCCAACTCGACGGCGAGATCGCCGAGACGTGGTACCGAATCGACGGCGAGTTGTCCGTCGACGCCGATGCTCCCGCGCCGCTGGTCACGCTCCACGGCGGCCCGGGCGCGACCCACGACTACCTGCTCTCGCTCGTCGATCTCGCTGATGACCGCGCGGTCGTCTTCTACGACCAGATCGGCAACGGGCGCAGCACGCACTATCCGGGCCGGAACGGCGACTTCTGGACGGTGGAGCTTTTCGTCCGCGAGCTCCACAACCTGGTCGACTCACTGGGGATCGCCGCCCGACACCATGTGCTCGGCTCCTCCTGGGGCGGCTTCCTCGCCCAGGAGTACGCGCTCACGCACCCGGCCGGGCTGCGTTCGCTCGTGCTCACCGACACGGCTGCCTCGTTCCCGGACTTCGTGGCCGAGGCGAACCGCCTCCGTGGCGAGCTGCCGCCCGAGGTCGAGGCAACGCTGAAGCGACACGAGGAGGCGGGGACGACCGACGATCCGGAGTACGAGGAGGCCTGCATGGTCTTCTACAAGCGCCACCTCTGCCGCCTCGACACCTGGCCTCCGGGGCTGGTCGAGTCGTTCGGGTGGATCGAGAAGGATTCGACCGTCTACCACACGATGAACGGCCCGAGCGAGTTCCACGTGATCGGCTCGATCAAGGATTGGCAGTCGAAGGACCGGCTCGGTGAGATCGACGTGCCCACGCTGCTGACCTCGGGCCGCTACGACGAGGCGACGCCGGCCCTGCAGGAGACGCTTCGCGAAGGGATTCCGAATTGCGAGTGGACGGTCTTCGAGGAGTCTTCGCACACGCCGTTCGACGAGGAGCGACCGCGGTACATGCAGGTCGTGGGCGACTGGCTCGCGGCGCGGGACTAGAAGGGCTCGACGCCGGCCCGCGCACGGCGCTTGACGAAGGCGACGGCCAGCACGACCAGCGGCACCACGATCTCGAGCGCGTACAACGCCAGCAACCCGTACAGGATCAGCATTGGTCCCCTCATCCCACTCGGAGAATCGCACGTAGATATCGGTCTGGCTATAGGCCGATCGGCCCATTGCTCCCGCCAGGACGGCTAGGTCATCGCAATTCCCGTGCCACCTCGGAAGCGATTCGTCGCGCGAGCTTGTCGGCGCCGCCACGGCCGCGGTGACGTCTGCGCAGCGGCGACCTCGGCGAGTCCTCGAGCCGTGGCGCCGGATGCCCGTTCTCGATCCGGAGGCGTTCGATCAGCTCAGACGCTGCGTCTCGCGTTTCGGGGAACTCCTCGCCGCCACGCTCGCAAAGCGCTGCCGCCAGCGCGTAGATCTGCCGCACTGTAGGTCGCACGGCCTCGATCAAAGCAGAGACCGTGCGACCCAAATGTGACGAATGTGTGACTTCTTAGGTCTCTTCTCGACGGTGCGAGGCCGCAAGCTCCGGCAAGGCGGACTCGTCGATCGCGTCGCGCGGCACCACGGCGACGCGGATCGGCGTCGTTGCCCAAACCGTCGCAGTTCGCTTGCCGCCCTCGAGGAGCGCGCGCTCGCCCAGCAACGCGCCGGGGCCGATCTCGGCCACCTGGTCGCCGTTGACCTCGACATCGACGACACCGTCGAGGAGTAGGAAGAGCTCGTCGCCCTCCGTGCCCTCGGTCACAAGCGCCTCTCCCTGCTCGAGGTTGCGTCGCTCGAGCTTCTTGCCCTCGCGCATGATCGAGACCGAGAGCTCACGCTCGAGTTCCGACTCGACCGCAGTCGTCAGCGCCGGCGAGTCCTCTTCGCCCCATGGTGTGTGCTTTCCGTGCGACTCCTTGTACCACTGGGCGAAGTCGATCGTCCCGGACTTCTCGACGAGCTTTCCCGAGTCGTCATAGAGCCAGTGGCGGGGGAAGGGGCTGGCACCCTCGAGGGAATGCTGGCTGGTCCCGTCCGCCTTGATCGTCAGCCCAAGCGTCGTCCACGCGGAGGCGGACTTGATCCGGAAGAACGGCTTGCCGCTCACCCGCCTCGGCGCCGGCAGGCCCATGTGACCTCCCGCCGACTGCGTGAACTTGACCCAGCCATCGCCAATCTCCGGGTCGGCCTGCAGCAGCGGGTACTGAACGGCCGGAAATGTCAACTCGCGCCGGCCGAGCTTGATCCGGGTGATACCGATGTGGCCGCCGCCCGAATAGCCGTGGTCGGTTAGCTGGCCGTCGTCGTCGAACTCGGCCCAGGCGCGCAGCTCGTTCGCCTCGCGGAAGGCGTCCGACTCCCGCAGCGCGTCGAGGTCCTCCACTTTGTCCGGCGGAGGATCGTCGTAGTGGGCCATCCCCATTTCGAACGGCAGCTTTGGCATGCCCGAGATCGCCTCGGACGGAATCCAGGTGATCGACGTGACCGACTTCTCGATTCTCATTGCGCAACCCCTCTCTCCCTGCTGGGTTTGACAACACAAAGCTAAACCGGGTCGCGCCCGAGGTCTAGTCGGGACCTTCGAGACTCAGTCGCTCGTGGACCGGCGGCCGCGCAGAAGCGCAAACGCTCCCGCACCGGCTGCCAGCACTACTGCGATCAGCGACTTGTTCGGCTTGCCGCCTTCGACCGCCGGTGTTGCGTCGCGGGCCTTCTGCTTGCCCACGCTCTTGGCGACCTTCCAGATCGCCCAACCCATCACAGCATTACGTCGATTGAACACGCTCACAGCGCCACCGTACCCACCTTTGCAGCGGGTGTAAACGCCAAGCAGTGAGAAGAGGTTCCGGGGCCGGCGGGCGGGCGCGGCCCCGGATGGGACGAGGGCACATCCCGACTCTCTAGACGCCGGTCAGACGGCAAACTTGCAGCGAAGACGGAACCTTCACGAGGCGCAGGCGCCTGAGCGCCTCACGCCGCTCTCGCTGGAAACGGACGAAGCTCGCGCACTCCTCGCAGTCACGCAGGTGCGCATGCAATCGTCGTCGCCGCCACCAGGAGAGCCGTCCGTCGAGGTCGCGCGAGATCGCCCGCACTGCGGGGCCGCAGTCCGCAGGGTGCGCCATCGTTTGGACAGATGTCGATTTGCGGCGTTTCTTGCTGTTCAGCCCACCGGGGAGGGCAGCGTGACGGTCGGCACGGTGACCGTGACGGTGACCACTGGGGTCGCCACCGGCACTGTGGCCGGCGTCCCCACCGGGACCGTGGTCGGCGTCGCCACCGGCAGCGCCGGTACCGACGCGACGACCTTGCCAACGGTGTCGGCAGGCGAGCTCGACGCTGCTGAGGCGACGGGGGATTCCTGCGTCGTCGGCGCCGTGGCAGCGAGAGGTGTCTCCGAAGGCTGATCGTTGGCCGGCGCGCTGCTGAGCGCGCCCTGAGCGGCGACCGGTCGGCCCGGGTGCTGGAAGGCCGGGACGTCGACCCGCTGCCGCGTGCCTGGTGTCCGCTGGCCGACTTGCTTCGCGCCCAACTGCCGCACTTCTTGGCGCACCAGAGAGGCAGACGTCGGTGGGCTGGCGGTGGCGACCGCATCGAGCGCCTTGGCCCCGAGACCGCCCGCGACGCCGGCGACGACGACGGCTGCGACTTTAAGGACTAGCTCGGAGCCCAGAACAGCTCCACCGCCGGCAACCACCCCGCCGCTTCCCGCGCCGAAGAAGGACGACAACGATGCGGGAACCGGTGCGATGCCGAGCACGCCTGCCAGCGACTCGCGGCGGGCGCGTAGGTTCGTGCGGGCCCGGAAGAGCAGCGCCTCGACCGCTGGAACGGTCGTTTCGAGTACGTCGGCGATCTCGGCGTAGCTCCGGTCCTCGACCTCGCGCATGACGATCGCCGCGCGCTGTTTGAAAGGCAGCCGCGCGAGCTCCCCCAGAAGAGCGTCGAGGGAAGGTTTCTCGTCGTCGCGAGCTGCCGGCTCGCTGACGTGCTCCAGCGGGATCTCCTGCGGCCGCCGGCCCGCCTGGCGCCAGCGCATGCGGCAGACGTTGTGCGCGATCTTGATCAGCCAGTTGTGTGGCTTCCGGGGTTTCTCACCGCGCTGGAAGGCGCGGTAGGCGTTCAGAAACGTCTGCTGGGTGACGTCCTCGGCGTCGGCGGAATTGGCCAGGACCGCAAGCGCGTACTGGTAGACCTCGGCGACGTGCTTGCGGTAGAAGCCCTCGAAGGCAGCGTCGAACGTCTCGTTTCGGCGCCTTGCCCTCGACGCCGGGCGCAGAAACAGGTTTTTACGGCGCGCAGCCCGCGCCGCGGTGGCGGCCTCCATGAACTAAGAACGCCGTACCCCTTGGACGGGATACGCGCCTTCTTTGCAAATGAGCTAAGCCGTTGCTTTGGCGCGCTGGCGGTTCGGCACGTGGATCGGCCGGCCGAGGGCTACGAGGCCCGCTTCCTTGATCGCCTCGGACAGCGTCGGATGCGCCGCCATCCCGTCGGCGACGGTCTCGACGGTCGCCTCGGCGTCGATCGCGACCACACCTGCCTCCACGAGGTCGGTCACGTGCGGGCCGACCATGACCAGGCCGAGCAGCTCGCCGTAGCGCGTCTCGTGGATCGACTTCACCCAGCCGACGGTCTCGTTCTGCATCACGGCGCGCGCGTTGGCGACCCACGGGAACCGGCCCGTCGCGACGTCGTCGCCGTACTGCTCGCGAGCCTCGGCCTCGGTCAGGCCGACGCCGGCGATCTCCGGATCGGTGTAGATCGGGCGGGGGACCGCACGGTTGTCGACGATCGCGTCGTGCCCAGCCGCGTTCTCCGCTGCGACCTCGCCCTCGCGGAAGGCCGTGTGCGCGAGCTGCCAGTAGCCGGCGCAGTCGCCCACGGCGTAGATGTGGCTCACGGTCGTTCGGCGGTGTTCGTCGGCGGCGATTCCGGTGCGCTTGTCGAGCTCGACGCCGATCTCCTCGAGGCCGAGGTTCTCGACAGTCGGGCCACGGCCGACGGCGACGAGCATCAGGTCGCACTCGACCGTCTCGTCGTCGCCGAAATAGACGGTCAGGCCGTTGCCGGAGTCCTCGACCTTCGTGCACTGCTTCTCCAGGTGCAGCGTGACGCCACGCTTACCGAATTGTTTCGCGAGCTCCTTCGATGCGTCGGCGTCTTCCTGCGGAATCAGCGCCGGCAGCATCTCGATGATCGTT
>Ga0137371_10005004_pt1 | contig 10389 bp, 8 predicted proteins | sample SagtaG_7_FD_104919 | JGI IMG/M metagenome (GOLD analysis project Ga0137371, IMG submission 104919) | Vadose zone soil microbial communities from Sagehorn Ranch, Mendocino, California, USA - Sage1_R_40_16 metaG | ecosystem: Environmental > Terrestrial > Soil > Vadose zone | place: USA: California... | reverse complement strand
GGGTAGTACAGGACGCTGTAGTTCACGAAGCTGTAGCGGCCCGCGTACCAGAAGTTGTTCCAGAGCACGAAGCCGTGCTCGATGAACAGCGTGCGCTGGTAGACGTGCGCGGCGAGATCGGTTCCCGGCGGGCCGAGCCAGACCAGTAGCGCTGCGAGGAACCCTGCTGCGGCGGCCGGGCCGAAGAGGTCGGCGCGCGGGCGAAGCCAAACGGTTCGCATTACCGCATGTTGCCCGTATGGCCGAGGGAGTATCTCCCCGGCTGCGGCCAAACGGAGAGGCCGTGAGGGCTGGCGCCGACCGGAATGCGCGCGATCAGCCTGCCCGTCCGGGTGTCGAGCGCGTAGACCGCCGAGTTGTAACGTCCGGACAACCAGAGCACCTTGCCGTTCGCAGAGACGTCGCCCATATCCGGGCTGCCGCCGCCTGGGATGTGCCATTTTGCACTCACCTTGCGCGTGCGGAACGAGATCACAGACACGCTCCCCTCGTTGCGATTGGCGACGTAGAGCACCTTGCCGTTGCGTCCGACGACGAGCCCGTGGGCTCCGGCTCCGGTGTGAATGAAGCCGATCACTTTGAAGCGGACCGGGTCGATCTCCCACACGCCGCCCGCAGCGAGGTCGGCGACATAGAACACCTTCGCGTCGGGTGAGGAGCGGACGTCTTGCGGTACCGAGAAGGGCCGCGGGAGCGCGCGCACGCCCAGGACGCGGAAGCGGCGGACGTCGACCTTCAGCAGGCGGCCGGAGAACTCGCAGCTCGCGATCACGTACCGGCCGTTCGGGGAGAAGTCCATGTGGTTGACGCCCGCGCAGGGAACGGTCAGAGCGCGCACGAGGCGGAAGGTGTGCGCGTTGCGGAAGTCCAGACGATGTAGCCGCTCCGCGACCACGATCGCGTACCGCCCGTCGACGGTGAAGTACAGGTTGTAGGGATCGTCGACCGGAAACGCCTTTCCCGGCCGGCCGGTGAGCGGATCGATCGGCGTCAGCGTGTTACCGACGTCGTCGTTGACGTAGAGCGTCTTCAGGTCGTGCGAAGGCGTGACGTGCTGCGGCAGGGCGCCGACCGGGAAGTGATCGACCACCCTGTAGGTGCGCGGGTCGATGACGTCCACCGAGTCGCCGGCGCTGTTGGGAACGTAGACCCGGGGCAGGGCCTGACGCGCGGCCGGGCTGATCATCCCGGCCTGGTCGTAGGCGTACAGGTCGAGCTTGCCGGCATGGGCAAGGCGCCGATGGACGAGTTTCGGCTTCTTCGGGTGGACCGGGGCCGGCGCGAGGCTCGCCCTGGCGAGCGGGCTGTCGCCCCCATCCCGGTTCCAGACGATCAGGCCGACTCCGGAGCCGATCAGAGCGAGGGTCAGGACGTACGCAACGCGCACACGCCGCCTGGTTCGCCGTCTTGGCCTGGTCGACACCGGCCGCCATGATGGCATGGCCTCCTACCGGAGCCGGCCATTCTTAACGTTGCTCTCATTTCGTGCCGATAGCGTGGATGACGTGGTAGGCCAGCACACGAGGACACGCTTCTTCGACGAGCTCGCGCTCGGTCAACTCGGGCCCATGCGCCGCAACTACGCGTTCGGCGCCGGCCTTTTCCTCGCCGCGAGCTTGGCGATCGGCGTGACCCGGTTGGGGCGGGGGACACTGACCAGCGCCGTGGCCGATCTGGGCCGAGCCCAGCCCGGCTGGCTCGTCGCCGCAGCATCCTTCTTCGCCGTCGGCCTCCTGGCCTCGGCGGCCGGGTGGCGCGTGGGGCTCCGAGCGTGCGGCGGCAGCGCATGCCTCACCCAGATCTCCGCCCGGTACACGATCGGCTCACTCGTGAACTCCCTCGCGCCCGCGCATCTCGGCGGAGCGGTGCGGCTCGGACTGCTCTCGCGCACCCTTCCCGGGGACGACCGGCTCTGGCGCGCGGGAGGTATCGCCGCTTCCGTCGCTGCTGCGCGCACGCTCGTCCTCGCTGCGCTGATCGTTCCGGCGGCCACGGTCGGCCGAATCCCCCTCTGGCCCGCACCTTTGCTCGCTCTCGGCGTCGTCGTCGTGCTCGCCGTCGGCACGCGCCTGAGTGCCAGGACCGCAGGGCGGATCGGCAGCCTGCTCCAGATTTTCCGCTCCATCGGCCGCTCACCGCGCGAGGGCGCTGCCCTGTTTGGCTGGATCGGGTGCTCGTGTGTCGCCCGTGTCGCAGCCGCCGTCGCGATTGCGATGGCACTCGGCGTCGCCCACCCGATCTGGGTGGCCGTCGTCCTGTTGGCGGCGATGGCGCTCGCAGGTCTGCTGCCCCTCACTCCCGGAAACTTCGGCGCCGGTGCGGGTGCGGCCACGCTCGCCCTGCACGGGACGGGCGTCGGTCTCGGCGCTGCCCTGGCGCTCGGGTTTGCCTTCCAGGCCGTCGAGACATTCGTGGGCGTGACGCTCGGTCTGGGCGGCGCGGCCATCCTGGCCGCTCCCGGGACGCCGGCCCGCCGCTGGTCGATGGCCGCGGCTGGTGTTGCAGCCGTGCTGGTTGCAACGGCTCTCGGCGTCGCTTCGATCGATTTCTGAGTTTCCGTAGCCCCGGCGTCGGGGTCTAAGCTCCATTGATGGAGCTCCTCGCCCGGCCGCTCGACGAGCTCTGTGCGGAAGCGCGGGCGTTGCGCGCGGAGGGGCACGGCCGGCTCGTCACGTACTCGCCGAAGGTCTTCATCCCGCTCACGAAGCTCTGCCGCGACGTGTGTCACTACTGCACGTTCGCTCGGCCGCCGCGCCGAGGCGCGCGGGCGTATCTGAGCATCGACGAGGTTCTCGACATCGCTCGCGCCGGTGTCGCCGTAGGTTGTCGCGAAGCGCTGTTCACCCTCGGGGACAAGCCGGAGCTGCGCTACCGGGTTGCGCGCGAGGAGCTTCAGGCGCTGGGGTGCGAGACGACTCTCGAATACCTGGCTCGGGCGGCGGAGGCAGTGCTCGTAGAGACAGGCCTCCTGCCACATCTCAACCCCGGCGTGATGACGCGGGACGATGTCCGCGAGCTTCGGCGCGTCAGCGCGTCGATGGGCCTCATGTTGGAGACGACCTCGCCGCGCCTTTCCGAGCGCGGAGGTCCGCACTTCGGCTCGCCGGACAAGCTCCCCGACCGCCGTCTCGAGACGATTGCGGCCGCGGGAGAAGAACGGGTGCCCTTCACGACCGGGCTCCTCATCGGCATCGGCGAATCGCGCGCGGAGCGCATCGAAGCGCTGCTCGCGATTCGCGAGCTTGCCGAGCGCCACGGCCACGTCCAGGAAGTGATCGTCCAGAACTTCCGGGCAAAGCCCGGGACGCGGATGGCGGACGCGCCGGAGCCGAAATTGGACGAGCTGCTCTGGACGATCGCCGTCGCTCGCATCCTGCTCGGTCCGGACGCGCATCTCCAGGCGCCGCCGAATCTTTCCTACGACGACTTTCCGCGCCTGCTCGACGCCGGGATCGACGACTGGGGCGGCGTCTCGCCCGTGACGATCGATCACGTGAACCCCGAGGCGCCCTGGCCCGAGCTCGACCGGCTGCGCACGGCCACCGAGAGCCGTGGGCTGGAGCTGGCGGCTCGCCTGCCCGTCTATCCCGAGTGGATCGCCGCCGAATGGGTCGACTCGGGCGTCATGCCGTCGGTCTTGCGCGCCTCTGACTCGCTGGGGCTGGCGCGTGAACACAATTGGTCGCCGGGCGAAGACGTGTCGATCCCGTTCTTCCCGCGTGACGCGCTGCCGATCGACACCCGCGCCGAGCTCGGGGAGGAGGAGATCGCATGTCTCTTCCGCGCCCGCGGCCACGAACGGGACAGGGTGCTTGCTGCTGCGGACAGTCTCAGGAGAGAGGTGTGCGGCGACGAGGTCAGCTATGTCGTCACGCGCAACATCCAGTACACGAACGTCTGTTACTTCCGCTGCGGCTTCTGCGCGTTCTCGAAGGGGAAGCTGGCCGCGAACCTGCGCGGCGCGCCGTACTTGGTGCCGCATGAAGAAATCGTGCGGCGCTGCGAGGAAGCGTGGGAGCGCGGGGCGACGGAGGTATGTCTCCAGGGCGGGATCCATCCCGCATTCACCGGCGACTACTACCTCTCAGTCGTTCGCGCGATCAAAGCAGCCGTTCCCGGCCTGCACGTGCACGCGTTCTCCGCACTCGAGATCTGGCAGGGCGCGGAGACGCTCGGCCTCGCGCTCGAGGACTACCTCGCCGAGCTGCGTGACGCCGGGCTCGGCTCGCTCCCCGGAACGGCGGCCGAGATCCTGGACGACGAGGTCCGGCGCGTGATCTGCCCGGACAAGGTCACGACCGCGCAGTGGCTCCGCGTGCACGACGTCGCGCACCGGATCGGTCTCCGCTCGAACGTGACCATGATGTTCGGCCACGTCGAGGGCCCGCGCAACTGGGCGCGTCACCTCTTGCACGCGCGCGAGCAGCAGCGTTCGAGCGGCGGCTTCACCGAGTTCGTGCCGCTGCCGTTCGTGCACATGGAAGCCCCGATGTGGTTGCGCGGCCAGGCACGCTCGGGCCCGACCTTCGGCGAGACGCTGCTGGTTCACGCGGTCGCGCGGCTCGCGCTGCATCCGTGGATCACGAACATCCAGGTCTCCTGGGTCAAGCTCGGAGCGCAGGGGGTTGCTGCCGCGTTGCGCGCAGGTGTGAACGATCTCGGCGGCACGCTGATGAACGAGTCGATCTCGCGGTCGGCCGGCGCCGAGCACGGGCAGGAGTTCCCGCCGGAGTCGATGGAGGAGCTGATCCGTTCGGCGGGCCGCGTCCCGCGGCAGCGCACGACCCTCTACGACGACGCGCCCGAAGAGCGGCGGCTCGCCTCGTTCGGCGCGGCGCCGCTGGCCGAGCCGTGGAATCCCCATGTGAAGGACGCGCGCCTCGTCGCACCGCCCCGCCTCGTCCGCCCGGGCTTCGCCGTCTCTCGCTGACTGTGTTCGGCTGGGCCGACTTCGAGAGCGCGGCTCCCGAGCTGGCGGCGCAAGGACGCGAGCTGATCGATCGGCAGGGGTTCGTCCTCCTCGGCACGATTCGCCGAGACGGGACCCCGCGGATCAGTCCGATCGAAGCACGCGTGGTGCAAGGACATTTGATGCTCGTGATGATCCGCGGCACGCACAAGGCGCGCGATGTCCTGCGTGACTCCCGGCTCGTGCTGAACACGCCTGTGTTCGATCCGGCCGATCCCGGCTGCGAGCTCAAGCTGCGCGGCCGCGCCGTTCCCGTCGAAGATCGAGGCCTTTTGGAGGCCACCGCGAGGGCGACCGAGACCGCGAGCGGCTGGCGTCCACCGGCGGACTGGCACTTCTTCTCGATCGAGGTCGAAGACGTCGCGCTCATGGAGTGGGATCGCGGTGCATTGGCGATGACGCGCTGGACGGACGAGCGTGGCGTCGAACGGCTCACGCGACCAGCTCCCCTCCTCGACGAGTCGCGTCGCTAGGGCTCGAACCTGAGCAGATCGTCAAGCGACTCGCGCCGTCGGATCAGCTCGGCGCGACCGTCGGCCACGAGCACCGCGGCCGGTCGCGGCACCCCGTTGTAATTCGACGCCATCGCGAGCGTGTAAGCGCCCGTCGCAGGGACGGCCAGGAGATCGTCTCGGTGTGGCTCCGGCAGCTCGACGCCGTCGATGAGCACGTCGCCTGACTCGCAATGTTTGCCCGCAATGCGGTAGGCCCCCGAAACGGGCTCGTCCACGCGGTTCGCCAACAGCGCTTCGTAGCGCGAGCCGTAGAGCTGCGGACGCGGGTTGTCCGACATGCCGCCGTCCACCGCCGCATAGGCGACGCCGGTCGTCCGCTTGACCACGCCGACACGGTAGAGCGTGAATCCCGCCGTCCCGACCAGCGATCGGCCCGGCTCGAAGATCACTCGGGCCGGCTCCGTCCAGTGCCCGCGCAGGCGGAGCAGCAGCTCCCGCGCGAATTCCTCCGGCTCCGGCACGCTCTCGGCCAACGAATGCCGGACGGCGAGCCCGCCGCCGAGGTCGAACACGCGCGCGGCCCAGTCGAGCTCCGCGCGGCAATGAAGCGCGACGTCGACCAGCCGCTCAACGGCGAGCAGGCTCTCGGCGCTGCGCGCGAGCTGTGAGCCGATGTGGACGTGCAGGCCTGCGACTTCGAGCCCTCTGGCCCTTGCATCGCGCACTGCGGCGACGGCGTCGTCGGCGGCGAGCCCGAACTTCGACTCCTCATGGGCGGTCTGGATGGCGCGATGCGTCTCGGCTTCGATGGCGGGAGTGACGCGGATCAGAACCGTCTCGACACCGGCAGCCTTCGCCCGCTCGGCTTCGTCGAGCGCGTCGAGGACGACCAGTGCGCCAGCAGTCGCTGCGGCGCCGAGCTCCTCGTCCGACTTGTTGTTCCCGTGAAACACGATCCGGTCGCCGGGCACGCCTGCCCGTAGCGCGAACTCGAGCTCGCCTCGGGTCGAGACGTCGGCGCCGAGCCCTTCGGCCGCGAGCAGCCGAAGTAGCGCGACGTTGGGAAACGCCTTCGTCCCGTACACGACCAGCGCCTCAGGGTCCACGCGGGCGTACGCGCGCGCACGCGCGAGGACGGTATCCCGGCAGTACACGACGAGAGGTGTGCCGTACTCCTCGGCCAGCGCCGACGCGCGAACGCCGCCCACGGCCAGCTCGCCGTGATCGACGGTCGCCGTGTCCGGAAAGAGCTCGATCAGGTCGTTCGGCGCGTTAGTCGCTCCACCAGCCCTGGACGACCTCGGCGTCACCGGGACCGGTGTTCGGCGCCCCGACGACCAGGAACTCAGCTCCCTCGTCGCCGGCTTCGATCGACCGCATCGTGTCCTTGTGCACGCGGACCGCGTCCCACTGTCCGAGATCTCTGACCTCGTCCTCGATCTTCATCCGCGCCCCGCCGCCGACCAGCACGTAGATCTCTTCCTGATTCTTGTGCTTGTGCCCGAAGGGAAACCGGAACCCCGGCGCGACCTTCAGGTAGCTCAGCCCGGAGTTCTCGAGCCCGAGCGCCACGCGCGCCATCCGGAACTCGAGGTTGTCTCCGAGGCCGAAATTGGGCGCTTGATCCTCGGCGTCCTTGAGGTTGAGATGTGTGTAGTCGCTCATGGATGCGACTGTACCGCTGCTACGATCCGTCAGCGATGAAGGATCTGCTTCTGTAGGGAAGGGAGCCACCGCGGCGAAGGCCGCGCCAACTCCCCACGGCCTCTCACTCGAGAGGCTTTTTCGTTTCTAGAGGACGGTCATGGACAGGTACGACGCGCAGACAATCGAGGCGAAGTGGCAGCGGATCTGGGAGGAGAGCCGCACCTTCGAGGTGCCGAATCCCGAGCCCGGGGCGCCGCGCAACGAACGCAAGTCCTACGTCCTCGAGATGCTCCCGTACCCATCGGGCTCATTGCACATCGGGCACGTTCTGGTCTACACGCTCGGCGACGTCCTCGCGCACTTCTACCGCCGCACGGGCTCGGAGGTGCTGCGTCCCATGGGCTACGACTCCTTCGGGTTGCCGGCGGAGAACGCGGCGATCAAGGAGGGCGAGCATCCACGCAAGATCGTGGAGCGCAACATCGAGGTGATCCGGCGGACGATGAAGAGGCTGGGCTGGGCGATCGACTGGTCGCGGGAGTTCTCGACCCACGAGCCCGAGTACTACCGCTGGACGCAGTGGCTCTTCCTGAAGTTCTTCGAGGCCGGGCAGGCCTACCGCAAGGCCGCGATCGTCAACTGGTGCCCGAACGACCAAACCGTGCTGGCGAACGAACAGGTCAAGAACGGCCGCTGTGAGCGCTGCGGTTTCGAGGTCGAGGCGCGCAAGCTCGAGCAGTGGTTCTTCCGCATCACCGCGTACGCGGATCACCTGCTCGACGAGATGAAAGATGTGGAATGGCCGGAGCGCGTGCTGGCGATGCAGCGCAACTGGATCGGCCGGTCGGAGGGCGCGGAGATCCTCTTCCGGGTCGACGAGCTCGACATCGACATCCCGGTGTTCACGACACGTCCCGACACGCTCTTCGGGGCGACCTTCTTCGTGCTCGCGCCGGAGCATCCACTCGTCGACCAGCTGGTCGAGAGGTCCCCGAACGGCGATGAGATCCGCGCGTACGTCAGCAAGGCCGGCGCCAGACCGGCCGAAGAGCGCGCCGCCGGCACCAAGACCGGGATCTTCACCGGTTTCTTCGCGACGAACCCGGTCAACGACACGCGCATTCCGATCTGGATCGCCGACTACGTCCTGATGGACTACGGCACCGGCGCGATCATGGCCGTGCCGGCGCACGACGACCGTGACCGCGAGTTTGCGGAGCGTTTCGACCTGCCGATCCAGGTCGTCATCGACGACGAGGGGAAGCTCGTCGACTCCGCCCAGTTCTCGGGCGTGCCGCACGAGGAGGCGGCGAAGGCGATCGTCGAGTGGCTGGGGCCGCGTGGCCACGGACGTCAGGCGGTGAGTTACCGTCTGCGCGACTGGGGATTCTCACGCCAGCGCTACTGGGGCTGCCCGATTCCGGTCGTGTACTGCGGCGACTGCGGCATCGTTCCGGTGCCGGAAGAGGAGCTCCCGGTCCTGCTGCCCGAGGTCCAGGACTACAAGCCCAAGGGAGTGCCGCCGCTCGCGCAGGCCGAGGACTGGGTCCGCGTCCCGTGCCCGCGGTGCGGCAAGGAGGGCCGTCGCGAGGTCGAGACCATGGATACCTTCGTCGATTCGTCCTGGTACTTCCTGCGCTACTGCGATCCAAACAACGACCACGCGCCGTACGACCGCGAGATCACGGACTACTGGATGCCGGTCGATCACTACACCGGCGGGGTCGACCATTCGACAGTGCACCTGATCTACGCCCGCTACTTCGTGAAGGTGCTGAACGAGCTGAAGCTGATCGGTCACCGCGAGCCCTTGAAGCGCTTCTTCGGCAACGGCTTCGTCACCCAGGGCGGCGCGAAGATCTCGAAGCGTGTCGGAGGCGCATCCACACCCGACGAGCTCGTCGAAGGGTACGGCGCCGACGCGACGCGTCTGTCGATCCTGTTCATCGGTCCTGCCGACCAGGACATGGAGTGGACCCCGTCGGGTGTCGAGGGGATGCAGCGTTTCCTGCGGCGGCTCTGGCGTGTCGTCGGCGAAGCGGCCGAGTTGCCGGCGGGCGGCCCCGAGGGCGACGGCGCGCTGGCGCGGAAGGCCCACCGTACGATCGCGCGAGCCACCGACGATCTCGGGCGGCGGCAACAGTTCAACACGCCGATCTCCACGGTGATGGAGCTCGTGAACGAGCTGGTCAAGGCCCCGGGCGATCCCGCCGCTCGGTTTGCGGCCGAAACGGCCGTCTCGCTCATCCAGCCGTACGCGCCGCATGTGGCGGAGGAGCTGTGGGAGCGCCTGGGACACGAGCGCCTGTGGGAGCAGCCGTGGCCGCAGCCCGATCCTGCCTTGCTCGAAGAGGACTCATTCGAGCTGGTGGTGCAGGTGAACGGGAAGGTCCGCGATCGCATCCAGGTTCCGGCCGACCTGCCGGACGACGAGCTCGTCGCGCGCGCGAAGGAGTCGCCGAAGGTGCAGGCGCAGTTGAACGGCGCGGAGATCCGGCAGACGATCGTCGTGCCCCGCAAGCTCGTGAACCTCGTCGTCGGCTAGTCAAAGAGGCACACTCTCGGGACGGAGCCGTCACGGAGGCGTGACGCCGTTGTCGCCAAGATTGGCGACATGCCCGAGATCCCGCTCGACCGTCGGCGCGTGCTTGTTGCAGGCGTCGTTGCGCTGTTGCTGCTCGTGGTTGCCGGCAAGCTGCTGCTGCGGCCTGCGCGGCCGGCCGTGCCGCCGCCTGTGCGCGTGGCCGCTCGCGCAGGTCACACCCCTGCGACGACGTTGTTCGTCGACGTGGTCGGCGCCGTCCGGCGGCCCGGGCTCTACCGGCTGAAGGACGGTTCGCGCGTCGCGGACGCGGTCGCGCGCGCGGGTGGACCGACACCGAAGGCACAGATCGAGTTGCTCAACCTCGCGGCGCGGATCGCCGACGGCGAGCAGGTCGTCGTGCCACGGCGCGGGCTCGGTGGTGCTGTCGCCGCATCCGGTGGAGCTGTAGCTGCGGGCCCGGTGCATCTCAACAGCGCCACGCTCGAGCAGCTCGACGCGTTGCCCGGAGTCGGACCGGTCACCGCGCAGAAGATCCTCGACTACCGGCAGCAGCACGGTGCCTTCGCATCGGTGGAGGAGCTCGACGCGGTGTCCGGGATCGGACCCGCCCGGCTGGAGCAGCTGAAGGAGCTCGTCGCGCCGTGACCGCACTCGCAGACCGTCCGGCGCACGCGCTCGCCCTCGCCGTCTGCGTCGGTCTTGCGCTCTCGAACGGAGCGCGCGGCGGTCCGCTGTTGCTCGTGCTGGCCGCAGCGGCAGTTGTCGCGGCGGCG
>Ga0137371_10004993_pt1 | contig 10395 bp, 9 predicted proteins | sample SagtaG_7_FD_104919 | JGI IMG/M metagenome (GOLD analysis project Ga0137371, IMG submission 104919) | Vadose zone soil microbial communities from Sagehorn Ranch, Mendocino, California, USA - Sage1_R_40_16 metaG | ecosystem: Environmental > Terrestrial > Soil > Vadose zone | place: USA: California... | reverse complement strand
GGGCCTCGAACTACTCGGTCGGGGTCAACGCGCTCTTCTGGCTCACCCGCAAGGCCGCCCAGATCCTGGGGCCCAGCTTCGATCTGGAAGTGGTCGAGATGCACCATCGTCTGAAAAAAGATGCGCCGAGCGGCACCGCCACAACGCTGCTCGAAATCCTGGCCGAGACGCGGAAGCTCCAACTCAAGCAGGCGCTTCGCCACGGCCGCCACGGGCTCACCGGCGAACGGACCGACCACGAGATTGGCATGCACGCGTTGCGTGGCGGCGACGTCGTCGGCGACCATACCGTCATCTTTGCCGCGAACGGCGAACGACTGGAACTGACCCACAAAGCCAGCAGCCGGGAGACCTTCGCCGACGGCGCCCTGCGCGCCGCCCGGTGGGTCGTCGGCCAGAAACCCGGCATCTACAACATGCAGGCTGTGCTGGGACTGACATGAACCGCGTGCTGTGAACGAACCGGTCCGCATTCGCTAGAAACCTGATCGAGCCCGTGCCCAATGACGCCTTCATCGCCCTCGGTTCGAATATGGGCGACTCGCCCAGGCTTATCCGCCAAGCGATCGATCGGCTCCAGGAGCTCTCCGACCAGCCGCTTTTGAAATCCGCGCTCTGGCAAACCACGCCCATCGATTGTCCCCCCGGCTCGCCACCCTTTCTCAACGCCGTCGTGGGCCTCGAGCCGCGCGCCGAAGTGACCCCTGAATCGCTTCTCGAAAAACTCCAGGCGTTGGAAAGGGAGTTTGGCCGCCAGCCCAAGAGAATGCTCAACGAACCCCGCCCCCTGGACCTGGACCTCATCGCCTTCGGCTCGGAGACTCGAACCTCCCCGCAACTCACCCTGCCTCACCCCCGGGCTCATCTGCGCCGCTTCGTGCTCCAGCCGCTGAGCGAGATCGCGCCCGACTTTCTGCTGCCCGGCCAGACCAAACCAATCTGCCAACTGCTCGTCGAACTGCGTACCGACGAAGCGCTCACGCGCGCTGGCTGAGATGCTGTGCCTTTGCGGCTAATCAGTAATCAGTTTCAGTAGGTCAGTAATCAGTAGGTCAGAAAACGGTCGGAGCGCCTCCGTGCAGACTGATTCATTGAATACTGATTCACTGAATACTGAATACTGAATACTGAATACTGAATACTGAATACTGAATACTGAATACTGAATACTGATTACTGATTACTGATTACTGATTACTGATTCACTGATCCGTTGAAACCGAAGAAGCGACACCGTCCCCTCGAACGGGCCCGGCGCAGGTTTTGGTTCCGCGTGGTGGCCCTCGCCGTGCCGTTTGTCAACCTGGTCCTCCTGGAACTCGTCCTGCGTACCCTTGGCTATGGCTATCCCACCGACTTCTTTCTCCGGACGCGAGTAGACGGCAAGCCGGTCTTCATCGAGAATCAGCAATTCTCCAAACGCTATTTCCCGCCGGGTCTCGAGCGCACTCCGCGGCCGCTGATCTTCTCCACCATCAAGCCGGCCGACACCCTGCGCCTCTTCCTGTTTGGCGAGTCGGCGGCGATGGGCGACCCCGAACCGTCGTTCGGCTTTGGACGCATCCTCGAGGTGTTGCTGCGCGAAGCGGTGCCTGGCAGGAAAGTCGAAGTGATCAACACCGCCGTCACCGCCATCAATTCCCACGTGATCCGCGAAATCGCCAGGGACTGCGCCGACAAACAGGGTGATTACTGGATTGTCTACCTGGGCAACAACGAGGTCGTGGGGCCCTTCGGCGCCGGCACGGTGTTCGGCGACCAGACCCCCAGTCGGGCGTTCATCCGGGCGAACCTGGCGCTCAAATCCACCCGCCTCGGACAGTTGCTCGACGCATTGCGCGACCGTCTCAGCGGCAAGGGCGGCGTGCCCGCCACCTGGGAGGGAATGGAGATGTTCCTCAAACAGCAGGTGGCCCAAGACGACCCCCGCATGGCGAGAGTCTACCAACAGTTCGCCGACAACCTGGGCGACATCCTTCGACTTGGCGAGCAAGCCGGCGCCAAGGTTTTGCTTAGCAGCGTTCCCAGCAACCTCAAGGATGCCGCCCCGTTCGCTTCACAGCACCGCCGCGATTTGACGCCGGGGGAAAACGCCACATGACAAACCCTCTACCAGGCGGGCATCGCCCGGGACGAGGCCACGAACCACGCCGTCGCCCTCGCCAATTATCAACAAGCCGCGACCATCGATGATCGCTACGCCGAGCTGCACTTCCGCCTCGGCCGCTGCCAATGGGCGCTAGGCCACTTCGCCGAAGCCAGGAAAAGTTTTGAGACGGCGCGGGATCTCGACACCCTCCGGTTTCGCGCCGACACCCGGATCAACCAGTTGATTGGCCAGGCCGCGAGCACCTGGCCCGGAGTGACGCTGATCGATGCGGCCGAAGCGGTCGCCCGGCAAAGCCCGCACGCCATTGCCGGGGAAGAATTCTTCTACGAACATGTCCACCTGAACTTTGCCGGCAATTATCTGTTGGCCCGCGCGTTCGCCGCGGCGATCCTCGGCTCGGCGACCAACACCGTCCGACTGCTTTCCGCCGAGGATTGCGCCCGGCGGCTGGCCTTGACCGACTTCGATCGGTTGCAAGTGCTGGAGGAAGTCTACCAACGGCTCCAACAACCGCCGTTCACGCAGCAACTCGACCACGACGCGCGCGACCGGCAGCTCCAGGAGCAACTCCATCCATTGGAACATGCCCGGCGCGCCGAGGCGCTCGAACCCGCGGCCGCGCTTTACCGCGAGGCCATTGCGCGGACGCCGGACGATTGGACCCTGCATGAAAACTTCGCCAGGCTCCTGCAGAACTTCGGCGAGTTCCGCCAGGCCGTCGAGCAGTGGCGGCAGGTCATTCAATGGGCGCCCCACCACGAGCAAGCCTATTATGGAGTGGCCAACGCGCTCGATTCGCAAGGCCAGTCGGCCGAAGCGGTCGCTTACTTCCGCGCGGCCCTGCGCCGGCGTCCGGCTTCCATCGAAGCGCGCAACGGCCTGGCCCTCGCGCTGGCCAACCAGGGCCGGGTGGCCGAGGCGCTGGCAGAGTATCAACGGGCGCTGCGACAAAAGCCCGACTTCGCCGAAGCGCGGGTCAATCTGGGACAAACCCTGGCGCAGCAGGGCAGGACAGCCGAAGCGATGGCGGAATATCTCGAAGCGCTGCGCCTCAAGTCCAACAACGTCGCGGCGCACATCAATCTGGGAAAGCTGCTGGCCAACCAAGGTCAGTTCGCCCAGGCCATCGCCCATTACCGCGAAGCCCTCCGATTCAAGCCGGACAATGCCATCGCCCATTTCAACCTCGGCAACGCTTTGAGCGCTCAGGGCGATAGCGCCGCGGCCACCGCTCATTTCGCAGAGGCGGTCCGCCACAGTCCCAACTTCGCCCAGGCCCGCTACAATCTGGGCCTGGGCCTCGCCAAACAAAACCGCAATGCCGAGGCCCTGACGCATCTGTCCGAAGCCGTGCGACTCAAGCCCGAGTTCGCCGAGGCGCACTTGAATCTTGGCGTGGCCCTGGCCAAGTCCCTCCGCTACGAGGAGGCCGTCGAGCAATTTCAGGAGACGCTGCGGCTGGACCCGGACAACGCGATGGCACGGAAATTCCTGGAACAGGCACAGGCGCTGAAGAAATAATTTCCAATTGCCAATTTCCACTATGGGATTGCCGTTGGCCTTGCCCGGTCCATAATATCGACCAGTTCGGACGAGCCGAAACCGTGCCGACCATTGATGAATGAGTGGAACATCCAGTCGCGCGCGCACGCCTGCCAGGCCTGCGGCACAGTCTTTGCGCACCAGCAGCCGTATCACACGTTGCTCTTCGACACCCAGCGCGAGATTCAACGTCTCGATCTGTGCGAGCCGTGTTGGAAAAACGACCATGGCGAAGGCGCGCGCGACCGCAAGGGGTTCATCTCCCATTGGCAGGGAGTGTACGAAGCGCCGCCGCCGGCCTCTCCCGAGCCGATTCACAAGGAAAACGCCGAGTCGCTCCTTCGAGCCCTCGTCGAGCGCAACGACCCCGAGCACGCCGCCGTGTCCTACATCCTGGCGGTGATGCTCGAGCGCAAGCGCATCCTCAAGGTCAAGGAACAATATCAGCGCGACACCCGGCGCATCTTCGTTTACGAACAGCCCAGGACCGGCGATGTTTTCACCATTCCCGATCCAGACCTGCAACTGAACCAACTCGAAGAGGTCCAGCGCGCCGTGGCGTCGCTGCTGGAACAGGGTCTGCCGCCGGCGGCCGGATCCCAAACCCCCGAGGAAGCCGCGTCGCACGCAACAGCCTCCGCGGTGGCGGAGATCCCGTGCTCCTCACCGCCGGAAGCCGTCGACGCCATCCCGCCAGTGGGCGAGACGGAACCCACGGCGCGCTAACCTTCCCTGCCGTGGCCAAATTCAGCGCCCTTCAGGACAGATTGGGGTATGCGTTCCGGGATCCCAGCCTGCTGCGGTTAGCCCTGACGCACCCGAGCGTGGCCCACGAATCGCCAGGCAACACGCCCCACAACCAGCGCCTGGAATTTCTCGGCGACTCCGTGCTCGGCCTGGTCCTGACCCGCGAGCTCTACGAAAAATTTCCCAGCTTCGGCGAAGGACCCCTGACCAAAGCCCGCGCTCAAATGGTCAACCGCCGCACGCTTGCCGCCGAAGCCCGCCGCCTCGGCATCGGCGAGCATCTCATCCTCAGTCGCGGCGAAGAAGCCAGCGGCGCACGCTAGCGTCCGTCGGCGCTGGCCGACGCGTTGGAAGCGTTGCTGGGCGCGATCTTCCTCGACGGCCGTTACGACGCGCCCCGACAGTTCATTCTGCGTTGCTTTCGCGACGCCTTCGGCGAGTTGACCGAGATCCCCAACCTGGAGAATCCCAAAGGGGAGCTGCAGGAGTTGCTCCAATCGCGATCGCCGGATGCTCCGCAGTACGAGCTGACTTGCGTGACAGGTCCGGACCATGACCGCCTTTTCGAGTGTGCCGTTTTTCACCAGGGGCTCGAATTGGGCCGCGGCCGGGGCAAGAGCAAGAAGGAGGCAGAGAGCCAGGCGGCCCTGGAAGCGCTGCGCCGACTGCGCGAGCCGGAAGAGCCGGGTGCGGCAGGAGAGACGCTCGCCAGCTCCTGAGCGCTGGTCAAAGCCGGCGGACGCGGTAGAAGCGCCCGCCGTTGGAGAGCGCTTGGGTCTCGCGAAAGGTGATGGATGCGTTCGTCCCGAAGACATTGGTGACCACCGTCCAGTCCAGGAAGCCCGCCGGGCCCGCCATCGTCGCGGATTCCACGCGGTTGGTCCGCCCTTGCTGGCCCGGGAAGCTAAACTCGAAAACGTCACCCGATTGGCGCGCGTTGGTGATCTGCGGCGGTGGCGCCTGCACGGAGTCAAGGATGTTGCGCCAGCCCGCGATCGCCGCGCTGAAATCGGCCGCCCCTCCACCATTGGAGAAATCATCGATCAGCAACTGCCACTGCTGATGGCTGGGAGAGTTGGACACCCCGTTGATGGCGAGGAACACTGGTCGCGGGTCAACATTAGTCGCGTTGGGAGGCGCGAAGAGGTTGCGGATCGCTTGGTGGTTGGTCGGGGTATAGTCGTTGCCGCAAAGGGTGATGTTGGTGGCCCGCAGGAATTGGTCCGTTTGCGCCTGGTAAAACGAAGCTGGCTCCATGTTGACCGCCACGTAGACAACCGGAAGGCCGTTGGAGTTGCCTTTGCGCGTTTCATACCAGCGCCGAATGCCGGAGGACGTCTGACCGACGCCCGATTGGCACTTCCCTCACCAGACATCAAAGAAACAGAAGAAGACGATCCTTCCCTCGAAGTCGCGCAGGTGGATGAGGGTGTTGGATGGGGTCAAAACCTGCCCGTTGGCGTTGGTCCACAAGAAGCGGTTTTGCACAGCGAAGTTGGTGGTCACGAGGTCGCCCGCTCGGTACGGCGGCGGCGCATTTGTCGCCGCAACCAGCACGGACCCGGAAACCCACCCCAGGGCCATTAGGCCGAGCAGACTCGGACGAACAACTCGCATTTTCATAGGAGATGCGGTCAAGCTTTACTGGGCCTAGTTAGAATTGCATTGAATAGGCGACCTGCGCAAGTCCCCACCTGCGGTCGCGGTAGAGGAAGGTGAACTCCTGGCCGATGCCAGGCCGGGGGCGATAATCGGTCCAGGAGGGGCCGACAGAGACCAGGGCGGAGGATCGTCCGCGGATGAAGCGCAGGCCCACGCCCACATCCCAGCTCCGCAGTGGAGGGGCGGCACTGGTGATGGGGAGGGAGTTTTCGATCTCGCCAGTGTCGGAGTAGTAATGGCCGTTCAAGCTCAGCAGCGTGTTCGAGGCCAGTTCGTACTCCACGCTGGCCCCCAGGAAGTGAGCGTTGAACCGTGGCGCCTCGGTGGTCGCGCCGCCTTGACCGCGCAACACCCAGTGCTCGCCCAGGGCTGCGTTGAGGGATCCCAGATAAGAGAACCGCAGTTGGCGGCCGGTAGTCTGGCCGAAAGTGAACTCGTTCAACAAGCGCAACCGGCGACTCAGGACGTTCTCCGACGAGAAATTGAAGGAAGCCGTATCCAGGTTCTCGCGGCCCCGGACGAGCCGGTAATCATTCAGTCGGTTCGTGCTGTCTTCGTAGCCTGGGGCCGTATGCTCGTACGCGTAGCCCGCCTTGCATTCGGCAAAACCCACAGTCGGCAGGTATTCCCAACGAATGCCGGCAGAAGTGTTCCAACCCGCCGGGTCCGGTTCTCGGTAGCCCGGGACCCGCGGAAAACCCGGGTGATCGTACTTCTGGCGATAACGATTGGCGATCCACACCCGCCGGTAATTCGGATACCCGTCGTAGCCTCCAGCCGAACCGAGAAAGATAACCCGGTCCGACAGACGCGGCCGGGCATTGAGCGTCCCGCTGAAACGATCTTCGTGCAGGTGTTCGCGGAACCCAAAAAAATCCAGCCCGCGGAACGGTCGATAGTCCTCGTCGAACGTCGCATAGGCCAACGCCGCGTCCCAGGGCGTGTCCCCATGCTGTTGTTCGTATCTGAGCTTGCTGTCCGTCAGAAAAATGTCCGAAGCCCATACAACTTCCGAGTCGATCTCCACGGTCTGGAGCAGCGGCGCGCCCGCAGCCCTCTTGTCGGCCACGCTGGCCGGGAGCGGGGTTGAAGGAGACGAGGCCGCGGCGCCCAACGCGTCGATAATCTGCTGTAGTTTTCCCGTGCCCTCAAACCCTGCATGCTGGTAAACCCTCTCAAACCGCGGATGGCCCGGTTTCGACTTGGATCCGTCCAGCACGACGAGAAACGGAATGCCCACTTGTCCAAAGGGCTTGAGCAATGAGCCCGAGAAATCATCCACCACGAAGCTCGCGCCGGTCTTGCGGACAAATTGTTCTGTTTTCCCTGGAAACTCTTTCTCGATATTCACCGAAACAACGCGCACCGGAATGCCGTGGGCGTTTCCCTTTCGGGCGGCGTAGAATTGCTGCACACCCGTCTCCAACTTCCGCGAAGCCGGCTCGCACGGCGCGCACCAGTAGGCGAAAAAATCGAGCACCAGGATCTGCCCGGCGAAGTCTTCCAGCCGAACGCGCTCCTCCGTCTCCCGGCGCGGCAGGTCAAAGGAAGGAACCGTTTCCGCCTCGGCACCGGCCATGGGCAGGACCAGCGCAAGAGTCCCGGCCTTGGTCGCCGCCACACTCCAGACAAGCCTCAGCAGATTCATGGACGGGCTCTACCTGCAAAGGGTACACGTACTGGCCTGCGCGCCGCCGGAGACGTCCATCCCCGGCCGGATCTGCGGCAGAATCTTAGAGGAGTAGGAGTAGACGGCCGACTTGGAGAACTGCATATTCGGCTTGGATACCAGACGTTGATCATTCACCCCAATCGAGGCGCAACCGGTCAGTAACGCCAAGCCGGATACGACCACTAAGCACAGCCTGGCCGCCGCCTTCCCTCGCGCCCTGGGTCCGGCGTCACCGCAGATTGCCCGCAGTCGCTTCATGGGGCCTCGGGTATGAGGATTGAACTGAGGAATTGTTCCGAGCATGCGCGCAGCATCGTTTGAGTTTGTCACCGACCTGACTATACGACCATGTGAATAAGTTCGCCCAAATTTCATTACCCCGCCGGTGGCCTCTAAGGACCACGGGACCACCAGACCACTGACCACGAGACGAGTCCTGTGGTCCTGTGGTCTTGTGGTCCCCTGGTCCTATTGGGGTCCTTGGGTATTTGAATTTCAAAACTGGGATGCACGGGGCTCAGTAGCCGAGAAGAAGCGTCGGCTTGTTGATGTCGTCCCCCAGGTCAAAGCGTGGGAAAGCTTTTGAAGAGAACGTGATGGCGCCACCGTAGTCGAGTTTGCCCTGCTGGTTGTCCAGGATCCGAACCGCCAACGCCACCGTCCAGCTCCGCAAGTCCCGGTAAATCGTGTAGGTTTGACTTTGCATGACCCGTTCGCGAGCATCGAAATGATGCACGACGCGCAGCGCCCAGTTCGGGCTGAACCGGAGGAAGAGGCTGCTGAAGAGAAGGTTGTTCTCCACGTTGGCTCCGTAGACATCGTTGGTCCCGTAAAAGGATCCTCGGCGCAGGTAGCGGTGGCCGACGGTCCAGCTCCAGGTGTCGTTCCTCGAAAAGGTGGCCGCGTGGTTCACCTGGTCCCACTGCCGCTGGTTGAGGTTGTAGCTGAGTTCCGAGTTCAAGGTGAGCCAAGGGAACGGCTTCACATCGAGCTTCGAGTAAAGGTCGGCAAAGGAATCCTGATCCGGCCGTGGCCGCAGACGCCAGTCCAGATAGAGGGAGGAGTGGACGAAGTTATCCACCTCTGCCTGGCGTTTGGTCTGCAGTTTGTTCTCCAGCCCGAAACGCAAAACATTCTGACTGTCGATGGAATCGATTGAGTTGTAGTCCGGGAAGGTCAGGGGGAGTAGCTGGGTCGAGGGCAATTCGTAATCGAACGGCGGGAGCCTGATCGGAGGGACGTCGGGTCGAGGCACGTACACGTAATTGATGGAGGGCTGGACGATGTGGCGCACGCCGTTGATTTCCCAAAACCTGTTCTGCACGCCCGGCCAGGTACGCGAGGCCTTGAAAGAAACCTCCGCTCCGGTGTTGAACACGGTGCGCTCCTCTTCCTTGGTCGTGGCACCGGGGCCGTCGGCCTCGCCGTAGTAAGTGAAACGGCCGCCGGCTCGAGGGGTGATGTTCAACCAGCCAAACGCCGTCCACGGCAGGAGCAGTTGGTGAAACGTATCGGCCCGCAACGCCGCCAGCCGGTTGGTCTGGGGAGAAGTGAACTCCTGCTGGTTCCGGCCGAACTCTCGCTGATAATAGCCGAAGGCACTTTCGCTCTCGTAGTAGAGCGGGGTGGGGCCGATGCGCTGGCGCAGCCCCGTCAGTTTGAGGTCGGGCAGGCGCTCGACGGTCTCTTGGAAATTGTTGACCCGCGGCTGCGTCAGCAGGTTCAGGCTCCAGTCGGACCAGACCTGGTTGAACTCGACAAACGTGCTGGGCTGCGTGTTCTGCCGGTACTCGGTCTCGAAGAAATCGTGGATGATATTCGTGTCAGTTTGGTAGCGGACGGCGGCCTTGAGGGTCAGGTTGGTGCGCAAGGTGCCCTGGTGGTCGAACCACACCCGCTGACGAGATTCCTCGATCGCCCGGCCGGCGCGGTCAAAGGCCCCTCGCTCGTCCAGCGTGTAGTAATACTTGAAAGCACCCTCACCAAAACCAGGCAGATGATAGTTCAAATCCGGCCCGACGCCCGGCCCCCGGCTTTGCCGGCCGTCAAGATGGATGGCGCCATCGAAGCGGTCGTTCCAGAACCACTGGTAAGTGTTGAGCAGATAAGGACCGTACCTGCTGCGGTAGCCGGGCACGATGAGCCAGTGGTTGGGATGGCGCTTGAGGTTGCGCCGCCATTGGGGGAACCAGAACACCGGCGTGTTCTTAAAATAGAGCACCGCGTTCTTCGCCTCGATGTAATCGCCGGGCGCAATGCTCAGCACGCCAGCGTGGAGATGATAGCCCGGCTCGGCGTAGTCATCGGTGGTGAAGATGCCGTTAGCCAGCACGTAAACCTGGGTCGCGCCATCTCCCGCCAGAGCGTCGCCCTTGAGGAAATAGGGCGGTTGGCCCGCGCGGAATTCCGTGGCCAGAATCTTCTGGGTCTTGAAATTGTATTCGACCCGTTCCCCGTACCACGTTTTGCTCTCGTCCTGGAGTCGCACCGACCCCTCGGCCAACATCTCCCCGGTGTCCTGGTTAAGCCGGGCCTTGTGCGCCATGAGGGCCGCGTTGCCGTATCGGACGACCCGCCCTTTAGTGTAGGTGTAGGTCATCGTGTCCTCATGGAGATCGAAACTAAACCCGCTCTCCGCCTCGACGACCCACACATTGGTTTC